>Ga0137395_10001430_pt1 | contig 11092 bp, 10 predicted proteins | sample czobulk216metaG_FD_108283 | JGI IMG/M metagenome (GOLD analysis project Ga0137395, IMG submission 108283) | Vadose zone soil microbial communities from Angelo Coast Range Reserve, California, USA - czobulk2.16 metaG | ecosystem: Environmental > Terrestrial > Soil > Vadose zone | place: USA...
CCACGGCCAATCCATCGCTTTCCCAGCCCGAGGGTTTCGGCAAAAGGGTGCGCCAACTTGCCGTCGGAACTCTGTTCGCCTTGGTGCTACTTATTCCTAAGATCCTGCATGTGCGGCGCAACCCGCGCTCTTGGACGCTCTTGCGCGTTTTCTTGGGAGTCGCCGGAGCGGCGCTGGTCCTCCTGCCGCTCGGCTTGTGGACCAGCTTTGTTCCGGCCGTCGTTGGCCTGGCCATATTCGTCAGCGCGATTCTTCTGCCTCCCACCAAACCCGATACCAACGCCGACGACAAGGCTCACGAACTGGGAGCCCTCGTGGTTGTCAACGGCGGGCGCTTTCAACCCGGAGGCGCGCCATCTGCTGCCGTGCAGCTCTTCGTCGGCGCCGAAAGTATTTGGGTGCTCGACCGGAGTTTCCAGCCGCTCCTCGAGATCCCCGTCAGCGAAATCAGTGCCGCCTCCGCGGAGCAATCCGAAGATTCCTGGCGCCTGCGAATCGCGTGGGCCAGTCACACCGCCGAATTCTCCTACGGCGGCATATTTGCCGAGCATCTCGTGCGCGTCGCGGAGAGCACCATCCGCAGTGTGATGCGTCCTGCTTTTCCCGTTCTCCCCCAACGACGCGCCGCCGGCGCCTGATTTTTCTTTAGTAACTTTCCCATCTGAATCGCGCGCGATTTGCACAATTTGTGTCACACTGTATGCATGGCACGTGGCTGGGAAAGCAAGGACGTCGAATCGCAGGTAGAAGCTACGGAAGCACCGCAGCAGAAACCGGGTTCGGGACCCAAGACTCCGGAAGAGCTCATCCGCGATGAACAGCGCAAGGATCTTCAACTATCGCGCATCCGCATCGTGAACGACCTCGCTTCCGCCACTCATCCAAACCATCGCAAGTCCCTCGAAGCCGCCCTCGCCCATCTCGACAAGAAAATCGCCGATTTGAGTTAGCTGGAATTTTTCCCCACGGAATCGCATTTTTGCATCTCCGGCACGCCTGCACACTTTGTCATCCTGAGCGAAGCGAAGGATCTCAGCTGGTCCTTACTAAGGTCGTATCGGGTGGTTGAGATCGTGCGGCACCGAAGGGACCTCCTATCCCCTGCCCGCTAACGAAATAAAATCTCCGGCCAGCCCCCAAAAGTCATTCACGTAATAATGCGACAGCACGTTTCCGAACAGATAGAAAATCCCCTGGCACGGCGGAATATCCCCATAAATTTTCTTTCCGCGCGCGAAGATTTTCTTCAGCGAGCCGTCCCGCAGCAAATTACCGGCAACTTTGCGTAGCGGCTCGCAGGGATAAAAAACATCGCCGTTCGGATAGACCCGGGGAAACATGGTCGGATAGCACTGAAAATCACCGAAGCGCAGCAATGTCTCAATCGTCCGTGGCGTGCCATTGATCGGCTGCGTGCCGCTGCGCCGCCGTTCGATGATCTTGTCGACCAGCGCTTGGTATTGCGGGTTCTTCAGCAACGCTAGGTTGGGCATTTTCTCCATCTGGGCGGACTGCGCCGCAAAAACAAATCCTTGCTCGCCGCACCAATCCAGCAGCCGTTCGACTTCACTCACGTTCCATTGCTCGATCACCGTGCTGATGGTGATGCGCCGCGGGCTGCCCAGCAACTCCTTCGCGAGCCCGAGGTTTTCCAGCACTTTTGGCAGCGCCGCCGGTTTCGAAAGCGCATTCGTCGGATCGGCCGACAGCGCGTCCAGGCTCACCACCAGTCCCGTCACCGCCCGCAGAATCCGCGGCTTGCGATCCAACAGCGTGCCGTTGGTGATCAGCAGCAAAGAGTGGTACTTGCATTCGAAGCGCGCCGCTTCTACCAGCTCTTCGATATCAGGCCGCAGCGTCGGTTCACCCCCCGTAATGACGACGGAGTCCGTCTCTTTTCGAATTCGCTTCAACAATGCGATCGTCTCTCGCGTCGGCAACTCGTCGCTGAAAACGTCCGGCTCTTTTTGCGTGCAATAACTGCAGGCCAGGTTGCATTTGTGCGTAACGTAAAAGGTAACCGCGTAGGGCGCCACGACTTTGGTCCGCAAAACCTTCCGCCGCCAAGCGTTGCGGAAATAAAGCTCAAAATTCTTCGCCACAAACGGCGCCTGCCGCACCAACCCGCGCAAGAGATCGCGTTTCGATAGCGGGCGCTTGTCCAGCGCACTGACGGGAACGAAATTCGCCTTCTTCTCAGTCATGGGCGGTCAGCTCAGCCTACAGCAGCGGCACGCTGTGGCCAAGAAAGCAATAGGGGCGCAGCACGCTGCGCCCCTGTTTGGGAAATCAGCTGATCTTGAGATTTTATATTAATCGGTGAATACAACACCCACGGCAACACGCCCCTTCTCCGGTCCCGCGTCAATTCTCACGACGTAACCGCGCAAGTTCATCGCTTGCACGCCATCCGCGCCTGGCGCCTCCATCGTGACCTGTAGCTCCGATTGCAGCCGCGGCAAGTGCTTCAGCGAAATCAGCGCTCCCTGCAGGGAAATGTCCCGGACGATTGTCTCCTCCTCGAAGTCTTTCCCGCCTTCGGTTACACCGCAGACTTTCGCGTGGAATTGCGCTTCGCGGCGCAGCGCCGTTCGCGTTCCCGGCATGTGCGCTTGAACTCCGTCTCCCGGCGCCCCGAGCGTGACCACCATGCCTTCGCTGGCCGCGAATACTGAATCGAACTCTTCCCGCGCCTGCCGCAGAATCGAATCCACCATGCGATCGGTCGAATCGGGATCGTGATGGAAAAGCACCAGGGTCTTCGCACCCGCGTGGCGCGCCACTTTTACGCCCTCCAGCCACGTGGAATGCCCCCAGCCTTTTCTCGTCGTCTCCAGTTGCTCGGGCGTGAATTGCGCGTCGTTAATGAAGATGTCCGCACCGGCGGCCAGCTCCCGCAGGCTCTCGTCCAGTTTCGCGTCGCCCGGCTCGTTGTCCGTGGCATAAGCCACCGTTCCCGCTGGCGTCTCGATTCGAAAGCCCAGGCATCCCTGCGGATGATTCAGCCAGCGCGCCGTGATCTTGTTCTCTCCAACCTTGAACGTATCGCCTCCGTCCACTTCCTTGAACTTCCGCTTCGCGTTCATCGCGGACATGTCCACGGGAAAGTAGGGCAGAGCCATCTGCGCTTCGAAGACCTGTTTCAGGCTGTCGCGCCCCAGATATTTGGATCGGAAGCTGTAGAAATGAAATTCGTTGTTCTCCACGTACAGCGGCGAAAAAAACGGAATCCCCTGAATGTGATCCCAATGATAATGCGTGACCAGGATGTGCGTCTCCGGCGCTTTCCCGCCGTTGGGTGCGGCCCAGCGGCTCCCCAGCATGCGCAGCCCCGTGCCGCAATCCAGAATGAACTGCGTGCCGTCCGGCGCAATCAGCTCCAGACACGGCGTATTGCCGCCGTAGCGCCACGTCGCCGGGTCCACCGTCGGCGTCGACCCGCGCACGCCCCAGAAACTCAATTTAGCGATGGGAAGCGTCATTGCTTGAGCGCAAAACCCCTGTCTGAAGGCCCGTTCCGCGCCAACGCGCGCGGAGCAAGAAGCTCGTTTCATGGTCGCAGTCGACGGAAGGAGCGTCAATCAATTCGCAGAGGCGAAGTGTCATACTGCCTAACAAGCAAGGGAAAGGGCTGCACCGCCGCCATCGTGCGGGTAGAATAAAGTGGATGGCCGCTCATTCCCACGACCACGGTCACGCCGGTCATTCGCATTCCCTCGGCCACACTCACGCTGGCCATTCTCATCCCACGCTGCGCCCCTCTGTGCTTGGCTGGGCCATGGCCGCTACGCTCGGTTTGGTTGTAGCCGAGGTCTTTGGCGGCATTCTCGGCCGCAGCGTCGCCCTTCTCAACGACGCGGTTCACAATCTTTCCGACGTCCCCGCGCTCGGCATTTCCTATCTCGCGATGCGCTGGGCCGAACGGCCTGCCGATAGCGAAAAGACCTACGGCTATCACCGCGCCGGCACGCTCGCTGCGTTCACCAACGCCTTCGTCCTCGTCCTGCTTTCGCTCTGGCTCGGGTACGAAGCTTTCGAACGCTTCCGCTCCCCCGTGGCCGTGGTCGAGAGCTGGATGATCTGGACCTCCGTCGCCGCTCTCGCCGTCAATGGCGGCATCACCCTCGCTCTTGTCCGTGGGAGGGGCGACCTCAATCTGCGCAGCATCCTGGTTCACAATTTCGGTGACGCGCTTTCAAATATCGCCATCATCGCCGGCGCAGTAATCATCCATGCGACCGGTGCGCTTTGGATCGATCCGCTTCTCGGCCTGGCCATCGGCTTGCTCGTGCTCTGGTCCAGCATCGGCATCCTGCGCGAATCTTCACACATTCTTCTGGAAGGCCGCCCGCTTGATTTGCGCGTTGAGGACGTCGCCCGCGCAATCTTGACGGTCGAAGGCGTGCAGGAAGTGCACGATGTGCATCTTTGGTCCCTCGGCGGAGGGCACCATGCGCTCAGTCTCCACGCGCGCATCCCGGATATGCACCTCGACGAGTGTGAGCGCTTGCTCGCCTCGATTCAGCGTGTCGCGGCAAAAGAATTTGGAGTTGAGCACACCACCGTCCAGTTGGAGCGCGCCGGCCTGCCCGCAACATCTGGCTACGTCATGCCGGAACCCGTGAAAAAATAGCTTTCACGCCGGCGAATGAAAATTCAATCCGCGTTGTTCGTTGAATTGCCGCGTTGCGTCCAGATCCAGCGCATCCTGTGTAACCGTGCGGCGCAATCCCTGGCTCGTAATGTAGCGCAGCGTCCCTTTTTCCCACGCATAGGCCACCGCAAAAAACACCGTGCCATCCCGCCGCACAAAAACAAATTCGTCGTTATCGGAAGCTGCAGGGCCAACCGTTTCCGCCGCCGGTGCCGTCACTGGCTGAGGAGTTCGGTTTCGCCGGTCTGCCTCGCGAACTTCCGCATCCGTGGCTTCTGGCTGCGGAGCCTCTGCCGCCGAACCATCCTCTGCGGCTACCGGAGAACTCGGCTCGGAAAATCCGCCGTCAAAAATGGGAAAGAAAAAGGGCTCTTGAAACCCGCGCCCGCGCAACCCCATCGTCCCTGATCCGCACGTCGCAGCCTGGTGTACCGCATCGAATCCCAATCCTGGCGCCGAGCTACAATCCGAGCGAAGACGACCGTTCTCGCCATCGAAACGCCTTCGCGTCGTGTTCTGCGGTCGCGCGCCTCTCACTGTCGGCGCGGCCGTTCTCGGGCGCACTGCTCCGCCCCTCGTCACCGCGCGAGTCCCAGGCATGGCCTGCGAAGTCCCCGCGTGCGGAGCCTGCGTCACCACTCTGGGTGCAGCACCCACAGCATGGGAAACCACCGGCATCCCTCCGCGCCCTTGTGCCTGCGCGCCTGCCGGGAGAAAAACCACAAAGCCTGCAAGAATGATCTGGCGGACCATAGTCTTCACCCGAAGGTCCGGCCTACCGGGCCTTTCACCATCAATCCTTCATCAAAACCCAATAACCCTCAATAAGAAAGATGCGCCAAGCGCAGCGTAGGTTTCAATTCAACTCACTCGCTGGCACTAAATTCCCGCGCTCCAAACGTTCTCTCCTTTCGCCTTCCGGCGCAAGCAGCCTGTTCCCCATTCCCTATCCCTTATTCCCTTGCACTGTGCTATAACCGTCGAGCCGTGGAACGCGCCGCGAAGTGGGAGCTAGCCCGGGTCCATATCGATCCGGCACAGGCCGCAGCCGAATCCGTTGCGCCCTTGCAGGGCCGTCCGAGTCTCGTCGCTGGTACCGAAGATCCTTCGCGGTATTGTCCCGTCTGCTCGCAGCGGTTGGAGTTGCGGCGCTGCAAGTTGCTCTGTTCCGCGTGCGGCTATTACATGTCCTGCGCGGACTACTATTAGCCGCGAGGTGATTTGACCGCTGCCCGGTGTTCGATTACGATTCATCGCTCAGGGATCATCCATGTTTTGATAAGCTTTACGGCTCCGGCCCGGGTTGCCGCCGGAACCGCTTTCCGATGAGGAGGAAAATAACGTGGCTTTGAAGATGACATACCGCGAAGTGAATGGCGTGTCCGTGGTGGCACTGGACGGCCGGATCGTTCTTGGCGAGGAGAGCAATGCCCTGCGCGAAAAAGTCAAATCGCTGATCGCCGAAGGAAAAAAGAAAATTGTCCTCAACATGGACAACGTCACATTCATCGACAGCGCTGGGCTCGGCACCCTCGTTGCCGCTCATCACAGCGTAAAGACGCAGGGCGCTTCTCTGCGCCTCTGCCACCTCGGCAGCAAGTTCCAGGAAGTCCTCCAGATCACCAAATTGCTGACCGTCTTCGATGTGTACAACACCGAAGCCGAAGCTGTCGCCAGCTTCTCGAAAGGCGCCGGAGTATAAGCGTCCAAGCCGGATGGCAAGTGACGCACATGCTGGTTTTGTGCGTGTGACCTTTGCTGAAGGGCACCCTCCGGCGTGCCCTCACCTTTCATTTTTCTAGCAACCTCAGCCGCCGAAGATGCTCCGCCGGGCAGGCCCCTTGCCTTCGCACTCTCGAATTTCCATCTTCCATTTTCCGATTTCTAATTTTGGCCGCCACGGTGTTATCTTTTCCCGCGGAACCCGCCATGAAGCCCAAGCCCAAACTGGTCCCCAAATCCTTCAAAGCCACCCTCGAGCGCATACCCTCGAAACTCGGCTGGGTCATTATCCGCATCCCGTTCGACGTCTCCAAAGTCTGGGGAACCCACGCCAAGGTCAGAGTCAAAGGCGAAATCAACGGTTTCGCGTTTCGCACTTCCGTCTTCCCCACCAGCAAGGGCTATCACTGCATGCTTATCAAAAGGAGCATGCAGACCGGAGCCAACGCCGCCCTCGGGGAAACCGCCCAGTTCCGCCTCGTGCCCGACACCGCAAAACGCGTCGCCATCGTCCCTGCCGAACTCCAGCGCATCCTCAACGAAGACCGCTCCTTCCGCCGCTGGTTCGACCAACTCTCCTTTTCCATGCGCAAGTGGATCTGCGATTGGATCGTCAATGTAAAAAACCCCGCATCGCGCGTCCGCCGCGCCGAGCAAGTCGCCGAACAGTTGCTTTCCACCATGGAAGCCGAGCTCGACCTGCCCCCCATCCTGAAGCTCGCCTTCGCCCGTGATCCCCGCGCCTATCTAGGCTGGCAGTCCATGACTCCCCTGCAGCGTCGCAGCCACCTCCTCGGCATCTTCTATTACCGCTCCCCCGAAGCCCGCGACCGCCGCATCGCCAAAATGATGGAAGAAGCCCTCGCCCGCACCGACCGAAAACCAAGAACCAAAGCAGCACCCGAAGAAGCTACTGACGAAGGATTTTTGTAGAGCCGGGCTTTAGTCCGGCCTTTCCCCATACTCAACTCGTGCCCCCCGAAATGTGTCGTGCTGGGTAATAAGCACCACGTTCGTGGAACATCTGGCGCTCTTGTTACGGTTCAGAAGGCGCGCTATTTTCTATTCAAGAACCCCAGAACCTCTCCTGCTGTGACGCGGTGAATTAGAGGGAATCTCGCGAACAGCAGCACTGGAGCCCTCATGGTCCGCGAAATCCTCGAAGTCTTAGAGAAATGCCCTTTGGCACAGTATGCGCTGGGAAAGGACCTTGTTCGCGTCCTTCCGGCCACTCCTGATGGATTCGAAGTCGTCATCGAACAAATTTGGGAGAACCATTACAGTGTGACTTATGGCAGTTGGCACGAAGACTTTTACTCGTTGGAGGAAGCGCTGGGGTGCTTTTTTCTCGGGCTTACCAATCACTGTAGATTGGAGGTCCGTAGCAAGCATGGGAATCCCTTTCGCTGGACGGTAGAGTATTGGGACGACCCGCATTGGCGGAAACGGTCCACCAAGGCGACTTGGTCCCACCGGATTTTTGCGCCAGCGGTTACCGCTTACATGCAGAATGACCTCCCAATCGAAATCGATGTGCAGCCTATCCTGAACAAATTGGTTGCTCCTCATTGCTCCAGCGTGTAGTTGAAACGCGGCGGTTTAAAAATTGGTGGTATGGGGTTTTGCAGGTGACCAATTCCTAACTCGGTGGCGGCGTGTGGCGCCGCCTAGCGCTTCGCCGCGATTCACACTTCGGACAAGTCGAGCATGGTGCGACGGAGAGAACAGATTCTCAGCTACGCCAGTTCCGACGGCAGGAGACAACCAGACCACCCCTGCCGTCGCGCGTCTGGTTGGCCAGGACATTTCGTATGGCTAAGTCCCGGCATGTGGGACAAAGTGTTGATGGCAGCTACGCCGCCGCTGTGGTCGCTGCACCTTTCACGAACGTCAGTACGTCGGCGTTAATCGTGTCGGCCTCAGTCGTGGGCATGCCGTGCGGAAAGCCCTTGTAGGTTTTCAATGTGCTATTCCTCAGCAACTTTGCCGACAGTGGTGCTGCATCGGCATAAGGCACGATCTGGTCGTCATCGCCATGCATCACTAGGACCGGCACGGTGATCTTCTTCAGGTCTTCAGTGAAGTCCGTCTGGGAGAAGGCGACGATGCCGTCATAGTGCGCCTTGGCGCCTCCCATCATGCCTTGGCGCCACCAATTCCAGATCACTCCCTGAGAGGGTTTCGCACCAGGCCTGTTGTAACCATAGAACGGTCCAGCCGCCACATCGTAGTAGAACTGCGCTCGGTTGTTGGCGGTTTGCGCCTGAAACCCATCAAACACCTCTTTGGGCAGCCCGCCTGGATTGGCCGCCGTCTTCACCATCAACGGCGGCACCGCGCTGATGATCACCGCTTTTGCCACCCGGCTTTCGCCGTGGCGCGCTATGTAGTGCACCACTTCGCCGCCACCGGTCGAGTGACCGACATGCACCGCTTCCTTGAGGTCGAGATGTGCGGTCAGCGCCGCCAGGTCGTCCGCGTAATGATCCATGTCGTGGCCGCCATCGGTCTGCGAGGAACGGCCATGCCCGCGCCGGTCGTGAGCTATGACGCGATAGCCGCGGTTAAGAAAGAACAACATCTGCGTGTCCCAATCATCAGAGGAGAGCGGCCAGCCGTGGCTAAAGACGATGGGCTGACCCTTGCCCCAGTCCTTGTAGTAGATTTGCGTCCCATCTTTCGTCGTAATTGTCGCCATGTGATGTTCTCCTTTGCTTTGATTCCCCTTAAAGCTTCATCCGACCTTCGTTCTCAAATACCTGGAGTGGATTGCACCCTGAAAGAGCAGTGTTGCCAATTCCGTTTGCACCGGGCGGACGACAATTTCCTCGAAACACGGCCCAGCGAACAGAAAATGCGATGATTGCCGGCCCCTCTGAAGCGGCAAATACTCTGCCTAAAGATCGCGTACGATCTCTGCCAAAAACCAGGTCCGTCGCTCGGTCTGATCAATCCAGTTCTCAATCAAGCTGGCGGTCGCGACATCGTTGTGCTTCTCGCAGACCTCATGCGTGGAACGCAGGGATCGTGTCAGTCGCTGGTTGTCGGCCAGTAGCTCTGCCAACATCTCCTTCGGAGTAACCGATTCTTCGTTGTTGTCTTGCAAACGTTGGTGTCGTGAGATATCGCTGATGGAGCGGAGCGTGGCTCCGCCGATCTTGCGCGCTCGCTCCGCGATGTCATCCGTCATGGCGAAGACTTGCTCGGAATGTTCGTCGAGGAGCAGGTGGTAATCACGAAAGTGGCGTCCGCTCATGTGCCAGTGGAAATTCTTCGTCTTTACATAAAGCGCAAACACGTCGGCAAGCAATTGACGCAGTCCGCTTGAGATCTCCACGACACCATCGCGGCTGAGGTCGCTTGTCGTCCCAAGGGTATTCGTTTCTTTTCTCTTTAGCTGGGTTGCAGCACCACTCTTTGCCATTGGTTTCGTCCTCCTGCGGGTCTTCTTTCCATCTTGGTCCGATGAACAAGGAAGAAAAAGGTCAGAACCGGAATTTCTGTTTTGGGCTTCCCATGGCGCGAAAGCCTAGCCCTCCTACCCCGTAGTGTCAACCGCAAGTCGCGCTGGCGCCCAACTCAGGAGCACTTTCGGAAATGCGTTCCTCGCGGACCTTTACTCGCGGGTGGCCGCTAGATGCAGCAGGGTTAAGTTTCGGGTGGCCCATCTTTCGCGCTTCGCGAAAGGTGGGGCCTTTGATTTTTCCTGTCGACGTTATTCAGGCGTCTTTAATTCTTAACTTTCAACTTTTAACTGTCGACTGTTGACCTCCTTCGGCTTTTGCTCCTAACTCGGCGGCGGCAAGGGTGTTTGCTTGAAGTCAAAGCAATCGGACATATCATCTGAAGCCGCGTCTCTCGCGTTTATCGGTTTCAACCCAAACGTCACTTCGCAGAACTTCACCAGGCTCACATGCGAATGAAACGCCTTCGAAATTCCCCGCTGGGAGTACGGACTGATCACCAGGCACCCGACCCGCGTCCCATAGCTGAATTGCGTATTCGTATAACTCGGTCCTTTCGCCGGACTCCCTCCCGTCCATTTTTCTTTCAACGGTGGCGGATCGACGTGGTCGTACCACCCGCCCCAATCGTCCCAGGTAATAAAGATCACCGAGTTCGCCCAAAGCTTGCTCTGCCCCAGTTTGCGGACGCGGTCCGCCGTCCACTGGCTCCCCAGCTTCACCGTCTTCTGCCCGGCGTTTTTCCCGAAGGGCGGGTGCTCGGAAAGCTCCACGGGACTGCCCGGCGCGTACACCCACGACACGTTCGGCAATGTCCCTGCCGCCGCGTCCGTGTCGAATTTTGTCCACGGCAGAATATTCTTGCTGCCTTTCAGCTCCACGATTTTCTGGAAGTAACTAAACCCCGCGTCGCCGTACGTGGCCCAGGTTAGCTTCGCATTCTCCAGCGCCTTAGGCAGCGTCGGAATTTTGAAGGGTTCCTGCGGCTGGTACGTCCGGCTCTTGTTCGCATTGTCGATGATCGGCGAAGCCGCCGCGATAAGCATCAGATGGTTGGGTTCGGACTGGCTCGCCACTTCCGTGAAATAGTTGTCGCAGAGCGTGAATTGTCTCGCAAACGAAAAATAGGCGGGAATGTCCTGTTCGCCGTACTGCTCCTTCACCGCGTGCGTCGCCCGCTCCAGCCACGCCGCGTGATTATGCGGTGGGTCCCCGCCGGCCGGCGGGTCTTGCGCTGCCGGAAGGGTTGCGC
>Ga0137395_10001432_pt1 | contig 11090 bp, 9 predicted proteins | sample czobulk216metaG_FD_108283 | JGI IMG/M metagenome (GOLD analysis project Ga0137395, IMG submission 108283) | Vadose zone soil microbial communities from Angelo Coast Range Reserve, California, USA - czobulk2.16 metaG | ecosystem: Environmental > Terrestrial > Soil > Vadose zone | place: USA...
AAAAAACTTGCGGTGAAGCAAGGACGATCAGCGAGATCGCTTTCATCGCACTTGAGCTATTGAAAAACGCCGATTCGCGTTCCGCGATTGTCACCGACTCGCAAGAGCGCGCGCGCGAGCGGCTTTCTTTTCGGGTCGTGCGATCGCAATTGGCAAAATTTTTTGCCCAACTCGGCACGGCAAAATAATAATCGGACAATTGGCCGCGTCGCGAGTTGCGGGGCGGTAGATAGGGCGGCTCACCCGAACCGGCTTTTCCGTCAGTGTTCGGTACTTCAGGCGATTGAGGTCAATCGCCCATACCCATCATTCGCAGATAAATGTCTTCCAAATGCTGCGCCTGGATACGCTGATCAAATTTATCCGCGACCGCATCCGCGCCACCGCGCGCGATACGGGAGAGAAAATCTCGGTCTTGCGCCGCATTGAGCAAGGCGTGTGCAAGCGCTTCCTGGTCGTGCTCGGGGACAAGCATGCCGGTCACGCCGTTTTTGATCGCTTCGGGAATCCCGCCATGATGTGTGGCGAACACCGGCAGCCCGCTCGCCATCGCTTCCAGCAGTGAATTTGGAATCCCTTCCTGATTTCCATCGGGACCAGTTTCGCTCGGATGGAGGAAAATGTGCGATGCATAGAAAATGTCGCGCAGTTGCGCCTGCGAAATAAAACCAGTAAACGAAACGCGCTGGTCGATCTTCAGTTCGCGCGCCAACTTCTGAAGATCCCCAAGTAGCGGGCCTTCTCCGGCAATAGTTAGCGTGGCCCTTGGATATCGATGCAGAAAACTCGCGAAAGCGTAAAGCGCGACCGGCAGACCTTTCTTGTCGATCAAACGACACGCTTGCGCGAATCGCCATTCGCCATCTTGAGGAAAGTTCCGTTCGCGGAATGGAAATTCGTCAAGCGGAATCCCGGTTCGCTGAAGCTCGATCTTCTTTTCGTTGCAGCCAAGATCGACAACTGCCCGGCGCAACGATTCCGACCGAACGAGGACAAGTTTTACCGCGTCGAGCATCTGCTTCGTTGCGGTTCGATAGGGCGGCTTGTTCATGTCCACCATTACATCCGCGCCGTGAAAGGAAACAATCGACGGCTTCGGCCATGCGCGAATTAGCGGCAACAGATGTGCGGCGATGTGACCGAAGTAAATATGCAGGAGACGCGCGTCGGTTTTCGTTAAAATGTCCAGTAACGCCCGAAGCTCAGCGCGGGAAATTTGCCACGGCTTGTCGCGCAGTTGTCTAAACCAGAGGCGACGCAGGAAATGCGCAGGCGGCTTGGCGACAACGTAGATCGCCTCAAATGGATAGCGGTCGGCTTGCTCGCGCTTTTGCGCGATCACGATCGGCCGGCATCGCTTCAGGGACGTTATCTGTCGGTAGATGTGCAACATCTCCGGTTTAAGAAACGTCGCGCAATAACAAGCGACGACCGGGATATCTAACTTCGAATTTCGAACTTCGAATTTCGAATTTATCAAAAGAGAATCTCGAAGAATTTAATACCCTTCCATTTGCCGGGAATGTTGGGGTCGAACGACGTGCTTTCCACCCATGTGCCATATCGGGCGGGTGCCCACGGATTCAGCATCTGGAGTGGGTTGCGGCCATCGCCAAATGCGCGGGGAACCACTCCCTGCACCTCGGGACGTTGTAAGAGCGGTGGCGGGGTGGGCATTGCTCGGACAGGTTGCTGTGGCCCGATCGGCGCCCGGAAATTTTGTGCAAAAGCGCTCGTCACCAGCGCGGCCAGGATCGAGATGATTAATATTTTCATAATTTTTTCCTTTCCAGCGAGACGTGCAAGTTCTTGCCCGTAACAACGCCTGCCCACATTATATAGTTCGATGGACTATCTTGAAAAGGCCGCACGTGTCCTGGATATAGAAATTTTTGAGCTCCAGCGGCTCCGGGAGCGCTTGGGCGAAAATTTCTCCCGTGCCGTGGAGCTCATCAGGGAAACGATCGATGCTCGAGGCAAAGTTGTTGTCCTCGGCGTCGGGAAATCCGGACACATCGGCGCGAAAATCGCCGCCACTCTCACGAGCACGGGGTCGCCTGCGGTCGTGCTCGATTCCTCGAATGCACTGCACGGCGATCTGGGCATGGTCGCCGATGGCGATGTCGTGCTCGTCTTAAGCGCGAGCGGCGAGACGGAGGAATTGCTCCGGATCCTGCCTGCTATCGCCCGGTTCCAAGTCAGGATCATCGCCTTCTGCGGCGATCCGAAGTCGACCCTGGCGCGAAACGCGCATGTGTTTCTCGATGTTAACATCGAGCAGGAAGCATGTCCGCTTAACCTCGCACCGACTTCGAGCACGACAGTAATGCTGGCGCTGGGTGACGCACTGGCCATGGTGCTGCTCGAGGCGCGCGGATTTAACAAGGAAGACTTCGCCAAGTTCCATCCCGCCGGGCTGATCGGGCGCAGCCTCCTCATGCGTGTACACCAAATCATGCGGCCCCGCGAAGCGATGGCGATCGTTTCCACCGATACGCCAATACGCGACGTGCTCAAAGCGATGACCAGCGTTCGTGCCGGCGCAGCAGTCGTCGCGGGCGAAGACCGACAACTGGTCGGAATTTTCACGCATGGAGATTTCGTGCGGCATTTTCAATCCGACTCCAAGATTGGTGAACGGCTGGTCGCGGACCTGATGACGTTGAATCCGGTCACGGTGCACAAAGACAAACTCGCCGTCGAAGTGCTGAACCTACTGGAGCGCCATCGCATCGACGATCTTGTCGTTATCGATGACGACAGCGTGCCAGTCGGCATCGTCGATTCGCAGGACCTCACGCGCTTGAAGTTACTCTGAGCGCATGTAACGTCCGCGCTCCCTCAACTCTCAACTGTTAACTATCAACTTCTTCGATGGCCGCGGCAAACGATCTTCGTAAAGGAATGGCAATTAAATACAACGGCAACCCTGCCATCGTGCTCGAAGTCCATCACCGTACGCCCGGAAATTTGCGCGCATTCGTCCAGGCGATCATCCGCTACATCAACACCGGCAAGAGCGCCGACGTCCGCTTCGGCTCGACTGACAAAGTGGAATTGGTTGAGATCGAGCGAAAGAACCTCGAGTTCAGCTATAAAGATCGCAACGGGTATCATTTCATGGACCCGGAGACCTACGACACGGTCACGTTGCAAGAAAATCTGATCGGCGACGCCAAAGATTATCTCGTGGAAAATCTTTCAGTGCAGGTTCTTTATGCCGAAGGCAAACCAGTGCAGGTTGAATTGCCCGCCTCCGTCAGTCTTAAGGTCGTGGAATCACCTGAAGGGCTGCGGGGCGACACCGCAAGCAATGTAACCAAACCGGCTGTACTCGAGACCGGGAAGACAATCAACGTTCCGCTCTTCATCAAAGAGGGCGAAGCCATCAAGATCGACACCCGCACCGGCGCCTACATGGGCCGCGCGTAGCCGTAGCGGATTTTCGATGTTGCCCGCGAATTACGCGGATAATGCCGAAATTCCATTTTCCAAATCGGCGTCAATGGATTCGACTTTCGCTCACCACGTCGTCTGCGTAATCTGGGGACAACCTTGGCTGCAACGAAGCGAAGATCGACAACCAATCGAGCAAAACGTAAGCCCGACCGCGGCCGAAAAATTGTTCGCAATGTCGCGCGGGCGACACGATTCGTTCCCGCGTCTAATCCACTCGTGATCCCTACGCGCTGGGTGAAATTTGTTTTCGCGATTTTTTTGCTCTTGGCCTGTGCAATTCTCAGTCAGACGTTTTTCACCGTCTTTGCGCGCGCGACCGTGGCACAACGGCTCTGGGCTGGTGAAGAATTTTGGTTCTTTTCACTGGGCGCGGTCCTCTGGCTGATTGCGTTTGTCGGCTTGCCCCGCCCGATTGTCATCTACGTCTTCGGACACGAACTAACCCACGCGCTGTGGGTTCTGCTCATGGGCGGTCGCGTCAGCCGGTTTCGGGTCGGACGCGATGGCGGGCATGTCGTGACAGACCGAAACAATTTCTGGATTGCGCTGGCCCCCTATTTTTTTCCGCTCTACAGCATTCTGGCGATTGCCACTTATGGCGTGCTCAGTCTGTTTCTAAACGTGCAGCCGTACGGACGCCTGCTTTACGCCGTGATCGGCGCGACTTGGGCGTTCCATTTCACGTTCACTTGTTGGATGATCCCCAAAAATCAGACCGATCTGAGCGATCAAGGAACTTTTTTCTCGCTCGTCGTGATCTATCTCATGAATTTAATGCTGCTTAGCGTAATGCTAATTCTGGCGTCACCGCAAATCACCTTTGCTGCGTTCGGCGCCGATCTGTTGACGAATATTGGGAACTTCTCGCATTGGGTTGTCGATCTTGCCGATCGTTTCAAGCAAGGCGCGCAACTGTAGCCACCGCTCTCTGGTTGGTCCTTTCCGGGAATATCGATGACGGCGCACAGCGCCGTGGCTACAGGTTCGTAATCACAGCAAACGGCAAGATCGACATCGCATCGGCGAGACCAAATCGTCGATCATTGATTTGCAATTCGCGACAAGTAAAAAGATTGTGCGCATTCTCGAGCGAAAGCGTTTCGGGTAATTCGAGTGCGGTATCTTTCCAGCGCGCGCCAACTGGCGGAAAACCGATGCGCGAAGCGAGCCGCGGCGCGATTACAACGATCCATTGATTGCCGAGCCGTCTCGCAAAACTGACACAGCACTCCGCAAATGTTCCGTTCGTTGCGAGCGGCAAATATTCACCACGCTGGAAAAGATCGACATATTCGCGTCGAAATTGCAGCACTCGCTGCGTCAAAAACATTTTGATCCGGCCATCAGGCCAATTACGCATCAGTTCATCGGGAGTCGCCGCAGGCAACACTTCCAGCATTTCGCGACGCCGATGGTAATCGACCGGCCGCCGGTTGTCGGGATCGACCAGACTGTAATCCCAAATCTCGTTGCCTTGATAAATGTCGGGCACTCCTGGCGAAGTCAGCTTGAGCAGCGTCTGGGTGAGCGAGTTAATTGCTCCGAGGCGCGCAATCTCCTGAACGATCGGAAGAAAACTGGGAAGGAACTTGTTCCGCGGCGAGGAATCCAAAATTTCCCGAACGAAATCGTGCATGGCTGCGTCCCATTGTTCGTTCGGTTGGATCCAGCTCGTGTTGAGCTTTGCTTCGTGGAGAGCCTTACCCATGTACGCCTGAATGCGTCCAATGTATTCGGCCGTTGCCGCTTCTTCCGGGACGCCGGAAAGCTCAACCGGCCAGGTTCCAAGTAACGTTTGGTAGAGCAGATATTCCTCGTTTCCGTCGGGCGCTTCGAGGTCGTTGATAGTACGTTTCCAGCGGCGATTAGCGACACGCCAGCGTTGCAACGATCGCCGCCAAACCTCAGGCATTTCGGAAATCGCAACCATCCGCGCGCGCACATCTTCGCTGCGCTTTGTGTCGTGCGTCGAGGTCGCGAGCAATGTGGCCGGCCAATTGCGTTGTCGATCCAGATTGCGCTCGTGAAATGCCTCAATGCTTAGCCCAAACTGCTGCGGCTCGCCGCCGACTTCATTTAAAGCCGCCAACCGGTTGTAAATATAAAACACGGTGTCCTCCAGTCCCTTGGCCATAATTGGTCCCGTGCTTTGCTGAAATTTGAGAACGAAATGCGTGTGCGCGGCGCGCGCTTCGGCATTGAGGTTTTCCGGAAACCGGAAGACCAAAACGTCACGCAGGAAATTGAAGATGGATTCTTCAATCGCGGGGTTCCGGCGTTTGGCTGCGGTAATGGCGCGTTCGATCACTTGTCGATCTTCCTCGCTCACCGGCCGCCCCGGCGCGAGATACGTCCGATAAACCGGAAAACAGGCGATCGTTTCCCGCACGGCCCGGGCTAGTGCTTCGAGTGTGAAATCGCGATACCAGCGGTTTTGCTCGGACAAGCGATCGACCATGTTGCCGAGAACATCGACATCGTTGGCCAGCGCCAATTTCATCACTTGCAGCTTCTTCGCATACACGAGATGACCGAAATGCAGAGAGTGGCCAATGGAATGATGGAATGTCTTCGTGATCGCCGTCTCGGCTGAGGAATCGACCAGCAACTGCGCCACTTGATTTCCAAAATCGTAGCCGGTCGTACCGTGCACCAGCCAATCCTTCCGCAGCGTTTCGGCGCCGGTGAGGATTTTTTCCGCCACCATGTAAATAGCGCGCCCATCCTGCGGGAGGGCGATCGCCAGTGCCTTCGCGCAACTCTGCTGAATTTTTTCGAAATACTCGCGTGGCAAATAGAGACCATCCGGATGATCGATGCGGAGACCAGTCACCGCGCGGGTATTTACCAACTCCAGTAGCAGGCGGTGAACAGCATCGAAGACCTTGGGAAGCTCAACCCGGATCGCCGCGAGATCATTAACATCAAAGAAGCGGCGGTAATTAATTTCCTCCGCGGCGACCCGCCAAAACGCCAGCCGGTACGACTGCGCGTTGAGCAGCTCATCGAGCGCGTCGAAGCTGCGCGGATCGCCCGGTTCGCCGTTGATCCGCGCCAATGCCTTTTCGATCGCCTGTTGCACTTGCGGCGCTTCCGCGCATCGGCGCTCCAAACGTCGCTTGATGATTTCCTTTTCACGGATGCGCTCCGCGATGCGCTTCGGATCGGTTTCGGTGCGCTTCGGCAAATATTCAAGCGCGGTCAGAATGCTTTGCAGTTCGGCGTAAAAATCTTCGTCTTTATGCTCGGCCAGGTTTTGTAAGGCGATATCCAGCACGTAGCGATACGTGCCTGGCGCGATCGGCAGTCTGCGATCACCGTAACGAAGATAAAAGGTGCCCTCCTCGAAGTGGACTTGCAGTTCGCCCCGCTCCAGGACGCGTCCATATTGATCGCTCAAGATCGGCAACAGAACCTTGTCGCGCAGATCTGGTTTCAGCGGATGCCAATCGATGTCGAAATAGGGTGCGAATCGCGAGCTGGGCCCGTTTTCGAGCACATCCATCCACCACTGATTGAGCGGCTCGGCGATCCCGACGTGATTCGGGACGAAATCGAGCATCTGGCCCATCGAGTGCGCGTGCAATTCCGCAATCCACGAGTCGTACTCTTCGCGGGAACCGACCGCCGCGTTGAGTTTGTTATGATCGGTAATGTCGTAGCCATGCAGGCTCTCCGCGCCCGCTTGAAAATAAGGCGATGCATAAGCGTCGCTCACACCGAGCGCGTGCAGATACGGAACAATCTCGCGCGCCTGCGCAAAAGTGAACCAGCGATTGAATTGCAATCGGTAGGTGCAAGTCGGAATGCGCGGATGGTTCTCCTTTGTCATGTCGTTTGTCTTTCCGAGCGGAGTCGAAGAATCTCTTAGTATTGGCCTTCAGTGCGCGATGCGCCAAAAAAACTGCGAGAGATCCTTCGACTCCGCTTCGCTCCACTCAGGATGACAGGCTTCCAATCGAAGCATGTCACATTTTTTCCGGAACTTTGATCCCGAGAAGATCGAGACCGCGCTGTAAAACGCGCCCGCTAAGATCGCACAGCGCGAGACGTGAACTGCGGACTGATTCTTCCGACCTCAACACGGGACAGGCTTCGTAGAACGTGTGAAAACTGTTCGCTAACTCGAACAGATAATTTGCCAGAATATTCGGACGAAAATCGTTCAACACTTGCGGGACGATTTCCGCGAACTGGCAGATACGTTTTGCGAGATTGATTTCGCTGCGATCGATGAGAGTCAACTTGTCGATCTTCGGCCCGGGCTCGCCAGATTTCCGAAAGATCGAACGAATGCGCACATAAGCGTTCTGCAAATATGGCGCGGTGTTTCCCTGAAGGGAAAGCATCCGGTCCCAGGAAAACACGTAATCGGTCATCCGATATTGCGAGAGGTCGGCGTATTTGACCGCGCCGATGCCGATCTTTTGCGCGATATCGATCTTGTCCGCGTCGCTTAGGTCGGGATTTTTCTCCTCAACAATTTTGCGGGCGCGCTTGCAAGCCTCTTCCAGAAGCTCGCGCAGTGGGACATTCTCGCCTGAGCGAGTTTTCATCAGCTTGCGATCTTCGCCCAGAATGCTGCCAAAAGGGATGTGACGAAAATCCGCGGTGTAACCTTCGCGCCTCGCGATCTCAAAGATTTGTTTAAAATGCAAAACTTGCGGCGCACCGACCACATACCAAACGGCATTGGCTTTTAAATCGTTGATCCGATAATCAACCGTTGCGAGATCTGTCGTGGCATAATTAAATCCGCCATCGCGTTTTCGAATAATGCATGGCTTGTCGGCCAGCTCGGCGACGTCGCGAAAGAAAACGCAGACTGCGCCTTCACTGATTTCCGCGATGCCGGATTTGAGCAAGCGATCAACGGTCGCTGGCAAGCGATCGTTATAGAAACTCTCGCCGCACTGGATGTCGTAATGAATGTCGAGCAATTTGTAAACGTGCTCGAAATCCTGCATCGAGAATGCAACGCACTCGTTCCAGATGTCGAGGTTTTCTCGGTCGCCGGCTTGGAGCTTGACCAATTCCTGACGGCACGCTTCCCGCACCTGAGGATCGGTTGTCGCTCGTTTGTTCGTCTCCTTGTAAATGCGAACGATCTCGGCGAGCGGATCGCGTGCGAGTGATTGTCGATCCAATAGATTTTTCCATCCCCAGATCACCATCCCGAACTGTGTCCCCCAGTCGCCGATGTGATTGTCACGAATGACTTCGTGACCGAGAAAGCTGGCGATGCGCGCCAGTGCGTCCCCGAGCACTATGCTGCGGATATGACCGACGTGCATCGGCTTAGCCACATTGGGTGACCCAAAATCGATCACGATCTTTCTTGTCGATCCTGCCTTTGCAACACCAAGACGCTCATCTTCCAGAAGTTCGCCTGTTTTCCTTGCGACCGCAGCGGCGCGTAACGTAAAATTGATGAAACCTGCGCCTGCGACTGCGGGCGACTCGCAAAGTTCGCCAACATCGAGACGGGCGAGAATTTTCTCGGCGAGAGTCCGCGGATTTTCACCCCGCTGTTTGCCCAGCACGAGAGCGGCGTTCGTCTGATAATCACCGAAACGCGGATCGGTAGCAGGTGTCAGCTCTCCAGCCTTGGGCAATCCGAGCTTTGCCAGTGCATCGGAAAGTTTGTTTGCCAGAAGTGCTTGGAAAGTCCCCATGAGTCTTTAAGCCAAAGACTGTAGCCGCTTCGCTGTGCGAAGCGAGATCGCCCCGAACGCTTTCGGGACTACACTTTTTGCGAGCGATCGCGAAAGATCGACAAAATTTCGTCCGCAGATTTTGCTTCAGCCAGCCGCTCACGGGTGGCGCGATCGTTTAAAAACTTCGCAATTGAAGCGAGCGTGCGCAGATGCGTCTGGAATTGATTTTTTGGCACAATAAACAAGACAACGAATTTCACCGGCGCATTATCCAGGGCATCAAACTCGATTCCGCTTGTCGATCTTCCAAACGCAGCGACGACTTCCTCAAGCCGATCGGACGAGCAATGTGGAATGGCGATACCGAAGCCGATGCCGGTGCTCATGGTTTCCTCGCGCTGTTTGAGCGACGCCAGAATGCTGTCCCGATCGGCGGTTTTGATTTTGTCCAGCCCAACGAGCAGATCAATCAGTTCGACGATTGCCGGCCAACGCTCTGTTGCCTTCATCTCCGGGATGATTTGCTCGGCGGATAATAAATTGTCCAGGGACATGCAGAATTTCCCGTCGGGAGCGCAAGCTTAGCGGGAGCGGTTAGGTTGACAAGCGGGATTTGACCAAGGAGGCGAACCGAAGACGAGCTATCTAATCCAGAAAATAATCGACTGTTGTCACAATGCGCACGATTTTTCGGTGGGGCGAATTCGAATCGCGATCATTTATTTCCACAGATCCCTGTGTGGCCCGCCGAATTGTGCCAACTTTGCTGTGCGAATCTTTGGCAAATTGTTCAGCAGCCTTACGCGCGTTAATCGTGGCCTCTTCAATCATTCCGGGCTTGATCTCATTTATTGCCGTAAATAGGAACTCCGCTCTGCCCGAATAATCGCCTCCGCTTAAGGCTACGCCGTCTTGAACGAGCCGATCGCTCGCCTCCATCGCTTTACGCACGTCGTCAACGCGCGTGCTCCGCAAAAGCGTCGTTACGGCAGCCGAGTATCGAAGAGCCGGAGGCTTCTTATCCTCGGACTCCGAGCGGGAGGTCGCTTCACTATCGGTGATTTGTGGCGGAGATGTCGAGATGTCATCCTGCTTGAAGCCCGCGGCGAGCAAAAACTGTCTGACAGTATTGCGACTGGTTGCAATCTGATCCTGCAAAGATTTCAAATCGTTGGCGGCCACATTGAAACGAATCGGCCAAGTTGCCAGATCGGCCGGCACTTCGCGCTCCGACAACCCTTCACAGTGACAAAGCGTTCGAATGTCTTTGCCGTTTCAACCGCTCGCGCGACAAAAAAACCAGAAAGAGCTAAACCAAGAGCGACGAAAATTCCCAAAATCAAAGCAGCTGTGGGACACGACCTCGAGTCGTTCATTGGCGTAAATCGTTTCTAATTTCGTGCGAGTCAATCGCGCCGTATTTTGTAGTTAAACCTCCGCGAAAGCAGCCAGCGCACGCCGAACATATCGATAGTGGCGCGAAAAGCGCGATTTCCGAGGCCATATTTGCTCTGGCCGAAACGGCGCGGCCGATGGTTTACCGGAATTTCCACTAGCCGGTATCCTGCTCCTCTGATGAGGGCCGGGAGGAAACGGTGCATGCCTTTGAATGGAACCAGCGCGGTCACACATTCGCGCCGCATTGCCTTGAGCGTACAACCGGTGTCGCGCACGTGGTCTTTCGTAAAACGGCTGCGAACGAAATTTGCGATCCGGCTGGTCAGCCGTTTAACCAGTGTGTCTTGACGTTGCGCGCGATAACCACAAACCAGATCGGCGCCGCGATCAATTTCAGCGAGAAGTCGCGGAATATCGGCGGGATCATTTTGCAAATCGCCGTCGATGAGAACTGCCGTCGCGCCGCGAGCCGCCTGAAGACCGGCATAAATGGCAGCGCTTTGTCCCGTATTCTTTTCAAAGCGAATCACTCGAATATTCGGCTCAGCTACGATTCGCTCGACCGTGCGATCGATC
>Ga0137395_10001433_pt1 | contig 11088 bp, 11 predicted proteins | sample czobulk216metaG_FD_108283 | JGI IMG/M metagenome (GOLD analysis project Ga0137395, IMG submission 108283) | Vadose zone soil microbial communities from Angelo Coast Range Reserve, California, USA - czobulk2.16 metaG | ecosystem: Environmental > Terrestrial > Soil > Vadose zone | place: USA...
GAGCATCCCAAGATTTTTGGTGATATTCATGTTTCTTTCCTGAGGCAAACCCGTTGTCTTTGCACGCTTAAAAAAACGTGTCTTGCAATACATTGCTGGCAGTCATCCCATTAATTAAAATTGCTAGCGTCATGATCCCCGTTAAAGGCTATGCGGCGCAGAATTCCGCTTCGCTCCTTGCGCCATTCAATTTCCAACGCCGCGAGCCCGGTCCGAACGATGTTTTGATCGATATTCTTTATTGCGGAATTTGCCACTCCGATCTCCACTTCGTTCGCAATGATTTTGGCAAGTCGATTTACCCGATGATGCCGGGCCACGAGATCGCCGGCAAAGTTGTTAAGGTTGGCAACAAGGTAAAAAGATTCAAAGCAAGTGACATCGTGGGCGTCGGCTGTTTCGTCGATTCGTGCCGGAAGTGTTCCAACTGTAAGGAGGGGTTACAACAGTATTGCCAGGGCGGACTTGTAATGACTTACAGCAGTTACGAAAAGGATGGGAAAACCGTTACCCAAGGTGGTTATTCCACCAAGATCGTTTTGGATGAAAATTATGTATTGAAAGTATCGCCGAAACTTCCGCTGGAAAAGGTGGGACCGCTGCTATGTGCCGGAATCACCACCTATTCTCCCCTCCGTCACTGGAAAATCGGTAAAGGACACAAAGTAGGTGTCCTGGGTCTTGGAGGGCTTGGCCACATGGCAGTGAAATTTGCCTCTGTTTTTGGAGCGAGAGTAGCCGTGTTTAGCACTTCGCCTTCAAAAGAAGGAGACGCCAAACGATTGGGAGCAGACGATTTTGCTCTGAGTAGCGACCTAGAGAAAATGAAAAAGCTTGGCAATTATTTTGATTTTATTATCGATACCGTGTCGGCCCCGCATGACTACAATGCGTATCTTGGCTTGCTTCGTACCAATGGGGTAATGATCTGCGTGGGTATCCCGCCTGACCTAGCACATATCTTACCACAGAATATCATTCTCGCTCGAAGGAGCATCAGTGGCTCGCTGATCGGTGGCTTACCGGAAACTCAGGAGATGCTGGATTACTGTGCCAAACACAAAATAATGCCAGATGTGGAGGTCATTCCCATCCAGCAAATAAACCACGCATATGATCGGATGGTAAAGGGCGATGTCCGATACCGGTTTGTTATTGATCTGGCTTCTTTGAAATAAATAATAGCGACCAGGAGCCCCTCGGCATGGAATACGAAAAAATTATCTTCTTCCGGAATTTTTTCTTCCGCGCATTTCTCATCGGCGTTGCATTTGCGCTCTTCTATTTTATCGCGACCTATGTTTTTTGGGATACCTGGGCATTGTGGGCAACGCATTTCTTTAAAACGGACGAGAAGGAGCTTGGGAGATTGGTTTTAATGTTTTTCGTCGAGCTGCGGATAGTGCTGGTATTTCTGTTTCTTGTGCCAGCGCTCGCCTTGCATTGGATGGCCAGAAAGAAGCGATGACTGAACGGGACGCGGTTTCCCTCGCAGGCATTATTCTAGTTCTCGGGACGATTGCTTTTACTCTCTTTGATTCGGGATGGCGTGAGGATGGCATCGCGCATTCCGTGCAAAAACTTCTTGTCGGCCGGAACAATTGTCGTAAGCGCTCCCCGCAACTTCACGCGATCCTGTTCGATAAAATAGTACGGACACAGGCGAATACGTCCTTTCATCGTTTTTAACTCGCCCGAATCCGTATCCCAGTATCGATGCTCGAAGAGGCGGCCCTTGTGAAAGCGCTGTAAAATCGTTGGCGACGATTCGAAGGTTGCGAGTGCATTATCGATTCTGCGTTCCCATTCTGAATGCGGCAGATCGGCGCCGAGCGCGATGCCATGGCTGCCCCAACCGAGCGGCGAAAATCCGCTTACTTTCAAAAGGAGATCTCGATCTTTCTGGCTAAATCTGGCCGCCTCGCGCCAATCGTGAATTTCCAGCCGTGGGATAACGGCGTGCTGCGGGAGTGGCGTTGGATCGAGCAGCCAGGAGTACGGAATCACCTCTTGTAATTTGATGAAATATTTATCGCCCAACTCGCGCCGCCAAAATTCCCAAAGTGGTTGCATCCAAAAAAGCGCAAACCACATCTTTTCTTCGAGATATGGTTTGATCGGGGGCGTGATGGTGATGCGGCCCTCAGCGTTCGCATGCAACGTGTTTTCGATTGTCGGAATGTTCGGCAGATCAAACAGTTCGAAAAACCGATAGACAGCACGTCCATTTTGAGGCTCGTAATTCTCGGCAGGGACCACACGCCAATCGAATTCACGATCTCGATCTTTCAAGCGCGCCGCGATCCACTCCATCTCCGGGCGATAGGTTGCCGCTTCCTCCGAAATGACGATGTCGCCGCCCCTGGGCAGCCCGCTCCGAAATCCATCGAGCATTCCTTCTGGGCCACCGATGATTTCGTTGTCGAACGCCGAATACGTTTGATTCAGCCACGCTGTTAAGCCGATCCCGCCGGGAACCGAATCGATTTCTGCGATGATGTAGCCATCCTCCGTGAGAATGAGATCCGGCCGAATGACCCGCGGCAGGTCGTCCCGAATTTCCTTGCGACGTGAAAATTCAATCAGCTCTTTTGGTTTACCCGCATCGAGGTAGCGCGCGACCCATTCTGGTTGTTTTCCCTTAATACTGAGTTGATAGAGCTGATTGCAGGCGCGCTGAAAAACAAAGAGCCGATGCCCAAGCTGTTCGAGCTCTGCAACAAATTTCTTCTCGATCGGAAACGCATCGGGCGAAAGCAACCAATCTTTTTCCGCAAAGAGGCCTTCCTTTGGAAAAGCATTGCGAATTGCTTCCAGCTGATTTTCTGCGACGGCAACCATTTCGATCTCGCTAAGGTTCAACGCTCAACCCGCCTTCGCAAGACTACGGCGGGGCAGGCATCCAACGTCCAATTGGAAGATAGGCTTCCTAGCCTGGTCCTGGCAGACAGCCATCCCGGCTGTCGAGTCCCCGGCGACGACAGGCTGGAAGCCGGTCGGCCGAGACAGCCGAGACGGCTATCTTCCTGCGGCCATTCGTTTGAGCGCAAGTTTTACCAACTCTTCCGCCGCCTTCCCTTCGCCTTTTTCCTGCAATTCTCGCACCGTTTTGTGTGCGTCGATTTGTTTGTAACCGAGCGCAATCAACGCGAGCACGGCTTCATTCGCCTGTTCTTGCTCGGGTGTCGGTGCGTGCATCGCACTCGCCGCTTCCCAGGCCGCGGCCACGCCCAGCTTATCTTTTAATTCCAAAACAATTCGCTCAGCCGTCTTTTTCCCGAGGCCGCTGATTTTCGAAAGCAACGCGACATCAGAGTTCACCACTGCGGCTTTGAAATTGTTCACGCTCATTCCACTCAACACTGCCAGCGCGAGCTTCGGGCCAATCCCGCTCACATTATTGACAAGCAATCGAAAAAGATCGCGCTCAGGCGCGGTCATGAATCCGTAAAGAATATGTGCATCTTCCCGTACGTGAAGGTGGGTGAGGACGCGCACCATCTGGCCAGGCGTGGGAAGTTTGTCGTAGCTCGAAAGCGGAATAAAAACTTCGTAGCCGACGCCGCCAACATCGACAATTGCCTGCGTCGGTAAGGCGCTGACAAGTTTGCCGTCGAGAAACGTAATCATGTGGTTTGTTGAAGCGTTAAACCGCTAAATCAGTGAATCGTCAAATTTGGTCGTTCCAACTTTAACACGAGCGTCAGTTCAACGCGTTTGCCTTTGGCGATGTTGAAGCCGCGCGTCGAAAACATTTTCCAGTTTTCAGGATGGTCCGCGAAGAGCGTGGTAGTTAGTGACGTTGGCACAATTACAAGGCGCGGTCCCGCTTTCGCCATAAAATCGGCCATCCGACTGCTGTTTAGCGGCGTGAGATACCCGCTTACCCGGCTGCGAAAATACCAGATCAGACTCGGCTCGCTGAAGTCGACTGCGCCAAATTCCATATCTGGCCGCAAGTCATCCCTGGATTTCTGGAAAAGCTCATACGCGGGAAAGAAGCGTGCTACAAATGGGGGAACGACAAGAGCGATGGCGAGATAGACTGAGACCGACGCGAACGCGCGGTTCCTTACGAAATGCATCGACCCTTCCGTGGTCACCCTGCGCGCGAGCAAGAGCGCAATCAGGGGAAAGGCTGGCAACGTGTAATGCGGCAATTTTGTTTTGATCAAACTGAAAATGATGAAAATGATCGCCACCCCCGCGCTGAGATAATTGTCGATCGCATCCCGGCGTCGCCACAACTTCTTCGTCAGCCAGGGAAGTTTGACCGACCACGGGAAAAAACTGATAAAGATTGTTACGAAATAAAATGGCAGCAGCAGGAGATACATCCCGAACGAATTCGCGCCATGACCTTCCATCGAGGCAAACGAACGGCCAACGACGTGTCGACCGATTCCCACGACGAAGAATTGTCCGTGCGTTCGAACTAGCGCTGGAATTCCCCAGAGCGCGAGGATCGCGAGCATAAGCAAAACGCCACGCGCAAATTTGAACCGCGATGCGAGTCGTCCATCGAGCAGAAAGAATTTCGTTGCTGCGACAGTCGCAAGCGGGGCCCACCCGATCGGCCCTTTGGCTAGAAATCCGAACGCGAGCGAGACATAGAACATCCACCACCAGAGATTCGATGTTCGATGCTCGACGCCTGCCGCGCCGTAGCAGCGCGAAGGCGGGTTCGATGTTTCATGTTTGGATTCGCTGGAAGAGCACCCGATGAGTTCAAATCCACTCCAGTGTGCAAGGGTGACAAACAGCACGAGCCACATATCTGCGACGGCAGCCTTCGCGTGGAGGAATGTTTGCAGCGAAAGTGTAAAGATGATGGCCGCCCACCAGCCCACGCTGTTCCCACCAACGCGCGTCCCCCAGGCAAAGATCGACAAGGCGACTAGCGCAGCCGCGATGGCAGATGGAAAACGTGCCGCAAAATCATTTTCGCCGAACAGGCGATAACTGGCGGCCTGAGCCCAATAGGCGAGGGGAGGCTTGTCGAGTCGAGAGTGATCGTTGAAGTAAGGAACAATGTAGTCGCCACGTTGAATCATTTCGCGCGAGGCTTCGGCAAAGCGCGGCTCGTCGCGGTCGACTAGAGGCAAACTCCACGTGCCGACTGCGTGAAACAGAACACAGCCGGTAAACAGGAGCGCATAATTGCGGATTGCGGATTTCAAGTGCGCGCTCAAAATAGCGCCCGGCAAATGTGACGGGAACTCATTTGTGAAGGGCAAAATCGTTTTTTATTGGCTGATCGGGATTGTGATCGCTGCGATCGTTATGGTCGCGGCGTTTTATTTCGACGAGCCGGTGCGAAATTTCATGGCGCAGCATCAGAACCGCGCGACGCACAATTTCATGGGCAAGGTCAGCCGATTTGGTGATTGGCCGGAGCATGTCGCACTCGGGCTCGCGCTTGCAGGCATCGCGTGGTGCCGCGGCAGCAACAAATGGACGCGCATCTTTCTCGCGATGTTGGTTGCGTTGGCGCTTGCCGGCGTAGCCGGACGCGGCATTAAAATAGGAACAGGTCGCGCTCGTCCGTCTGTAAGAGCGGAAGAAGTTTGGAACCGCTTTAGCACGAAATACCACGCATTCCCGTCCGGGCACGTTGCTGCGTCGATAGCGTTTTTTGGTGTTCTATTTTTCGCGAACCGTCGAGCTGGCCTCGTTTGTCTGCCCATCCCGATCTTGATCGGTTTCTCGCGCATGTACGTCAACGCGCATTATCTTTCGGACGTTGTGTTCGCGGCAATTCTCGGAATTCTTTGCGCCATTCTGGTCGGGCGCCTGTTTCTACTGCAAAGCGCAAAGCGAAAATCGGAAATGGCAAATTAGTTTAGCGGTGTCTGCTTGAAAACATCCGAACCGAAATTGTGTCTGGGCTCGGCAGGCGGAATTCGCGCCCCACTCGCCTTGCCTGTCCGACCGAAATGAAGTGTAGGCGAGAACCGGTGCGGAAGGGACGATTTCAAGTTTTGCTTTGGCGGCAGATTCTATTTTTCGTTGCTGCTTCGTTCCTTTTAATCCGTGCTTTGACCAGTTTTTTTATGAGCGCGCCGGGGAGCGGCTTGCCGATCGGGAAGCGAACGGTTGCCTTAGCGGTTTCGTAACCCTTAAGCTCGAGTTTATGCTCCTCTATGATGGGCGGTGGGACAAAAAGCCCAATATGGTTTTTGAACGCAGCGAAGTAGACGAGTGCTCCTTGGTATTTATAATACGGAACTTTGTAGCTGATGCCCTCGTCAGCCTTAGGTGCCGCGGCCTTAATAATCTTGCGAAGCTGTCCAAGTTTGCCCCGTGGCCCGGTTGGGGCTGCTGCGATGTACGCGTCTACATCTTTTGGTATTTTTTTCATAATTTTTCTTTGACGGGAGAATTGGCTGGCGAGCCCACGTAACGGCCGAGCCAATGCTGTTCATTTTCTAACTGGCGGAGGGGGTGAGATTCGAACTCACGAGGCCTTTCGGCCTGCCGGTTTTCAAGACCGGTGCAATCAACCGCTCTGCCACCCCTCCAGTTATTGGCGCGCTTTTTATTCTGACATCAGCGCTTCGATGAGCAAGAGGTTGGAGCAGCAGCTGTCTCGGCGGCCGAAATTGTCGAAACAGCCGCTCGCCGCGGCAAGCGTCCCTACAAGTTTTAAGGAACTGGACAATGGCTATGTTCATGTGAACTTACTACAATGCGGCAAGTCGGAAACAATTATCGGCCGGTCGTTAGAGAAACGTTGCAAAGCTCGGAGCCGATTCGTGGACGAGGCGCGTCGTGGAGCCCGGCAAACCGTTTCGAAAAATTGCATGTTGATCTCAAGGATGTCGATGTTGTTCACGGCAATCTTGACGATGAGGAACGGCCGCGACGCGCTACGCAATTCTTTCGGGATGGCACGAAGACGATCATCACCCGCAACAACAGCCCGGATGTCGGCTTTGACACGAGCTTGAATCCGTATCGCGGTTGCGAGCACGGCTGCATTTATTGTTATGCGCGGCCGACACATGAGTACCTCGGGTTTTCTGCCGGACTCGATTTCGAAAGCAAAATCATGGTGAAAATGGACGCGGCGGAATTATTGAAGGCGGAACTGGAATCGCCGCGTTGGAAACCACAGGTGCTCGTGATGAGCGGCGTGACCGATCCTTATCAGCCGATCGAGAAAAAGCTGCGCATCACGCGCGGTTGTCTCGAAGTGCTGACGAAATTTCGCAATCCGGTCGCGATCATTACAAAGAACCGTCTTGTGACGCGAGATGCTGATCTTTTGTGCGAGCTCGCTTCTTCCAACGCAGCCGCAGTGAACATTTCGGTGACTTCGCTTGATGCGGAGTTACAGCGCGTGCTTGAGCCGCGGACTTCACCGCCGAGCGCGAGGATTGAAACAATTCGGCAATTACGCAGCGCGGGAATTCCAGCCGGCGTGATGGTTGCGCCGATTATTCCGGGGTTAACCGATCATGAAGTTCCGAGAATTCTCGAAGCGTGCTCTCAAGCAGGGGCGCAATTTGCCGGTTACACAATTGTTCGATTGCCGTGGGCGGTCGCGCCGTTATTTGAACATTGGCTCGAGGAACACTTTCCGGATCGCAAAGAGAAAATTCTCGGGCGCATCCGGGACCTGCGTGGAAATGGCAGGCTGAATAATTCACAATGGCGCACGCGGATGACTGGAGAAGGGATTTTTGCGGAACAGATTGCCTCGCTCTTCGAAGTCGGTTGCCGTCGTGCTGGAATCGGTGAGCGGCCCAAGCTTTCAACGGCCGCATTTCGGCGTACGAGAGAACAACTGACCTTACTTTAGTACGTTGCGGAAGCTCGGAATTCGTGGCTTCTAATCGAGCGCGCTTAATGTCGGACCTTAGTAAATCGTTGGTGAAATCGGCTACGCAGTTTGCCCGCGCTGTCTCGTGGATGGGGCACCCGTTGGTTTTTGTTACCGTGTCGGTCGGCATCGTTGTCGTATCCCGACTCACGCGCCGCGATGCGCTCTCGATCTTACCGGTATTGTTTGTTTCAGTGATTCTGCCGATGGCTCTGCTGCTGTTTGGCGGCGTCCGCTCCGGCCGCTGGAGCGATGCCGATGTTTCGGAGCGAACGGAGCGGAAGCGGTTCTATCCGGCGGCCATTCCGCTGTTGGGGATTGGTATTGTCGCACTTTGGTCGCTGCGCGCTTCGAATTTCGTGCTGCGCGGCGCGCTAGTTACCTTCGCGCTCTTCATTCTGGCGGCGATCGCGAATTTTCGGATTAAACTTTCACTGCACGCGCTTTTTGCGTTTTATTGCAGCGTGATTCTCTTCCGTATTAATCCGCTTTTCGGTGGAGTTGCCTGTGCCTTGGCCATTACCTTATTCTGGTCGCGGCTGTATCTGCAACGGCACGATCTAGCGGAAATGCTGACTGGAACTTTGCTTGGATTGGGCGGGGGCATAGTCGCGGCCTGGTGGGCCTGAAAAATAAATGGAAGCTTACGAACCGCGTGCCTTTCGGTTTATCGAGCTGTTAACGATTAGCGATTGGCGAGTGAAGCTCTACGGAATCGCGTGGCGATGGGAATCGCCGCAAGCGCAATTACTCGAAGCGGCGAAGCGAATTGCAGCGCAAGAATTGCCAAATGCTGCGTCGAACAATTACAAGCTTGGATTTATCGGTGCCCATGGTGGCAGGGACGCATGCTTCGTGTTCGTCGATTACTGGGGAAACGAGAACGAATTGTTTCATCATGTGTTTCTCTCGCGTTCCAATGACCCGGAAGCGCTAGCTCCGGCGAAAAGCTCCGATTCATCGGTTTGCGTTTGGGATTTGCGCCTGCAATTTTTCGAACGGCAAGCATGGATTAAGCATGTATTGCGGAAAGCAAACGCACCTGACTTTCAGGCTTATCTCGACGAGCGACTCAATGAAAAGGCCTAGGCTGCAGCAGTTGGTCGCGGTCGATGCGTGAGGTTAGCAATTTTATGCTTTTCGGAAATTGTGCGCGGCCTCAAGCTGAAGGCAGTCTGCCTAGAGCAGCGTTGCAAATCCAAACTCATAAAAAGGAGAAATAATGGTTGAAGCTTTAAAACGTCATTGGTGGGTTCTGGTGATGAGGGGCATCTGTGGAATTGTTTTCGGCGTTATCGCGCTTGCGTATCCCGGTTTAGCTCTCGCGACGTTGGTGCTCTTGTTCGGAGCGTGGGTGCTGATTGACGGCATATTTCGCATTGTTGGCGCGACTGCAGGTCGAGCCTCTGATCCCGACTGGGGCTTCCATCTCATCGTCGGGATTCTCGGAGTTGTCGTCGGCTTCCTGACGTTCCGCGCGCCCGGCATAACCGCACTCGTCCTGATCATCTACATCGCCGCCTGGGCGCTCATGGTCGGCGCCGCTGAGATCGCATTCGCAATCAAACTACGCAAGGAGATGAAAGGCGAGTGGTTCCTGATTCTTATGGGTTTGGCATCGATTATCTTTGCCGTGCTGCTTCTATGGAATCCGGGTCCGGGCGCTCTCGCTCTGCTCTGGCTCATCGGATCCTACGCAATCGTACTTGGTATTTTGGCGATCTTTTTTGGCTTCCGATTGCGCGGCCTCCGTACGCCGCTTCCATCTTAGTAGAATTAATAGAAACTCGTCTGATTCCCACGAGGACAGTAAAATCACGATCACGCGGGCCCGTGCCTCAGCGGTTAGAGCAGGAATCCATAGCCTCCTGGGTTCCGGATGCGAAGAGTCGGGTTTTCTTTACCGTCACCAAGGCGCGCAATGTGGCGATTTTTTGGCCGACGACACGACCTTGTGCGATCTATTGAGCGATTAATCTACGACGTTGGCCTATGATCCCTCTGATCTCACGCGTCGAATTCGCGACGGCGAAGATGAGCCAACTTTGTAATTTCTTATGAAGAAAACCACTTCTGCTCATCTGGCGCGCCCCAGAAACGGTTTGCGACTCAACGGCAACGAGCCGAATGCCAAACAACTCCTTGCCGCATTATTAGCATTCAAGCGTGGTGATTTTTCGGCGCGATTGCCAGACGACTGGGCAGGCATAGCCGGCAAAATCGCGGATACATTTAATGAAGTAATCAGAACCAGCCGGCGCATGACGCAGGAGCTGGAGCGAATCCGGCGCGTGGTTGGCAAGGAAGGCCGAATCACACAGAGAGCGTCACTCGGAGATGTGTCGGATTCGTGGGCTCGGACGATCGGATCGGTCAATGATCTGATCGGCGATCTGGTGCACCCAACGAGTGAAGTGGCGCGCGTTATCGGGGCGGTCGCGAAAGGCGACCTGTCCAAAACCATGGCGACTGAAATCGAGGGCCGACCTCTCGAAGGAGAGTTTTTGCGCACGGCAAAAACCGTAAACAGAATGGTCGAACAGCTCGGGGCCTTTGCGTCGGAAGTAACGCGCGTTGCGCGTGAAGTGGGCACGGAAGGCAAGCTCGGTGGTCAGGCGAAGGTCCAACGTGTCGCCGGTACCTGGAAAGATTTAACAGAAAACGTCAACCTCATGGCGGGCAATCTTACGGCGCAGGTCCGCAACATCGCAACTGTGACGACCGCGGTGGCGAATGGCGATCTAACCAAGAAAATCACAGTCGATGTCAAAGGCGAGTTCCTTGAACTCAAAGACACGGTCAACGTCATGGTGGATCAACTACGCTCCTTCGCGTCTGAGGTTACACGCGTGGCACGCGAGGTCGGTTCCGAGGGGATCCTTGGCGGACAAGCGCGGGTAGAAGGTGTCTCTGGCACGTGGAAGGATTTGACCGACTCGGTCAATTTTATGGCGCGCAATCTGACCAGTCAGGTGCGGAACATTGCTGCCATCACGACTGCTGTCGCGACCGGGAATTTATCGAAGAAGATCACGGTCGAGGTGAAAGGGGAAATTCTCGAACTGAAAAATACCATCAACACAATGGTCGATCAGCTCAGTTCATTCGCGTCGGAAGTGACGCGGGTGGCTCGCGAAGTGGGCACGGAAGGAAAACTCGGCGGCCAGGCGGATGTGAAAGGAGTAGCCGGGACTTGGAAAGATTTGACCGACAGTGTGAATTCAATGGCCGGGAATCTCACCGCGCAGGTGCGTAACATTGCC
>Ga0137395_10001434_pt1 | contig 11087 bp, 5 predicted proteins | sample czobulk216metaG_FD_108283 | JGI IMG/M metagenome (GOLD analysis project Ga0137395, IMG submission 108283) | Vadose zone soil microbial communities from Angelo Coast Range Reserve, California, USA - czobulk2.16 metaG | ecosystem: Environmental > Terrestrial > Soil > Vadose zone | place: USA...
CCGCGCACGCCGTGGGGCGATCCCGATCTGCAGGGCACCTGGCCGAGCACGGACATGGTCGGCACGCCGCTGCAGCGAGCCTCGGATTTCGGGAGCCGGAATCTGCTCACCGCCGAAGAATTCAAAGCGCGCCAGGCGGCGGCGGCGCGGCAGACCGACGAGGACAACGCCGAGTTCAACATCGACGCCGTCACGTCCGAACAGGAAGCGCGCGGCACGGTTGGCGGACCGGTTTCGCCGCCGCCGCACTGGCTCGAGCGCGGCAAGCCGTCGTATCAGGCGTCGCTCGTCGTCGATCCGCCCGATGGCCGCATGCCGCCGCAGACGCCGGAAGCGGCCGACCGCGTGCGCGCCCTCGCGGCGCGCCGCGCGGGCCACGGCCCCGCAGACGCGTACGAAGACCGCAGCCTCTACGATCAGTGCATCACGCGCGGCGTGATGGGTTCGATCCTGCCGGTCATCTACAACAACGGGAACCAGATCATCCAGGCGCCCGGCCTCGTCGTCCTGCGCAACGAGATGATTCACGAGACGCGCTTCTTCTATACGGATGGCCGTCCGCACATCAGCTCGAAGATCCGAAGCTACATGGGCGATTCGCGCGCGCGCTGGGACGGCGACACGCTCGTGGTCGAGACGACGAACATGTTCGACCGCAACGGCATCGGCGGGAACGGCGGCGGCCAGGCGCTGAGCGACGCGCTGAAGATCACGGAGCGCTTCACGCGCGTCGACGCGAACACGATCGAGTACAAGGCGACGATCGACGATCCGAAGACGTACACGCGGCCGTTCACGCTGCAATTCCCGTGGCGCCGCGACACCAGCTACGGGATGTTCGAGTACGCGTGCCACGAGGGGAATCATTCACTCTTCAACATCCTCAGCGGCGCGCGCGCCGACGACCGCGCGGCCGCGGCGGCGTCGCGACCGTAGGACCCGGTTTGTAGAGGCGGGGCTTTCAGCCCCGCCTTCGCGGCCCTGAAAGGGCCGCGCGACCACAGCCCCATGCTCACCAAATACCAGACGCACATCGCCGGACGCTGGGTCGACTCAGCGTCCGGTGAGTTCTTCGAAACCGACAATCCCTACACCGGCAAACCGTGGGCGCTGATTCCGCGCTGCGCGGCCGACGATGTCGATCGCGCGGTCCGGGCGGCGCACCAGGCGTTCACGTCGGGAGAATGGCCGACGCTCACCGCGTCCAAGCGCGGCGCCCTGCTGCGCCGGCTCGGCGATCTGGTCGCCGAGCACTCGAAGTTCCTCGCGGAAATCGAAGTCCGCGACAACGGCAAGCTGATCGCCGAGATGACGCCGGTCACGGCGTACATGGCGCAGTGGTACCACTACTACGGCGGGCTCGCCGACAAGATCGAGGGCTCCGTCATTCCGACCGACAAGCCGGACACCTTCAACTACACGCGCTACGAACCGCTCGGCGTCGTCGCCGCGATCGTCCCGTGGAATTCGCCGCTGTTTCTCACCACCTGGAAGCTGGCGCCCGCGCTCGCGGCCGGCAACACCATCGTCATCAAACCGTCCGAGTTCACGTCGGCTTCGCTGCTCGAGTTCATGAAGCTCGTCGAGCGGGCCGGCATTCCTCCCGGCGTGGTGAACGTGGTCACCGGCTTCGGGCAGGAAGTCGGGATGCCCCTCGTTGAACACCCGCTCGTCGCGAAAGTGGCCTTCACGGGATCGGACGCCACGGGACAGCGCGTCTACGAAGCGGCGGCGCGCGGGTTGAAACGGGTCAGCATGGAGCTCGGCGGCAAATCACCCAACATCGTCTTCGACGATGCCGAGCTCGACAACGCGGTGAAAGGCGTTGTCTCGGGCATCTTCGCGGCGACCGGACAAACCTGCGTCGCCGGCTCGCGGCTGCTCGTGCAGAAAAGCATCCACGATCAGTTCGTCGAGAGGCTGCTCGCGCTCGCGCGAACGGCGAAGATGGGGAATCCCATGGACCTCGACACACAGGTCGGTCCGATCACAAACAGGCCGCAGCTCGAAAAAGTCCTGAAATACATCGACATCGCGAAGTCGGAAGGGGCGACGCCGCTGCTCGGCGGGAGACGGGCCTCTGGCGCGGAATGCGGCGACGGCTGGTTCGTCGAGCCCACGATCTTCGGCGGCGTTCGCAACACGATGCGAATCGCGCAGGAGGAAGTGTTCGGTCCGGTCCTGTCGATCATTCCGTTCAGCGACGAGGACGAAGCGCTGTCGCTCGGCAACGACGTCGTCTACGGCCTGGCGGCGGGCGTCTGGACGCAAAGCATGCGGCGCGCCCTCATGATGGCCGATCGGCTACAGGCCGGCACCGTTTGGGTGAACACTTATCGCGCTGTCAGCTACCTTTCTCCGTTTGGCGGATACAAACGATCCGGAATTGGCCGCGAAAGCGGCCAGGAAATGCTGAAAGAGTATCTCCAGGTCAAAAGCGTCTGGATTTCCACGCAATCCGAAGTTCCGAATCCGTTCGTACAAAGATGAGCGGGAGGCCAGAAAAGTAGTTGCGGACGCCCCGTTTGCGGCGTATAAATCGCGCGTAAGGTTCTCCGTCCCTATAGTTTGCATGATGAAGGGAGATCTCATGCGCACGTTGCGAGTGTGGATAGCTGCGTTCGTCCTCTTGGTTCTCGTTCCGGCCGCGGCTTTCGCCCAGGCCTCCATCACCGGCGTAGTCAAAGACGCATCGGGCGCCATCCTGCCAGGCGTCACTGTTGAAGCGTCGAGCCCCGTACTGATCGAAAAGTCGCACACCGCGGTAACCGACGGCGCCGGGGTGTACCGCATCGTCGATCTGCGTTCCGGCACGTACGCGATCACCTTCACGCTCGGCGGGTTTACGACCATCAAGCGCGAAGGCATCGAGCTGACCGGCACGTTTACGGCCACTATCAACGCCGATTTGAAGGTCGGCGCCATCGCCGAGACGATCACGGTGACGGGCGAGACGCCTGTGGTCGACGTCCAGAGCGCCCGGCGTGAAGTCGTGCTGACCGGCGACGTGATCGCCAGCCTCCCCGGCACTCATGCCTACGGCAACATCCTGAACGCGATGCCCGGCGTGACGGTGGACGGCAACGGCGTCGCCAACGCGCCGACGATGACGTTTTTCACGGCGAGGGGCGGAAGCACGAACGAAGGCCGGATGTCGATCAACGGCATGGTCGTCGCCGCGTCGTTCAACGGCGGAGGCGTTTCGTCGCTCGCCTACGACGCGAACAACGTCGATGAAGTGTCGGTGGTGGTCGCTGGCGGCCTGGGCGACACCGACGTGGGCGGGCCTGTGATGAACCTCGTGCCCAGAACCGGCGGCAATACGTTCAAGGGACAGGTGTTCATGAACTACGCGGGCAGCTGGTCGACGGGCAACAACCTCGACGACGCGCTGCGCAACCAGCAGACGCCCATCACGCTCGGCCCCGGCATCATCCACTCCTATGACGTCAACCCGTCGTACGGCGGCCCGATCAAGCGCGACCGGCTGTGGTTCTGGGGAAGCTATCGCAAGTTCGAGACCGCGCAAGGTGTCGAGGGCATTTTTGCCAACAAGTTCGCGCTCGATGCGACGCACTGGGACTACCTGAAGGACACGAGCATTGCCGCGCGCAATTACCAGGGCCGCGACATCTTTCAAGGACGAGTGACGGCGCAAGTCACGCAGAGGAACCGCGTGATGTTCTCGCACGAATATCAGTCGCGCTGCGAGGGCTCGACGCTGACGACAAACGGCGACGGATGCCGCCAACGGGGCTCCGACTGGGTCGCCCTTGGCTCGACGACGCAGTCGCCTGAGGCCAACACCGGCTACTTCAAGCTTCCCTACTACGTCACGCAGGCGACGTGGACCGCGCCCGTAACCAACAAGCTCCTGGTCGAAGCCGGCTTCTCGCGATTCGCGTACTACACCAACAACGGACCCGGACAGACGCCACCGGATGGAACGATGGCCCTGATCCCGGTCACCGAGCAGAACGCCATCGACGGCCACCCGGCGAATTTCAGCTATCGCGCCGTCAACAGCTACTTCTATAACTGGGCGAACCCGGACAACTGGCGCACCTCGGTCTCGTACATCACCGGGTCGCACAGCATCAGGGTTGGCTACCAGGGCTCCTATTCGATCTCGGACACCAAGATCGTGACCAACGACCCGCTGCTCCAGTATCGATTCCAGAACCGCATCGCCAATCAGTTCACGTTCAGGCTGCCGATGTGGCAGGCCGCCGATCGCACCGAGACACAGTCCGCTTTTGCGCAGGACACGTGGACGCACAGACGGCTGACGGTGCAGGCTGCGGTGCGGTACGACCGCGCGTGGAGCTTCAGCCCGGCCGAGGGCAACGGCACGGACGTCGTGTCGAGGTTCAATGCCGCGCCGATCACGTTCCCGCGCACCGAGGGCGTCAACGCGTTCAACGACATCACGCCGCGATTCGGCGTGGCCTACGATCTGTTCGGCAACGGCAAGACGGCGCTCAAGTTCAACATCGGACACTACCTGGCTCCGGCGACGAACGACAGCCGCTACACGCTGAACAACCCGGCGCAGACGACGAAGATCGTCACGTCGGTCGCGCGCAACTGGACCGACAACGGCAACTTCGCGGTCGACTGCAACATCCTGAACCCGGCCGCGCAGACGGTGGGCGGGGATACCTGCGGCGCCATTACCGGCAACTCGCTGAACTTCGGCAAGACCGGCGACAATGTCGCGCGGGTCAACCCTGCCATGCTGCAGGGCTGGGGCGTGCGACCGAACGACTGGCAATGGGGCGTCAACCTGCAGCAGGAGCTGATGCCGCGGGTCTCGCTCGAAGTCGGGTACAACCGCCGCTATTTCCACTGGCGCGAAACCGGTGGCCAGGGGAGCGTCACCGATAACCTGCAGGCGGCTCCGGGCGACTACACCTCCTGGACGATCAACGCGCCTCTCGATTCGCGGCTGCCTGGCGGTGGCGGCTATCCGATCACGAGCTGGGTGCTCACCGCAGCCGCCGCGGCGCGAGCCGCGCAGAACTACATCACCCTCGCGACGGACTACGGTCCGGAGCGCACCGACTACTGGCACGGGGTCGACGTGACCGTGAACGCGCGACTCCGCAACCAGCTCATTCTGCAGGCCGGCACGAGCACGGGCCGTGGCGTGATCGACAACTGCGCCACTGCGGGGCTCATCGATTCGCCGGATCTTCGAGGCTGTCACAACGCTGATCCGTTCCTGACGACGCTTCGCGGGTCGGCTGTCTACACGCTTCCGAAGGTCGATGTGCGGGTTTCGGCGTCCGTTCGATCCCAGCCGGGCATCGCGCTCGGCATCACCGCGCTCGGAAACGGGGCGACCTGGAACGTGCCGAACACGGTCGTTCAACCGCTCCTCGGCCGGCTCCCCCCCGGCGCACTCGCATCGGGCACGACGACGGTGACGCTGCTCGACGCCGACCACCGTTTGTACGGACCGCGCCGAAATCAGGTGGACATGCAGTTCGCGAAGATCATCCGCTTCCGCAACCTGCGCACCGACGTCGGCATCGATCTCGGCAACCTGTTGAACAGCAATCAGGCAACGGTGTTCCAGTCGCAGTACGACTTCGTCCTGGCGAACGGTGGCTCGTGGCTCGACCCGACGTCGATCCTCCAGCCGCGGTTCGCGCGCTTCAATGTGACGTTCAGCTTCTAAGCGCGCCTCAAACCGGGGCCGGCACGGAATTGCCGGCCCCGGCACTCCCGCAACTCCCTCAATCTAAAGATCATCCATTTCGTTGAATCGTCCCTGATCTACCCGTCTCAGCCGACGAGAAGATTGTTGATCCCGGACGCGCCGGATCGTCTAATGACCGCCTGCAACGTAATGTAAATGGTGTAGTTGCAGTTCTGCACGTGCGTAGTTCACGAAGGAGACAGTGCATGCGAAGGTTGCAAGTAGGGTTGGCGGCGATAGCGCTGCTCGTGCTCGTCCCGGCCATGGCTTTTGCCCAGGCCTCCATCACCGGCGTGGTGAAAGACGCGTCCGGGGCAATTTTGCCCGGCGTAACGGTTGAGGCCTCCAGTCCGGTGCTCATCGAAAAGACGCGCAGCGCGGTGACCGACGGCAGTGGTCAATACCGCATTATCGACCTGCGTGCGGGCACTTACTCAGTGACGTTCACCTTGACCGGTTTCAGCACGGTCAAGCGGGACGGTATCGAACTCAGTGGCCAGTTCACCGCTGCGATCAACGCCGACATGAAGGTGGGCCAGCTCGAGGAAACGATCACGGTGTCGGGAGAAACCCCGATCGTCGACACGCAGAGCGTCCGGCGTCAGGTCGTCATCAGCGACGAGGTCATCAAGTCGATGCCTGCAGCGCGTGCCTACGCAGGCATGATGATGCTGATTCCCGCCACGATCACGCAGGCGGGCGCCAACCTGGACGTCCAGATCACTCCCGGGATGCTCGTGTTCGGCGGCGCCGGCGGACGCAACAACGAAGCGCGTCTCCAGGTCGACGGCTTGAACACCGGCGCAGCATTCAACGGCGGCGGTGTTTCGAGCTACGTTCCCGATATCGGCAACGCGCAGGAAATCGCGACCACCACGTCGGGCGGCCTCGGCGAAGCGGAGGTCGGTGGTCCGTCGTTCAGCATCGTGCCGAAGACGGGCGGCAACTCGATTAAGGGTAGCTTCTACGCGTCTGGCGTCACCAAAGGCATGGTCGGCAGCAACTACACTCAGGCGCTGAAGGATGCGGGACTCACCTCGCCCCAGGCGCTCGAGAAGGTCTGGGACTACAACGTCGGCGTCGGCGGCCCAATCAAGAAAGACAAAGTGTGGTACTTCATTCAGTTCCGCGACGAGGGCAGTCACCGCACGGTCCCGGGCATGTTCGCCAACGCAAACCTTGGCAACCCGAACGCGTGGACCTACGTCGCCGACACCAGCCGTCCGGCCAAGCAGGCGGGCAGCTGGCGCAACGGGGCCGCGCGTATTACCGTTCAGCCGTCGTCGCGCAACAAGTTCAACGTGTTCTGGGACGAGCAGCATCCCTGTCAGGGCGCGGCCTTCCCTGGTACGAGCGACGGATGCCGCCAGTCGAAGTCAGACGAATTCATCTGTGGCGCGCCGAGCTCGTCCAACGCCTCGTGCAGCGCGACGTCTGCGCCTGAAACCGGCACGTATCTCAACCCGTACGGCCAGCGCGTGCAGCAGGCCACGTGGTCGTCGCCCGTCACCAACAAGCTGCTCCTCGAAGCCGGCGTGGGCACCTACCTCAGCCGCTGGGGCGGTTCAGAAATGCCGGGCAACCCGACGCGCGATCTCGTCCGCATCACCGAAGCCTGCCCCGCGACGACGGGCTGCGCGGCGAACGGAAACATCGCGGGTCTGCAGTACCGTTCGGAAAACTGGGCGGCCGACTGGCAGGGCACCCACACATGGCGCGCGTCGGCTTCGTATGTCACCGGCGCCAACAGCATGAAGTTCGGCTACCAGGGCGGCTTCCTGAAGGCCAACTTCCTGAACGGCACGAACAACCAGCAGTTGTCGTTCACGTTCAACAACGGCTCGCCGACGCAGTTCACCGAGCAAGCGGGCTTCTTCCAGCCGCAGCAGGATCGGGGCCGCTACGATGCGTACTACGCGCAGGATCAGTACACGCGCGGCCGTCTCACCCTGCAGGGCGCGGTCCGCTGGGATCATGCCTGGAGCTGGTTCCCGGCCGTGGATATCGGGGGCGTGAGATTCCTGCCGCAGACGATCTCCTTCGCCGACACGAAGGGTCTGCCGCTCGGCCAGGGCGGCGTCGACAGCTACAAGGACATCACACCGCGCATCGGTGTCGCCTACGACGTGTTCGGCAACGGGAAGACCGCGCTCAAAGTCAACGCGGGCCGCTATCTCGAAGCCGCTCAGTTGAGCAACACCTACGTCGGGAACCGTCCGTCGACACGCCTGTCAACGACGGCCGCCCGCAACTGGACCGACAACAACAAGAACTTTGCGATCGATTGCAACCTGTTCAACAACGCGGCGCAGAGCCCGACAACCACAGGAAGCATCGATACCTGCGCCGCCGCGCCCTCGACGTTCGGTACGGCAAGCCAGGTCACACAGTTCGACACGGGGCTCCTGAATGGCTGGGGCGTGCGTCCCGGCGACTGGGGCTTCGGCGTCAGCGTGCAGCAGCAGGTGCTGCCGCGCGTGTCGGTCGAGGTCGGCTACAACCGTCGCTGGCTCGACAACTTCACGACCGTCGACAACCGCGATCAGCAGGCGAGCGACTACACACCGTTCCAGGTCGTCGCCCCATCTGACCCGCGGCTGCCCGGCGGTGGCGGCCAGACGATCACGGGCCTCTACAACGTGAACCCGAATGTCGTCAACCGCAATGGCGCGACCGTGTTGAACACGTCCGCGAACGACGCCTACAACACGTTGTCGAGCAACTACGGCAACCAGTACCAGAAGTACAACGGCGTGCTGCTCAACGTGAGCGCTCGGGTACGTAATGGCCTGACGTTCCAGGGCGGCATGAACACGGGCAAGACCGTCACCGACTATTGCGAGGTCCGGGCGAAGATTCCGGAGTGGACGGTCATCGGCGCGCAGAGCCCGACCAACCCGTACTGCCACGCGGATACGGGCTTCGTCACGCGGTTTACGGGTCTCGGGTCGTACATCGTCCCGAGAGTGGACGTGCAGATTTCCGGGACGTTCCGGAGCGACCAGGGCGCGCCGCTTGCGGCAAACTTCGCGTATGCCGGCAACCTGATTACCACTCCGGTTGCCCAGAGCCTGGGCCGTGTGCTCTCCAACGGCGCACCCAACGTCACGGTCAACCTCATCGCACCGGGCGCGCTCTACGGCGACCGGGTCAACGAGTTCGACGTACGGTTCGCGAAGATCCTGAAGTTCGGCCGGACGCGGACCAACGTCGGCATCGACCTCTACAACATCATCAACTCGGCGGCAGTCCTGAGCTACAACCAGAACTTCAACACCACGGTGTTGTCTGGTGTGGGGTCGTGGCTGCAGCCGACGTCGGTGCTCCAGCCGCGCTTCATCAAGTTCAGCGCGACGGTCGACTTCTAAGCACGAAGAACACGAAGGGCTTCTCGAACACGAAGCACACGAAGACGAAGCACACGAAGACGAAGTAACACGAAGACGAAGTAACACGGGGCCGAGGGCAGCAATGCTCTCGGCCCTTTGCTTTTTGCGGCGGTCTCCCCTTACTCTTTGCCCTCAGACCCCATGCCCTCTCGCTCAGCTCTCAGCCCTCAGCCCTCAGCCCTTCTCGACGACCGCACCGTCGCATACGTCGTCGAAAGCCAGCCGCCCTTTGAAGATCTCCGTCAGGTCGCCGCGCAGCTGGCCGGCCTGCTGCTGCTCGGCGCCACGGGCTCCCGCGAGGCCGCACCCGGCCATCCGATGCTGGAGTCGGCAGACGCGCTCTTCAAGACCGCGCGTGAGCGCATCGAATCAACGCGCGCCAGCGAGCGCACCCGTCCCCATCGCGACAGCCTGCTGTGCGCAATCGCGGCCCTCGCCGAAGCGCTGCAGGCGGCGCGCGATCTGCTGGCCACGCCCTGCGTGGGCGATTTCGATCGCGCCCTCATTCCACTTCGCAGCGCCTACGACCACCTGCAACAAGCCACCCGCGTGCTTCCCGGCTTTCGCATGGTGGCATTCGAACAGGGCTGCTGCGCCGGCCATTCCTCGTCCGGGAGCTTCGCTGCGTCATGAACCGATACTCGATCTGGGTGATGGAGTACGCGTACGTTGTCCACCAGCCGACGAGCCTCTTCATCTACGGCGCCCACAACCAGGGCCACCGTAAGATGCCCTACGGCTACATCGTCATCAAAGGCCCCGGCGTCGTCGCGACGATCGACGTCGGCTACAACCACACGGCGTACGGCGAGGTGCTGGCGGCGAGCTACGGCGTCGAGAACTGGCAGCCGGCGCGTACCGTCCTCGCCGAGCTGGATGTCGCGCCCGAGGACGTGTCGCGCATATTCATCACGCATGCGCACTTCGATCACATGGGCGCGCTCGACCAGTACCCGAACGCGACGTTCTACATTCAGGAACGTGAGCTGTCGAAGTGGGTCTGGGCCATGTCGCTCGAACGCCGTTTCCGCTGGCTGATGCTCGGCATCGATCCGGCAGACATCATGAAGCTGGTGGACCTCGCGCGCCACGGACGGCTGGTCTGCGTGACCGGCGATCGCGAGGATGTCCTTCCGGGCATCGATCTTCATGCGGCGTTCGATACACACACCTGGGGATCCCAATACGTGACCGTCAGGAACGATGTGGCCGCGAACTCGGCGAACTCGTGGGTGTTTGCCGGCGACCTTATTTACTCGCACGAGAACCTGCGCGGAGCCGACCCCGCCGATCCGCAGTACGTCCCGGTGGGTCTGGCAACGGGCAGCCAGTTCTCGCTCATCATGACATCGGAAGAAATGGTGAAGCATGCAGGCGGAGACGCCACGCATGTGATTCCGGTTCATGAAGAGGGACTGAAGGATCTGTTTCCCTCGCGCATCACAAAGGCAGGTCTGCGCATCACCGAGCTCGCGCTCGCCGACGGCGAGAAGAGCCGCGTGCGATGACCGTCGCGGCGCTCGCGGGCAAGACCGCGCTCATCACCGGGTCGACGCAGGGCCTCGGTCTCGCCGCCGCGAAGCAGTTCAAGGCAGCCGGCTGCAGAATCATCGACAACGGTTTCGTCGACGGGAAGTGCGTCGGCGCCGATCTGCGATACCCGGCCGAGATCGAAGCGATGATCCAGGCCGCCGGCCCCATCGACATCCTGGTCAACAACGCCGTCGTCCGCCACACGGCGCTCATCGAGAATTTCGGAAAAGACCGCTGGGACGAAGCCATGGCCGTCAATCTGTCGGCGGCCTTTCACACGATCCGCCTCTCGCTTCCGGCGATGAAGGAGCGCGGCTGGGGCCGCATTCTCAACGTGTCGTCGATCTACGGCCAGCGCGGCGCCGCGAACCGGGTCGGTTACGTGACGACGAAGACGGCGTTGATTGGATTGACGCGCGCCGTCGCGCTCGAAGCCGTCGGCACCGGCGTCACGTGTAACG
>Ga0137395_10001437_pt1 | contig 11080 bp, 11 predicted proteins | sample czobulk216metaG_FD_108283 | JGI IMG/M metagenome (GOLD analysis project Ga0137395, IMG submission 108283) | Vadose zone soil microbial communities from Angelo Coast Range Reserve, California, USA - czobulk2.16 metaG | ecosystem: Environmental > Terrestrial > Soil > Vadose zone | place: USA...
GAGCGCGGCATCATCTACATCGACGAGATCGACAAGATCGCGCGCAAGTCGGACAACCCTTCGCTGACCCGGGACGTGTCCGGGGAGGGGGTGCAGCAAGCGCTGCTCAAGATTCTCGAGTGCACCATAGCCAACGTCCCTCCGCAGGGCGGCCGCAAGCACCCGCACCAGGACTTCATCCAGATCAACACCACCAACATCCTCTTCATCTGCGGTGGCGCCTTCGACGGCCTGGAACGGCTGATCGAGCACCGCACCGGCCACAAGCAGATTGGCTTCGGCTCGCAAACGCATGGGAATCGCGACAAGGAGAGCACCAAGATCCTCACGCAGCTGCAGCCCATGGACCTGATGAAGTACGGCTTGATCCCTGAGTTTGTCGGCCGCCTTCCGATCATGGTCACCGTGGACTATCTGGATGAGGCCGACATCATTCGCATCCTGACCGAACCGAAGAATGCGTTCGTCAAGCAGTACCAGAAATTCTTTGCCCTGGACGATGTCCAGCTGGTCTTCGAGCCGGCGGCGCTGACGGCGATCGCCCACAAGGCGCTGCAGCGCGGGACTGGAGCCCGGGGCCTGAAGAGCATCATCGAGGATATCCTGCTGAACTCCATGTTTGAAGTTCCGTCACGCCCGGAGGTCAAGCGATGCGTCATCACCGAGAAGTCCGTGCTTTACGACACCGAGCCCGAGATGTACGCGGAAGAAGAGCCCGAGGCGATCGCACCCGCACGGACGGCATAGCAGAGGGTCGGATCAGGTGGCTGTCGTGACGGGAATCCCGCTTGTAGGAGTGGCGGCACACACTGACGACACCAAAGGCAAGGGGCCATGAGTCGCCCTCGCTATCAAGGCGAAACCAACGTATCTGGGGCGTCCATCCAAAGTGGGGCCCTCGCAAGCTCAACGCTCGTACCTCTCCGTCCGCGCCACAGCCGGACCTGCAGGAGGGGCGGTCCCCGTTCGCTGTCTCGAGTCGGACTCAGGAGTCGATTGTCGCGGGTATCCTAGATCGTTGACCAGCCGGCCCCGCCCGATGATGACGAGATCAGCGATCATGCGGACGACGGCGTAGAGTGATGATCAGTACTGGCGCACGCCTCCAGAAATTCAACGTCCAGGCGATCCGAACGGTCCGCGACTTCGGCAGCGGAAGGGTCGAGTGAGTTCAAAGGAGTCCGCCCTTGCCACTAAGGGCTGAGGTCCGCCCTCATGGCGGTCGTCGGCGCCGCATCGCCGATGCGACGACCAAGCGCGAGGCGACGCTCACTGATAAGGCCGTAGCCTTGATCGTCCGCGGAAGGGAGCAGGGGTACCTGCCGGCGGATGATATCCGCTCCACCTTTCCCGACCTCGAGGCCTGGCCCGACCCGTTCGCCCACGTCTTTGCGGCCTTCCAGGAGCTGGGGATTGAGGTCACTGATGGCGAAAAGGACTTCGGGGAACCCGTCGAGAAGGATGACGAGCGGATCAGCTCCATCGAGATGACCGGCTTGGTCTCGTTGGTCGATCCCGTTCGTATCTATCTCAAGGAAATCGGGACTGTAGCCCTCTTGAAAGCGGAGGAGGAGGTCGCGCTGGCGAAGGCAATCGAGGCCGGCGACCAGGAGGCCAAGCGTCGCATGACGGAAGCCAACCTGCGGCTCGTGGTTTCGATTGCCAGGAAGTACACGGCACGCGGAATTTCGTTCCTTGACCTGATCCAGGAAGGAAACGTGGGGCTGATCCGGGCGGTCGAAAAGTTCGACTATCACCGGGGCTTCAAATTCTCCACCTACGCCTACTGGTGGATCCGGCAGGCGATCACCCGCGCGCTTGCCGACCAGGCGCGCACCATCCGCATCCCGGTCCACATGATCGAGATGATCAACAAGTTGGCGCGGGTGTCTCGGCGCCTGGAGCAAGAGCTGGGGCGGGAGCCGACCGACGAGGAGATCGCCGATGAAATGGCACTGACGTCGAAGCAGGTCCGCGAAATTGTCAAGCTCTCGCAGGTCCCGCTGTCACTCGAGATGCCGATCGGCGCCGAGGATGAGGCCCACCTGGGCGACTTCGTCGAGGACAAGGAGGCGACCTCGCCGGTCGAGGCCGCCCTGGTCAGCATGCTGCGCACCGAGGTCGAGGATATCCTCGGTACCCTCACCGCGCGTGAGCGACGCGTGTTGCAGCTGCGCTTTGGGCTGAGGGACGGGCACGACCGCACACTGGACGAGGTGGGCCAGCGCCTTGGGGTCACCCGCGAGCGCATCCGCCAGATTGAGAACAAGGCGCTGCGCAAGCTGCGGCATCCGAGCGTCTGTACGAAGATCAAGGACTTGTGGGGTTAGGAAAGTCATCTCGAGGCAATCCCGCCGCGCTGGCTAGTCGGTCAGCGCTTGCGTCACTTGACTCCTCGGGCTCCTTGCAACCTAGTGCCACCATGAGGAGTGTTCGGAAGCCTCTAACACAACCGCTTTTACGGGCCGGCATGCTGCTCCAGTTCGACGGCGGCCGGCACGATCGGCTGGAGGGCTGCGGTCCCTTGCTGGGTTTGGTGGCTGGCATCGATGACGCCACCGGGTTAGCGCCGGGAAACGGTCAGCTTAGCTTGCAGCGGGCTGGGTTGTCTTCCCTGGTCGCTGCCTCCTCCTCGCTGCCCGTGCCCACTTCAGCGCAGCCAGTACCTTTGGGCTGAATTGCTTCCGGCCCGTAACTCGGCGTGCCGTGCTGGACACCCTTCGGCCTTGAACGTGCCTGAGCGCTGCCAGTGCCCGATCATGGAGACGAGTTGTTGGTGCAACTCCGTGCGGTTCTTTTGCAGCGTGCTGCGCGCCTGCTGGAGAACGGCAGCGGTGCGGTTCGCCATCCACTCACCTTCCTTGCTGCAAGAAAAATGCCTTGCGAATCATACGCATCTTCATTTTGCGCCGCAGTCGACCTGCGCTCGCCTCCAGTTTTGCCACCCATTCCGTCCCGCGGAACCTTCGCGAGGGTGTGGGAGGGCAAAACTCGAACCGAGTTCACGCGGCTCTCGAATAGACGTGGTGGAGACCTCCAAGCACTGGCCTTGAGACGATGGCTCCATGCAGAGTCGGGACCGTGACGTTCGGCCGGATCGGAGGCGAAAGTTCAAGACTGCGGTGTGGCCGATCGAGGTTGTAATAGGCTGCAAACTCCCTGAGCACTCTGACCAGGTGGCCCTCGTTGAGGATAACGATGTGGTCCAAGCATTCTCGCCGCAGGGTCCCCGCCAGTCTCTCCGCGATCGCGTTGGCCTTCGGCGCCCGATACGGAGTCCGGATCCCAATCAAGCCAAGAGCGGCGAGCCTGGCGTCGAAGTCCTTGCCGTAGACGTTGTCGCGGTCGTGGATCAGGTGGACGGGCTTTCGGCTCCAGGCAGTTGCATTGATCAGCTGCTGCCAGACCCTGGCTGCGGTGGGACTGACGGTTACGTTCAGGTGCATAAGCTCACGTCTCGCGTGGCTGACGAGGAACAGGACATACAGGGTCCGGAAGCCGATCGTCTGCACCACCAGGAGGTCGGCGGCCCAGATCCCCTTCGCCTGATTGCTCAGGAACGTCCGCCAGGTCTGACTTGGAGGGCGATTCGACGTCCTGGTCCGATATCTACGGATCGAGCGCGCACTAACCGCGATGCCCAGCTTGAGGAGCTCCCCGCGGATGCGCTGCGTCCCCCAGGTCGGATTTTCGAACGCCATTCGCCCGATGAGGGCTCTCACCTCAGGGCTGAGTCGTGGTCGCCCGAACCGGGCTCGGGACCGCCACGTCCAATAGAGTCGCCAACCTCTGCGGTGCCAGCTAATCACCGTCTCGGGTCTCACCAGGACGAGGTGCCACTTCCACGAGCCAGGACAGAATCGACGGATCCAGACCCACAGGATCCTGTCCCGATTGCGTAAGCGTGGCCTCGGGTTGGATCGGAGGATGACTTGCAGCTGATGGCGAAGGACCAGATTCTCCAAGAGCAGCTCGGTGTCGCGTCGCAGGAATGAGCGGAGGAAGCCGATGAGGAGGTTAAGCATTTCGGTCATCGCGGCAGGCTAGCAGAGCGAGCCGGTAACCCTGTTAAGCACGGCCAGCATCCCCGGTCGCCGGGCTGGTTTGCATTCAGATTTACTTTTGCCCTCCCACAAGGGCCGAGCAGCGGTTTTGAAGTTCGAGGAGGTTGCAGTCCAGCGCGACACCGCCCCGCCCCGTGGTTCCACCCACATCCACGAGGTGAGCACGACTTCATGCTGGTCAGGCGACCCATCAAGCACCCTCTACTGCTTTCTCCAGGGCAGAATTCATAGCAGGCGCCTCTCGCCTGATCCGCCGCAGCGCCCGGTTCGCATACCACACCGTCCAGACCATCGTCGACATACTGACCAGATTGAAAACGATCGGGGTCAGCACGAGCACGCGCGGAATCGGCTGCGTGTAGACGATGACGACCCGGAAGGCAAACTCACTGGTGAGGGCAACGCCCCAGACCAGGCTGGTTAGTCGGCTGGCATAGCGAACGGACGGCATCCGCCAATACCTGTTGAAGTCGGCAATCCGGTCGGGGCGGTTGCCGGTCGCGAACTGCCGGGCGAAGTAGAACGAAATGGTCTTGGGCAGGACCAGCGATAGCAGCGCCAGCAGTCCCATGCCAAGGGTCAGCAGCGAGCGGGCAATGAGGATGATCCGCTCATCGCCGGTTATGAATATGGCCGCCAGGGTGAAGCCAAACCCCAAAAACATGGCCGAGCCAAACGGATCGAGGGTCCGGTTGCGCAGCAGGCTGATCACGTTGCCAGTCACTGGAAAGAGGGCCGCAGCACTGATGGGAATGACGCTTGGGCTAGGATAAAGCCGCTTCAGATAGAGATAGACGAGCAAGGGCAAGACCGCGTTGATCAGCAAGCTGGGCAGCATGTTGCGCGCCATCCTGAAGACCAGATCTCGGAGCGACAGGTTCTTCAACAGCGATCACTGACCATTGGCTCGCGCAGCCTTCTTGCCATCCCGGCGGGGTTTTCCGGGTGGACGGCTTGAAGAATCGCTGCCTGGCATCGCGATGATGGTGACGAGGCGCCGCCGTCGGATGCCTCCTGGGCTGCGCTCCGTCAACGGCCGCAGGAGGCCTTTCAAATCGGCAAGCAGGTGTCGGTGCTCCGCGTCGGTGAGATTCAGAGGGATGTGGTAATAAGCCACCCCATCCTTGCCGAGCTCGCCGCGTGGATGCTCAAGTAAATAGCGTTGGAAGTCGGTCCGAACCGAGCCGAGGAAGGTCGTGAAGTAGCGCAGATGGTCCGCAGGACGCCTCACGCGATAGTCATCGGGCCCGATGTTCGCGGCGTGGTCCGCCAGCGCGTAGATTTTTTGGTTCACCGCTCGCACTGGGCGGACACCGGTGACCGCTAGCACGTGCCCATTGACCAGTGTGCGGAGATGGCGGTAGAGCGTGGCCGGCGGGACATCGGCTAACCGGGACGCGATCTGGTTGGCAGTCAAATGCTCTCCTGGAGCGAATCCTTGGATGATCCGAAGGCGGACCGGATGGATGATCAGGTCAGCCTTACTGAATGTTCTCAATTATGGCTATGTTATCAAAATTGAGAGTATAGGTAGGGACCAGTCGATCTCGCCGACTCTTCTGCCTTCCTCACCCCTCCCCGTGAGCGGGGGAGGGATGCTGGAGGCGCAGCGCGGTTATTCGATGCCCGCGACCACCAGCGCCTCCTGTCGATCACGGCAATCGCGCAGGGCTACGATCCTCCCGTCGCGCACCGTGAACACGGTGTAGTTGCGATCGTCCGCCTTCCTCACGCGGAACGCGTCAATCCCTGGAATCCGCACCGCGACCATCACCCGGTCGTCTCTTGCAGCGACCTCCTCCAGCTCCGCCTTCAGGCCTCGTTCGGCTTGCCTTTGCAAGACGGTCTCCAGCTCATGGCGACCGTAACAGACCTGCGGGTCGGGGTCCTCGAAACTGGGATCTAGGTAGGTCCACTCCAGATCCGGATCGACGAGCAGCAGCATCGTGGCCAGGTCTCCACGGGAGTACGCCTCGTATGCCCCGCGGATCAGGTCCACGTTCTCGTTCGTCATTGTGTCCTCTCCTTTTCGTATGGTGGCTCGCAAGCGGGGGGCCGAAGGCCCCAAAGCCGGGCGGCGCTCGAGCCGCCGCTGGCCCACCGTCGGGTCGGTAACGTCGAACGACGCAACGAAACGCCCGGTGGTCGGAGAGGCCAGCCAACCGTTCCGCTACATGGGGTGAGCTCGGCGGCGGTCAGGGTCAGCCGAACGGTCGCATCCTCGACCAGTATCGGACCGACGACACGATCGGCCCATTTGCGAAGGGCGGGTCGACCGCTGTCCGAGCGTTTCGATTGTCAGTCCTCAACGAGACAAGGTCGAGACGAAACCCAGGAATGGCATCACACGAAGGTCGAGATCGGCCGACTTTGGCCTCGCTTTTCTGTAGCCACCGTTGTAGCCACCGGAATGGAAATCCTTGGACGCAATGGACAGCCTTGGAATACATGGAAAGCGAAATCAGGGCTTGAATTCAATTGCCGCGTGATTTGTAAACAGCAGGTCAGCCGGCAGCCGGCTGATTGGAGTCAGTTGCGAGGTCGTCCGCGGACGTCCACTGAGGTCCACTACGCAACGATGTTTAAGAGTCAGCTGCTCTACCAACTGAGCTATGCAGGCGCACCGGTAATTGTATTCGCCGAATCGTCCTCTGCGTGTCGCCGGAGCCACGGACGTCCACCGGCGTTGTTGTCAAAATTGTTGTCAAACCTCAAAACTGTTGTCAAACCTCGGGGCGGCGAAAAGGGCAAATTCCTGGAGTTTCCGCACCTCATCTCGGACGCCAGGGACTTGAAGGTCCCGAGCGAGAGGAGTGTTTAAGGTATCGCTGGGGCTCTCGAGCTCGATGAACGGCTTGTGCGTGCGGCGGATTCGCTCGTCGGTCACCTTCGGTCTCGGACCGCTCATCCTTTCTTCTCAGAGGTGAGCTTCTCGGTGATGATCCGCTTGATCGCTCCCTCGTCCAGCTCCACCTCGGTGTGCTCGATCATCAGCTTCTCGTCGCGCCGCTCAGGATGGATCCGGCCCTCGACCTTGTCGTAGAGCCAGGTCGCGATGTAGCCGGTGCCGATCGCCTCAAGGCTGCGCTCGCCCACCTCGATGGTGAAGTGCATGATCGCGGGAATGTCGACGGCGCGCGTCTCGTGGCTGCCATCGTCCCTGATCGTGACCCCCTCGGCAACCTGGGCCCGGGAGCCCAGCCCGATGGTGCGGCCGTAGCCGAAGATGTCCGGCCGCAAGAGGATGTCGCGGGCGTGGACCTCGATCCGAATTGTGCGACTCATGGTGTCGCGCTGGCCTTCACCGGCGGGATGGCCACGACAATTAGGGCGACTTCGATCTCCCTATTGCGGTCGCCCTCATGGTGGAGGATGAAGACCGGGCAGCTAGCAACGTCTGCGACCTGGCGCTTGTAGCGTGGATGCTCGCATTGCTACCAGACGTGGCGGCGGAGCGGGCGAGATTCGAACTCGCGAACGGGGTACGCCCGTTACGGCATTTCCAGTGCCGCGCCCTCGACCAGACTAGGCGACCGCTCCGCAGCGAGTCGATTCTATCCGCCGTCCCTTTTGCCCGAACGCCGCCCCTTGCCGGAGGGCCGGCCCTCGAGATTCAAGGCGGCGTTGATCACGCAGAGGTGCGTCAGCGCCTGGGGGAAGTTGCCCAGCATCTCCCCTGTATCTGGATCGAATTCCTCGGCAAACAACCCGAGGTCGTTCGCCGTTTCGGTTACGCGGCTGAAGAGCGCCTCCGCCTCATCGATGCGGCCCATCTGGGCCAGCACGTTGACCAGCCAGAGCGTGCAAATGATGAACACGCCCTCCGGCTCATGGAACTCCGACTGTTCCGGGATGTAGCGGTAAAGGAAGCCCTTGTTGCTCAGCTTTTCCTGCAGCACCTTGACCGTCGAAACCACCCGCGGATCGGTGACCGGGAGCATCTCGTACATCGCCACCGCCAGCGCCGTGGCATCGAGGTCTTTCGAGCCCAGCGCCTGGGTGAAGGCGCCGATCTCTGTGTCGTAGCCGAGCTCGAGGACCTGGCGCTTGATCACATCTCGAGTTCGTCTGACCGCTGCCCTACGCACTTTTCCCATCCGCAAGGGGCGGTCGAGCTTCAGGGCCCGGTCGAGCCCCACCCAGAGCATCACCTGGGAATAGAGGTAGCGGCGCGGCCGGCGTCGCGACTCCCAGATGCCGGCGTCGTCGAGCTGCCAGTGCTCGAGGATGTAATCCACGACCTTGAGCAGGATCTCTCGTCGCGGCTTGGGCAGGTGCCTCCTGGATTGCCAGGCGGTGTACGCGGTTTGGATCAGTTCGCCGTAGATGTCGAGTTGCAGCTGCTCCGCCGCGGCATTGCCGATTCGAACGGGCTTCGACCCGCGGTATCCCTCCAGGTCGTCGATGACATACTCGGGGAGGCGGTTCTCGCCGTCGACCGTGTACATGATCTGGAAGTGCTCCGGATGACGATCATGCGCCAGCCGGACCCAGCGCAGGAAGCCGTCAACCTCGTCTTCGAACCCCAGCTGGTGGAGGGCGTTGACGAGGTCGGCCGTGTCGCGGATCCACGTATATCGATAGTCCCAGTTGAGCGAACCGCCCAGGCTCTCCGGCAAGGACGTCGTGGGCGCCGCGACAAATGCGCCGGTGGGAAGGTACTGCATCAGCTTGAGCGTCAGCGCCGAGCGGTGCAGCGGCTCGTCGAATCGCCCGCGGTAAGTCGACGACCGCAGCCAGTCGACCCAATAGTCGTCGGTCTGATGCAGGTACGTATGGGTTTCGTCCACCGAGATCGGCGTCGGAGGCTTGCGACCGCGTTCCACGTAATGCAGCAGAACAGCGGCGCGGTGCCCCGGCATCACCCGTCCGGTCACGACGGCGACCCCATCGGCGAGCTCGAGAGGCGCGCCCTGCGGATACTGGAGGAAGACCCGGCCCTCGCCGCCTTCAGCCATGAGCATTCCGGGCCGGACCGGCGTGAGCAGCGACAGCTGGCGTCCGTAATCGAATCGCGGCTTGAAGGTGAGCCGCCAGTCGGTTGATCCGGCGATCGGCTGCATCATGCGGATGAGGCGCAGCGACTCCGGTGGTCTCAGCCGCTTGTTCTTGACGGCGATCGGCATCCAGTCGACCACCCGCATGCGCGCACGGTCGCTGCTCCAGACGGTCTGGATCACATTCGAGTCACGGCGGTACTGGCGGTAAGCGAGCGCTTCGCCCGGCGGGCAGAGTTCGAGATAGCCACCGCGGTCCCAATCGAGCAGCCGGCCGAAGATCCAGGGACTATCGAAACGTGGCAGGCACATCCAGTCGATGGAGCCCTGTTTGCTGAGCAGCGCGGCGGATCGCAGGTCGCCGATCATGCCGTAGTCGCCAATCGGCGGGTACCGTCCGCTCAGGGAGGCGGTTCCCGAAATACCGCCCGGCCGACCGCAAAGCCGATCAGTCCGAGCACCCCGATGACGACGAGCGGAAATCCGATGTGAATGCCGATCAGCGTCAGGCTGAGCAGGATCCCGAGCAGGGTGACGCAACCGCTGCAACCAAGGCCGAGGTTCATCAGACTGCGCATCGCACCTACCTTACTTTCGCCGGCTGCGGACCTGGCGCGGACCGCGAACGTCGGCAGGCTGGCTGCGCACCCAGACGTTGAGCAGAACGATGGTCCACATTCGGAAGGGCCGCCACGCCTCGGCCCGGTGCAGCACCGCGGCCCGGTCGGGTCGCTCAGGAAGCGCGTACAGCAACTGGATCGCGCGCGGCGTGAGATCGTCCTCCGTGACGGCATCTACCAGACCCGCTCCCCGCATCAAGATGCCTTGGGCAAAGAATTCGCCGATGCCCGGAAGCGTTCGCAGCTGCGCCAGGGCTTCCGGCTCGGGCAGCGATCGGAGCCGGGATCGATCCAGAGTCCCCTCGAGGGCCGCCCGTGCCACGTGGTGCAAGCGCTCGATCTTCATAGACCCGATGCCCGGAAACGTCTGGAGCTTTAGCAGCGCTCGCGGATCGGGAAACGCTCTGAACGTGCTGCCGTCAATGTCGATGGTGGCACCAACCTCCTCCCCCAGCCGTTGTCGGATGCGGCGGGTCTGGACGATGGTGATGCGGTGACCGATGATGAAGGCACACGCCGCCTCATACGGCGAATGAAAGAGCACCGGCCGCAGATTGTGGTACTCCGCCTGCAAGCGGCCGATGACCGGGTCGCGGCGGCCGACGTCGACGAAGCCCGCGCCATCGGCATCGAGTGAGACGGTGGCCAGGGCCTGCTGCCAGGCTCGCTCAGCATCGGCCTCGGCGACACCATGGACGTCGCCCGTGATCGTGTCGCCCCGCTGGCGCATGACGACGGCGGCCGAGCTGTTCCAGCCCTCGACGGGAAACGCGATGACGATCCCCCCACCCAGCTTTGGCCATCCTCCGAAGCGACTCGCCTGGTTCTCGAGATCGAACGGTCCCTGCGGGACCATCTCAAAACGGCGCTGGCTCACGAGATCGTTCGGTGGGTAGCCGCCATCTTTCTTCGCCATCGGCTCGCCGCCTCAATCCTAGGTCAGCGATCCGTCGCTAGCCAAGCTGCCGGTCTGCCCGCGGATCAGGACAGGCGCTTCTGGAGCAGGGCGCGCTCGGCCGGATTGGCCGTTAGCTCCAGTGCACGGACCAGCGCGGTTCGAGCCTCCGACTCGCGTCCGAGGTCCCGCAGGAGCTCGGCCCGCGTCGCATGGAAGAGGTAATAGGTATCGAGTGTCTCGGTGAGCCGTTCCACATCAGCGAGCGCCGCGTTGGGGCCATCTCGGTAGCGCCGGGCAATCGCGCGGTTGAGCGCCACCACCGGCGACGGCATCAGCTCGAGCAGGGCATCGTAAAGCGCGACGATCTGCCGCCAGTCTGTCTCAGCCCACGTTCGTGCTTCCGCGTGGCACGCCGCGATAGCGGCCTGGAGCTGGTACGGCCCTACTTGGCGCAGGGTTGCCGCGCGCTCTAAGAGCATCACCGCCGAAGCGATCCGTTCC
>Ga0137395_10001438_pt1 | contig 11075 bp, 15 predicted proteins | sample czobulk216metaG_FD_108283 | JGI IMG/M metagenome (GOLD analysis project Ga0137395, IMG submission 108283) | Vadose zone soil microbial communities from Angelo Coast Range Reserve, California, USA - czobulk2.16 metaG | ecosystem: Environmental > Terrestrial > Soil > Vadose zone | place: USA...
CGAATGCCGAGATTTGGCAGAGTTTTTCATCTCCGATGAAGTCATTTCGCATAATCACCTCGGGCGCGTCGATACGCTGGCATCAGTTATTCAGGACGCGATAGAAGATTGGTTGAATGCCAATCCTCCTTCATCCGAGGCAACACAAAAGCAGCAGGGAGAAAAAGATGCAAACTTACAGCAACGCGCCGCGGGCGACGCAGATCATGTGGAACCCTGTCCCGCCAGAGCCGACGCACCAGCACTATGAGAGGTACGACTGGGGAAAAATGCGCGAGTACGCGACCTCGACGGGCAAATTTCCGGAACCGCCGGTCGGCTTCGACAAGACCCGCCAGAAGATGCTGACGAATATACTCAAGGTGGCCGAGGCGGGCGACCCCAAGAAGCTTCTGCAGTTTCGGATCAGGAACTACAACTCCGCGGTCCGGATCATCTCGCAGTACCGCGACATCTGCGTCATCGCTCTTTACGCGCGGACAAAACTAGAGGTCCAACCATGACCCAAAAATTCACAATCGGCGAAGACGTTATTCTTCATAGAGATGGCGAACGCATCCGCTGCATGGTTCGGGCGCTACGCGAGAACGGCCAAATAAATATCATGGAACGATTCCCTCGCATCCATGATGTCGATCCAAGCGAAATCACAAAGGACGACGGCATCATTCGCTTCTAATCGCAGTTCATAAAAAAAGGCGGCGTTTCGGGGCGCCGCCTGAAGTCATTGCTTCGTAGCTGAACCCAGCAGGGTCCACCACCAATATATCACAAATCCCCTGCTTCTATAGGTCTTCCGGTCGCTTCATCCATAACCGGGGGAGGAGCGGCAACCGTGGCCCTCTCCTCCCGCAGGCGCCACATATAGCCGTTGCGCAGGCATACCCAGTTGTTTGCCTTGAGCGCAAGAAATCCCCTGTTGAGCGCCTCTACTCCCAGCATCTCGGCGTCCTGCGCACCAACCTTCTTGAGATCATCCACCTTCACCACCAGACGGACGGACCGCGGCAGGCCGAGTTCCGGCGGCGGCGGTACGCCGTGCAGCTCGACAGTTCTGGTAAGGAGCTGGAGAATCACTCGCTCGGTGTCGCTCAGGCGCGTCCATGCCTTCTTGTATTTCACCTCGCCGATCTCGCCCGTGGTGGGCGCAGTCGGTACCATGCTGGTGATATCTTCGCCGTCAGCGTCTTTACCAAGGAAAATTTTCTGCAGAATGAAGTCCTGAGACCAGTTGTCGAGCCCCTCACGCTGCTTGCGGACCTTAATGCGGCGCATCACGTTGCCGCCTTCGTCCTCGACGAAGTCCTTTTCGTCGTAGTTTTTGGCCTTAATCTTCTCGATCAGCACGCAGGTCTCGATGGCGTTGTAGAGCACCTCGGAACCGCGGTGGTTGCCACTGGAGTTGGTGTGGCCGATCACCCAGACCGCGGCGCCGGTCAACTCCGAAAGCTTGTAGTAGCGGTCCATGACCTTGTTGATGTCCTCGGTCTTGATTTCCGAGGACCCCCGAGTGGCGGCGTTGTGGGTGTCGATGACGATGACACCGAGCTTGTGAGGTTCCGCCCAATCAGCCGTCAGGGCATTGATGTCCTCGGCCAGGGCGACCGCGGCATCTTCCTTGGCGAATAGCCCGGGCGGTTTGGTGAGCCACGCAAACGGGATAAAAGTCCCCGGGTGGATCGCATAATGCTTGCGGTAGGCAGCGAGTCGATTCTGGAGCCCCAGGCCGGCCTCGTAGGCGAGGTAGACGACCCCGCCCTGCTTGACACGCTTACCGCGATACTGGACGCCCCTGGCAACGTGGAGGGCCATGCTGGTGGTCTCGAAGGACTTGCCGGACCCCGACGGCCCCATGATTAGGCATACCTGCCGGGCCGGCATGAGCCCCTTTATGGTCCAATCGTAGGCGTTGATATCTCCAACGGCGGCGCCCCAGGTGTAGGCATTGTACTTTGAGCGATAAGGTGGCGCGGCCCATTCGGGTAGCTCTCGAACTGCCCGGAAAAGAGCTTCTCGATCTCCTCCAGCGTCAGCCCAATCAACAATATCCCCTTTTTCAGGACACTTGGGCCAGATGCTGGGAAAACTAAGACATCGGACGCGACAACCCGCTTTTTGAAGCGACGCGCCAACCTTAAGAGTTCTTGCTCGTCCCGCGTCATCGTTGTCCTCCAAGATCACTATGTCGGCCGCGTCGTGCAGCAGCGTGGCCATGCCGTCGTGCCAGTTCTGCGCGCCGCCGGAGTTACAGGTGGCCAAGCAGCCCCACGAACGCAACAAGTCGACCTTCTTCTCGCCCTCTGGCAGGAAGATGGTGCGCTGGTCCTGGCGCTCCTCAGCCAGCGCCTCCATGATTTCGGGCAGACCCAGCAGCGTGTGGGTCACGTTCCCCATTTGCTCGAAAGACGCCTTCTCGGAGAAATGCCACTCGCGATAGCTCTTCTCGTCGTAGCGGCGCCAGTCGGCGCCGGGGCCCTTGCGCATGTAGAGAAGGGGTTCCCCTCCGTCCTCGACGACGTTCAGGCCGTTGACCCAGCAGCCGTCTACGTGCGGCGAACGGCGGCGCTGGTAGAACATCTTTTTGGCTTTGCCGGTCTTTGGGTCTTTTTCCCACGAACCGTCGTTGAGCTTCCACTGGAGGCGAACCGTCTGGTAGATTTCGCGACCGTCAAGCCCGCAGTAGGACCATGTGATAACCGGGATTGCATGGCGTGATCCTTCGCGAAAATCTCCTCGAACTGGAGCGCTATGGCCGTTAGGCTCTCCATTAGTTTGGCGAGTTGATGAAGCTCCACCGGTCCAAGACCCGGGAACTTGGAGGCCAGCGAGCGACGCAAGTTCCTCCACTGCCTCGTGGAATGTCCTGTTACCTTGTGTTTGTAAGAACGCGATAACATCGCCGCCTTTTTCGCCATTGCCATGGTCTTTCCAGACCCCCTTTCTGTCGTTGAACTTCAGTGAGTTGTTGCTAATGACGACGCACTCGTTTCCCTCTTTACGGTAACGGACGCCGATTTTGGTAGCCACCTCGGAGATGCGCACGCATGCGCGCAGCCGCTCGAGGAACTCGACCGGGATCGTCATGCTTTCACACGACGGTCAGGATTTTTTGATGATGATGGCTACGCCGCAGATGATGATAGAAAATGCCGATTTATCAGCGTTTTTTGTGATCACTGTGGTTTCTCCCGCGATGTACAGAGCGCGGATATGTTGCGACCGCTCGCGAGAGTTTGCAATGGCGGTTTAAAATTTTTAAGAAAATATTTCGGTCGGCGGCCCTGGGAACAACGGACCCGGATCGAGATTGACCTGCCCCTTCGCCGCAATGATGGCGCGCACCCTTTCCTCCGGCCCCATCCACTTGTCAGCGTCGTTGTCCCACACCGCCCAATTCGATAGGCACTGCTGAGCGAACAGATCGAGGTAGGGGCCATCGCAATACCTCTCGACCCGCTCATACATTTCATCGGGCTTGCGACTATGCTCACGTACCGGGGAGAGGATCACCTCACGCACGTCCTTTGCCCTGCGCTTGGATTGCGTGCTGCGGCCGAGCAGACAAAATTCTGCATTGTGTCGCGTGGTCAGGCCGAGACCTACATGAAGGTCACTCTCTGCCGTCGGCAGCACGCGCAGCTGCGCCGGGTTGTGGGAGCGCTTGAGCTTGACCCACACGAACGCCATCGAGGAATACCGGAAGCCCCAAGCCTCCATCACCGCAAAGGCCTGCTGTAGACAGGGCCCAGTCGCCCACAGAAAAAGGTGACAGTGCTTCGCCGCCAGAGAGGCGACCGGCATTTTGGCGATGTCCTCCCAGCCGAGCACGTCGTAGTGCTTCTCGGCATCGCGCCGGCTGGTCCAATTCGTCATCTGTAGAGCAGTACGAGCCCGGAAGTGCCAGGGCGGGTCGGCGACGATGGCGCCGAAATGCTTGCGGGGATATCCCTTGAATGGGTCGAGCGACAGGCTGTTACCGTTCTCTCGCAAAATTTTCATATGATCCACACCTCGATTAGAAGCCCGGGGATGTCATCGTAAATCTTGCAGATCAGCCACTCAGAGATCCGGCTATCATCGCTCCAGACCACGCCTTTGAGCGCGTCGAGGCATTTCAGGATGTTGTCACCGTCCGGCTTAACCGTGTGATTGATGATTTGGAGCTTCTTCTTTTTCGACCATGAACTAGGCCAGGGAAACAGCGCCGTCACCCGGCAGCACATCGCCTCGTCGATCGGCTTGCGTCCGCGCATTGCCTTTTCGGCGGCATACTTCAACTCCGCCTCGTAGGAGCGCGTCGGGGCATCGGTGTAGGTCTGAACGAATTGGCCGCCATCGCGCTTCTTTTGGATCCTCGATCGCGGCCGGCCCTTGCCGCGCGGTATGCCCGGCAGCCAGACCGAGACATCCGGTCTGGTGCTGAGGTTGACGCCCGAGGAAACGTCCAGCACAAATCACTCGGCCGCAATGGTGGGGTTATCCCGGAACAGGTCTTTCGGGTCTTCCCAGTCCGACTGCTTGATCATGGTATCGAGATGGAACCGCATCTCAGCGCGCTTGTAAGGGTCCATTTTGTCAAACCGGCGGAAGATGCCGATGGCACCCTTGTGACCATGTTTGCGCTCACAAGCGTCAGAAACGAGCTGCCCGATGGTGCCGCGCGCGCTGCCCAACTCGGACTCGGCGGTCCTGATTTGTTTGATTAGAGCCTTCTGGTCTTTGGCGCTGATCGCCTTGATCGTCTTGTTGTCGCCGCCGTTCTCGCCATCGTCGTTGCCGTCATCCTTTCCCGGATGAAGCTTGGTCACCTTCGCCATCGTAAAAATTCCCTGAAAAGAGGAGAAGTACATCCCGTGGGCCGGGGCGCTACTTCCGGCGTTATTCTGCGGGATATACCCAACCGGATTGCGCATCATCCGGGACACAGCATTACGGAGCTACACCGCCACGAGACTGGTAAGATTAAGCTCACACCTTTTTCAAAAGCAAGGCCTCAAGATGGGTTGGCCTGCATAATTGTAGAAAACGCATGTCCCTGGCCGCATCGGCCGGCCACCGTTGAGCAGAAACTCAGTGTCGAGATCAGGACGGGGATGGGGAATTGGACGTCCCTGCTGAGGATAGTAGGGCCGGATGGCATAGGGAGGCCTCGGCGGATACGGATACGGCTGATAATCTTGCGCAGGCGCAGTTCCCCCTAGAAACATTTCAAATATTAGCACTAAGACAGCAATAGCACCCAGCGAGGCCAGCCTTAGCTCTATCGGCCAGTGCCGCCAGATCTTGAAGGCAGCTAACACTTTAGCCATCGTTTTCCTCCCGTATGTAAATCGATGTCTCTATGGTCGGTCACTGTCTTCAAGTGACCATGGCTAAATCTCTGTCGTTGGTCTGGATTTATCACTTGCTTGGCAAAGAGCCGTGCTGAGACCGCCAGGGCTCAGCTAAGGTGTAGAGAGTTCAGAACCGATCCGGTCTTTCTACAAGACAAATTGTCACAGACTTTTAAAAACATGAAATCGCTGAGAAATCCATCAACGCGCGGGCCTCTTAATGCAGTTTGGGGCTTGACGAGTTCCGGACTGTCGGGCTTAGCCGTACGCTTTTTTTAAAAAACAGCTTGCAATCTTTAAACCCGCAGTTTAAATTCTGGACATCGGAAGCGAGAGGGAGACCCCCCACATACCCCATGAAAATCGGCTGAACTCTGGGCCCTAACGTACGAAACGGGAAAGCCCAGGCGGTGAGGAGAGGATCAGCGGAAAAGAACCGCTCTGACGATGGCCATGTACTGGCCGAAATCCTGGAGAGGAAAATGGAAAAATTCGACTGCCAGTTCTACTTAGCGATCAACGAAGACGGTGCCTTTGTCGTCTGTGCAGACGAGGAAGACGCCCTTTCAAAGCTCGGTGAGGACCACGGCGGCTACCACACACAAGTCTACGAGATCACCCTCAAGGTGGCAGGAGCCAGGCCGCTGGTCATCAGCGCCGATGTTCCTGAGCCCAAGGGTGAGCCCGCGGAGCTTGAAGTCAAGGTTGCGTGATGCAGCCAGGGCGCCTCACACGGAGCGCCCGAGCGGCACCATGAGAGGAGAGGAAATCAAAATGAAGCGTAAATTCGACTATTGGCGAGGCTATGCGGTCGGCTGGCTGCAAAATCATCGCCACTATCTGAGCTTCCAGTTCTGGCGAGGATACTTTTCTTGGAGGTGAGCATGCTTAAGCGATCGAAGTGGCACCCCAGCATCACCGATGAAGTGATCCTGGCGGCCGGTGTTCGGCGAGGCAATTCTCTGGAAGATCCAGGATTTTTGCATCGCCTGCGGCCATGGGCACGGTGGCTGTGAGCCTGACGCTCGTGGGTACGAGTGCGAAGCCTGCGGCGAGAACGAAGTCTACGGCGACGAAGAGCTTCTTCTTGAGACCGCCACCTATGAACAGGCGGTAGCCGCCCTTTTTCACTATCCAACTATTGGTAAGCGATGAACCTGCACGGGGTAAGAGTCTGGCCCAAGAGGAGCGCGAACAAGCGAATATCGGGGACGCCCCGACGCCGGGAATAAGCGAGCACCTAGTGCGGCAGGCCTGTCGCGGGCCGAACGACCGCTGTTGCAGTGCAGGTTGCGACTCGGTGCGCCCGTAAGCGCACCCAGCCGCGCTCTGCGGAAGAGGAGGAAGTGATGTCTTTGTCGTTTTATAAGGGCTTCAAGATCGTTTCTCACGTCATCAAGAGCGAGAAGCCGTCCCGAGTGTCGGTCAAAGTGTGGAAGATCGGCTCTAGTCACCTCCACGACGTACCTGTCTACTTCACCACATCGACGGTCGACGCGATCAAGTGGATCGATGCCGGCGCATCGGTGCCTGTTCTTCCCACCAGCAACCGGCGGGTGCTTGCCTGCTGGCACTAAGGTCTGCCGACCGGAGGGGCTCTCAGGACCACTCTAGCCGGCAATGGAGCGCCTCGGCGCCCAGATTGTCGAGTTGCCGAAGGCGGAGTGGCGTGAGTTGGCTGCGGCCTAAATTCCTCTCCTGGGGTTGAAAGACCCGACTTCAATCGCTAGAAGAGAAATGCCCGGTTGTGGGCACTTCCTCCCCTAGTACAGAGCACTGGCCCCCGGTCCACACCCCGGGGGCCTTTTTCTTTTTAAACCGCCGCTTGAAAGACCGTTTTAAATCTGCCTACATCATTCCTGTGATCATCGTGGTGCCGCTGTCAAGGTAGGGCCCTTCCGGGGCTCCGGACTGCCTGGGCAGAAATTACATGGATACCTGCTGGCCCTCACCATGTACGGGGTCGCAGCGGCACCACAATGATCATGATGAGGTGAGAACTGATGACACTCTCAGAATTTCATAACGCTCTTCGCATCTTGACAAGCATTGATATGCGCGAATTGGAAGAAGCGGGGATCATCGCTCACCAGGATCTGACCGCCTGGGGGTTGTTCAGGCGCGATCCGTTCCGATGGTTCATTCGCGCCGATGATGTCAAGGCGGCGGCACTGTTCGCTATCATCGAAAGGCGTTCCCGAGGAAGGTGAAGATGGCCCCCAAGAAAAAAATTGATGTTAATGCCCGGATCGCCGAGCGATTGAAAGAAAAGCGACTGCAGCGGGGTATGAGCCTCGATACTCTCGCCAAGAGGCTCAAGATATCCTTGCAGATGGCCTACAAATACGAGACCGGCCGCGTCGGCTTCTCTATTGAGCGCCTGACCGATCTTGCAACCGTACTGCGGGTATCGGTGAGCTATTTCCTGAGAGGTGAATTGTGAAGCCGATCCTGCACGCGCCCGGCATCTACTTGCGGTTTGAGAAATATTGGATACCGGAACCAAATAGCGGTTGCTGGCTGTGGTTAGGCGGCGTGATGGGACGCGGCTACGGACGCTTCAACTGGAAGCCAGCCAACAACTACACTCATCGCGCATCTTGGATGCTTTACAGGGGTGACATTCCTAAAAAAATGGATGTCTGTCACAGCTGTGATGTCCCTTGGTGCGTGAACCCCGATCACTTATTTGTCGGCACAAGACAAGACAACATCCGCGATATGATGACCAAAGGGAGAGGTGGATTCCAGGTTCACCCAGAACGATACAAGGAACTCGGCCGGGCAAGCAGAGGCCGCCGGTACGTGCATCTTTTGTCCGACAAAGACATTTCTGTCGTCAAGTACTTAATAGAAAGAGGGGCGTTTTACATTGACATTGCTAGAGTATTTAAAATCCACAAGACGACAATCGCCGACATTGCTCACGGCCGATCGCACGGAGATGTTCAATGAAACCAACACTCCATGCACCTGGAATTTATTTTTCAATGAGTGCATCCGAATATCACTCCGATCCAAGCCTGGGGTCTACCGACATCAGAGCGCTAATCAAGAGTCCCCGTAAATACTGGCTGCGCAGCCTGCGCAATCCCGCCCACCTTCGCTACGAGGAAGCCGACAAGGACTCAACCAAGGTAGGTACCGCGGTGCACGTCGCGCTCCTCGATGGGGCTAACGCCTTTGCCTCGCAGTATGTCCGGCGCCCCGATGACCAGCCAAACGCCACACCAGCCCAGAAAAGCGCTGTCACCAGGGCTGCCAACATAGCCGCCGATGCCGCCAGCAAAATCTCACTGCACGGCGACGAGTGGGGCCTCATCGAGGACCTGTCCTGGCTAATCCCGTCGCACCCCGATCTGGCCGATGTACTGACCGGCGGCGAGCACGAAGTTTCGGTATTCTGGGAAGACCAGCATACCGGCGTCGCGTGCAAGTGCCGCTTCGACATTCTAAAAGCCCGCGGCATCGGCGACCTCAAGACGATCGAGAACCAGTTCGACATGCGCCTCGAGACCGCCTGCAAACTTCACATCAAGCGGTTCCGCTATGACATCCAAGCCGAACACTACATGGAGGGCCGCAGCCAGTTTCCTCTCCTGCTGAAGGCCGGTCAGGTCTTCGATTGTAATCCTGTTGGTGCAAAGATCGCAGGTAATCTTGAAATTGAAACCAAAGCCCAGGAGAAGATCGATTTCGTCAAAGAGTGCGCCTTCGCGAAGGAATACTTCTTCCAGCTGGTGTTCGCCTCCAAGTCGATGCCAGAGGTGTGGGGCTGCTATTTCAGCCGCAAGAACCCGATGCTGCAACTCGCCCGCGAGCATATCGATGCCGCCCTTGAGACCTACGTCAAATTTTCTGACAGCGCGCAGGGCAAGGAATGGCCTGAAGTTTGGACCTTACAAGAATTGATGATCGAGGATATGCCAGGAGGCGCCTTCGGATGGGAATAACTCAAAACAGACTCAAGCGTCTTCTTGAGTACAATCCAAAAACTGGAATTTTTACAAGAGCCGGACATAGGCTCTCTGTCGGAAGTCTCGACAGGGGATATTGGAGACTTTGGGTAGACAAAAAACTTTACTACACGCATCGGCTTGCGTGGCTTCACATGACAGGAAAATTTCCTTTTGGCGAGATTGATCACGTCGATGGCAATCGAAGTAACAATTCATGGTCTAATCTAAGAAGGGCTACTCGCAGCCAAAACGCGGCAAACACCAAAAAAAATACAAACACAAGCGGCCGGAAAGGTGTTTCTTGGGACAAGCAAACACAAAAATGGCGTGCTAAAATCCAGCATCATTACCGCTCTGTCTGTCTCGGGCGTTACGACGCGCTCGATAAAGCGGCTACTGCGTATGCGGAAGCCGCCAAAAAAATATTTGGCGAATACGCAAAGCTCTGAGAAAAAAGGAAAAACCATGAACGACGGGACCGACCGTTTCAGTGAGGTGAAGCGCCTTGAGCAGGAGGGCGGCGACTATGACATGCCCGCACTCGTCAACCCTCTCCCCGCCGAGCGGCCAATCGGCGCGCAGCATGTCGCGGTTAAGCGCAAGACCACCGCGGTTCTGGCCGAGATTAAGGCCTTGGCTGCCGCGGCGGGCGATGCATGGTATTATCGTTGGCCCGTGAAAAGTGGGAACGACGACAGCAAGAAATGGATCGAGGGGCCCTCGATCAAGCTCGCCAACGACCTCGCCCGCGTCTATGGCAACTGCGACGTTGACGTTAGGGTGGTGGAGAACGCCGATTCATGGTTCTTTTACGCTCGTTTCATGGACCTCGAGACCGGCTTCTCGATGACCCGGCCGTTCCAGCAGCGCAAGAGCCAGAAATCAATCCGTGGCGATGGCGATCGCCAGCGCGATATCGCATTCCAGATCGGTGCCTCCAAAGCTATCCGCAACATCGTTGTCAACGCACTACAGACCTACGCCGACTACGGTTTCGAGGAAGCCCGCAATTCCCTGATCGAGAAGATCGGCAAGAACCTGGAGGGTTCCCGGGAACGTCTCCGCCAACTGATCTCGGAACGCAGGATTGAGCCCGACCGCATCGAGCGTGTTGTCGGCCGGACTCTTAGGGATATGCTGGCGCCTGACATCGCCCGGGTGCTCGCCATGCTCAAAGCGATCGATGACGGCATGGCCTCGGTCAACGAAACGTTTCCGTACCAAGCCGAGCAGGTCAACCCGCTGGCGAATGACCCGGCGCCGATCACGCGCGATGAGGACAACTACCTGAAGAGAGATCAGCCCAGTGCGCGTCAGGAACTCGCCCAGGAGCCCAAGGCGCCGGAGCCACCCAAGGCCACCCGGACCCGGAAACCTCGCCAGGAGACCGCTCCCGCGGTCCAAGAGGCCAAAAAGCCGGACCCACCGCCACCAGCCGCAACCAATGAGCCCCACACGCATAAAATCCAACTCCACACCGGCGAGGTGGTCGAGCTGACCGCCGCTGAGGTCATCTGGGGCAAGGGTCAGGGCTGGGACATCGTCCAGACCGCCAAGCATTTTCTCGAGCAGGACAAGGCGGCTGACCAGGGCTATCAACCGACTCTATCTCCAGCGGCAAAGGAGTTCTTTGAGCCTCAGACCGAGGTGCGCGATACCGCGGCCCAGCAGGAGCAGGAGGCCCGCGAAGCAGCATCCGCGCGCCCTACATCTGCCCCGCATGCAGGTTCAGGTACCGAACCAAAACCCCAACCTGCCCATCCTGCGGCTACCGGTGGTGACG
>Ga0137395_10001441_pt1 | contig 11071 bp, 11 predicted proteins | sample czobulk216metaG_FD_108283 | JGI IMG/M metagenome (GOLD analysis project Ga0137395, IMG submission 108283) | Vadose zone soil microbial communities from Angelo Coast Range Reserve, California, USA - czobulk2.16 metaG | ecosystem: Environmental > Terrestrial > Soil > Vadose zone | place: USA...
AGAACATGCCCGAGTTCCAGAAAGCCTGGGGCTGCAAAGCGGGCCAGCCCATGGTGCGCGCCAACGCTTGCAGAGTATGGTAGCGACTATCAATGGGGACAGAATGTAAGTTTTTCAGCGGCGAAGCCGAATTTGCGCCGTGGACCCGCCTGCTGCAAATAGCACAAGGTTCCTGAGCGCAGATATTATTAGACGGTGCGGAGCGGAGCGACAGAAATAAGCCCGGTGCTCTCCGCTTGCTCATGTGCGTGATAAGAAGACCGGACCAGCGGCCCTGACTCCACGTGGCGAAAGCCCATCTTGAGCGCCTCAGTCTTCAGGAAGGCAAACTCCTCAGGAGTGTAATAGCGCGTCATTGGCAGATGGTCTTTTGACGGCCGCAGGTACTGTCCGACGGTCAGGATGTCGACCTTACGCGCAGCCAGATCGCGGAAGACTTCCAGCAGTTCGTCCATGGTTTCGCCGATGCCGACCATCACGCCAGTCTTCGACACCATGTCTGGAGCAAACCGCTTTACATTGCTGAGCAGGTCCAGCGTGCGCTCGTACTTCGCGCCGGAGCGTACCGCGCGATAGAGTCGCGGGACGGTCTCCGTGTTGTGGTTCAGCACTTCCGGCCTGGCCTCAATCACAATCTGCAGGCAATCTTCCCGGCCCTGGAAATCGGGGATCAGCACTTCAACCTGGCATCCGGACGCCTGGCGGCGGATTTCGCGGATGGTTTCGGCAAAAATCCGGGCGCCGCCCACGTTGTCGTCGTCGCGATTCACGCTGGTTACCACGGCATGTTTCAGACCCAGCGTGGCCACAGCTTCCGCGACGCGGCGTGGCTCGTCCCAATCCAGCGGCTCTGGTTTGCCTTTGGGCACGGCGCAGAAACCGCAGCGCCGCGTACACAGATTGCCCAGCAGCATGAAGGTCGCGGTCTTGTGGTTCCAGCATTCGCCAATATTAGGGCACTGCGCCGATTCGCACACCGTGTGCAGATCCAGTGTGCGCGCCAGCTTCTTGAGTTCGTGGTAATTGTCACCCATCGGCGCGCGCGCCTTCAGCCATGCAGGTTTGGGCTGCGGACGTCGGGGCGCAAGGTCGATCTGAACGAGTTCTACCGGGCTGGCCATCAGGTTATTGGATGTGAATCTACTATTGTACGATGCGGGGCGGCGTTAACTGCCTTGATTTAGCTCCGCTTGCTTCCGGTGCCCGACATCTTCGAACCACCGCCTACCCGCGTCCGTGATCTCCCAAACACCTCTTCTAGAATCGCTGCTGAGTAACCCCTGCTGTACCATATTGTATCTTTGCCAAGCGGCTCGATTCCGCCAGCGTACATCCATACCAGAGGGCAAGATCTCGCGATCACCTGGTGTAAAAAACTTCTCCATTTTGTCACCGACCAAATTCAAAACCTCATCGCCTCTCGCAGACCCTCCCAGTTCAATTATGCTTTGCAGGATATAAGGCCAGTACCAGTGCGAAGGGGTAAACTCGTGGTTTGATTGTGAAATCGATCTCTCTTGAGAAGCTCGCGTTAGCCGATCCGGAGTGGAAGTCGATTGTGGGGAACCCAGCAGACGATCAACTGCTTCTAGTCGGCTCTTGAGGTCTCCAATTGCTTGGGCTGTCTCTTCCTGCTCCTTATGCTTGCGAGCAAGTTCCTCTTCCAGTCGAGATTTTAACGTTTGGAGTTCCCGTTTTAGGTCTGCTAAAGCCATACTATTTAAACAAGTAATTCACCAAGTGAATTTATATTATGTTACAATCAAGCGAGTAAGTCAACAGGGGTGTGAGTGACTAGGTTTCTTGAGGTCATCTTAATCATTCCGGCAATTGCGTTGGCGCTGGGAATTGCCGTGGTCGGCGTCATTCACGTATATCGATACGTGAAATATGAGTTGTCTCAGAAATGAGGCGGGTCTTTGGCCCCGAGATAAACCGTCGTATGCCGATGATCCTTTATTCTTGGCCGCGTGACAGATCGCATATGCTTGGCAGACTGCACCAGAGTTTGCCCAAAAGCGCTTCTGCACTCACACGCCGACCTGTGGTGTCACCAACTCGCAACTGACCTCAGGCGAGTAAGCTTCAAGACTTCGAACAAAAGAATTCGCAAGCACGATTCGCGATCAATCACAGTGTATGCAGATAGGCGATCAGGTCCTCAAGTTCCTGCCTGTCGAGCTGGTTACCGAACGAAGGCATCATGTTGCGGCCGCGCATGATGCTCTGTTCCACGTGCTCGTCGGTCGCGGTCATGCCACTGGGCAGGTATTCCTTCCTGTACAGCTTTTTGAGTCCCGGGCCCTTGTTGCCGCTGGATGAATACGCGGGATGGCAGTTGAGACAATAAATGTTGAAGACCTTGCGTCCACGCGCCTGCTGCGGGTTAAGGCCCAGTTCAGCATCGGTCATCAGATTGGGATCTTTGCCGCAGCCGGACAAAAGCCCAGCCACAACCATCATCAGAAAAATGGACGCTGTTCGCCTCAAGTGACTATTATGTCTGGAGCGCAGCGTTTTTGAAAACCCCTGGGCTATTATCTCTGCTCCGATGCCGGTCGAGATCAAACGCGCTTACGAGAAACCTTCACTCTCTGACGGCCAGCGTGTGCTGGTGGACCGCCTCTGGCCGCGCGGCATCAAGAAAGAAAAGGCCCGCATCGACCATTGGCTCAAGAACCTGGCGCCTTCAGACACGCTGCGCAAGTGGTTCCACTCCAGCGCCAATTGGGCCATCTTCAAGAAGCGCTACTTCAAAGAACTGAGCACACCGGAAGCGCTGGCTGATCTCCAAACCCTGTATGGCCTCTTGAACGATCATGAGTTCGTCACCCTGGTGTATGCATCGAGCGATTCTGAGCGCAACAACGCGGTCGCGCTGAAGGAACTGCTGGACGGATCGAAGAAGCCGCCTTCAAGCAGCGGCCCGGCCCGCGCCATGGCGGTCCCGCGACGCATGGCCAAACGCCGGCCAAGCTGATGGGCTTATGATCTTGCGCCCACTGGAACCGCCGCCTGCCGCCCACGCTGAATTTCTGCCGGCATGGAGCGTGATTGAGGGTATGCAGCGGCAACCCTACGATAGCTGCTGGATGGTCACTCAGCCTTCCCACGCCGCTCTGAGTGGTGACTTTGCGGCGAAGCTGACCGGCGCGCAGCTTCCACAACTGGACCCCGCTCTGATTCGCGGCGTCGCGTTGCATGACGCCGGATGGGGTGTGCCCGACGCGCAAGCCATCATGCAGAGCCGGTCGGTAAGCCAGGGATGTCCGAAATCGTTTATTGCATGCAGCGTTGGCGAATTCGTAAACGCGTGGGAGAAATCGATTGATGTGGCTGCGTCTGTCGGCCCGGCTGGTGGATACATTGTGAGCCGCCATTTCGTTCGCATCGCGGAGCACGGCGCCGCACAGGTTGCTGGTAGCGACCGCCAGACGGTCGAACGGTTTCTAAAAAATGAGACGGCCAGGCAGAGGCAGCTTGCAGCCAAACAGAATCATAGCGTTCAAGAGTTGGAATTGTTGACTGATGTTTTGCAGTTCTGCGACTTGCTCTCGCTTTATGTCTGCTCGGGTGCGCGCGACAATGTCGAATTCCCTGAGTACTTCAGCATGAAGGCACGGTTGACGGTGGAAGGCGAAAGCTACACCCTGGTTCCGCAGCTGATTGAACCGGGAACGAAGTTTGCCGTGGCAGCGCTCCGGCATCCGGCGACGAAGGAAGTGTCCGGGCAGGAAATCGGAGTCACGATTTGGTAAATGAGTAAATGAAAACTGGCTCTGCGCGAGTCTAGACTTGCCTTTGTCAATTACCAAATTACCAATTTACTCAATTACCAAATGTATTCAGTGTTTGTGCTCCATCCCCGCCATATTGCCATGGTCATGGTGCTCTGATTCCGCCTTGTCTTTGAGCTGACGCTCCACAGACCAGATTTCGTCCGGCGTTTTTTCCCACGGATACACGTGCACCATCCAGCCGAAGACGTGGGGCATGAAAGTCCCGCCTGCGGTGTCACACTCCTGCTCGGTTGCGATGGAACCGTTCAAGCCAAACCTGGGCTGTTTACCCAGCATCTCAATCTCGCGTCCCTTAGGTGGCTTGCACATGTTGACGTGCTGGTGCCACTGCGCCATGCTCAACGGGATGCGTTCATTGAGCTGCTCTTCACCGAAGCGTACCGGCGCGGTATACATGGCGCCGATCAGCTTGTAATCATCGCCATGCTTTTCATATAGAAGTGACGTTGGCTTGGTGGGATCAAAGCGGAAGGCTTCGCCGATGGCATATTGGTAATTGGTGAAGTGGTACATCTTCTGCGGAACATTGGGCAGAAAAATTTTGTAACCTTCATCCAGAGCGACTTTGTAATCGCGATAGTGCTCCAGCGCCGGCCGCGCCTGGTCCACCACCTGCTGCGCCCTGGCTGCGTCACCCGACCGCGGCTTGCGCAGTTCGCTCATGTGCATGTGCGCAGCCATGTGCTCGTGTTCTTCGTGATGATGGCCGCGGCCCATGGCCTCAGTAGTAGCATTCAGCTCGCTCTGGCCGCCCGACGCGCTCTGTTGCCCCTGATCGTGATGATGCTCCTGGCCAAAAAGCAGCACCGCCATCAGCACAAGCCCAAATGACGTAAGGACCTTTTTCATCGCCTTCTTTCCCCCATTTGCAGTCAAACATAGCAAACCCGAAATAAATACAAAAGTTACCCTCGAGGATGCGGAAAGAGCTTACCCCAGCATAACGGTTGGCGGCTTTCGAAGCAGGAAACTTACGGGGTATGCACGACTTCTTCCGGCTCAAAGAGCGGTTTCCAGGATTCGTCGAGCGAGACCCACTGATCGAATTCCTGCCAGCTGGATTTCATCTCTGGAACGTGGAGCAAGCCGTGGCCTTCAGAGCAGACCAGTTCAGTCCCCCACCAACCCAGGAACAGGTAGCCCGGCATCCCTACGGAAGCTTCATTGCCCAGGCGCTTAAGGCAGTAACGGCACCGCCGCGACTGATCATGCAATGACCAGGAGAGCGCGACCATGGCCGTCACCAGGAACAGCCAGGTAGAAAACGGCCCCACCAGCGGATGCACCGAGCCGGTAAGAATAATGGAAGCGCGCCCCGTGATTTCCAACGCGCCGACAAAGCAGATGGCCAGCAGCATGAGCGTTTTCAGCGCAAAAAATCCCCACCAGCGCGAGGAATAACGGAAGCTGAGTTTGAGCTTCCTTGTTTTGGCGCCTCCCAGACGGCTGCTGCCCAACGCAATCCCGCCGAACAATGAGAGCACGGTGAAGAACAGGTAGAGCTTTGCCCCCTGGTGTGCGCGCGATACGAATGTTTCCATTTGCGGCCGGGCATATCCTTCGCCCTTTGCGAATTGCCGGAATTCCTGTTCCGCTTGCGCCAGGGTAACGCGCGGCCCCATGCGCAACACAGCCCCCGTGCGGTCGGCAAGGTTCCTGGTGGTTACACTCCAATGCGGCAGCATCCAGACCGATACTTCAGGAAAGGTGAAAGCAAAGTTTTCAGGCAGCACGCCGATTACGGTCTGGAGGCGGTCATTCACAGAAATGGTCTTGCCCACAATGCTGTGATCGGAATGGAACTCAGCGCTCCAAAGCTGATGGGTGATTACCACGCAATTCCAGCAAGAGGCTTCATCGCCCGTGGTAAAAACTCTGCCCAACGCCGCTTTGTTGCCCAGCAATACAAAGAAGTTCGGTGAAACCCGTGCGCTGATGTCGCGGATAGCTCCGTCGGGGACTATCAGCGTTACCGGACGCCACGAGTAAGCGGCCACCATCTCCGCCGTACGGCTGTGCTCCGCCCAGCGGCTCGCGGCGCGGAACAGTCCTTCTTCGTCGTATTGTGCAAAGCCGCTCGGAAGTGGAAGATAAGCCAGCCGCTCCGGCTGTTGGAAGGGCAGCGGCTTGAATCCGGAACGGATCGTGGGCGCCAATCCGGTAACCAGCACCAGAAAGACAAAAGACGAAGCAATTACACCCAGGCAAAAACGGGCGCTGCGCGGCACTTCGTCAAAGGCACGGATCGTCTTTTTTTGATCGAAGCGGTGCCATGCGGCGTCAGGAAAGGCTCCCCAGCAATGGCGCATGAGTTCCATGGCCGAATGCGAATTCAGCCGCCCCGATTCAGCCAGAAAATGGAGCCAGTGCCAGGTTTCGCCGTACCACTCCGTGTACCAGCTGGCACGCGCGGGCTTGGGAACCAGCAGGCTGGCAATCCGCAACAGGAACGTGCACTGCCACATCAGGCCGCGAATTTGAGGATCGGGCTGCACAGCAACTCTCTTATCGGCGCGCCGCTTTCTCTTCCGGCGCGAGTTTGGCCAGCAATGGATAACGCTCCACCGCGCCGGCCAGCGTCTCTTTGCCCTGGCGCGTCAGCTTGTAATAGCGCCGCGGAGGACGGTCTTGCCGGACCGCGGCTTTCTTGTCTTCCCAATCACCGCGCACAAACGAATCTTTTTCCAGGCGCCGCAGGGCGGGATAGATTGTTCCACTCGGCAGCCCCGTGACTTCCATGATGTCAAACCCGTAAACATAACCGGAGTTGATTGTCTGCAAAATCAGCGCTGACGTGTGAGATATCTTGACCGCGGGCTCCATCGTGTACTCTGCCATCCTATGTAGTATTCTTTATTGGCGCTTATGTAGCGATTCTACCGGATTTCGTCCGGCGCGGAACAGGAATAATTTTCTTAATCCCGCGGAACCCGCCAGCCGTATGCGGTGTCTTAAAAGAGATTGGCTCGTTATCTCTGGGAACTAGCGGCAGTGTTGCCGCCGGCCCGCCTTTCTTTGGTGCAAACTCCGTGACAATCGAGACGAAGAGCAACCTTGATTTCGGGAGAGTATCTAGCTTCCATTCGAAGACCTTAAGGGTTCCCGATCTTTGATCCGTTGAGCTGCAAAAACTTGCAGTTCAATTCATAAATTGGCCATCCGATGCGCAGGCGTCCCATGTGCCTGCCGCCCTTTCCCTGCTCGCGCAGATTATTTGAAACGGCAAAAGAAATTTTGTCACTATTCACTGACGGGACTCGTCTAAAGGTTCAAGCGTCGCAAAAAAAGATGAGTGTCAGCACAATAAAAGTGACCTGTGTACCGTCATCAACAATATGTGCGATTGACGAAACCGTTTGTTCGTTTATTGCGTACGTTGATTGAAAGGAGAATCTGGATGTTTCGCAGTAAAGAGAGCCAGCTCGCCCGCGAACGTGCAACCGAATACGCCACCTGCAAGGACTTCCGGCAGATCTTCACCGAAGACATGGCCGGCCTGCACCTGCTGGCGTATCTTCTCACCGCCGATTCGGTGAAGGCGGAACAATGCTTTGTCGCGGGACTGGACGACAGCATCCACGGGAACCTCGTTTTCAAGCAATGGGCCCGCGCCTGGAGCAAGCGCGCCATCATCCAGAATGCAATCAAGGTTATGTCGCCTGCCCCGGGAGAGCAACGCAGCGTTCAGGAAATTGCCCCGGGCCGGCAAAATGGCAACGCCGCAGACAATCCTCTGGTCTCAATGGTTACGCGGTGGACAGCGTTTGAGCGCTTCGTTTTTGTCATGTCAGTGCTGGAAGGCTATTCGTTGCGCGAGTGCTCAGCTCTGCTGAGGTGCACCGACCACGATGTCATGTCCGCGAAGTCGCAATTACTGCAACGACTGGCTGGTGAACCGTCTCACACGGGGGCCGTTTCTGCTCTGGATAAGACGCCCTGGGCTGCACTCTTCGCCCGCGCGCAAGTGGCGTAAATCACCTAGAGCACGATCTTGGCAGGCTTATAAGCCGTGCGCCCGCTTCCGATTGATTGATGACAGAAATGCGTGAGAGGAACAATCGGGAGAGCTTTGTTGTGGGCGCCCTATCAACGCCGCGTGAAAGTTATGAGACCGGACACTGCGCGACATCCTGCCTGTAACTCTAGCGTTGACGGGCGCCCACAACACTTAAGACTGGCCGGGTCTTCCCCGGGTTATGAAAAATTGTGGCAGCAGGGCTGAATGGTTTTCCTTTCACCCCACACGCTGCCTGCATGCTGCGTTGGCATTTAATGCTGGAGCCACTTGCAATCTCCGGTGAAACTCGGCCGTAACGAAACCATCATGAATCCTGGTGGGTCCCGGAGTTCTTACGCCAATGAAAGCAGCACGTAACCGGCGCCGGACCACGCTGCGAAGATTGCCGCAGTCAAAGCCAGACGAAACGCAAAGCTATCAAGTAACCGATTGTTTTTGCCGTCGAACATAGTGCATTCTCCTGATCCCAAATGAGTTCTCGAATCCCGGCCATCACGCCGGTGTTCTTGCCATTTATATTGGCACACGGTGTGCCAAACCGGCCGGCGCATGCAAATCATTGAATCCAAGGAAAGATCGCTGTGACCAGTTGCAAGCGCCAAAGTCGCGGGTGTTCGCTTTCGGCATGGTACTGTTCGCGAACGAACAGTTTTTGCTGTGCCTGCACATCGGCAGCAATTTCTTGCTGACCATTTACTCTTGCCGATGTCTAAATAAGTACGGCTCCCTCCGTGTTGGCGGCCTTTTTTCGCGCACTCCGTTGTCGAGTAGAATCATGAGTGGTGTCTCCTTCTCGAAAGTCAGGTAAAGCGCCCGGGCCTCCGACGCTGCGGTTTCTTCTGAATTTGTCGCGATTCCGAAAAGACGCGCTGGGTGGTTTTTTCCAATCCGCATTGGAATTCGGCGACATCGTCCGCTATGGCAGTCTGTTTGTCTCGCACCAGTTGAGCCATCCCGACCACATCCAGCAGGTGCTGCAAGCCAATGTCTCCAACTACCGCAAGGGCCGCGGCTACAACATCCTGAAACTCTCTCTGGGTGAAGGCCTGCTGACCAGCGAGGGCGCGCTATGGCAGCGGCAGCGCAAAATGACTCAGCCTTCATTTCAGGGGCAGCAGGTAGCATCATTCACGGGCACGATGGCCGAAAATGCGTTGGCCATGCTGGGCCGCTGGGAGAGCCACGCAGCCCAAGGTGAGACCTTCGATGTGGTACCGGACTTCATGCGGCTCACGCTTAACATTGCCGCCCAGGTGCTGTTTACCACCAATCTGGAAGCGGACGCTGAATCCATTCGACGCACTCTCGACATTGGCCGCGACTACTCGGTGGACCGCGCCTGGTCGATCTTCCCCCCGCCGTTGAGTGTGCCCACGCCGCGCAATCGCGCATACCGTGCTGCGCTGGCCAACATTCACGGCATCATTGACCGAATTGTTGCCGAGCGGCGCCGCGCGCCAGCACGCATCGCCGATCTGCTCACCATGTTGATGGAAGCCCGTGATGAGAACGGCGCTCCCATGTCTGACAAGCAACTTCGTGATGAAGTAATCACGCTGCTCACGGCTGGACATGAAACCACGACTCTGGTTCTGGCCTGGACCTGCTTTCTCATCGGCACTCGGCCTGAAGTAATGGAACGCATGGTCGCGGAGACAGCTTTTCTTAGCGGTCGCGCGCCTGTTTACGAAGACTTGATGAAGCTCAGGTACTCGCGCATGGTGGTGGAGGAGAGCATGCGACTGTATCCACCCGTGTGGACGCTGGCGCGTACTGCCGTAAACGAAGACGAGATCGGCGGCTATCGCATTCCCGCACGATCGGAGATCCTGATTTTTCCCTATATCACTCAACGCCATCCCAACTGGTGGCAGGAGCCTGATGTGTTTCGTCCCGAGCGGTTTGCGCCGGAAAACTCGGCCGCGCGGCCGCGTTATGCCTATCTTCCATTCGGCGCCGGGCCACGCACGTGCATCGGCCTTAACTTTGCCATGACGGAAATTCTTTTGGTGCTTGCGATGATGCTACAACGCTTCCGCCTGAAACTGGCAATCGATCCGGCTGCTGTGCACGCGGAGCCTTCCGTCACCTTGCAGCCCCGGCCGGGTGTGCCAGTCCGATTAGAGAAGGTCTAGGGTTGTTGCACTTCGGACTGCGTCTTGCTCCATTGCCAGTCCGCGAATTGTTTCCTCAGCTCCAGCTTTGAGAGCTTTCCGGTCGAGGTATGCGGCAGCTCGTCGACGAAGACGAAAGCGTCTGGCAGTTGCCATTTGGCGAACTTTGCGGAGAGAAATTCACGCAGCTCATCGGGCGAGGCTGTCATTCCAGCGCGCAAAACCACTACAGCGACCGGGCGTTCGTCCCACTTGGGGTGCGCCACGGCAATCACCCCAGCCTCACGGACCGCGGGATGCGCGGCGAGAGCATTTTCCAGGTCGACCGAGCTGATCCATTCGCCGCCGGATTTGATCAGGTCTTTGGCTCGATCAGCGATCTGCACGTAACCTTCATGGTCGATGGTGGCAACGTCTCCGGTGCGCAGCCAGCCGTCGGCGGTCCAGCGGTCTTCTGTGCCGGGCGCGTTAAAGTAGCTGGCGGCCGCCCATGGTCCGCGCACATGCAACTCGCCCAGAGTCTGCCCGTCCCACGGCGCTTCGCCGTAATCGTTGACCACGCGCACTTCCATGAAAGGCAGAGCACGGCCCTGGCGCACGCGCACGCGATACTGCTCATCCTCCGGCCAGGCGCGCATGTGCGCTTTAAGCGTGGAGCAAACTGCTACAGGCGTTGTCTCCGTCATGCCCCAGACCTGAATGAGGCGCAGGCCGCGCTGATCGAGTTTGCGCACCAGCGATTCAGGCACGGCGGTGCCGCCAACAAAGCCGCGGAATGCCGGCGCAATACGCCAACGCTGCGGCTCTTTCTCAAGGCATTCCAGAATGCAGGCCCAGACCGTGGGCACGGCCGTGGCAATGGTGACTTGCTCGGAGTGAAAAAGGTCCAATATCGATTGGGGATCAAGTTGCCGGCCCGGCAGTACCAGCTTGCAGCCGAGCATCACTGCTACATGTGGCAATCCGTGGGCGTTAGCGTGGAACATCGGCGCCAGCGCCATGGCGACATCATGCTGCGAAACGCAAAACGAATCCGGCAGCGCGAACGCCAGAGCGTGCAACACGAGCGCACGGTGCGAATACAAGACGCCTTTGGAATTGCCGGTGGTACCGGACGTAAAGCACATGGCGGCAGCGTC
>Ga0137395_10001442_pt1 | contig 11069 bp, 9 predicted proteins | sample czobulk216metaG_FD_108283 | JGI IMG/M metagenome (GOLD analysis project Ga0137395, IMG submission 108283) | Vadose zone soil microbial communities from Angelo Coast Range Reserve, California, USA - czobulk2.16 metaG | ecosystem: Environmental > Terrestrial > Soil > Vadose zone | place: USA...
GGACGATCTCCCGCAGGACCAACCGATCACCGTCCTGCCCATGAAATCCTTCCCGCGCATCAAAGACCTTGTCACCGACGTTTCCTGGAACTATCGTGTCAACCGCAAAATCCCTCCCTTCGAACCCCGTAAGGGAGTGGAATGGAGAATCTCGCAGCTGGATGTCGACCGCGTGCAGGAGTTTCGCAAGTGCATCGAATGCTTTCTGTGCCAAAACGTTTGTCACGTTCTTCGCGAACACGACAAGAAGCAACAGTTCGCCGGGCCACGTTTCTTCGTTCGAGTAGCCGGCCTCGAAATGCATCCGCTGGATGGACTCAACCGGACGGGCTTGCTCAAGGATCAGCTTGGCCTGGGCTATTGCAATATCACGAAGTGCTGCACGGAGGTTTGTCCTGAGGAGATTCATATTACGGACAACGCCATCATCCCGCTCAAGGAACGCGTGGTGGACGAATTTTACGATCCCCTGACCATGCTGTTCCGGAAGATTCGCGGCGGCTGAATGTTTAGCTCAAGAATCCTATGCAGTTCTGATTGAACGACGGGCCAGGAAAGAGGAGGTCCCATGGGTCACCAACTAAAATCCATCTCCAAGGCGGGCATTCCCGAGGCCCTTGCCAAAGTCGAGCTGTACCGCTACCTCAACGAGCCCGAAGAGGCCGAATCCATTTGCCGGGACATCCTCGCGGTTGACCCGGAACATCAGCTTGCTCGCCGCATGCTCGGCCTGGCCATCACCGATCAATTCATCGGCGCCGCGAACGATCGTTATCTCGTGGTTCAGTCCATCTTCCAGGGGTTGCGCGATCCCTACGAGCGGCTTTATTACACCGGGTTATTGCACGAACGGCACGCGAAGACCCAGCTCCTCGTCGGCTACGCTCCACACACACTCCTGCCGTTAGTGGAAGAAGCCATGCGCTGCTTTGCGGAGGCGGAAAAAATCCGGCCGGCGGGCAATGACGACAGCATTCTGCGCTGGAATCGTTGCGTCCGATTGCTGGAAAGCCGGCCTGACTTTCATTTCGAGCGTGGACCCGCCGCTTTTGACACGGAAGATATGCCGCCCGTCAGTTCGCCAGGGCGCCGCGCCGGAGGTCATCACTGAAGCTTCCCGCGATTTCTTAGGCCGTGAAAACGCGCTGAAACCGCCGCGCCAGTTTTTCGGCCTCTTCGCTAATTTGCCGCGGCAGGCGTTCGCCGAATTTGCTGAGAAACTGCTTTGAATCTTCCATCTCCGCGTCCCAATCTTCCGGGTTTACGCGCACCAGTTCGCTCAACGCTTCGTCTGAAATCTTCATCCCGTCCAACGTCAGCCCGCTCTTTGCGGGAACATAGCCGATCGGTGTCTCCTGCGCAGTTCCGCGGCCTTCCACGCGCTCTAAAATCCACTTCAGCACGCGCACATTCTCGCCGTACCCCGGCCATAGGAACTTTCCATCCGGGCCCTTGCGGAACCAGTTCACGTGAAAGATCCTTGGCGGCTTCGGTATTTTCTTCCCCATCTCCAGCCAGTGGCCAAAATAGTCCGCCATGTTGTAACCGCAGAAGGGCAGCATGGCCATCGGGTCCCGTCGGGTGATGCCAACGTCGCCCGTCGCTGCGGCCGTCGTTTCGCTGGCCATCGTTGCGCCCACGAACACTCCGTGCTGCCAGTCAAACGATTCATATACCAACGGGGCCACTCGGGCTCTTCGCCCGCCAAATATGAACGCTGAAATGGGCACGCCTTCAGGTGCTTCCCACTTTGGAGAAATGCTCGGCGACTGCCGCGCGGGCACGGTGTACCGCGCATTCGGATGCGCCGCCGTGCCTTTGGATGGATCCCAAGCCTCGCCCTTCCAGTTGATCAGCCCCGCCGGCGCCTCGCTGCCAATTCCTTCCCACCACGGCTCCCGCTCCGAGGTCATCGCCACGTTCGTAAAAAGCGTATTCTTGTGCAGCGCTCCCATCACGTTCTGATTGGTTTTCATTCCGGTGCCCGGGGCCACCCCAAAAAAACCCGCTTCCGGATTGATGGCGTGCAAATATCCGTCTTCACCGATTTTCATCCACGCAATATCGTCCCCTACGGTCCAGACGCGATACCCCTGGTCCTCGAGCGCCGACACCATCATTGCCAAATTCGTTTTCCCGCACGCGCTGGGAAACGCCGCGCCCATGTAGGTCACTTTTCCGCCCGGAGATTCCAGCCCCAGGATCAACATGTGCTCGGCCATCCACCCCTGTTCCCGGGCCATCACGCTGGCAATCCGCAGCGCAAAACACTTTTTTCCCAGCAGCGCGTTTCCGCCGTAGCCCGACCCCACGCTCCAGATCAATTTCTCCTGCGGAAAGTGGACGATGTACCGCCGCATGGGGTCTAGGTCGCCCAGCGAGTGCAGCCCGGGGACAAACTCGCTCGAAGCTCCCAGCCGTTCCAAGGCCACTTTGCCCATCCGCGACATGATCCGCATGCTCGCGACAACGTAGGGACTGTCCGTCACTTCCACGCCAACCTTGCTGATCGCCGAGCTCACCGGGCCCATCACGTACGGCACTACGTACATCGTTCGGCCGCGCATTGCTCCATCCAGCAGCCCACCCACCTTATGTTTAGCCGCGTCCGGGTTCATCCAATTGTTCGTGGGTCCGGCTTCTTCCTTTTCGGGGGAGCAGATGAACGTCAAATGCTCGGTCCGCGCCACGTCATTTGGGCTGCTGCGATGTAGGTGGCAGTTCGGGTAGGTCTTCTCATTGAGCGTGAACGAGTCACCCTGGAGCAGCATCTCCCCGATCATTCGCTGGTACTCCGCTTCGGAACCGTCGCAATACACCACGCGGTCTGGCTTAGTCAGCTTGGCCGCTTGATCAACCCAGGTTTCTAGTGGAGTTGCCACCCTAATCCCCCTGCTGGCCTAGTATTTCGATGCCCCACGGTCCAAAATGCGGCATCCCGGCCGCTTGAGGCACCGGTCACACGCCGGATGACGACCCCAGCTAGGTCGAGGTCGTGGAGCGATTGGACTCGACCATGCCAACAGCCTATGCAAGGCGGGAAATTCCGGCCAGGCTGGCAGGCTCTATTCTTTTACCCGTCACAGTCTATGTTACCCCTCGCCGCCCACGCAAGCGACTCCCGGCCCCGGCGCTGTCTCGTTGCTTCTTTCCTGCTGTAAACTTGTCTCCCGTGTTTCCCAACGCCGAATCCGACCGCCTGCGTGTCATTCTTGTGGCCCCGCGCAATCCGCTCAATATCGGCGCAGCCGCTCGCGCAGTGAGCAACTTCGGCTTCTTCCATCTTCGCGTGGTGAACCCGTATGAATTGGCCTTTCGCGAGGCGCGTTCCGCCGTCGGCGCCGCGCCGCTACTCGCCCGTGCCGAAGAGTTCAAGAGCCTTGCCGAAGCCGTCCAGGATTGTACGCTCGTCATTGGAACCACCGCCGTTGGACAGCGACAATTGCAGCATCCGGTCCGCCGCCTGGATCAAGCTGCTCGTTTCCTTCGTAAGCATCTCGCAGGTGGCCGCGTTGCGCTGCTTTTCGGTTCGGAGAAGCGTGGTCTTTCGAATGAAGACCTCAGCCACTGCCATTGGTTCCTGCGCATTCCCACGCGCGAAGAACATCGCTCCATGAACCTTGGCCAAGCTGTGGCTGTGTGCCTCTACGAACTCGCACGCGATCCACAAGCCTCCGTGAAACCGGAGAAACATGTCGCCGCCACCGCCGCTGATCTCGAGCGCCTCACCGCGCTTTTGCTTGACGCTCTCCGCACCAGTGGCTATTTGAAATCGCGGCCCAGTGCATCCTCGAAGCGGCGTTCTGCCGCTCCCACCGAAGACAAAATCCGCCGCCTTGTCCACCGCCTCCGCCTTTCCGCTGCTGACGCCGAACTCACGCTCGGCATCCTACGCCAAATTCTGTGGAAATCTCGCCAGGACAAGGACCGTACACAGTAGCGTGCGGCGCTCCAAAAGTTGCTCGAATTGGCTCGCCCGTGGAAGAATGTCGAGCATGTCTACAATGAAAAAATCTTGTCTGCTTTGCTTAATTCTCATCCCGTTTCTCGATTCTTTCCGACTCGGTGCACAAACTACGCGTCCTGAGCCCGAAAGAAAGCTCGCCCACGACATTTACAAGGAATTTGTCGAAATTCCATCCGGTTTCACCACGGGCGCGACGACTCCTGTCGCTGAAGCCGCCGCAACTCGTTTACGCGCCGCGGGCTTCTCCGAATCCGATATCTTCCTTGGAGGCGCGAATCCAAAGAAGTCCAATCTTGTCGTTCGTTATCACGGCACCGGAGCCCTCAAGCCGCTGCTCCTGCTCGCCCACATTGATGTCGTCGAAGCCAAACGAGAAGACTGGAGCATGGATCCCTTCCAATTGAATGAGCGCGATGGTTTTTTCTACGGCCGCGGTACCGGAGACGATAAGGCCCAGGCCGCTCTCTGGATCGCCAATTTGATCCAATACAAAAAGGAAGGCTTCAAGCCCGACCGTGACATCACCGTGGCTCTCACCGCCGATGAAGAAGGCGGCGGTCCGTACAATGGCGTTGCTTGGCTGCTCAAGAATCATCGCGATCTCATTGACTCCGAGTTCGCTCTCAATGAAGGCGGCTGGGGCGAATCCGCCGCCGGCAAAAAGATCTCCAACGATCTCCAGGTCAGCGAAAAATACGTGGTCAATTTCCGGCTTGAGGTGCGAAACAAAGGCGGCCACAGCTCGATGCCCGTGGCCGACAACGCTATCTATCGTCTCGCGGCCGTCTTGCAGCGGCTCTCAAACTTTGGATTTCCGCTGAAGACCAACGAAGTGACCGCGGCCTACTTCCAGCAAATGGCGAAGATCGAATCCGGTCCTGCAAAAGGGGATCTCGCCAAGGTCGGCAAGGGTTCCCAGGAGGCGATGGAGCGGATTGCGGCGGCTTCCCCCGCTTGGAACGCCACTCTCCGTACCACCTGCGTGGCCACGCTACTCGAGGGCGGGCATGCCATGAATGCATTACCTCAGCTTGCAACCGCGACCGTCAATTGCCGCGTGTTGCCCGAGGACTCCGTCGACTACGTGCAAGCCACTTTGCGGAAAGTCGTGGCGGATGACCAAGTCGAGGTAAGAATTCTCGGCGAGCCGGCCCCCGGGCCTGCTTCGGCGCTAAGGCCCGATGTGTTGGCGGCCGTCAGCCGCGCGACAGAAGCTCTTTGGCCAGGTGTGCCTGTAGTGCCCATCATGGTGATGGGAGCGACCGATGGGAAGGCCCTTCGCATCGCCGGTATTCCAACGTATGGAGTCCAGGGCATTTTCTTCGATCGCGATGACATCCGATTCCACGGCCGCGATGAACGCGTTGCCGTCCAGTCTTTTTACGAGGGCCAGGCCTTCCTCTACGATCTGGTCAAAACACTGTCGAAAACCACTCCCGTCGCGCAGGAGGCTGCTCACAACGGCTTGCCGCAGCAGAACTAATTGACTGCAAGAGCTGTTCTGGTTTCTTCCACAATGCGCTCTTTTTTGCTGTTCACTTTTTGTGTGCACTTTTGTACAGTTTTCCTGCGGCCCCCCCTGGAAAATGGTATCGTTAGAAGTGCCTATCACGTTCTGCACACCGGGCACTCACGCAATCAATTAAGCAGATCGCCGGAGAGAATATGGACTTGACGGTAACGCAACAAGAGCGCCCCTGGGACCGGCCCTTCTGGAAACCCGTGCATGGCAAAGAAGGCGTCTTTGCTTATCTTGTTCTCATCCACGTTCTTGCCGTCGTCGGTCTGATGCTGTTTCCTGTGCCAAACCTCAAGGTTGTCGGCATGACCTTGCTCAGCATTGCCTTTGGCGGTCTCGGCACCACCGTCTGCTATCACCGCATGCTGGCGCACAAGACCTTAAAGACGAACCCCATTATCGAGCAATTCTTGATCTTTTGGGCGGTCTTCAACGGCTCCGGCCATCCCGCAAGCTGGGTCGCCTATCATCGCCTTCATCATTCCGTCACTGACACTCCGGAGGATATCTCTAGTCCCAAACAGGGCGGCTTCTGGTGGGCGCATCTTCGCTGGCTCTATCAAACACACCCCGCCGACAAAAAGCGCTGGGCTCCCGAGCTTACCGGTGGCATCTATAAGATTTGGGGCTGGGCAGAAACGCCTGTCATTGTATTCTCAATTTGTATTGGCTTGATTCTGGGTTTCGGCTGGATGGGTTTCTTCTGGATGGGTGCGATCCGCCTCGTCTACTCCCTGCACATGCAGTGCCTGGTGAACAGCCTCACGCACCTCAACCATGTTGAAGAAGGCGATTCCAGCATGAATGTCTGGTGGCTTGGCCCGTTCCAATTGACGGCTTGGGGTGAGAACTGGCATCAGAATCATCACACGCATGCAGGTTCCGCGCGCCTTGGCCTTCGCTGGTATCAGACGGACATTGGCTGGTATTTCATCTGGATGCTGGAAGCTGTCGGCTTGGCCCACTCCGTCAAGCGCCCCCGCGCGTCCTAACCAGTAGCGCGCCGGAACGCTCGTTCTGTCATAAACTGTTTGTGTCGGGCTTCGCTTCCGAGCGCGGCGCTTCATGTACGCACAAGAATTCCATGTCCAGGTAGTGATTCGCGGCGAAAGCCGCGCATGCCCGCTCGATTGGCTCGATCAATTCTGCATGCGCAACTTCACCAACTCCGCCGACTTTGACGACACACTTCCCGTAGCCGATGGCAAGGTGGAAGCAAGCTTCCGCCTGACGCCCGAACGTTTTGCGGAAGGTCTTGCAGCCTGGCTCACCCAGCGCGGTAAAGGCGAAGGCCAACCCCTGGCAGTGCAAGTCACTCGCGAATAGATTCTCCGGAAGTTTGTAGGGGCGCAGCATCGCTGCGCCCAACTCGGGAAAGAAATTAACCTCAAGAAGTCTTACTTCTTGCGTGGCGTGGAGAATGTTCTTACGCCGCCGAATCCCGCTTTTCGCCCCGCAGCAGAGCGCGAATTTCCGGCAAAGCCGCAAGCGCCGCCGCTTCACCAGTCGCGACCATATCCGGAGTCTTGGTGAAATCATCCCACACAAAATTTTTCACGTCCGGCTCGATAATAATGTCCGCCTGCGTTCGCCAGGCGAGATCGCCATGCCTCTGGATGATATTGAAAGACCGGCTGAGGACATCGGTAAACGTGCGCGGCTCTTCGATGTTGCCCGATTCCAGATAAACCGCAATGATGATATCCGCGCCAAGAAGCAAGGCGCCCTCGACCGGCACCGGCGCGGTCAGGAATCCGTCGACCAGCGTACGCCCCTCAAACTGGATAGGCACAAAAAGTCCTGGGTATGCGCACGAAGCGCGCAGTGGCGGCGCGATGGGACCGTGAGAATAATAGACGGAAACCCCTGCGGTGATGTCCGTCGTGGCGATAGCCAGCGGTGTCTGCAATTCCTCAAACGTTTTTACGGGAGTAAAACGCGCGATATATTTTTCCATGCGCTGATTGGTGGCCAGCCCGAGCCAGGAGGGCGTCCAACGCCCGAAATCGGTGAAGCTTGTGCTTGCTCCGACTTCGGTCATTAGGTCCAGGGATGCTCCCGCGCAATATCCCACTGCGATCAGGGCCCCGACGCTCGTGCCCGCGACGCAATCAATGGGTATTCCCGCTTCGCGCAGAACGCGAAGCACCCCGATGTGGGCAATGCCACGCGCGAAGCCACCTGCAAGCGCCAGACCCACGCGCGGGCGTTCCTTAGGTTCGCCCTGCTCGCCGTATGCAAAGGCGCGAAACTTGTCCTTTGCGGTCCGCAGCCAGCCTAGCGGCCCCGCGGCTTTGTTCTCTTCCGACATTTCTCTAGTTTAGCCCCATCACCGCGAATCGGCCCATCGTTTGACCCGCGCATGCTGGTTTTGTAACCTGTCCCCTCGAACTATACGGCCTCGTAAATCCAGTAGAAGGCGTGCCATGAACCGTCGCATCGAAAAGGCAGTGGTGCTGGGAGCGGGAACGATGGGTTCGCGGATCGCCGCCCATTTCGCGAACGCCGGACTGCCGTGCATTTTGCTGGACCTTGTCCCGCCAAATCTGCCCGCGGATGCGCCGAGCGCCGAGCGCAACAAGATCGTACGCGCCGGATTGGAAGCGGCAAGGAAGTCCAAGCCCGCCGCCTTTTTCACTGCCGCACTTGCGGAGAGAATTGCCATCGGAAACTTCGAGGATGATTTGGCACGCTGTGCCGAGGCCGATTGGATCATCGAAGTCGTCGCGGAGAATCTGGAAATCAAACGGAAATTGCTGGCGCGCGTGGCCCAGTTCCGCAAGCCCGGAGCCATCGTAACGACCAACACATCCGGCCTGCCCGTGCACTTGATTGCCGAGGGCATGAGCGAAGAGTTTCAACAGCATTGGGCGGGAACGCATTTCTTCAATCCGCCGCGCTATCTGAAGCTGGTGGAAGTGATCCCTGGCCCGAAGACATCGTCTGAAGTGGTCGAAACGTTGAGCGAATTCTGCGACTGGCGGCTTGGCAAAGGCGTGGTGGTAGCAAAGGACACGCCGAATTTTATCGCCAACCGCATTGGAACATTCTCCATGCTGAACGCGCTGCGCCTGATGGGCACGCTGGACATGACGGTGGAAGAAGTGGACGCTTGCACGGGGCCAGCCGTGGGCTGGCCAAAGTCGGCGACGTTTCGCACGGCAGACATCGTAGGCCTCGATGTGCTGGTGCATGTTGTGAAGAACATTCACGAAACCGTCGCCAACGACGAATCGCGGGAGATGTACAAAGTTCCGGCGCTGGTGGAGGAAATGGCCAAGCGCGGCTGGCTCGGCGACAAGACCGGCCAGGGTTTCTACAAAAAGGTGAAGGGCGAAGGCGAAAAAGAAATCCTGACCCTCGATGTGAACAACATGGAATACCGCCCTCGGCAGAAGGCCAGGTTTGCTTCTCTCGAAATGGGCAAAGCAGTCGAGGACACAAGGGAGCGGCTGCGCGCGCTGGTGGGGCCGCTGCTGGAAGGGCAGAAGGGTGACAAAGCCCAGCAGTTTTTGTGGGGCGCACTTTCTGAAATGTGTTTGTACGCCGTGCGCCGCGTTCCGGAAATTTCCGACAATATCGTGGACGTGGATCGTGCGATGCGCTGGGGCTTCGCCTGGGAACTTGGCCCATTCGAGATCATCGATGCGATTGGCGTCAAGGCCTTCGCAGGACAAGTGCAAAAAGAAGGGCGGGCGCTGCCGCCGGTCATCGAGAAAGTCTTAGCGGGCGGACGTAAGGGCTTTTACGAAGCAGAGAAAGGCACGACGACGGTTTTCGATATCGGCAGCGGCGCTTCGAAAAAAGTCGAAGAGCCGAAAGGCGTCATCATTCTCAAGTCGTTAAAAGATGCCGGCCGCGAAGTCGAGCGTAATTCTGGCGCGAGCCTGATCGATCTCGGCGACGGCGTGGTGTGCTGCGAATTTCACGCCAAGATGAACGCCATCGGCGCGGACCTGATCGCGATGTTGCACAAGGGTCTGAAACGGCTGGAGACGGATTTCGACGCCATGGTCATCGCCAACCAGGCGGTGAATTTTTCCATCGGCGCAAACCTGATGCTGGTCCTGGTGGGAGCCCAGGAGCAGGAGTGGGACGAATTGCACATGGCGGTGAAGCAATTCCAGAACATCAATTTGGCGATCAAATACGCGCCAAAGCCAGTCGTGGCCGCGCCACAAGGGCTGGCGCTCGGCGGCGGCTGCGAAGTGACCCTGCATGCCACAAAAATTCAAGCCGCGGCCGAAGCGTACATCGGCTTGGTGGAAACCGGAGTGGGCTTGATTCCGGGCGGCGGCGGCACAAAAGAAATGCTGATCCGCGCGAACGAGCACGCCAGTGGGACGGGCTTTAGCCTGTCCTCTTCTCCTGAATCCGACCTGGATCTTTTCCACGCGTTAAAGCCCATCTTTGAATCCATCGCCATGGCTAAGGTCGGCACCAGCGCTGAGGAATGCCGTGACTTGGGATATCTACGCCGCGAAGATGGCGTCTCTATGAACCGCGACCGGCTCGTGGCTGATGCCAAACAAGCCGCGCTGGCGCTAGTGCGCGGCGGTTACAAACCTCTCGCGGCATCCTGGCAGGAAGGTGCCCAGACCACGCAGATCAAAGTGCTCGGCGAACAATTTCTTGCCGGCGCGAAACTGGCGATCCACATGATGCTGCGCGGCGGCTATGCCTCGGAGTATGACGCGCACGTGGGCCGCAAACTCGTCAATATCCTTGCAGGCGGACCGCTGACCTCGCCGCAATTGGTCAGCGAACAATACATTCTCGATTTGGAGCGCGAAGCATTTGTCTCCCTCTGCGGCGAAAAGAAAACCCAGGAACGCATCGCGCACACTCTGAAAACCGGCAAACCGTTGCGCAATTAGAGGAATCTTTACATAATCGTATATAAACGTATTGTCATAACGATTCATTATGAGATATTCTGCACATTCGCAGGAGGCGGAACGTGCAGAAGCTTTTGGCGCCGCGGGAAGCCGCGAATATCCTGGGTATCAGCTATCCCACCCTGAAGCAGTGGATCTACCACGGAAAAATCAAGTCGGTGAAGACGCCCGGCGGTCATCATCGCGTGCCGGAAAGCGAGATCGACCGGATGTTTCCCAAGAAACTGAGTCACGGGGATATCGAAACGCGGCGCGGGAATTTCCGCAAAATCAGCGGCCGAAACCAGCTGATCGGACGCGTGGTGGCCATCAAATTCAGTGGACTGCTCGCGCAGGTCACCATGGCGATCGGAGAGCAGCACATTACGTCGATTATCACCGCGGACGCGGCCAGGGAGCTGCGGCTGAAGCTAGGCGACCGGGCCGCCGCCCTCATCAAATCAACCGAAGTAATGATATTGAGAGTGTAATTAGTGACAAACGGACAAAAAGTCTGGCGCATGTGGTTCCACGTCACTCTGCTCATTTTTTCTGTTTTCCTTGTCTTGTGCGAAGCGCGAGCTCAAGGAAGCGAAATCCGCATAGCAGCAGCGGCGGACTTGAATTCTGCAATGGAAGAATTATCGGAGCAGTTTGAGAAGCAGACGGGAACCAAAGTGAATGTCACTTACGGATCAAGCGGAAA
>Ga0137395_10001443_pt1 | contig 11066 bp, 6 predicted proteins | sample czobulk216metaG_FD_108283 | JGI IMG/M metagenome (GOLD analysis project Ga0137395, IMG submission 108283) | Vadose zone soil microbial communities from Angelo Coast Range Reserve, California, USA - czobulk2.16 metaG | ecosystem: Environmental > Terrestrial > Soil > Vadose zone | place: USA...
ATAGAATGCGTCGGGCTCGAGACTTGGGCCGGTACTTTACCAAAGGGCCTCAGCCAACTGGTCGGGCCAGGAGGATCCCGCCTATCGGGCGGTCAACGACAACGCCTTGGGATCGGTAGGGCCATTCTGCAGCGGCCTCGCGTCTTGATTTTGGATGAAGCCACCTCTTCTCTTGATGCGAGTTCTGAACAACAGTTGCTTGGCAGACTGCGGCGAATCCTGCCTGGCAGCACCGTTATTGTGATTTCGCACCGCTTGTCGGCGATGGTTTGCGTTGAAAGAGTGATCCTCCTCGAAGTAGGACGCGTCGTCGAGGATGCCAGCCCCGAAGTACTCCTAGGAAACGGGCGGGCTTATTCTCGGCTGTTCAACGCCGTCGCTTCGGCTCCGGAGCATGGTCACGCCACTTTCCCCGAACTGATGAAACCGAATCCCGCAAAACCGGGACAAGCGGGTGCATAGACAGCGCCCAGAATGATTCTGCACGATACGTCAACTCTATTGAGGTATTGTGCTAGCCGAAACTCTCAACGAAGCACAGTGGGGGCATGACCCTGGGCATGACCCCGTCAAAATAGTTCCATATTGGAATTAAACTGACACTGCACTTCCCCGGCTGCTTCGACGCTGACCCAGCCTTTTCAGGAGCCGCCGTACACCCCAACTGCAGTGAAATAGGACGGAAAGGCGAACGGCTCCTTAGGTTCACCGGGTACGCAACAACCTCACTATCCCATTGAAGACGTGAAGCACCGATGGGATCCGGGCCGTCTTGCGAACATTTCGCACAAAGTCTCGCATCATGCCTGCGCTTCATGGCACATTCTCCAGCACGCTCCCAACCGAAAGGAACCACGCCTTGTACGCAGTCTCACCCGGAGTTCGCAGCACTGGTACTGAGGATGGCGGAATTGTCCTCGACATAGACCGGGGCCAGATGTTTCGCCTGAATCCCGTTGGAGCTCTAATTCTGGAATCACTGGCTAAGGGACGTGCTGATACAGAGATCGCCAAGGAAATCTCCCGGCAATACAGCATCGGCGAGGAATCCGCAGTAGCCGACGTGCGGGAGTTCCTCAAATCTCTGGAACAACACAAGCTCATTCGTGTGTATCAAGACGAAAGCAGTTGTAGCCGCCAGCAAGGTAACGGGTGATTCCATGTCGTTCCTCGTTGTGCAAGCGTACTTGAAGCTCATTAGTTTCGAACTGTGCCTCAAGCGTCGTAACTTCTCGGCACTGTACAACAAGGTGCGCAATTGTCCACTCTCAACCCGGCTAAGCAAACCCGAGGATGTAAAGCGAATCTGCGCTGCTGTCGACGTAGCGTGTATGTGGTATTGGAAGCAGACCCTTTGCCTTCAGCGGTCGGCGGCGACAGCATGCCTGCTCCGACGGTATGGAACAAAGGCCGAGATGGTCGTTGGTTCTCGCCTTATGCCTTTCCAAGCGCACGCTTGGGTGGAGGTCGCAGGCAGAGTGGTAAATGACAGGCCGCACGTACAAGAAACCTACGCAGTCCTCGACAGATGTTAAAACTGCAGCGAGAAAAGATTCGTCGTTATGAGCCCTCAGTTCGGGATCTGGAATTTCGATAACCGACCAGTTGAAGCAGGCTTCCTGACGGAGGTAAATAACCTCCTAGTCTCTCACGGGCCTGATGGTCAAAACGACTATTCCAAAGCTGGAATCCTTATCGCATATTCAGCATTCAATACAACCCAGGATTCTCACCGCGAGGTTCAGCCTCACGAGACCCCCTCCCGCCGTGTCATCACTTGGGATGGGCGCCTCGACAACCGTTACGGGCTAACCAAAGAACTCGCGGTGCCGCTAGCAAATGACGTAGCAGACGTGGCGATCGTTGCCTCAAGCCTCGAACGATGGGACACTCGCTGCTTCGCGAAGCTCACTGGCGACTGGGCGCTTTCAGTCTGGACCCCCGCGGACAGAGCGCTCACCCTTGCCGTAGACTACATGGGCATTCGTCCTCTGTATTTCCGTCTCACCCCAGACGCCGTTGTTTGGAGCACGCTATTAGATCCGCTCGTCGCGCTGTACGGCAGTTCACTCACAATCGACGATGAATTTATCGCTGGCTACCTCGCTCTGTCCCCGCCCGCCCACCTCACTCCTTATCGAGAGATCCGCGCTGTCCCGCCCGGCTGTTTTGTAAGCATCAGAGATGGGCAGGCTGGTACCTACCGCTACTGGACCTTTCAACCTGGACGGCGGTTAGAGTACAAGACAGATCCCGAATACGAAGACCACTTCCGCCACGTCTTCCGTCAAGCCGTTGCGCGGAGACTGCGCTCAGATTCTCCCATTCTTGCTGAACTTAGTGGGGGTCTCGATTCTTCATCAATCGTCTGCGTGGCCGATGACATTATCGCTATGGGCGAAGCCGGACCAACGCAACTAGACACAGTTTCCTATTACGACGCTGCGGAATCTGCCAGCGACGAGCGCCCGTATATCACTCAGGTGGAGCGCAAACGTGGCAGAAAGGGGCATCACATTGACACAGCGCTCTATGGTGGTGCTTTCTCGTTCGATTATCAGGGCCTGGTCGTGGTTCCCGGCGCCAACGGAAACACAAAAGGAGTGCGGGGAGCCCTCCTTGAGGTGATGCAAAGAGGAAAATACCGTGTCGTGCTTTCCGGCTCGGCTGGAGACGAATTTCTTGGCGGTGTTCCCAACCCCGTTCCGCAGTTGGCCGATCTCCTTGTGTCAGCCCGACCGAGCAGGTTTGCCAAGAACCTCGCAGCCTGGAGTCTGATCAAGAAGCGTCCTTGGATTCACCTCCTTTGGGATGTACTCCTTTTTCTTATGCCGCGTGCTCTTCGCGCCGGCTTCGCAAAGAACACTGAAGTGGCCGCCTGGATCGACACAAGTTTCGCCCAACGACATCGCATTGCGCTCCGTCAGTCGGGACCACAGGGGAGCTATGGGTTCTGGCAGCCGAGCCGTAAAGATCGTGCACGGACGCTGATCGCCATGAGACGGCAGCTAGCCTACTCAAATGCTTACGCGGGTGGACTCGAGGACAGGCGCTATCCGTACCTTGACCAAGACCTGATTGAATTCTTGTTGTCCATCCCAGCCAGCCAGTTGCTCAGGCCGGGCCAGCGTCGCTCGTTGATGCGGCGCGCCCTCGCGGGCCTAGTGCCAGCAGAAATCTTGTCAAGGCGGACAAAGGGTAGTGTGGCACGCAGTGCCTTGGCGACCATCGAAACCAATTGGGCAGCGTTGGAGAAGCTTCTCATCTCCCCCCTGAGCGTAGCCGCGGGATACGTCAATCGCACTCGTTTCGAAGAGAGTATGCATGCCGCTAAAGGTGGAGACGTTCCGCGGCTGGTGGATCTGATGAAACTCCTGCACCTCGAAGCGTGGTTGCGAAACCTGGCAGAGAACCACGTAGGTTCTTCTTTCCCGCAAGGCGCTCCCATCAATGAACAGAGATGTCTTACAGCCGAGAATTGAGCGGCTCAGAATCAGCTAGTTGGCCCAAATCAATTTCTACCGGTAGAGCAACTCATCTTTACGGAAAGGAGGTAAAAACCATGAATTACACGAAACCTGAAGTGGCAATTCTCGGGGATGCAACTGATCGCATCCAGGGTTTCAAGACGGCTCCGCATGTGATCGACTTGGCGCCGAAGGACGAAGCCTCAATGTCCTACGAGCCGGAAGAGTAGTCCAGCAGCACAAGTTGTACTGCACCCCTCCGAACTGGTCGGCCGGTCCGGAGGGGATTTCCCGCCGTCGACTGCCTTCCTTTAGTTCTTTTTCAAGTACTCGTCGAGCCAAGCGACCATTCGGCCGACAAAATCCAGTTGGTTGTGGTAGCCCTCGATGGCGTGTCCTTCCCCTTCGTACTTGGCATAGACAACCGTCTTGCCAAGTCGCCGGAGATCGACAAAAATTTCGTCTGCCAGGAACGGTGCAACGGCAAAATCCTTGCTCCCGTGAACGATCAAGAGCGGAGTTTCAACTCTATCCAAATAGAACACCGGAGAATTCTCAAGATATTTCTCGCGCGCTATCCAAGGAGATCCGAAGCGGGTCCGAGCATTGCTTTCCCAAACGCCAATCAGGTATGAAGAGCCGTCATCACCCATCTCTCCATAACTGCTGAAAAGGTTTCCAAGGCCGGCATACATGATTGCTGCTCGGAACCTGCTGGTTTGGACAATCAAGGATAGAGTGGCGTAGCCACCAAAACTCTCTCCCATAACCCCAAGCCGTGCGGGATCTGAAATTCCCAGCTCAATCACTTTGTTCACACCCGGGAGGACGGCTTTCGCCACATCTTGCATAATCGTCCCCGCATGAACAGGACAGTCGGGATAAAGCACGGCGTAACCGCGAGTTGCCAGCAACTGCATGTTGAAGTAAGGTGCGAACCCGAATAGCCCGAAACGATTCGCCACTTCAGATCCTTGGTTCCCCGGATAGACAAACACTACCAGTGGATACTTTCCACCCTCCTTGTATGCCGACGGCAACACCAGTGCTCCCCGCACCAGGGCGCCGTCCGCGCTGAGCCATTGCACGACTTTGACGTGACCGTAGACGTACCGCTCGAGTTGCGGATTTAGCTGCGACAGCTGTTTCGGATGATGAAACCCTGCGTCTGCGGTCCATAATTCCAGCGAATGTCCGGGGTCTTCACTGCCGTAGATAATGCTTGCGCCGTCAGGTGATCCAACCACCAACTTCGATGTGCCGCCGAATGACTGGTCGGCCGCAATCAACGCTGTTACCGCGCCGGTTTCAAGATCAATTCTGAGAAACGAGCCCTGCCCCGAATCGTGAACAGCCTGAACGACCATCGACCGTCCCTGGTCCGGGGACCAATAGCCGTTGCTCACATTTGTTATGGGAGGGACAACCGTCGCAATTTTGAAGCCCGTCAGGGTTGCAACCTGTTCTGCGACACCGAGCTCCACCGGCACTCTCCAGATCTCGTGGTTGTTCACGACAAAATACAGGGTCCCGGAATTCGCTCCCCACCACGGTGCATGATACTGATTCGTAAAATCCGGGTGGGGTAGCCTGGCAACCTGACGAAAGGCACCATCCCGGACATCGACAAGGACGCAGTCTGGCGGTCCGTCCGCGGGCAAGGCGATATAGCTGATCCACTTTCCATCGGGGGAGAAACTGGCAAGGAACGTATCGTCGCCTGAACTCGGAATATCGGAGGCGACACTCCTTGTCACTCCGCTGCCTACATCCACAAGCATCAAGTCGAACAAGTTCCGGTAATTGTTCCCCTGTCGCTGCCCTTTTGCATGAGCGAACGCAACCGTTGACCCGTTGGGCGACGTGGCATACCACGCAGGGCTGAACCCCCGAGCGATCGTTTCGGCCGCACCGTTGTCGATCCGAATCAGCGCCAAATCGGCACGTCGCGCGCGCGTGAACATGTTTTGCGAAAGTTGGGTGGAGTCCACTGTGCCGTTCTGTGGGCGATCATTCGCTCGATAGATGGTTACAACAGAATCGGGAGAAGCCTCTGCACGACTTCGATCAGGGAGCACCGAATCCAAGAGGGTATTCGGCCTCGGCAAAGACTCTCCTTCAGGCAAGATCTTCGTAAGGATTCTTTCGGCGTGGTCAGTCCACTGGGGGAGATCACCGTCTGACGGGCGGAGGACCACCGAAGACAGCTGCCGACTTTCATGCGTACCGGTGTCATACAACCACAGGTGGGGAGTTCCATTTCGATCGGAATAGAATGCAATCTTCGTGCCGTCTGGAGACCAGCGAGGAGCCCAATTGTCACCTTTGCCATTCGTCAGGTTCGCAGAGATGCCGGAATGCGTGTCCGTCAGCCAGATGTCAGTGCCGAGAGCGGACAGTGGAACTCCACTGTCGCTCACTATGCGGCCCGAGAAAGGACCCTGTGACTTGGTTCTTCGTGGATCCTGGACGACGTAGACGAGCAAGCGGCCATCACGTGAAAGGCTGAGGGGACCATTCGCGATCGAGACTGCGGATAACACGTCCTCTGCTGAAAGCGGCCTAAATTGCTTTGCCTGCTGCTCCGCTGACTGCACAGACGCAACGAGGGCAACGATAACAACGAAGCTGGAGAGTGCACGATGCATCGTGTCTACCGGATCAATTGGGTGTTCAACTGGCTAATCAGATGAACGAGGGTATCCTCTCTGATTCTGGTGCTCGTCAAAACTCGAGCTTTAGGGCGACTTGACCGGAACGTGCACCGCCGAACTGATACAGCGAGTTCAGCCCACCGTTGAAGCCGGCCTGCGAAGAAGTGAGACTATTCGCCAGCGTTTGTGTGCTCCGTCCAAAAAGAGGACTGGAAAGAGACGCTACCGGATTGGCAAAGTTCGGATGGTTGAACACGTTGAAGAACTCGGCGCGGCACTGCAGAATGACGCGATCCTTTATACGGAATTGTCGACGGACTCCCAAGTCCTGCTGCCAGGCTCCGAAACCGCGAAGCACGTTTCGTCCCAGATCCCCTTGCTGGCCTGGGGCCGGAACGGTGAATGCATCGCCGTTAAAAGCCTTGCCGCCCGGAAATTGGGCTCCGTGAAGGTAGAGCGGTGCGCCCGGCACGACATCGGGACGAGCAACAAATAGCGATCCGCCAGCTACGAAAAATGAACTCAGTGCGGTCACAGGTGTGGCTGACCTAACGGTCAGCAGCGTATCTATCGCCCAGTCACCAAGGAACTGACTCAGAATGGTTCCCTTCTTTGTTGACGGCAGGTCGTAGGAGGCAGCCAGATTCAGCGTGTGGCGAATATCGAAGTCCGAGTTCCCACGATCCAGACTGGCGCCGAGAGATGGCGGTGTATTAAATGGTCCCGAGTCGTTCGAGGCAATATCGATAGAGTGCGACCACGTGTACGAAGCTAAAGCTTCCAAGCCATGTGACAGCCGCCGCTGGAACTTCAACTGGAGAGCGTGATAGTCGGAGGTCGCCGCATTTCGGGTCACGAACACGGTCGCAAAGTCAGGGTTCGGGAACGCAATCGTATCCTGGCGAAGTAACTTTCGGCCCACTGTTCCAATGTAGGTGGCCGAAACGGTCTGACTAGATCCCAGCGCCTGCTCGAAAGCGACGTTCCACTGGTATGTCCGAGGTAGCTTGAGATGGGGATCACTCACGTGAAAATTACCCGTGACCGGCGTCGTTCCGGTAACGGCTGGCGGTGCCGCTTTCTCCGGCGTTAGGGGGAAGGGGTCGAATAAGAGATTCTCGGCGGTGAAAGGAAACTCGTTCGCCTGACTGGCAAGTGATCCATACCCAAGATCGTAGAAGACTCCAAAGCCACCCCGAATAACAGTTTCCCATGCCGACTTGGTCGTCAGCCGATAACTCAACCCCACCCTGGGTGCAAGGTTCCCATAGGTTGTCGTGTAAAGCGGGGTTCCGCGTGGAGCCAGAGTCATCGTCGCCGGATCGTTGAGGCCCTGGACGGTTAGGAGCTCACTATCAGAGTTTTTTCCTTTGAACGAAGGGTTGATTTCCCAACGAATTCCGTATGTCAGGTTCAGCCGCGATGTGACTGTCCACGTATCTTGAGCGTAGAGCGAGAAGTTCCGTGCGAGAAGTGAAGCTCCTCGTTCAGCCTGTACCAACGTCGCTAAAGGAGTCCCTGAAATGGCGCCACTCATGTCTGAGAAAAGGGCGCTCTGCAGATAGGCAAAGGGGCTGGTGAATGGAGCCAGCCAACGATAGTCCGTGCCGAATTTCAGTTGATGGTTTCCTGCCGTGAAAGAGAGGTTGTCAACCACATTCAACTGGCGTTGTTCATTAATCCCATTTCTGCCGATGTCAAACCCCCCGGAGCCATTGATGGAGAGACCGAAGACTGCATTCGCCGAGGAAAAACCGGATGGAAACAACAATGAATCTGCCAAGGGCACGGCTCCGCCGAAAGCATCAAGGTGAAAGATGCTGGTCGTCCTCAGGTTACCGTAGTTAACCCGCACCTCATTATGGAAATCGTTCCTCAAGCTCTGTGTTGAACCCATGGTCAGCGTATGTGTGCGGATCTCCGTATCGAGTGTGTTGTTCAATTCGGCCAGCGGGCCCCGCAGCAAGGTCTGTGACGGGGAATAGTTGTACCGAGCAAACAGGGCAATTCTCGAATTGACAGTGTGGTCCATGCGCAGGCTGTATGCGTCCAAGGAGGACGGTAAGGAGTAGCTAGCATTGAATTCAGCCAGGCCATTACCCAAATCGTTGCCATTCGGCAAAGGATAGGCGTTCAGGAACGGTTGCATCCCGGGCGTTGCAGCGCTTCGCGAGGCTAAGGAAGGAACTATGGTCGCTTGGGTTCGTGGCTGTCGTAGTCGAAGACCTTCGTACGAAAAGAAGAAGAACGTCTCGTTTTCAACGATGGGTCCTCCAAATACTCCGCCGAAGTCATTCTGTCTTGCTGCAGGTTTCGGCAGACCATTGTGATCCCCAAACCAGTCGTTAGAGTCCAGCACGTCGTTACGAAGATAGTCAAACAGCGTTCCATGGAATTGGTTTGTTCCGGAGCGCGTCACAATCGAGATTTGCCCGCCTGGAGTACGCCCGTATTCCGGAGCGAACGACGAAGTCTGAATCCTGAATTCTTGCATTGCATCGATTGAAACAAGACTGTTTGTTCCGCCTACCGAGTTGAACCCGGGAACTGTTCCTGCAGCAGCTTGCCGCAGCCCGCTGCCGCCACCTGCGCTGATATTCGCACTCACTCCATCAACAGTTAGGTAGTTGGCGTCGGCTCTCTGTCCGTTAACGCTGAACTGCCCTTGGTCACTTCCACTGGTCGGAGTTAAGACGACGCCTGGAGTTTGAGTGATCAGCGCCTGAAAGCTCCTGCCGTTGAGAGGCATGTTTTCGACGAACCGCCGGTCAACGACAGTGCTTACGCTGGCATCTTGAGTGTTAACCAGCGGAGCGCCACCTTCGACGGTGACTGTTTCAGCGACTGCTCCGACGGGCAGGGTGAAGGTGATCGCCAAAGCGTCTTGGACATTCAAGACGATGTCCGGCTTGATCAAGGTTTTGAATCCAACTTTGGACACCTGGAGGCGATAAGGCCCGGGGGGAAGGTTGGGGACAGCATAGATGCCTTCACCGTTTGTTATGCCCCGGTATTTGACGCCCGTGACGTCGTTCAAGATCAGCACTTCAGCGTCTCGAATTGCACGCCCGGCCGGATCGAGCACAAGGCCACTCATCGTGCCGTTGGGGGATTGTCCTACCGCGGCCCTAATGAGAAATACGATCACGAGGATTAGGGGGAGGGGGAATCGCACTCTCATTAGGGCTACTCCTGGCTCGCGCGGATTCATGCAGACTCATCCGGTCTACGGAAGCCCCTCTGTATTTGTATCAATATTTTTTACGCAGCTGCCGCGGAACGTGCGCTGGTCGGTTTTCCGAACATCACGGGTGATTCGGATCGATGTGGAGGTACGCAAATAGGAGGGACCTATTATTCGGCTTGTGGCTGCCGCCGTTTGGTTCGACCGTTACAAAAACAGCATCAATCTGCTCCAATACTTTGGGGTCGTCGAACCTCAGCACCCAACGCTTTTTCGAAGCATTGTCCACATAGAAGATCCCTAGGTTGAGCGCTTGTTGCCGATCCGGCCCACGCCGGCCCCAAGCCTGGAAGGTGCTGGCGTTCTTCACTCCGGCCTGCTGGTCCAGATCGTAGGCATAAAAAATCAGCGACTTCCCCTTCGTGTAGAACACGCGGCCGTAGGGCTTCTTGGTTTCTCCGGTACGCTCGACGTCGTACACCTCCGCAACGTAAAGATCTCGGGCGCCCATCAAGTCCCGGATATCGCGGTCGTGAGCGAGAAGTTCCTGCTGTTGATCAATCGTGGCTTCACGATCGCGCAACAATCGATTCAGATCAGTGGCTTTGGCTTCGAGCGCAGTGGCCCGCTGCTTATCTTCGGACGCCTGGCGTTCGAGCGAATCCAGCTTGTTTTGAAGACTCTGAGTTTTAGCCTGGGCAGCGTCCAATTTTAAGTTCAAGTCAGATCGCTCTTGAAGGAGACCCTGCCTGCCTGCCTGTCCGTTCAGAAGATCGGTCTGTAGATGGTTCTGGGAGACCGTCATCCGGCCCATCTCGGTTGATTGCTCGTCCAATTCATGACGAAGCGATGAGATCGCGTTGTCACGCTGTTGAATTTGGGAGCGCAAGATCTCGCGCTCGTGTCCGGCGTCGATCACCTGTTGCAGCAACGCAATTTGATTCGCCTCGTTTGGTACAGGCGCAACTGAGGCAAATTCCGTGCCGCGATGGATTCCGACTCGATAGGCGGAAACAGCTAACGCGATGAAGAGAAGAATTCCGGCCGCATACAAAGTCCAAACATTGCGCCACATTGCCTGGCTGGCTGAGAGAGGGACCCTGCCGACAGTCTTCGAGGCAGAATCCCCATCCCCCCCCCTTCGATCCGTGCCTATTTGTTCCTCGAGCGTCAGCCGTTGGAAGAAAGCCGTCTCCGCTTGCTCTTTCGACCACGACGGATCAGATTCGAGATTCTTAGGATCAGGCGCTAAGGCAGGAATGGTTTCGCTAACCACTGCCTCGTACTGGTTCATCACTTCCCTGCACGAGGGACAGATTCCTAGATGATCCTGCAGCCGCTTCTGCTCGGCCTCGGTTAGCTGCCCCGAGGTTGAGACGGCACAGAGTTCGAGGAACTCGTCATGGGGTGGATTTCGTGACAACGACCCGGCTCCTGCTTTGAAAGTCACTTTCTACCATATCCGTTACCGCCCGGCAATTTGCCTGGAAAAATCTGCTTCCGGAGCTTCTCCAGGCCTCGATAGTAGTGATTGCGGATATTTCCGAGGGATTGATTCAGCTTCTCGGCAATCTCGGCGAAGGCATAACCCTCGAAAAAGTAGAGCATTAAAGTATTGCGCTGGTCCTGGGTTAGAGTGTCCAGTAGTCCGCCGATGGTCGCATTTCCGACCATGCCGGTCCACAGTTCTCCTTCTTCCCTTCCCTGGCGGGAGTCGGCCATATCCTCAGCTCCGTCCAGATCAAGGCGGGTGTAGAAGTG
>Ga0137395_10001445_pt1 | contig 11057 bp, 9 predicted proteins | sample czobulk216metaG_FD_108283 | JGI IMG/M metagenome (GOLD analysis project Ga0137395, IMG submission 108283) | Vadose zone soil microbial communities from Angelo Coast Range Reserve, California, USA - czobulk2.16 metaG | ecosystem: Environmental > Terrestrial > Soil > Vadose zone | place: USA...
CAACGACTTTTGTTGGCGCTGGAGCACAAATTGGAACCTCCGGCTTAGCGAGAATTCACGAGGCACAAATCGGGCGGTCCGCAGTTCTTGGGGCCGGGAGCTACGAACATTGCGTTTTGCTTAACGGGGCAACCGCCCGAGGCTTTGCCGAATTCCGGCGCGGAACCGTTCTCGAGGAAACGGCGGAAACCGGCCATAACGTGGGTCTTAAAAACACCGTCCTCATGGCGGGCGCGGTTGCGGGGTCTTCCATTAATTTCTGCGACGTGCTTCTCTCCGGCGGCAGTTCCCGCAATGACCACAGCGAGGTCGGATCGGGCGTCGTCCACTTCAATTTCGATCCGCGCGGAGATAAGTTCGGTAGCCTGATGGGCGACGCAACAGGATGCCTGCTTCAGTCTCGCCGCATCTTCGTCGGGGGGAATTCAGGAATTGTGGCGCCCGTGCACCTGGAGTTTGGCGCGGTGGTCGCCGCGGGTTCAACACTCCGCCACGACGTCTCAGAGAACCAGTTATCCGGAGGAAATCCAGTGGCACTGAGCTCTGAATATGACGTCGATCGATACTCCGATCTAAGTAGAAAGTTTTCTACAACCGCAAAGTTGGTTGGGAACTTGCACGCCCTGCGTGCCTGGTATCGATACGTGCGACAGGCGTGCGCTGATTCCGACAGCGGATTGCTCTACATGACGGCCGAGCAAGAATTTGATCGCCACGTCAATCACCGTGCAAGGGAATTGGCCAAGGTTCTGGGGAAGCTGGAGACGTCATTATCGAAGCCCCGTCGGAGTGAGCGAGATGGGGTATTCGATGAGCAGCATCGAAGATTGCTCGCGAACCGCGAGTACATCAACTCGCTCTTGTTGCGTGAGGATTACACTGAAGCTCCCGCAACCTTTCTGTTGGAGTACACAAAAAACCGGAGTACCCGAGAACATGTCGAGTCGGTTCACAATGTCTCCGCAGAAGCTTCGCGAGCTGCGGTTCGATGGATCCGCGAGATTGCGTCTCTGCCGCATGTCCAGATGAGAGCGCTGTTCACGTAGGCGCCAACACTCAAAATCATTGATTTGTGCCGCTTGGCCTAATCATTTCGACGATCCTGTCCATCAGCAATTGGGTTTCGTAAGCCTCTTTGAAATCAGCGAGTATGAGCTCTCTGTTTCCCTCAGCCACTGCGCGGAGAAAGGCATGGGTTTCCTTCTCGAAGATCGGCTGCGACTCACTCTGGGGCTGGCTTCCGTCAATTGTATTGCGCACGAGATCTAGATCCCAGCCGCGGAGTTCGAGCACGCCCTCCGGGGTTTCAATGATGACAAAGATGTCTTTGTCCTTCGCCTCACAGCTGTATAGAAAACTTCCCAGCCCTGTGCCCGGTAGCCGCATCATGGCAAGTACAGTCGTTTCGACGCCCTCCGGTGCATGGGCTGCCGCGCACAGTACCTGTTCTACTCCGGCCAGATGCCGAAAGAGATCCATCAAGTGAGTAGCCTGCTCATTAAACGGCCCGCCGGACTGCCCGATCACTCCCCACCAGGGTACTCCGTATTTTTTCCCGATCCAATGGGCCGAGATGCCAATAATCTTCCGAGATTGCAAAAGGGTTCTCACGTGTGACACCGAATTACGGTACCGGTTCATGTACCCGACCGCGGTCAGCACGGCACTTCGCTCTAGGTTGTCGAGAACGACTTGAAGTTGACCAGCTTTAATTCCGATGGGCTTTTCAACAAAAAAGGAAATACCGGAATTCGTCGCTCGGAGTTCCAGGGGACCACGGCAGAATGGCGGCGTGCAAACGAAAAGCGCATCAAGGCTCTCGGCGAAGAGTGCGTCGGTCCCTTTCAGGATGCGAGCACCGGGACATTCCTTGGCGAGCAATTCCGCGCGGCCACCGTCTTCGTCGAAGAGGAACAATGTTTCGATCCCGAAAGAACCGGCCGCCCTGGCTCGTTCTCGTCCCATCCGGCCACATCCGACGACCGCTGCCCGCATCTCACTGGACCTCGATTTGCAAGATTAAACCAATCAGAATTTCTTTCCGTCCCCGTTGAAAAAAGAGCGCACGCGATCCGCAACATAGTCAATTTCCGCAACCGTAAGGTTAGGGCGCATCGGAAGGCATAAGAGCTCGCGAGCGAGAGCCTCTGCGACCGGGAACTGGCCCCGCCGCCAGCCATACTGAGAAAACGCAGGCTGCAAGTGGATGGGGACTGGATAACGGATTACAGCATCTACCCCTTTCGATTGCAGGTAATTGAGAAGTTCGTCGCGTTTGTCAGTACGAATGACGAACAGATGAAAAACGTGCTCTTCGTTTTCGTTCCAAGACTGAAACTTAACTGGCAAGTCGGATAATCGTTCGCGATACTGGTGGGCGATCTCTCTTCTTTGCTGGTTCCAACCGTCCAAGCTGGGCAGCTTCCAGGACAGAACCTTTGCCTGTAAGGAATCGAGCTTAGTATTGTAGCCTGGGCGAACATGATTGTTCTGGCTCGACTGACCCAAAGCTCGCAAGGTGCGGAGCTCCTCGTTGATCTTCGATTCGTTCGTGGCGATTGCGCCACCATCGCCGGCGGCCGCCAGATTCTTGCTTGGATGAAAACTGAAGCAGCCGAGAATTCCGAAGGTCCCCACCCGTCGTCCATCCAGCCGGGCCCCATGAGCCTGAGCCGCATCCTCCACAAGATAAATACCTCTCTTTTTACTTTCTCGGACGAGTTCATTCATGGGAGTTGGTTTGCCATACAAGTGCACGGGCAAAAGTACCCGTGTTTGGGACGTGATCGTCCCAAACACTTCCTTGGTGTTCATGAGGAAAGTGTCTTCGTCGGCATCGACCAGCACTGGTCTTAATCCCGCCAGGCAAATAGCCGCGACCGTGGCATTGAAGGTGTTGGCGTGCGTCACAACTTCGTGCTCAGAACGAAGCGCCAAAGACTTGAGTGAGCACAGCAATGCGTCTGTTCCGGTATTTACTCCTACGACAAAGGAGCACTGCAAGTAAGCCCCGAAGGCGTGCTCAAATTCCGAAACCTCCTCGCTCAGAACGTAGTGTCCATCGAGAATCATCCTGGACATTTCAACCATGAATTCCTCAAACCGTTCGAACTGAGAGAGATAGTCGTAGCGTTGAACTTTCATGGGGTTCCCTAATGTATTTTCGAGAGAAAGGTGTCGGCTTGCGCAATTTCCTTGGCTATTGAATCTAGGTGAACATTCTCTTGAATCCAAGGATGCTGAGAGAGGGACTCCATCAAGAGTGGGAGCCCGCGGCGCATGATCGCTTCAGTCGCCGTTCGCTCGAATCGCACGAGCGGCAGTAGGTTTTTGACAACGTGCTCGGGCGGCGTGCCCGCCAAAGGCAATTGCGATAGACGCCCATCAACCCAGTAATGCGCGGTCTCCACAATATCACTCGGCTCGAGCAAGGGTGTATAAGAACCGTGCGGAGTTGATAGGAAAAATGGAATCTCCGTCCGCTTGCCGGCCATCGCCATTAACAAAGGCCCCACGGCCTGTGGATACCAAGATGACTCCCTTTGCTCAAGCGCTGTAGCAACGTCGCACGCTTCGCCGCTCTCATATATTCGGTATGCTCCATCTTGAAGTTTTCGCAGAGCTTGGGCGCGAGGCGTTTTTTGCGACATCTGTTCCCGAAGTACCTGCGCAGCCTCGTAGTGCAGCCGTAAGTAGCTTGTCGGGACGCAACGGTTAGCCCGCAGAAAGGTACCGTTTGGGAATGAACTCTCGTCTGTCCTGTTAGCCAGATCGTCGATCAAGTCTTCGGAGCGAGACCGAATATTGAAGAACCACCCAAGATGATTGACTCCAAAGTAGTCAGCTTGTAGTTCCTCGGTTGGCCGACGCACTATGCGCCTCATTTTTTGGAGTATTGTCCACGGAAGTTCGCAAATGCCAATGACATCTAATTCCGTGGACGCAAGAGCCGCCCGGACCAGAAGGCTTAAGGGCGAGGTCAGCACAACCACGAGTGCGCGCGGAGAGAACTTCGCGACGGAGTCAAGGATTCCAGACACGACCGGCCAGGTTCGCCACCCTGCTGCCAATCCGCCGGCTCCAAGTCCTTCGTCTCCACATAACCCATACTTGTGCGGGAACGTCTCGTCAAACAATCTGCCCTCGAACCCCCCAACCCGAATCTGAATAAGAACGCAATCAGCGCCGTCGAGAATCTGCTGCCAGGCATCGTCAGCGATCACTTCCGCTCGAATGGCGATACTTTTGGGGGCGATCAGCTTCGAAGCTCTCGTCACCGCATCAAGTTTTCTCCTGGAACGGCTGGCCAGCACAACCTCCATTCTGCTCCCATCGTTAGCTTGATCGAGGAACGTGAGCAAGCCCGGAGTGCTGAAAGAGCTCCCACCAATAATCGAGATTTTCACATGCGTCCGTTGTGGGCCGCGAGCGCGTACTCGGCAGCTCCATGCAGGCAAGCCTGTTCGCCTAACTCGCCGAGTTGGATCATACTAGGAGAAAAAACGAGGGGGGAATAGTCGTTGCCCACTCGCAGCAGGCGACTCAGTACTTCAACGTAAATCGACCCAATGCTCGAGGCAAAACCGCCAATCACAAAAATGCCCTGTAGTCCAAGAGCCAAGACAACGGTGTTCAATGCCTTGGCCAGAGGCCGGCAGGCCTGTTCGAGCACGTTGAGCGCCCAACCATCTCCGTTGCGAATTGAAGGGACGATGTGGTCTTCATTACGCAGCGTTCCAGCTGTTGCGCCAAATTCGAGATGACACATGGAACCAAAAAAGGCGGACGAATTTGCCACCGCTTGCCGACGCGCCAGAAGTTCGATGCCCCGGCCAGAAGCGATTGCGCCGAGATGTCCTTTTCCTCCGCAGTCGCATGTCGGCGCTGTTTCTGATTCGTCTACCGTTAAATGGCCGATCTCGCCAGCGTATGGCCCCTTGTCGAACAGAATGAGGTTGCCAGAACTTCGGAAGCAAATTTTGCTCCCGATCCCGCTGCTGATGGTTATCACCATGAATCGATCCCAAGGGCTCTGTCGGGCTAAGTACAGCGCGGCGGCGGATACATCGTTGAGAAGATAAACGTCTCGTCCCGTCCGCCGCGAAAGTTCAGCTCGAATGTCGGGAACGTGCTCGTCCAGACCGGATACGGTCGGCGCGTTTACGATACTCCCGTCCTCGCGCAGAGGACCAGGGAAGGAGAACGCCAGCGGGGCGGCGCGTTCCACCAATGGTTGTGAACTTGTCACGTAACTGACAACTTTGTCCAGAAGTTCATTCCAGATCGCAGAGGAAGATAATCCGTCGTGGAAGGATCGTACCCGCTCCTGGGTGAAATTGGCGAACTTGCGTTCCCGCATGAGGCAGGCGCACCTCAAGTGGGTTCCCCCAAGATCGAAAACTAGCGCCGTAGTGGTAGGCACAACAAGTCCTCCAGAGGAAACTTCAAACCGTCTCTCCAAGTCAAGGGACCTTACCAAAGATTCTGTGGATATTACAATACAACTTTGGAACGGATGAGCCTCGCTTATATCGATGCTTCCGGGCACCTGATTTTCAAATGCGAATTTAACGTGTACGATCAGGTCGAAATTGAACTAGCCGTCGGCATGGGTTTGGAGGCGAGGACACGCGAAGATGGACCCTCAGTGGCTGACATGGGCGAAGGATCTACACGCGATCGCACAAACAGGTTTGACCTATGCGAAAGATCCTTATGACGTCGAACGTTACGAATCGGTGAGGCTCGTTGCAGCCCAGATGATGGCCGCGGGGTCAAGGCAGGAAAGTGTGGATTTTTTTGTCAAACTCCTCGGCACGGATGTCGGCTATGCAACACCTAAGGTGGATGTTCGCGCCGTGATTTTCCGTGAAGGACGTTTGCTGCTTGTCAGGGAAAAAGAGGACGGTCGCTGGACTTTGCCGGGAGGCTGGGCAGACATTGGAGATTCCCCGAGCGCAGCGGTCACTAGAGAAGTCAGGGAAGAGTCCGGTTACGAGGTGAAGACCAGCAAACTCCTGGCAGTACTGGACCGTAATCTTCATGGCCACCCCCCGATTCCGTACCATGCCTATAAGCTTTTCTTTCTGTGCGATCTTCTCGGCGGAACGGCCCGGGCCGAAAAGGAAACGGACGCCGTAGGTTTTTTCGCCAGTGACGAGATTCCTCCACTGTCTCTGACGCGTGTAACTCCAGCTCAAATAGCGCGGTTTCTTGAGCACTTCTTTCACCCCGAGTGGCCGACACAATTTGATTGATTGGAGCAAGGGTTAGGCAATGAGACGTTTTTTCCACGGCAGACAGGCTGTCGGAAGACACCTCACGGTCAACGGACCGCCAGAACCGCCGTTTCAACGGGAAAATCTACCATCCTATGGATAAGATCTTCGTGGGCGGAGGGCAATTCAGACAAAGCATTTTTCACAAGCTTGAAGAATGGCACTTCACAAAGCGGGCGATGCTCATCGAGATCGATCCGGCTACGATGCGTTCGCATAGGTGCGTCGAATACGAATCCCCAAAGGAAGCCGCGCCGGACGAACTGCCGGCGTTCATATTTAAATCCTGTACGTTACGGGGCGATGAGCTTTTCGCTTGCACTTCCACGGAAGTGATGATCTACGAGCTCCCGTCGTTTCGACTCGCGACTTACATTTCACTTCCCTTCTTCAATGACGTACACCACGTTTACCCCACGCCACAAGGCACGCTGTTGGTCATGGTCACCGGCCTAGACATGGTAGCCGAAGTCTCGCTCGAAGGAGAATTCCTTGGCCACTGGGACGTGATGGGCCAAGATACGTGGAGCATTTTTTCCCGGGACATCGATTACCGAAAAATTCTGACAACTAAACCGCATCGCGCACATGCCAACCATATTTTTCAGTTAGGGGACGAGATTTTTATTACGCGCTTTCATCAGCGCGACGCCATCAGCCTGCAAGACCCTACGCGGAGAATCGAAATCGGGATTCAACGTCCGCACGATGGTTTCCTCTTCAACGGATCTCTCTATTTCACGACTGTCGACGGACATGTCGTGATCGTGAACCCGAAAACACTCAAGATCGAACGCGTCATCGATTTGAACAAAATGGGCGGTCCGAGCGGTGGGACCCTAGGATGGTGCCGAGGATTGTGTCCACTGGATGAGCGTTTTCTGTGGGTTGGCTTCACGCGAATCCGTCCCACGATATTTCGGGAGAACCTGAATTGGATTCGGCGGGGACAAAGCACCCATCGATCCAGCCGTATCGCTCTATACGACCTTCAAAATCTTTCCTGTATCGAGGAGATCGAGACCGAACCTCACGGGATTGGCGTGGTATTCACACTTTTCCAAACTAGTGCGTGCCCATAGAAACCGCAGGGGATGAGACCCAGCTTGGAATCGATGACGCCATAGAAGCAAACAATGGAGAGCGATGGAAGCAGAGAAGGGTAGGCCCTATCATTTATGCTGAGTGTAATGCTCGAGCGCAAAATGACTCTGGCGATCCCCAGCCCCGAAGTGCGATTGGCCGAGCCTGCAGATCTCCCCCAAATTGCAAAGTTCTTGATTCCATTGGGGGACGAATTATTTGGTGACGGGTTTCCTGGCAAAACGCCTCAGGATCTTTACCGCTCTTGGAAATATTTGGATAATCCTCTAGGCGATGCGATCGTGGGAATCGCTACCGTCAGTGGTTCGGTTGTGAGCGTCGTGTCAGCGTCCGCCAAACGCGTCTGGCTATTGGGGAAGGCAGTACAAGCTCACGAACTCGGTGACTTTCTGACGCATGCGACCTACCGCAAGAGGGGTCTGTTTTCCCAATTGATCGAGCTTGTTTGCGGCGAAGCGCGAGCGCGCGGATCGCTATTGGCTTACGTGCGACCGAATGAACTCTCGTTTCCCATCCTTGCCGGCAAGCTCTTATTTCGCGAGGTGCAACGGATAGATGCCCGTCGCTTTGTGATTCCTAGTTACGTTCTTTCTCGCAAGACGGGGATTCCTGCGAGCCTGATTCGGTTTTCCGGCGTGGACCGCCTTTTCAAGAGCTGTTACATCCCGCGTTCGCCCGGAGATACTGTAACGGTAGTTCCTGTAGAGCGATTCGGGACAGAAACCGACGAGTTCTGGAAGAAAGCATCGGCGGGCTACGATTTTGCGTTAGTGCGTGATAGCAGTTCGTTGAATTGGCGTTTCTCGGATTGTCCGACTCCTTACAAAATCTGGCTAGCGTATCGGGATGACGAAATGGTGGGCTTCCTCGTAACTTTGGCGAACCGAACTGCCGCCACGGCTACGATCGTCGATTTTTTTACCGGAAGCAGGGACACCGAAGCAGCGCGGGCACTATTAGCAACGGGTGTTAATGCCCTGATAATTAGCGGCATCCAGCGCATTAATGCTTGGACTCTGCAAGAATGCGCGCCGTCTGTGGCTCATGAACTGCTGCGGCGCACTCTCCCGATTCGCGGCAAACAGCATCTACATCTAGCCTTTCGAGTGCTGCAGCCTTTGGAAATGATCTTGCCCGCGCCATCGCAAAGATGGTATTTCGCACTTGGGGACTGCGATGGCATTTAGTTGGTTTGCGGTCACTGTCTAATCCACGGTTGCAGTTTCAAGAACAGGAGTTCGAGCAGCCTAAAACCTGCCGTCAAAGCCATTTAGCAACGCCGCCATGATGAGTGCACGTCTTTGCCCGCTTCGCGCCGAAACTGTAAGTTCCATCGCGGCATCGGGCGGTCGCTCCTTGAGGTGGTCCCGAGCAGGATGTGAATAGCACAGCTCCGATCACGATGACGAGTATGAGTCGCCTCATAGCGGTTGCTCCCGCACTGGAATTAACGTTAATGTGATACGACTTTTCGAGTAACTAGAATATTGCGGTCCCTCTACATCACTTCGCAGACGCAAGTTACTACAGGGGTTTGGAGGAATCAAGACTGAATATTACAACAGCATCTCGCCCTTTTTCGTCCTTTGGGCAATACGCGGCAGCAATCTCCTTGCAGATCGTTGCCTGATTAGCTTCTGTGCTGGAATGGTCATCCTCCCCAACCTATTCTTGTGGCTCCGAATCAAGACGACGCAGAAGCTAATTTGAAGCGATAGTTGGTGGTCGGTTCGGCGGAAGATCCACTAACTTCCCGCTCAAGCGCTGCACGTATCGAGTTATCCTCGCTTAGCCCAGCGCGAATCAGTGCGCCGGTTACCTCGTCCGAGATGAATTTTTGCGCGGTCGAATTTTGGGTTCCCATATAAACATTGGATGGCCGCGTAGGCTTCCATGTTGCGAGCAGGTATCCAGAAGAGTACGTGGAGGGGGATAGATGGCTTACGAAGGAACTAAAGTGCCAGTTAGTCGCTCACAAGAAGTCATTCGCAAGTTGGTGATGGCGCATTCGGCACGAAGGGATCGTGCTCGAGGAAACAGAGGATAGCGTAATCCTCAAAGTGGAAAAGACGGCCAAGTGACTCTCGGTCCCAAGCTACGAGTACACTGCATGCCGCTCATCGCTCATTAATCCGAAATCGTGATTCCGAGCGACGAAAGCGGCCTAGGGCCCCATCGACACTTTTAGGCTAGGAGATAGCATCGAGCTTATAGCTTTCAATTCTAGACCCTGTGCGCTAGGCGCACAGGCCATTTCTGAGATCGCACCGCGGACCGTTTAACACTTTCTCGCCGTCGGCAATGACCGCGTCGAGTATGGCGTCATATTGAATCCGAGAGGTAATTCCCTACCTTTGGGCCTTTTGTTTCCAAGGATAGAGATGGCCGATTTCTTCCACAAGTTCGGATTGTGTCTGCTTTTGAGTCTGAAACTGACGAGCCCATCCCTTCTTTCCCTTCTTCTCTTTTCCTTTCTTCTCTATTCCCTTCCTTTCTATTCCCTTCAGGCGCGCGTGCTCGCGTAGTACTCGGAGAGTCGGCGTCGAGTAGTGGACGAGGGATCGTGCATTTACTCGGCTTGTTGATGTTTCAGGAAGTTCTTGATATGAAGGTACTTAACTCCAGTAACCTCATATTCAGCGATCAGGTCATTAGTAATTAACTCCTGAGTAATTAACTCCTGAACGTTGGGCTCACAATTAAGGTCGTCATAGGGGAAAACCTGTGCCTTGAGTTGTTTCGCGCTCCGAGGCAGGTTCCCGTTATCGTCCGCGAAATTTAGGCACCCTATGAATAGGAGGCGAGCAGTCTACGAGCAGTCGCCGACTCGTTCGTCGCTCCAAAATTCTACGCAGTACCATAAGGCGTGGACTGCGAGTTTTCCGTCCGATTTCTGACTGGCTGAATTCCGCAAATACTGAAACCTGGCATCATTTCCCAAAACCTAATCAGACAAGAGAAGAACATCAGGCGACCACTTCGCGCGCACAACGGAACCCGACCACGATGCTCCGAACACTGGGCTTGAGGGAGTAGCGAGAGGAGACGCGCGTGAGCCCCCTGGCAATTCCACGCCAGGAGCCGCCGCGCGACACGCGAAACTCTCCGCTGCCTGGGCCCTTCGGGTCGGATTCCGGACTGTGGCTGTAATAATCCACCCCGTACCAGTCCTGCACCCATTCCCAAAGGTTGCCTAGCGTGTCATATAGTCCAAATCCGTTTGGTTTTTTCTCGCCTACGGGATGGGTCGTGCCGCCCGAGTTGTCATGGAACCATGCAACTTCAACTAACGGTCCATACCGGCAGGAACTATCTCCGGCGCGTGCCGCGTATTCCCATTCCGCCTCTGTCGGCAGGCGATAACGGTAGCCGTCCCGCTTCCCATTGATCGCCAGACAAAACTTCTGCGCGTCATCCCAGCTCACACCCGCGACCGGCAGACCTCGCCCTGCGGAATAGCTCCGGTTGGCTGCCGTGACCGCGTCATACTGCGCCTGCGTCACCAGATATTTCCCCAATTCAAAGGCCCGCGTAATGACCACTCGATGTGCTGGCTTTTCCTCGGCGTAGCATTCCGCGTCTCCTGGTGAACACCCCATCATGAAGCTCCCCCTTGGAATCTTTACGAACTCCATTGGCTTGGACCTTTCTTCATTGGCGGTTGCACCTCGGCAA
>Ga0137395_10001447_pt1 | contig 11044 bp, 7 predicted proteins | sample czobulk216metaG_FD_108283 | JGI IMG/M metagenome (GOLD analysis project Ga0137395, IMG submission 108283) | Vadose zone soil microbial communities from Angelo Coast Range Reserve, California, USA - czobulk2.16 metaG | ecosystem: Environmental > Terrestrial > Soil > Vadose zone | place: USA...
CCTTGGTTGGTAGAGCAAAAGCAAAGGCCTCAACTAGAGCGAAATGGCGCTCTTCGGAGTGCACGGGCTAGTGCGCCCCAAAAGTGCTTGACACTGCCGACATTGTTAGAGACGCGATTTTGCGACAATTATCCTTTTGAGATACCGCCAAGTCCACAGCTTGCATTGACTTGCCCGTTTCATCCACGTAAGATTCGCCACGAATGATCGGCCAAACTATCTCGCACTATCGCATCGTCGAGAAGCTCGGTGGCGGTGGCATGGGGGTCGTCTACAAGGCCGAGGACACCCGGTTGGACCGCTTCGTCGCTCTCAAATTCCTACCTGAAGACGTAGCCAAAGACTCGCAGGCTCTTAGCCGCTTCCAGCGTGAAGCCAAGGCCGCCTCGGCCCTGAATCATCCGAACATTTGCACCATCTACGAAATTGATGACCAGCATGGACAAGCCTTCATCGCCATGGAGTTTCTGGATGGCACGACGCTGAAGCACAAGATCGGCGGGTGTCCGATGGAAACCGAGGAGATTCTCTCGTTGGCCATCGAAATTGCGGATGCCCTCGATGCTGCGCACACCAAGGGGATCGTCCACCGAGATATTAAGCCGGCGAACATCTTTGTAACGGAGCGCGGCCACGCCAAGATTCTGGACTTTGGGCTGGCGAAGGTGACCGGGGCCAGAGCGGTGGGCGAAGCAACCGTGACGGGTACAGGCGATCCTAACCTCACGAGTCCCGGTGCGGCAGTGGGGACGGTGGCCTACATGTCGCCGGAGCAGGCGCGTGCCAAGGAACTGGATGCCCGCACCGATCTGTTTTCCTTCGGCGCGGTACTGTATGAGATGGCGACGGGAGTAATGCCCTTTCACGGCGAAAGCTCTGCGGTCATCTTCAAAGCAATACTCGATTCTGCTCCACCTTCCCCGATTCGTTTCAATCGCAACATTCCGTCCAAGCTCGAAGACATCATCAATCGGGCGCTGGAGAAAGACCGGGAACTACGGTATCAAAGTGCAAAGGAGATGCGCTCTGAGTTGCTGCGGCTGAAGCGGGACTCGGAGACAGGGCATGTGCCAGCGGCGAGTTCTGGGACGGTACCACTGGCGCAGGAAAGCGGGTCTCACACCGTAACATCGCCAGCAGCCACGGCATCTGGCTCGGCTCCAGCTGCGGCTTCGTCATCTTCATCGGCTGCCGCTCAGGTAACCGCCATTCCGGCGGCCGGGCGGAGCAAACTTTGGAAAGTTCTTGTCCCAGCGGTCGTCATAATCATCGCGGGACTCGTTGCCCTTGGCCTCTCCCTGCGTTCGCGCTCCGCAACCCCTGCGGCCAAGGCTACGCCGCTCACGGAAAAAGACAAAGTGGTGCTCGCCGACTTCGACAACAAGACCGGGGATGCCGTCTTTGACGATGCACTGAAGCAGGCTTTGGCCGTGGAACTTGGGCAATCTCCTTTCCTCAATATTCTCTCGGACCGCAGGGTGGAAGAAACGCTGCACCTTATGGGGCAAAAGTCGAACGAGCGTATTACGCGTGACGTTGCGCGGGAGCTCTGCGTCCGTACAGGCAGCAAGGCAATCATATTGGGGACAATCTCCAACTTAGGTGGCCAGTATGTGATTGGTGTCGATGCGGTCGGTTGCAACAGCGGCGACACGCTGGCCAAGGAACAGGAAGAGGCTGCGGGCAAGCAGGATGTGCTGAAAGCACTGGGTAAGGCGGCGGTCAGCTTGCGAGCCAGACTCGGGGAATCGCTCACCTCCGTCCAGAAGTTCGACGTACCGGTGGAAGCAACGACGACATCGCTGGAGGCACTGAAGGCTTTCAGCATGGGCATAACGACGTTCCGTGCGAAAGGAAATGCCGAGGCGATTGCGTTCTACAGACGCGCCCTTGAACTCGACCCCAATTTCGCTGTGGCCTATGCCAGTGTCGGTCTCGTATACGCCAATTTGGGACAGGCAAGTCTGGCTGCGGAGAACATCAAGAAAGCCTACTCTCTGAGGGATCGGGTAAGCGAACGAGAAAAATACCGCATCGCTGCCCTGTATTATTCCTACGTAACCGGGGAATTGGAACAGGCTAGTCAAGCATACGAATTATGGGCCAAAAGTTATCCGCAGGATTCGGTGCCGCACAACAACCTGGGATTCATTTACTCCCAGTTAGGGCAGTACGAGAAGGCTTTGACTGAAACCCAAGAGAGCCAGCATCTGGAATCGAACCTCATTGGCTATACCAATCTCGCGGACATCTACCTAGCTCTCAACCGGACGGACGACGCCAAGAAAGCGATTGAGCAGGCCCAAGAGCGCAAATTCGAGGGCGATGTCTTACATGCCACGATCTATCTGTTAGCGTTCATCGGGAGCGATACGGCAGAAATGGACAGGCAGGTAGCTTGGGCCGCAGGCAAGCCCGGAACTGAAGACCTACTGCTCTCGTCCCAATCCGACACCGAGGCATACCACGGCCAGCTAGGTAAAGCACGGGACTTCTCCCGGCGCGCAGTGGATGCCGCAGTGCGCTCCGACTCGAAAGAGACGGCTGCAATGTGGCAGGTGAATGCTGCATTGCGTGAAGCGGAATTCGGCAACCCCGCAACGGCGAAGCAGGATGTTGTGGCCGCGTTGGCGCTGGCTCCGGGCCGGGATGTAAAACTGCTTTCTGCCCTGACGCTAGCACGAAGCGGCGAGGCCGGGCGGGCAAAGGCAATTGCGGGAGAACTGGAAAAGAGCTACCCATCGCAAACCATACTGAAGGTCTACTGGTTGCCGACCATTAAGGCAGCCATCGAACTGGACGCTAGCAATTCCGCGCTGGCCCTCGTATCTCTGGAAGCCGCTGCTCCCTATGAGTTGGGCGGACCATCACAATTCCAGATTGGGACTCTGTATCCGGCTTACATTCGCGGCCAAGCATATCTGGCAGCCCATAACGGCACTGCCGCAGCCGCCGAGTTCCAGAAGTTTCTCGATCACCGAGGCATCGTTATCAATTTCCCACTAGGAGCACTCGCCCATCTCGGTCTTGCTCGTGCTTACGCCATGACCGGCGACACTGCGAAGGCAAAGAGCGCGTACCAGGATTTCCTCACGCTCTGGAAAGACGCCGACCCCGACGTCCCCATCCTGAAAGAAGCCAAGGCGGAGTACGCGAAGTTGCAATAGCTGCTCTCTTGTGCCGGTCTAACTGTTTAAAGCACGGCGATTACGCTCAAAATCCTCAATGAGCGTTATCGCGATATTTCGTCAACTGCCGACTAGTGAACAGCTGCCTTCAGGATCCTACGATTCAGGGACTAGTCCCGAAAAACGATATGAACCCATTCTTTGCAATTCCATTGAAGCCTCTTCCGCAGGAATCAAACTGCTCTCGCTAGGGACGTACACTCCAGCGCAGTTTTCGTCGAGCAATTGCACTAGAACTTTCGCAAGAATGCAGTGTGCCAGTTCCAGATTGGTTTTTGTTGTTAGGTAGCAGACCCAGCAGCAGGCGGTGTGTTCAGCCCAGGCTCGCTGTTGGCTCTGCTTAGGAAGCCAGCCCAAGTCTTCTTCTGGTTTCTCCTCGTATGGCTTTGGCTGATTGACGAAGCTAAAACGATGCGGCCCAGCCTGTAGAAAGACTCCATCATCCGACTTCGTGACGCGACGGGTAGACCCTTCGGCATCCGAGAAAGACAGCGACCAAGCCCGTTCCGCTGCACGTCGAATGTCTTCGTCAGAGAACGTGTATGGATGGCGCTGAAGCAAGATCATCGAAAGTGGCGCATGCTTCCCGACTCGCCGCCAACGCATGGGAACACTACGCCAGATGGCTCGGTTTACGTACCATTTCGCCCATTCGATTCTGGACTTGACCCGCAGCATCCCTTGGGTTTCATGTAACTGCTGTTAACAGTGATTAACTACTGTCCGACCAACGAATCGCGAAGTAGACCCCAAAACCTGGCCAAGTCTTCGAAGGTTGCTGGTAGAGGCCGATCACGTTAATCGTTCTAGTCTTCTTCCGGCTGCGGCCCCAGCGGCACTCCTGCTGCCGGCTTCGGCTGACCCGCAATAATCGTCTGCCAATTTAAAATGGCGTTCCACACAAGTCTTTGATCGCCGCGATTCAAATCGCGGTGAATTGGATTGAAGTTGAAAGAGACGACGTGTCCCTTGCCCACGGGCATATCCAGAATCGCCGGCCGCCCAATCAGATTGTCTTCTCCCCAAGCCTGGCCGCTTTCGACGAACGGCTTTCCCTCCGTATCGCCCCATTCCATAACCACGCCGCTGCGGTCCTCGGGCCCGTCGAGGCACGTGGTGCAATATGCCATGCGCATCCAGCGACGGGGCACGTCATACAGCGGAAAATTCTGCCTGAAAACATAAGTGTGCGCGGAGTAGCCATACGCAATCGGATGGTCGGCGCGGTCAAAGGTGACGCGAACATGAGCTCCCGGCGTCCGCGTGGCCGCATTCAGGGCTGCCGATGACGACGCGCTACCTCCTCCCGCCAAACTGCGCGGGACACCTCCCGACGACCGGCGGACAAAGCGCACCAGCCCGCCCTCCAGCGCCAGCATCGATCCACTGCCGAGCGTTACCATCAATCCGCCATCTTCGATGAAGTGTTGAATCTGCCCCAGGCCTGCGTAGCCGACCCCTCCAGTAATGTCGTCGGATTCAGCTGGCGTGCCAAAGCTTGGAGTCTGAGGCGTCTTCCTGAAGGGCATCGGCGACCAGCGCTTCGGCAGCCCTTCAATCTGCTCCGCCAACTCAAGATCGACATGGCCGTAGAGCAGTACGTCGATGCGCGAACGCAAATTCCCGGCGCGAATATCTTCATCGCGCAAATACGTATAAGGAACTTTGCGCTGATCGAGCGAGTAGCGAATCCATCCGATCGAATCGGTATCGGCCCACGGCACCCATAATCCAATGCGGGGAGTTTTAGCGATGTGGCGCGGCACGTTCGGCGCGGTGGCAACCTGGGTAAAGTCGAGGCCAAGTTCCGTGGCGGTTGCCGCAATTGCATCGCGCAAGTCAGCCTGCGGAGCAATAATCCACGTTCCCGCAGGAAACTTCGTGCCTCCTGCTTCGAATTCGCGTTCGGAAATTTGGATTTCGAAATTCGACAATCGATAACGCGCCGCAAGAAAGGATTCTTGCCCGGTATCCCTCAACAAATAAACCGGCCCCGCACCTGTAACCCGCCCGGCAACATGCGGTGCCTCGTTCAGAGTCACGATCCCCGCGCTCCGAATTGACGCATCAGCCGTCGGTATCGCTTGCAAATGATAGTTCGCTGGAAGCTCCCATGAGACATCATCGTAGGGCGGCTCGCCGTTCTTTGGATAATGCTGCGGCGTGAGCAGATCGACCGCATAATTTCGGTACGGCTGATCGAGCCGAACCACATACGTTCCAGCTGGAAAACTTCCTTCCTTAATCTGAATCGCATTCTGCGCTCGCGCAACTTCGATATGCTGCGCCATCAAACGTCCCACCATCTGCGCCACCCGCGCCGGGTCTCCCTGATTTTCCGGAATCAAAAATGCATACGGCGGCCGCGTCAAACCTTTCTGCCATGAATCCCAGGATTTCTTATAAAAGTTCTGCAACATCTGCTGCGCTTCGCCAGCCGTGTCGTCAAGCGCCGCCAGTGCGCCCGTCTCTTGATAGTTAAGATTGTCGCGAGCCGACCACGTCACCTCGCGCGGAGCAGGTACGGGCCGGTACCACTCCACGCTCGACGCAGACGCCGACACCGCTCGCTGTTCAGTCTCCGCGCTGCCATTGCCGAAGGTCTCGTAGCCGCGCCCGATGCTGTTGTGATTCATCGCCACCGAATCAAGGTAGAGGTGAGCAAACGCCTCGCCAAAATTCCAAGTCGAAACGCCCGGCATCCCCATCGCTGTCATGGCTTGCACTTCATGAAAGCTAAGCTCAAGAAATTCGGTGTAAGTGATCGGATCGATATTTGGGTTGTAAGGACCTGTGCCGTTCCACGTCATCATCAGCGGCGAGCCTTCATGCAGATCATGAACCACCGTCGGATGCCACTCATGAAACATGCGGTGCACGGCCTTCGTAGTCTCATGCGTCTGCTGATGCGTATCTCGATTAATATCGACGAAAGTATATTTCGACCAATAGGGCGGCGACTGCCGGGGCAGGGAAGCGCGGTCGGTCTTGCCTTTGAGGTAGCGATAGAACCAGTCAACCATCTTGTCACGTCCGTCGGGATTGGAAATAGGGTTGATCAGCACGATCAGTCGCTCCCGAATCCGCTGGATCATCGGCTGCTCGGATACAGCAAGCCGGTATGCAAGTTCGACCATGGCTTCGGTCGAGCCGGTCTCGTCCGAATGCAGTGCGGCATTAAAGTAATAAACGGGACGCGAGGTTAAGACGAGTTTCGCGGCAGCCGCATCGTCGGTGCGCCGCGGATCCGCCAAGGCCGCAGTCGCCGCCTTCAGACGATCGAGATCGCGAATGCCAGCTTCGTCCGCGATCGCGAGCATGATGATGTCGCGCCCCTCCTCACTACGCCCAATCGTGAACAAGCGAACACGCTGGCTAGCCGCAGCCAGCGCGCGTGCGTATGCGTAAGTTTTCTCCGTGCCCAGAAGTTCACCGGGAGCGCCCATAATCCGGCTGAAAAATTTCTCCGGAGACGGCACCGTATCCGACTGCGGAACATACGAAACCCACGGCGAGACGTAATGCGGATCGGTGGTAGCTGCGGCAATGGCTTCCACAGAGCCGGGCTCGGCGATATCAGGACTTTGCGCAACCGCACTGCTGACTAAAAGTGCAGACGCCAGCGCCAGCGACGATATCCACAAAGACACGAGTCGGAACATAGGGGCTCCCTTGAATGCATTGACCGCAGGTCCAAGACCGCAAGTCAAAATCGAAAGTTAAGTCGAAAGTTTGCGTCGGAAGTTTAGCACGCACTCGTTGCCATCGTGGTTTTCTCCACGGAATCGGCTATTTGATTTCTGGATGTTCGCTGTTTATTCGCTATAATACAAACCGCGATAGTCATCTCGCCGAAACGAAACTCTTATGAACTTTGCGGCCGCTCTCCGTCGCGACCTCGCAAGCCGGGCTCGCACCTATGCTGAGGCGGAGAAACTGCCCCATTGTCTCAGCTACGGCGAGACCCCGATTGTCTGCTTTTCGCCTTATGACGATGACTCCAAGCACGGAAATTTTCTGCCGGCAAGCTACCGCGCCATCCAGAGAAATGCTGAATGGAAGCGGCGCTTGAGCAAAGTTCACACCCTTGGCTGCCGCTCTTTCCCCCGCACCGATCGGGGACGTTGGCGAGAACTCGATACCTGTACAAGTTCCGATGCTCTGCTGATGAACATCTTCTGCCATCCTGTCATTTCAAAACGTGGCCGGCTTGCGGCCCATCTAGGTGTGGAGCCTGAAAGCGCGCCCGGTTTCGGATACAGAGCCCGGGTTCCCCTCGCGAATGGCAAATTTGACCGCACAGAAGTTGATCTGCGATTTGGCAATCTGCTGATCGAGGCCAAACTAACCGAGAGTGATTTTCAGTGCGCCGAAAAAAAAACGCTCATGACCTACCGCGATTTCACAGAGATATTTGATTGGGAGCAACTGCCGCAGACGCGCGACTGCTACATTTCCTATCAGCTATTACGCAATGTGCTCGCGGCCTATGCGCTGCGCTGTTCCTTCCGCATTCTGGTTGACGCTCGAAGGCCTGACCTTATCGATGCCTGGTACCAAGTAATGAGCTGTGTAAAGCCGGTTGCATTGCGGACGGAATTGCGAATTTCCACCTGGCAGGAGTTGGCCCAGTCGCTGCCAACAAAGCTTCAAGTATTCCTGGCTGCTAAGTACGGCATGCAACCGATTGAGGTCACGGAGCGAAACAAGAGAATTAAGTAGAGAATCAATTGATGGACGTGGTCCAGCGTGGAATAGACACACGCAATATAGATTCATCCCATAGTCAAGTGAATCGGGCAGGTTGCCGGGGACGACATTACCTGCTGGCGCTGGAAGACGACGCAGTGCGCGACTGGATCGCACCGATTCCCAAACCACCTATCGCACCCGCAAGCAAGCCTAATAACACCAATACCGGTATGCTCTCGATCAGCTTTCTTCTTCTTGCCTTCGCCATGCGTTTTTCTCCACTGTTATTTTAGCATTTGTCCGGCCATTCCCTGCCCGGTTGTTGTCTTCCAACTGGTTGTGCGCGTTGAAGATGCCGCGGCGGCCTCAGGCGCTACAGCGTTCCTGCACAGTTTTACACCTTATGGGAACCTTGTCGGCGCACTGTGTTTTTGTACGTTCGCATGGCAATCTTACATGGCAATCTTAAAGATCTATTGTCATTGGGGGCGCCATGAAGTTTTGCAGCTTCGCAGTTTGCCTGTTGCTTGCGTCAAATCTGTGGTCGCAGGATTCCTCGAACCAATCAGCGGAAAAGGCTGCGAATCCGCCAGCCCACCATCCGCGCATCGGCCTGGTGCTCGAAGGCGGAGGTGCGCTTGGTCTGGCGCACATTGGAGTGCTCAAGTGGCTAGAGGAAAATCGCATTCCCGTGGACATGATTGCCGGTAGCAGCATGGGAGCATTGGTCGGCGGAACCTATGCCACCGGAGAATCGCCCGACCAGATCGCAAACTTAATCAGCAGCATCAAGTGGCACGAGGTGCTTCGTGGCGTCACACGTTATAAGGATCTCTCTTTCCGCCGCAAAGAAGACCGCCAAGATTATCCCAATGCCTTCGAATTCGGTCTGAAGCAGGGCGCGCAATTTCCCAGTGGCTTTAACTCCGGCCAGCAGGTGGGGTTGATCCTGGACCATGTCGGCTTGCCCTACTCGGAGATGAAAAGCTTCGACGAGTTGCCCATCCCATTCCGTTGCGTGGCAACCGACCTGGTGTCAGAAGAAAGTTATGTCTTTGACCATGGTTCGCTCGCCGAAGCCATGCGGGCCTCAATGTCATTGCCGGCATTTTTTACTCCGGTGCGCGAAGACAATCACTTATGGGTCGACGGCGGCCTCCTCGACAACTTGCCGGTAGATGTTGCCCGCCAGATGGGCGCCGACATCGTGATCGCGGTTCACCTGTCACCGGCTCCCCTGAATCCCAAGACCCCGCTGTCTTCAGTAGGCGTGTTAGCGCGCTCCGCCGCCGTCAGCATCGCAGTCAATGAAATTCGCAGCATGGAGAGCGCCGATATTCTGCTGACGGCTGATGTGGCGGGATTTGACTACACCGACTATACGCTGTACACCAAGATCGAAGCAGAGGGCTACAAGGCCGCAGAGAAGAAAAGCGCCCTGCTCTCACGCCTGCGAGTGGACGAGAGCGAATGGCAGCAAATCATCGCTACGCGCCGAGAAAAGCGCAGACCGGTTCCGGTGCCTGAATTTGTGGAAGTGACGGGCGCGAAAGGCGACGTTCTGAAGGGCCTTCAGCACGAACTCGCCGGCTTGGCCGGGCATCCTATCAATCCCCATGAAATTGACCGGAAGATGATGGACGTGACCGGACTTGGCCGCTTTACCCGATCCGGTTATCGCGACACCCAGCGCAACGGCGAGCACGGCCTTTTAGTGCAAGCCGAGGAAAAGGATTACGCGCCTCCAACCGTGCTTCCTGCATTAGTCATTGATGGTGCCGATTACAAGAATGTTCTTGTAACCGTCGGTGCCCGCGTCACCTTCCTTGATGTCGGAGGTTTTGGATCGGAGTGGCGTAACGATTTTGTGGCCGGCTCTGAGTACGGACTGAAAACAGAGTTTTTCCATCCCTTCACGCCTTATACCGGATGGTTCGGCGCAGTTCACGGAACCGCCGACAGCAGCCCATTTTTCGTTTACCAGCGTGACAAGCTTCTCGGCGACTACCGCGATCGCCTGATGGGCGGAGGCCTCGATGTCGGTTATACCTTTGGACGGTACGCGGAGCTACGCTTGGGATACGAGGCGGGATATCGAAAGATCAATGAGGATCTGGGAAATCCCGTCGCACCCACGGTCCATGGCCGCTATGGCTTTACGTCGCTGCGGTACCGGCTAGAGCGCTTTGATGATCCGGTAATACCGCGACGCGGAATGCGCCTGGAATCGACCTTCAAGTTCTACGACATCGCTCCCGGCACTTCCGACGTGGTGCCAACCGAAGAACTCAAATTGGGTCTCGCACATCGCACAAGTGAGAAGTCGTCCGTTCTGCTCTTCGCCTCGGGCGGTACTTCGTTCTCCACTAAAAATACCGGCTTCCCACTTTTTACCCTTGGAGGGCCATTGCGGCTGAGCTCCTACGGAACGAATGAATTGCTGACCAACCAGTATTTCTTGTTGCAGCCCGCTGTTCTGTATAAGCTTCGGGAACTTTCGCCTCTACTCCGCGAAAATATTTACTTGCTCACCATGTATGAGGCTGGAAAAGCTTATGGTGTCTCGCCCGAAAAAATCGCGCAGGATGCGACCGTCGGTTTTCTCTTCCAGACTCTATTCGGACCGGTGTTCTTTGGAGGCAGCATTGGAGATTCTCAACACCGCAAATTTTTTTTTGAAGTAGGCCGATTCTTCTGAGCGTCACCGAATCGCAATACATCGCGGACATACATTGCGCACACTGCATACGATATTGCGGATTATGATAAAAGGAATCATTCTTAACTCGAGGTAATCCATGACAGAACCGAGCTACGAAGAATTAAAAAGCCGCCTAGCCGATCTCGAAAAGCAGGTGGAAACCAAAAAGAGAAGCGGCGCCATGGAGTTCCGCGTAAGCGAGAAGGGCGGCGTTAGTGTCTACGGACTGGGCCGCTTTCCAGTGACTCTCTACTACGAACAGTGGACGAAGCTGCTGAATGCCGTCCCCGACCTTAAAGCGTTTATTGAAGAGAATAAAAGTAAGCTCAAGATGAAAGAGGGCTAAGGCGTCCTTCTTAACCCCATGCTCATTGAGACGGGGCTTTGCCCCGTCTCCCTCGTCAACGAACATTGGCTAACGAACATTGGCTCACAGAGGTGCCTTCAGGCGGTGGGGCGCCAA
>Ga0137395_10001448_pt1 | contig 11041 bp, 12 predicted proteins | sample czobulk216metaG_FD_108283 | JGI IMG/M metagenome (GOLD analysis project Ga0137395, IMG submission 108283) | Vadose zone soil microbial communities from Angelo Coast Range Reserve, California, USA - czobulk2.16 metaG | ecosystem: Environmental > Terrestrial > Soil > Vadose zone | place: USA...
CTATACACCGGAGCCGGGCGAGATGAAGACGCCGCGCGGCTTGACCGGTGGGCACTCGCTGCGGCGGAGAGGAAATGGGGACTCGATCATCCCTATGTCGTGCCATTTCTTGAATGGCTTCCCGTCGCGCATGGCGAAAGGGAGGAGCGGATCGCTAGCATTCTTGGCAAGGCCGTACAGGTCGATCCTCCGGACGTCGACTATGCGTCCCATGCGTCGATTTTTCGGGGGCAGTTCAAAGCTCTGGTCGATCGATACGAAAAGGCGGGCCAAAAGCTTGAGGCCGAGCGGGCGTTGAAGTTTCTGGTGCAAAAGTTCGGCGACCGTCAAGCGACGATGCGTCTGATCGACTTGCAGGTCGACAAGGGGCGGGTCGAAGAGGCCAAGGCCGCGATCAAGGCGCTCGCCGACAAGTCGGAAAGCGAGCTCCCTACAACTCCCTATGCGGCAAAAGATCTGGTCGACTTCTACATGAAGGCGGCAAGGCTCTACGGCGACGATCCGCAAGCGGCGTCATATCGGCAGCGCGCATTCACGGTGTATGAGCATCTGGTCATCGATTCCGATCCGGATTGGGTACAGGCGGCGCGCTATCTCTCCGCGCTTGCGGATCTCTACGTCGATCAGCATCGATTCGACCCGGCCGCGGCGGCGCTCAAACGGGCGATCCAGTTTCGTCAGAATGCGTGGTCGACCTATTCGCCGCAACTTAGCGATCTGCGCGATAGTCTGGCACGCGTCTACAAAAGCCAGGGAAAGGACGTAGCGCTCGCGTCGTCCAATGACAGCGCGGCCGACAAGGGCGCGGCACGCAACTGCGGCGCGGGAGAGCTCGACGTTATTTCTCTCCTGGACCATTGGCAATCGCGTAAGTCGGAGATGCTGGCGCGCTGCTCCGTTAAGGACTGGCGTGCGTTAAACGAGTTCGCAGACCCCAGATATCCGGGATGGTCAGGAGATCCCGCTCGTGCCGAGGAGTTGAGCGGGATTGCTTACGCCTATTATGATCGTCAGGACTGGGCAAACGCGCTTGCATTGTACGCGCGCGCTGAGGACCTGTTGCGTCGCGTCGCCAGACACAACAATGCGGACCCAATGCTGGCGCGGTCCGAGAGCTGGAGACGCACCGACCAAGCTGCCGAACATGCTGCCGAATTCTATGTCAGGTCGGCCTACGGCCTGGCACAGAAGGAAAGCACGCGCGCGAAAGAGCTGGCAGACAGCAGTTTTGCGATGGCTCAGCAGACGGTTGGGTCTGCGGCCGCGTCGGCCTTGGCGCAGATGAACTTTCGCCTAGCCAAGAACGAGCCGCGATTTGCTGAGTTGCTGCGCGAGCGGCAGAGCCTGGTTGATGATGGGCGCAAACTCGACAAGGCGTTGGCGGATGCCATTCTCACCTCGGCCGATCGACGAGACCTGAACGCTGAGGAGGGGGAATGGGCACGGATGAGCGCCGTAGACGCCCGGATCGGTGACATCGACAGAGCTCTAGCCGAGCGGTTCCCGGACTACGCGGCTCTCGCGCAATCTCCTCCGCTCGGCATCGCCGGCACGCAAGAATTGTTGCGGCAGGATGAAGCGTTGGTGCTTTTCCTCGAAGCTCCGGATTTTCGCCATTTCGACGTCGACGAAGCGTTCGTCTGGGTTGTCACCAAGGCGGACGTTCGATGGGTGCGGATCGAGCGCCGCCCGACTTTCCGAGGGATGCCCCTCGACGCCAAGGTTGCGCTCCTGCGCTGCGGCCTTGATTCGAGCAATTGGGCGGTGGGGTCGCAGACTTACGAGCGCTGCAAGGCTCTGAGGAAAGCGCTTCGTGAAGACGAGGCGTCATGCTCGGCAGATGAAGATCCCGGCCCCAAATGTTTCGACACTACATATGCTTATGAACTGTACCAAACTCTGTTCGGTCAGATCGAAGACCTTATCAAGGACAAGCATCTCTTGATCGTGCCGTCGAAAGCGCTGACCCAGTTGCCTTTCTACGTGCTGGTGACCGAGAAACCTGACGCGAGTCGCTCTGGCAAGAATGATCTTGCCGAAACGAAATGGCTGGTCAACCGCCAGTCGGTAGCTGTCCTTCCCTCGGTCGGGAGTCTTGCGGTGCTGCGCAGGATGCGGCCGACGCAGGCGCACCACTTGTTGATTGGCTTTGGCGATCCTCTGCTCGATGGTCGGCCGGACAGTCCGATTCAGGCGAGGCGCGCGGGCGAAGCTCGCGCGCGACAGAGCTGCAATCCAATCGCTCGACCGGGCGCGCTTGAGTGGGCGGCGCTGCAGGACTTGCCGCTGGTCGGATCGTTGTTTCGCGGGCAGTTCGCGGACGTTCAGGTCCTGCGTCGGCAAATGCCGCTGCCGGAGACGACCGACGAGCTCTGCGCTGTCGCCCGGCGTCTTGGCGTGCCCGCTAGCGACATATGGTTAGGCCGGCGCATGACCGAAGCTGCGGTGAAGACGCTCAGTGCGGAGGGGCGGCTGCGCGAGTATCGCATCCTGCATTTTGCGACCCACGGCCTCGTCGCGGGCGATCTCGCGAATGTTGTTGAACCGGCTTTGATGTTCAGCCCGCCCCAGACCGCGACCGAGCTCGACGACGGCCTGCTCACCGCGTCGGAAGTCGCTCAGCTGGATCTCGACGCCGACTGGGTGGTGATGTCCGCTTGCAATACGGCCGCGGGAGCGTCCAAGAGTGCGCAAGCCCTGTCGGGACTGGCGCGCGCCTTTTTCTACGCGGGCGCGCGGGCGCTCCTGGTGTCGCACTGGGCTGTCGATTCGCAGGCCGCCGTGGCCATCACCACTGGTGCATTCGACGCGCAGAGCACCGATCCGACCATCGGCCGCGCCGAGGCGCTACGCCGCTCGATTCGGGCCCTGATCGCTAGTGGCGGCGTCAAAGCACATCCGGCGGTCTGGGCGCCATTCATATTGGTGGGCGACGGCACATAGCGGACGCGGGCAAGCAGACGTGACAGCGATGCGAGACATCGCCGCGGATCCGCAGTGCGGCACTCGGTGGCGTCGATTTCATCTGATGGATTGGTCCGGCCTTGGCGACGGCAGCGGTCCTTGCGAAGGGCTTCTCCGGACAAATGGCGATGTCGTGGCGATTGTCGCCGCGGTTTCGGCGATTGGTATCGCAGTCGGACTCATAACTGGACTTTTGATCACCAAGCAACATCGAATTCGCGCTGCAGGGGCGCGAGCCTCCCCTCAACGTGCTGTCCACCAACAGCGCGTGGCTTTTGAGTTCGCTGCTGCTCGGCTGCAATGGCCTGCTTTCCGGCAGCGGCAGCGTCATCGCCGCCCTTCAGGCTAGGCTCTATCGCTCCGTGAAGGTCAACGATCTCGCGCAAGCCCGCCGCCTGAACGACCGGATTTATCCGACGGCGCGTGTGTTCTACGCCGATCCCTTCGTCGATATGCACGACCGCATGAAGAAAGCGCTGGTCCGGCTTGGCAAACTGCCGCGCGCGATGGTGCGTCCGCCGTTGGTCAAGACCACCGACGCGGAAATTGCGCGGATCCAGGACGAGCTCATGAAGGCAGAGCTACTCGGCACCCGAACGGCGCTGGGGCGCACCGCCGCACAGCGAGCGACCTACATTCCGTTGTGACCCAACATTCCGTTGCCACGGTCAAGATGGTCAAGTAGCATCCATCCGCTTCACTGCGCCAACAACGAGCCTCTACAATCTGACTTCGTCGTTTAGTGGGCGAGACTCTGTCGCAACAACTGACACATTGTTGATCTACGGATCTCGATCTTGAATCTGATGGCTAAGGACAACCCGATCGACGAGATTTCACGGATCGAAGCGCGGCTCGAGGAGCTTGCCGAGCTCTCCGAGCGATGCCGAAAGATTATTCTGGTTTCTAAGGCGGCAATCGCCGGCGGCGTCGCATTGCTGCTCGTTATGATGCTCGGCCTATTCGGATCCAATCAGGTCGCCGCCATCGGATCGATAGCCGTGGTGCTCGGCGGAATCGTGTCGTTCGGATCGAACGTCAGTACGTTGCGACAGACGATGGCCGCCATTAGCGCCGCCGAGGTGCTCCGTTCGAATCTGATCAGCAGGATGGACCTTCGAGTGGTTGGTGAAAGGACTATGAAACTGATTTGACGTGCTTTGCTCGTGCAGGCACGCGCGGGCAAGGCCGAAGATAATGTTCGCCGGAGAAGATCGGGCCGGCCGACGCCATGTACTGTTTTGTTCTGGCCGTGCTGGCCTCGCCGTTCGAGTCGAAGAGCAGGCTTGAGGCGGAGTGCGGTGCCCCGACATCAGCTGGTCGTTTTGCGGCGCAAGGTGAGGGGTCGAGCCCGGCTTACCAACAACGACCGCTGGTTCCTGCGAGTTAGGGGTGGAAGACTTTTCTGCGAAACCACGCTCCCGACATTGCCGCCATGAATCTGTTCTTGGTCCCGACCATTGGCTTCAAACTGCTGTATGGCTTCGTGATTGTACGGATTGAGAATCTCGTTTGGACCAATGTCACAACCAACCCGACGGCGGAGCGGATCGCACGGCAGTTCGCCGAGGCTTTCCTTGGGACGGTGCCCCGGGTTACATGATCCGAGACAGGGATCGCATCTATGGCGCCGTCGTCACACGCCGATTGCAAGCCATGAGCATTCGGGACAAACCTGGCCCATGCGGTGCAGCAATGGCGTCGCCACGTCGCTGCATTTCCTCGTGGCCGTGATGCCCGAGACGCACCCGCGACCACTGAGCCCAGCCAAGACACCTATCCGGGGAAGTTCTGATTAATATCAGCCGCGCCGCGCCGCTTTGATCGCGGCGACGTCGATTTTCTTCATGCCCATCATGGCATCGAATGCTCGCTTTGCTTCTTCGCCGCCGGCCGCCAGCGCCTCTGTCAGCACGCGCGGCGTGATTTGCCAGGAAACGCCCCACTTGTCCTTACCAGCCGCACGCACTCTCTTGGCCTCCATTGCCGACAATGGCGTTCCAGTAGCAGTCGGTCTCCTGCTGATCATCGGTGGCGATCTGAAACGAGAAAGCTTCGTCATGCTTGAACGCGGGACCGCCGTTGAGACCGATACAGGGGACGCCGGCGACTGTGAATTCAACCATCAGCACGTCTCCCTCCTTGCCGGATGGGTAGTCACTGGGTGCACGGTGGACGCCACCCACAGCGCTGTTGGGAAAGGTTTCGGCGTAGAAGCGGGCAGCAGCCTCTGCGTCCTTATCGTACCACAGGCAAATCGTGTTCTTGGCCATTGCGTGTCCTTTCGCTCAACTTATGCGCCTTCCTCGGTTTTCTATCGATGCCGTGCTGCATCTACTACGCGTTCATAGTAGTGAATCGTTCTTCGGCTACTATAGGCCCAGCATGGCCCCGATCGGATCGGGGATGATGCTGAAGGACTCTCCGCCCTTTATCTCGACCTGATCCTTAAGCACGGTGGCGCTGAGGGACTAGGTGGCCGCCTTGAGGTCATCGCCTTTCAGGTAGGCAAATCGACTTAATTCTCAGTCACCCATCCAGATGGGCGGTTAAACGTCGGCGACGTGTTCGACGTGATACCCAACAGGGATGACTTGCCCGCTTTCCTCATCCGCCAGCGGGACGTCGGTCACGAGGCCTTCAATCAGCGCCGCTTCCCAAACCTCTTTCTCGGTCGGGAAGGGGCTTCCAATCTGTCTGTCGCCTTCAAACAGTGCGTACATGGGTGCCTCCTAATCAAAAACCCGCCAGTTAGAATAATCCCTTATTGCTCATGCCGGTGGTGTCCATCGAGCCATTTTTTTCTTGGCGCCGTTCTATGCCGGACTGCGGAGCGGGGCCGGTGTTCTGTACGAAGCGCGATCATCCGCACATCACGGAAAAGCGGCGACTGCGATAGGCCCTTTACATTGGTCTCTCCTCTTCAAAAGTTTGTCAAAGTAGGAACCGCAGCGGCGTTTTCGACGTTTCGCGGGCATGTGTGCCCGCGATGCTCCAAGCCGGATGACCCGAACTCTGGCAGCGCATTTTTTTGCGAGCCGTGCCGGGAAATCATCATCCTCACGGTAGTTTCAAAATTCAAGTCACCGCAATCCTAGAACCCGCTCCTCTCCCTCAAAGGCTGAAGCTCGTCGTCCTTCTTTACCGGCTGCTGCGGCATATGACCCGGTTCGGGCCCGCTCTTTATCATTCGGCTGCTCCTGGGATTTTTCATCGAGCACGATGCCTTGGCTGGATTTGTCCTTTTGCATTGCAAACCTCCTATCGGAAACCAACGCAAAAGGCGGAGTCAGGTTCGATAGGAACCCTGGGGTTTTTTCCGGGTTTTTCACGCATTACAAACTTCCCCGGTGTGGGATGCTTTGGGAGTCTTCAACATGGATGCTGTTTATTTCATCGGCGCGTTTCTGCTCCTTGTCGCGCAGTCGCAGGGACCGCGTGACAAATCAGATCGTTCGCGACCGATACGAACACAACCGAACCTGATTGGCGGCCGGGGTAGGCGCCATAGAACGCGCGCCAGCGGTATAAGGAGCTGGGCCCGTGCGTTCGCCTATGCACACTTCGGCGTCAAGCCGCCATCGGCGCTCTTGCAGCGTAGCTCGGAAGCCCGCTCCTGGCGCAAGGAGGACATCCGCCAAAATGGGCCATGGTCAGTCGCAAGAAGCGGTGTCGGCCGTTCCACCGGCAACCCAGCGTTCGAAGAGCGCAATCTTCTCCTTGGGCCATGCGCCATCGCATGGCATCGTGCCGGCACGTAACCTTAGCAGAATTTGCTCTCCGTGCTTGAGCAAGTCCGCCTCCTTCCAGAGGTCGAAGGCGAACAGCATCGAGTTGCGATCCAGCGGACGAAACAGCGGGCGAATATGATCCTCGAAGCGAATGGCTTCGTCCGCGCCTGGCAATGCCGGATCAGTTTTGACCTCGCCCGATTCATTGCCAGCCTTCGCAGTGGGACGTGAACCGGGCGTTGAATTGCACACCCACCACCATCGCGGTACCGGCATATTAGCCGGTGGCTTGACCCCGGCGCCAGAATTCTCCATGGCGATCCGCGATCCCCACTCTATATAGGCGACGAAGGCAGCACGAAATTCAGCATCGGAAGGCAGTTCCGCATCTTCGGCGCTCTGCAACATGTAGGTGACCCACCGCGCGCGCTGCTCCGGCGCGATCTGCTTGCCAATATGCTGCGACACCATACGCCGGTAGCCGCCATATCGTTCTGTATAGAAGGGTGGCCCACCAAAAACCTCACTCAGCCACGCGGCGACGCGCTCCGGATGATCTGGCGACATTTCTGCAAACAACGGCCCAAGCAACGGATCTCCTGGGACGTAGCGGCTATAGAAAATCCGAGTCATGTCGAGAAGCGCGGGATATCCTCCGACCCACTCGAACAACGTTGGCTCACGCAGTGGATCGGGTACTGGATCCTGAAATTCGACGCTCCAGTGCATTCCGCTGCAGAAGGGCTTGTTGAGGGACGACCCGCACCGGCACAGGCTGAAGTGCTCCCGGGAAGCACCTTCGTTTTGTGGAATGAGCACGCCGTTTTCGTCGACCAGCCTGACGTTTCCCGTGACGCGATAAGGGCCGTCCCTGGTGACTTCGATCTGCGGCGGGCGTTTTGTATCAGAAAGGTTCGGATCGCGTACCGCGTCGATGCCAATGCCAAGCGCGCCCGAAGGACACTTGCGCACCGCATTCACCAGATCGTCCAGTCTCGCGCCACTCGGTGAGACGAAAGGCTCCTTTCGGAGGTGGAATACCGAGCTGAGGCGGTCCGTGCAGAAACCCGAATGCGCACATGTCCCGCGGTTGTCGAACACGTAAGCCTGCTGGCCCTCATGCACGTCCAGCTTGTCGGTTACGCGCTGTGGGTTCTTGTCGTCGGTGAAGCTGCGTTCAATGTGGCTATTGTCGCAGAACGGTTTGGTTTGCGACTGTCCGCAGCGGCACAGCCGGACCGGTGCATTTGCGGCGACGGGAACTCCGAGAGGGTCGACGACGGGGATGGAGCCATCGAGCAAACAGGGACCGTTGCGGATTATGACGATCCGTGGGGTTCCTGCGCTGGTCTCGTGCCCTTCTTGAATGGAACTGTCGTGGGTCATGCTTTGGAATGATCCTCGTCGTTCAACGAACTCGAAAAGCGTGCTTAAATGGATTGATGGCAGCCTTCAACGAACCAGATGGAAAGTAGAACCGGAGCGTGGATCATGCGTAAGGCCAAACGAAAATATGGCTGTCCCGTGGAATTCTCGATCGATCTCCTCAGTGGGAAGTGGAAGACGGTGATCCTCAGCAGGCTGAAAGTGCGGCCGATGCGCTACGGCGAATTGCGTCACGACATTCCGTCGCTGAGCGACAAGATACTGACCGAACGGCTGCGCGATCTCTGTGAGGCCGGCTTCGTGAGGCAGGAACGCTCCGGTAGTAAATCGCGGTATTGCCTGACCAGACGTGGCGAAATGTTGAAGCCGATGCTGCAGTCGCTCTACGATTGGGGCCAGGATAACGCCGATTCGTTCGGTGTCCGGTTTCTCAGTGTAGAACTGAACTGATCGGGCAAAGACAGACCATATCAGGTCGATTGGAAAAACGATTTTGTGGGCGGGTTCTGGCGCAAAGCGGACACGCGCAAAAAAGCTTACGGAAGCGAGGAGCTAATAGCGGAAAAGACGGCTGACGGAATGCTTGTATCATCAAGCTGCGTTTCTAGATCCATTCGACGCAGCCTCTCCTGAAGGTAGCGAGGCTGGTGTTGCGCAGGCGCACGGCATGGCCGCACAACTTCGATACCGCGCGACATCACGACGACGTTCAGGCGCTTCCAGCAACGGGATAGTTTATCGCGGCACCCTGCATAGTTTTGCTGCAGCAAGACATCAATTGAAGCAACTCCCGCCGCAACAACGTGCTTGACAACATGGTCGATCTAAGGGAGCCTAAAATGCAAGCGTTGGGCAAAGCTGCCCAATAACGCTACAAGTTCAAACCATTTCCAACGCCGCGCTTTCAGAATTCAAGCGTGTCCAGTTGGTGGCGAGGGCGCCCTCGGCTTCACAGCCGGCGGGCGCTTTTTTGTTTGGAATCGGGCGGATGGCGCGGAAGCACTATCGTATCGGCGTGATGTTCTCGACGACCGGGTCTTACAGCGTCGTCGCGCGCTCGATGCTTAATGGCGCCTTGCTGGCCTTCCAGGAAAATGCCGAGGCACCCGGCGCTGTGGCGCTGGAGCCGGTCGTGGTCAATCCGTCGGGCGATCTCGCCTGCTACCGCGCACTTAGCTTGGAACTGCTTGGCGCCGGCATTCGCCAGGTCGTCGGCTGCTATACGTCTTCGAGCCGGAAGGAAGTCATTCCCTGCTTCGAGAAGTTTGACGGGCTGCTCTGGTATCCGTCGCACTATGAGGGATTCGAGAGCTCGGACAATGTGATCTACACCGGCGCATCGCCCAATCAGCATGTGCTCCCACTGGTCGACTATCTCGCTTCGCGGGTCGGCACCCGCGCATTCTGCGTCGGCTCCAACTACATCTGGGCTTGGGAGAACAATCGCATCTTCCGCGAGGCGTTGACCGCGCGTGGAGGCACCGTGGTCGCGGAGCGCTACCTGTCCGTGGGCGACACCGAATTCGACCAGGTGATATCGGCGATCCTCGACCAGCGTCCCGATTTCGTCTTCAACAACCTGATCGGCACCAGTGCCTATGCCTTCTTCCGCGCTTTCCGCGCCGCCTGCCGCGCGCGCGGCATCGATCAGGTCAATGAAATTCCGGTGGCCAGCTGCACGCTGTCGGAGCCGGAGCTGGCCGAAATCGGCGCCGATGCCGTCGATGGGCACCTGAGCTCCAGCGTCTATTTCTCCTCGCTGGAATCGTCGGCGAATGCGGCATTCATCGAAGCCTACGCCAAGGCATTTCCGGACGGGCCGGTGTCGTCGGCCGACGCGGAAGCGTCGTATATCGCGGTCAAGCTATTGGCCGCGACGCTGGAGCAGGCCGGCATCGACGATGCACGCACCGTACGCGCCGCGGTCGCGAACCAGCGCCTGGCTGCGCCTCAGGGGGAAGTGCGCATCGATCCGCAGACCCATCACGCCTGGCTGACGCCGCGGATCGCACGCTCCGCCGTCAATGGGCAATTCGAAGTGCTGCTGGAGGCGCGGAGCCCGATCGCGCCCGATCCCTATCTCGTCCAGTCGTCGCCGCGCTTTGCGGGTGCAATGCGCTCTCCCGTGCTCAGAGTGGTGCAAACATGACATGTCGATTGCTGCAGAATTTCAAGGGCGGCCGCGCCCTTGTCGTCACCGGACGCAGCGGAAGGGAAGGCGCGCTCGAGTCCACCCTCGCCAAGCTCGGTGTGACAACTGAATATCCCGACATCGTCGGCGGCCGCGCGCAAATCGACGTCGGCAGCCTGCAGCCCGAGCGCGACATCCTGTTCGTCGACGGCGATCTCGAGGGCGCGGTTGCGATCGAGGTCAATCCTGCCTCGCGCCTGCCGCCGGTGCCGGTGATCGGCCTGGTCGGCGTCGAGGCGCCGAGCCGCCTCAAGGCGCTGGTCAATCTCGGCGCGACTTCCTTCCTGCGTAAGCCGGTCCATGGCGGCGCCGTCTACACGTCGCTGTTCATGGGCATCAACCAGTTCCTGCTGCGCAGTGACATGTATGCCCGCGTTCAGGATCTCGAAGGTCGTCGCCGCGGTCGCCGCGCGGTCATCCGCGCGGTCATCCTGCTGATGCAAGAGAACGGGCTCGATGAAGAGAGCGCCTATTCCCAGCTCCGCCGCGCGAGCATGCGTGCGCGGCAGAACCTGGAACTTTACTGCGAGGAGTTTCTGAGCAGGCGGGCGAATCCGCCCGACATTCCCGGCCGCGCGACCAGCACCACGCTGCAAGGCGGCACCAAGCAAGCGATGTAGGAGACACCGACATGACCAGGAAAGTATTGCGGGGGCTACGCGCCGTAGCCCTCATGGGGACGCTTGTCCTCGCGTCAGGCGCGGCATTCGCGGAGGATCCGATCAAACTCGGCTTGCTGGAGGATCAGTCCGGCGACTTCGCGGCCGCC
>Ga0137395_10001449_pt1 | contig 11040 bp, 4 predicted proteins | sample czobulk216metaG_FD_108283 | JGI IMG/M metagenome (GOLD analysis project Ga0137395, IMG submission 108283) | Vadose zone soil microbial communities from Angelo Coast Range Reserve, California, USA - czobulk2.16 metaG | ecosystem: Environmental > Terrestrial > Soil > Vadose zone | place: USA...
ACAGATCAATTCCCGGGCTGGTAATTACGGCAATCAGGTTTCCCGAGGGCACGTTGTATCCCCCATTGTGGGCTGCATCAATGCAGTCTTGCCACCGATGGCCGCGATCACGGGCCTGTTCCTGTGCAGTCGTGAAAGACTCGCGATACCAGCCAACCACCTCCGAGCCCTGAAAATTGATTCCGCCATTGGAAACGGCGGACCAATAGTCGGCCATACCTCCCATCCCGGGCGCGAAAAACATGTTGCGATAGTAAGCCGGGTCATGCGGCGGCGCGGGGCTGTCCTGAAAGGTGCAGAGAAGGACGCTCCATTTGGCCGAGCCACGCCGCGGATGCGCATATGCGGAGATCGAAAGGCATTGCATGATTCCGGCCAGTACAACCAAATAACAAACCGGGCGAAGGACGCGTCTCATCATCAGTCAGCTCCTCAAACGAACGGCAACAGTAAGTAGTGACCAGGATCGGCAAGACGTTACGTTTTGTTTTTCTAGAGCTTTGGCAGCTTTTGGTCGAAAGGAAAATGGGTTCTTCCTGTTCTTCCTGGCCTCAAAAAGACTCTCGGGCGATGCCGGGATGCTGAATAACGTTTTGCCTTTTCCGATCACCTACCCCTGTCCCCTCCCCCTATGCCTCATCTAGGATTCTAAAGGGCTTATGCGATTCATCCCTGGGGATGGTCTTCTGATCACCGGGTCTTCTGATCACCGGATCTACCGATCACGGCGATCACCCGATCTCCCCCTCCCCTCCCCATTCATCCCATACCATCCCAGTTTGGCGTGGACTTCCGAGGGATGCATCCCAATGGCCCCGGCCACGCGCGCTTTTCGCGTGGCTGGGCAGAAATCATCCCAATTTGGCGTAGACTTCAGCGATCATGCGTCAATTGGCGCAGGGTTTAGCGATTTTCGGGCCCATGCCGGCGTCTGACTCGTGCATTTTCGGCTTCCTGTTATGCTGTTTTCAAAGAGCGCCCCACAGGCACACTTCTACCCGTAGGTTAATGTGTAACTTTACCATTTGTTCGCTTTGATGTCAAGGAAAAAACGCCTTTCACTTTCGGAAATCGCCACCTAAAAAATTGGAACGCCCTCCAGTGCGGCCCCCCTTTGAGGAAAGACTTCGGAAGCGGTAAGCGTATTGGGAAATAAATGTCAGCTTCGATGAAACGAAGTTTGCGTCAGGCTCACTAGGCTAATTAGTGCCTCGTAGTCCGAATTATGAACCACTAACCTCTAACCCGCCTCGGCGGCCAAACATCTTCCCAGCCTCCATCCACTCCATTCCTGGAGTGCCGCAGTACCGGGTCCCCACAAACTTTTCTGAATCGAGACAGACGTTAGCGTGCTGCCAAAAGGGATTGATCTGTCCCCTCCGTCCGGCGGTTGCTACGTGGAGGAGAAATCGTGAGGATTGTTAGGTTTTGTGTCGTATCAATGATGTTATTTGCTGCAACACTTTCCGGTTTTTCACAAGCTGCCAATGAACAAGGGATTAAACCTTACGGCTCATACCACGGCAGTGACCTTGACCAGATAAATGTATCCAACACTCACCTCGAGTTGCGAATACCCACCTCGGAATATCCGCAAAGAGGAGGGCGACTAAAGCTGGGCTTCATTGCCCGCTTGCACAATGCAGTCTGGAACGAACGCACCGATTGTGCTCAGGGCACCAACATCTGCTTTCATATATGGGAGTTTGACCAGCAGCCCGGAGTCAGCGTAGTACCAGAACAAGCGGCGCCTTTCGTTGATCAGACGCTCGTAAGCGGCGGGAACACGCAAAATCCGGTTTATGCTTATTCAGTTCGATTGGCAGATGAATCCGAACATCCACTGGAGAACATCAGCGGATCAACCTTTGAGTCGCTCAATGCCACAGGAATGAAGTGGGATTCTTCAACCCAAACAGTCACGTTATCGGATGGGACGCGGTACACAAATATCTTTAATGGCCCTCCAGTTCTGGAAGATTTAAATGGAAATCAAATAACCTTTTCACCGGGTCCGAATGGAACAATTACCGACACGTTGGGAAGAAGCATCCCTTGGCCGGGAGCAGCAACTTCCACCCAGGATTTTAGTGGGTGTACAGGCGCATCCCCGATCACCTCGGCGGCTCTCTGGGTTGTTCCCGGAGCGAACGGCGGCAGCAACACTTTTAAATTGTGCTATACAAAAGTCCACGTTTATACAGCTCATTGGCACCTCCAAGATACGAGCACGCAAAAGTACATCGAACCAAACGGTGACTACACATTGCTTCAGAGTGTAGTGCTGCCCGACCAAACAGCCTGGACATTTGATTACAGCCAACCTGACGCCAATGGCATAAATTGGGGCGATCTTACAAAGATTACTCTTCCGACTGGCGGAACGATTTCTTATACCTGGACTCACTTCCAAGGGTGCCACAATCTTTTCGGCCCTCCCGGCTCATGGAGCGGGCATGTCACGCAGCGCACCTTAGACCCACACGATGGAACTGGTCCCCATTCTTGGACTTATGGAGCAGGAAGTGATGTAAACCAAGTCAAAATTAGTGATCCCCTGCTTAATGACACGGTCCATACGTTTACCGAGCTAGGCACAAATAGCTGCTCATTTTTCGAAACAAAGACTGACTTTTATCAGGGTTCGCAATCAGGTGGCACACTTTTAAAAAGTATTTCCACCGACTATTCGTGGACGCCAATGGGAAGTCCGCACCCTCCCATCAATGTGGTTCCCATCAGAAAGACCCTCTCCTGGCCCAATGGACAAGTCAGAAAAACTGAGTTCTCGTATGATTCCGGGTTTACATTCAACAATGGCGGCTCGATTGGAATTTACGGCAAAGAAATCGCCCGCCGGGAGTACGACTATGGCGCGGGATCTCCGGGCGCTCTCCTGAAATCTGTGCAAACGAGCTATTTGTGGCAGGCGTCGGCTGGCTCGCAATATCTTGCCTTTAACATTTTAGAAGTGCCGAGCGTTGTGACGGTACAGGACGGCTCAGGAAATCGGGTCTCGCATACCACACTTTCGTACGACGAAGCGCTTACGAGTGGATCTGGCATTTCAACTTCACATGACCTCAATCCGCCCAACGGAAATGTCAGAGGAAATGCGACCACCAGCAGCGCTTGGCTCAGCGGCAGCGCGGCGTCCACCACGAATTGTTCCGTGTCGGTAACGAACGGATTTCTCGCGACGACGAAGGTCTATCTGGATACGGGCTTGGTGAGTCAGAGCAAGGATGCCTGCGGCCAACAGACTAACCTCCAGTATTCGTCGCTTTATGCCGGCGCTTATCTCACCAGCTCCTGTGATGCGCTCAATCACTGCTCCACAATGGACTACGATCTGAACACCGGGGCGATAACCGGCATTGCTGATCCTAATGGACAGGTTACGGGCAAGAAGACAACTTACACTTATGACGCCATTGGCCGGATTACCAGCATCACACATCCCGATGGCGGCCAGACGAACGCCTATTATCTTAATCCCACGACCGTTGAAGTGAAGAAGCTGCAAGATTCAGCAGCGAATGTCTGGATTGACAGCTACACGTATTTCGACGGCCTTCTTCGGCCGAAACAGACGCGCCTAGTTGATCCCGAAGGAGATGTGTATTCGGAGACCACGTATGATGCACTTGGCCGCGTAGCGACGACGACTAACCCGCACAGAACCGCTGCTGCGCCGACAGACGGGACCACGACCAAGCATTACGACGCCCTGGGGCGTGTGACCAGCGTCGTGCAGCCTGATAACAATTCCTTGCAGACACTTTATTCTGATCCTGGTGTAGTTACTCTCATTGACGAAACGGGCCGCCTGCGGCGGGAAACGCATGACGCGCTCGGACGCCTAATAACGGTGGAAGAGCCCTCTGGGGGAAGTCCGGGCAATTATTCACTGAGCTCCCCGCCGGCATGGCCTACGCTCTACTCGTATGACGTACTCGGCAATTTGCTGCGGGTCGAACAGCATGGAAGCACAACGGACTCAAGTCAATGGCGCGTGCGTAGCTTCCAATACGATTCATTGTCGCGTCTCACACAAAGCAATAATCCGGAGACCGGACAAATCAATTTCACCTATGACGCTGACGGGAATAACATCACGAGAAGCGATGCGCGCGGCGTCACTGCCACGCGCGCCTACGACGGGCTGAATCGCCTCGTGCAGCAAAGTTATTCTGACGGCACTCCAACTGAGGCTTTTGGTTACGATCAAACGAGCCTTTGGGGGGTAAGCCTGGCCAACACCGTTGGAAGACTTTCAAGCACTGCCGCGGGCGCCACCGGCTCAATCGTGAGCTACGATCCAATGGGCCGAATCGTTAGCCAGTTTGTCTGCCTGCCTTCAAACTGCGGGACGGGCAGCTACCCGATCGCTGCCGGGTATGACCTCGCTGGCCATCAGACATCGCTCACTTACCCTAGCGGACGCACGGTCACGAGCGGCTACAGCAGCGCCGGACGTTCATTAAGTTCCATCTTTACCAATTTTGCTGGAGTATCGCAAAATTACTCCTACTACGCTGTGCCGCAGGCGCGCACACCTGGCGCATGGGGTTACAATCCTGACGGCTCTTTGCATCAGGGAACGTTTGGCAATGGAATTTCCGAGACCTACGGCTTTAACAATCGCCTGCAGTTGAACTCCATTACCGCGTCCAGTTCAAGCCAGACCTGGCTCAGCAAAATCTACGGTCTCTACGACGCGAACAATAACAACAATGGAATCATCTTGAGCATTACTGACGGTATCAGCTCCAGCCGGAACCAATCGTACCAGTATGACGCCGTGGGCCGCGTCGTCGCCGGCTCGCAACAGGACGGGGCCTTCAACCAGACCTTCAGCTACGATCCCTGGGGCAACATGACCACCTCGGGAACCAACAATTTCAATCCTCTTTTTGACGGCAATAACCGGGTATCTGGCGCTCCGGCCAACTGCACCGGAGCAAACCAGTACTGTTATGATTCAGCCGGAAACATGATGAATGATGGGTATCACCAATACGCATATGACGGCTATAACCGCATTAAGGTCGTGGATGGCACAGGCGCAACCTACACTTATGCTGCCGGCGGAGAGCGTGTCCGCAAAGATACAGGCGGCAAGAGCACGGAATATGTTCACTTTGCCGGCGTGCCAATAGCAGAAAAAGACATCTCCACCGGCTACTGGTCGGATTATATTTTCTTCAACGGCAGGCGCATTGCCAAATCTGACGTCAACGATATCTACATCCAGACTCAGGGAACCGTTTGCGCAAATTGTGGCTGGCAATGGGAAGAGTTTCACTTCGCTTTGCCATTGTCTCATCCGCTGTACCACTACAGCATTCAGACAGGAGATAAACTATATGTTCGCCAGCATGAGACCGCTGGCACAGGAGCCGGAATTGGCCTTGGTTTCACTGATGGCACTTACACCGGCGGCAGTTTTTTGGATCAGGATGGCAATCCCGCAGCCGACGATACTGTAACGGTCGGTTGGCATTATCGCCAATTCAGCCTTAATGCCTATGCAGGCAAGCTCATCGGCGACGTGTTCCTGGTGACGGACGGCCCAACTTCGGCTGGGCAATGGAGCGCCTCTTATGATGATTTCGTCCTGCAGGGTGCGGATGGAACGGTGCGCCCTGTTTACACTCGCGAAACCACCGCATCGCTAACTACGGCCGGGACTTCTGGTCAAAGCGGAGTTTCGTGGAACATCACCATCGGTACCGCAACACCGGGTGACGCGGCTAGCCGCACGTACTATTATCACGACGACCAGATCGGATCAGCACGTCTGATGACTTCGGGCGGAGGCTGGCCGGTGTGGCAGGGTACGTTCACACCGTTTGGCCAGGAAGTCTCCCCGCAGATCACGAACAATCATTACAAATTCAATGGCAAGGAACGTGGCGAAGCGAGTGAGGGAGGACTGGATTACTACGGTGCGCGCTCCTATTCAAGCGTGTTGGGTCGCTGGGTGACGCCGGACTGGAGCGATGAGCCGAGCCCAATTCCTTATGCAAAACTCGAAAATCCACAATCTCTGAACCTGTACAGCTATGTGACAGATGACCCTCTAAGTCAAACGGATGTTGATGGCCACTTCCAAAGTGCACCGGCAAATCAGCTAACTTCAGGCGACAAATGTGCCCGCGGGATGACAACATTTTGTCAGCAAGCCCAGGAAGAAGCGGAAGCTCGGGCTCAAGCCCAAAGCCAAGCCCACACTGTCCCTTTGCCGGTTGTGGTCGGCAGAACAGGCGCCGCTGCCACAGGCACCGCCGCCACAGGCACCGTTGCTGCGGCGGTGACATTGGCTGGTGTGGCAACTATTGTAGTCCTTGCAGCCGATCTCTTAATCACGAGGTCAGCCGACGCGATCGTGGCGAACAATGAGGACAAGATCAGGGAACAGGCCGTCTACTCAAGTATTGCCCATGAGAACGCGGTCCTGATGGCCTCGAATACAAAGCAGCAGCGGGAAGTACTTGCGGGGCTTTTTCTCACCGCAGCAGAACATATAGTTAACGTTAAGAACAGCGACCCGAATAATCCAAATCGCAGAGGCTGGAAGAAAGAGATCAAGGCAGCACTCGATAGGGCAGAGAAAATCGCAAACAGGTTACCGGGAAAGCTGAAGGATCAAGCATTGCAGAAAATCAGTTCATTCCGCGGGAGCATTTCATGGGATTGAGCAGGAACAAAAGTCGCCGAAGAGGATCGAGGCCCTCTTTACCTTTTAAGGTGGGCAGAAAAGAAACAGCGAGAGCGAAAGCTCACGTGCGGTTTGCCACTTGCATTCGAGAAAAACTCACAGAAGCCTCCTTGGTGAGCGAAGACACCGCAAGCAGCATTGCGGTAGATTTTGCTGACATCGCTGCCATTGGGGAAAGGCACAGAGCTTTAATAGACCAATTACTGCGCTTACGATTTCCGCGAGATTTACGCAAACTGGAGAGTCTGCTCATCAAAGCTCAAGTTGATTTACTTTGGGAGAATGATTGGCATTTGAAATCCCTCAAGCACCAGCTTCCCAAGATTTTGCGTAGTTTAAACAAACGGCTTCGGAGCCGGAAGGCGGCCAAAGACGTTTAAAAGCCAGATCCATCCTTCGCGTTCTTTGCGAAGCGTGGGGTCAACGTCAGGAGGATGAAACTCTTCCCGCTAAATCGCCGGCTCCAGCGAACTTGGCTGGTTGAGGTTTTCGATTTTGACGCGGACGATCCTATGGCCGTCCATTTGCAGCACGGTGTAGCGGTCGGGCAGCCTGGAGATGTCCGGTCCTGCTTGGGCCTTATCTGCTTCGGTGTACCGACGTTTCGATGGTAGAACCTCGCCATATGACGGCAGGCAAACAGCCGCGCAAGCGCAGCGCAACCGGTTCCCCATTTCCGCGCCGGGTGCGCAAGCCGGCCGACGAGCTTACCGTGGCCAAGCGCTATACCTCGATTCCTGCCTCCGGCCGTCAAAGAAATCCGCAAGGCTTCAAGAATCTACGGTTCGCAGGGCCGGGCCCTTCAGGTGGCCACGGAAATTCTCATCCGCATGCGCCGGCGTCCGCTGCTGCCGCCGGAGTCAAATTCCGTTGTCACGCAAATGACCTACAAGCTGGTTCCGCGCACGGTTGAACTGATCGACGAACTGGCCGACACAGTTTATGAAAACAGGCAGCAGGTCTTTGCTGCCTGCGTGGAAGCGCTTAAGATGACCGACATCTGACAGACATATAAATAGTTCCGCCCTCCGCAGTTGCAGCGCGCGCTTCCTTCGTGGTCACAACGCCAAGCCATACAGGGACGGCTTTTTCTGGTTTCCAGAACACGTGTCCAGATCCTGGACAAGAGCATTGCCGCGTCAGTCATGTCTCCAGATAAAACGCTTGTTTTATTGGGGTTTGTGCCCTTACGTGATCCAAAATTCTTTGGTCTATGACTTGCATTTGTACTTGGCGTGAAACATTGCAGGCTTCTTACGATCATCGGAATTACGGCTTCAGCGCTGCTCCTGAATTCGGCCACGTTACATGCTCAGTCAGGCAAGGGAGAGCTTACCGTCACCGCAGTGGTGGTGGCTTCGGTTGGAGTGCAGATAGGTCCCGATGGAAACCCTACAGTGATCGTCGCGAATGCCGCTGATCCCAGGGACAATGTATCGCAATTGAGCCCCGTTAGCGCCGACGCGACCAAAAAGCCCGCGAAGAAAGCAGATCACCACAAATGAGCACCCTCAAGAATGTCATAGCATCATTCCTGTTTCTCAGCCTGATTGCCGGCTCAGCATCCGCACAGAATGGGCGGACAGCAACCGACAAGCGCCAGGCCGTACTCACGATCCAGGTTAACGTTGTTCCCGTGGTTGGCTTGTTGAAACAGGGCGCCAGGATTCAGGACAACCAGCCAGTTTCATATTCCATCCCCGTCGCCCCGGTACGGTACAGCGTGACTGAAAAAATGCGCGACGAAGTCATTCGCGGCGCATCCCAGCAAGTCGTCGTAAAGACCGTAGTTGCGGAGTAGGAGTTGCGGAGTAGGATCGGCTCGCCAACTTGTTCCCTGCCTCACCCCGTGACCGCCCCCAGGCTACTGCTGGATACCAGCGCCGAATACTTTGCCAGCACTCCACTCTTGAATTTTTGCGGCGGAGCCTGCCATGCGGCTTTGCGCCGTTGCAGTTCTTCGTCAGCCACGTGCAGGTGCAGGAGCTGCCGATCAGCATCAATGGTAATGGGGTCAGCATCGTGGACCAGAGCAATCATTCCACCGGCCGCGGCTTCTGGCGCTACGTGTCCCACCACCATGCCGTGAGTTCCGCCGGAAAAGCGGCCATCGGTGATTAGCGCCACAGAATCGCCCAGACCCGCGCCGATCAGGGCCGAAGTGGGCGAAAGCATCTCCCTCATGCCGGGCCCACCTTTGGGGCCCTCATAGCGAACCACGATCACGTCCCCTGGCTTGATGCTCCCAGCCAGAATCGCCCGCAGGCATTCTTCTTCCGAATCAAACACTCGTCCTGGACCGGTGATTGTGCGCTTTTTGACGCCGCTGGTCTTGGCCACTGCGCCTTCCGTAGCCAGGTTGCCGCGCAGAATGCTCAAATGCCCGCGCTCATATAAAGGATGATCAAAGCTGCGGATCACTTCTTGCCCGGAAGGCGGAACTTCAGGCACCTTTGCCAATGTCTCTGCGACGGTCGCGCCGGCTATGGTTGGCGCGTCGCCGTGAATCAGCTTGTGGGCCAGCAGGATCTTCATAACCTGCGGAATCCCACCGGCACGATGCAGATCGGTGGCTACGTAGCGTCCTGAAGGCTTGAGGTCGCACAAAACGGGAACGCGCGCTCCGATGGCCGCAAAGTCATCGAGCGTGAGCGGCACCTGCGCGGCGTGGGCAATGGCGAGCAAATGGAGTACGGCATTGGTCGAACCGCCTACGGCCATTACCACGGCGATGGCATTCTCAAAGCCCTGGCGCGTGAGCATTTGCCTGGGCAGGATTTGTTTGCGGATGGCTTCCGTCAGCGTCCGGCCGGAAAGCCGCGCGCTGTCTTTTTTCTCATCGCCTTCGGCCGCCATGGTGGATGAGCCGGGCAGGCTCATGCCCATGGCTTCAATGGCTGACGACATGGTGTTGGCCGTGTACATGCCGCCGCAGGAGCCGGCGCCGGGGCAGGCGCGCCGCTCGATTTCAGAAAGCTGCGCCGCGCTTATCTTCTTAGCGCTGTACTCGCCCACCGCTTCAAACACGCTGACCACGGTGAGATCTTTGCCGTCATACTTCCCGGCTTTGATCGTGCCGCCGTAAACAAAAATGGCGGGGATATTCATGCGCGCGATGGCAATCATCGCCCCGGGCATATTCTTGTCGCAGCCGCCCACGGCCAGCACGCCGTCCATGCATTGCCCCTGGCAGACGGTCTCAATGGAGTCGGCGATCACCTCGCGTGAAACCAGGCTGTAGCGCATGCCTTCAGTGCCCATGGAGATGCCGTCACTCACGGTGATGGTCCCGAATACCTGGGGCATGGCGCCCGTGGCGTGCAGTGCTCTGCCGGCTTCTTGCGCCAGCTCATTCAATCCCAGGTTGCAGGGAGTGATGGTGCTGTACGCGTTGGCGACGCCCACAATCGGCTTGTCAAAATCGGCGTCACTGAAGCCGACGGCGCGCAACATTGACCGGTTGGGCGCCCGCTCTACTCCTTGTGTAATGGTCTTGCTTCTCAGAACGCTCATGTTGTTCCAGCGCGAAGTTCCTGGCGAGGCACTTCACCGGCAGAAGACGAAGTCCCAGCGCCAGGCGCATGCTCGCTGGCTTCCACAAAATGCAACCAGTGGCGATAACGGGCGTCCTGCCCGCAGGTGGCGGCAGAATACACCTGCTGGATGGCCGCGGTTCGCGGCCCACGCATTCCCTTACCAATCTGCCTGCCATCCACTTCAGAGATCGGCACCACTTCAGCCGCGGTGCCGGTAAAGAAGGCTTCGTCGCATTGCAACAGGTCTTCCATGGATAGCGGCCTGACTTCAATTTGCATTCCCAGATCGCGCGCAATCTGGAAGACGCAATCGCGCGTCACGCCCATAAGGATGGAATCATACTCGCCGTTGGTCAGCAATTTGCCATCGCGAAACAGGAAGATATTCTCGCCCGACCCTTCAGCAATGTCTCCTTCGGCATTGAGCAGCAACGCTTCATCGTAGCCGCGTTCCACCGCATCCTGAATGGCCAGAATCGAGTTCAGGTATTGCCCGCAAGCTTTGGCCACGGTAGGCATCATCTGCGCGTGGAATTTCCGCCACGGGGAAACCGTGATGCGCGCTCCTTTTTCCATAGCTTCATCACCCAGGTAGACGCCCCACAGCCAGGCGAGGATGGCTGTCTCCACCGGGCAGGCGCGGGGATGCAGCCCAAGGCTCGAGCTGCCGCGATAACAGATCGGCCGGACATAACAGTCGGTAAAACGGTTGCGCCGGATCGTTTCACACACGGCCTCAGTAAACTCATCTTTGGTGTAAGGGATGCGCATCCGGTAAAA
>Ga0137395_10001450_pt1 | contig 11024 bp, 7 predicted proteins | sample czobulk216metaG_FD_108283 | JGI IMG/M metagenome (GOLD analysis project Ga0137395, IMG submission 108283) | Vadose zone soil microbial communities from Angelo Coast Range Reserve, California, USA - czobulk2.16 metaG | ecosystem: Environmental > Terrestrial > Soil > Vadose zone | place: USA...
AGCAGGTCGCGGGCGAAGAGGCCAGCGTCTACGCCGCACTCGTTCTAGGTACGCGCGACTACATGCATAAATGCGGCTTTCAGAACTCGATCGTAGGTCTAAGCGGTGGTATCGATTCTGCGCTTACCGCCGCGATCGCCGCTGAAGCGGTGGGTCCTGAAAATGTCCTGGGAATTGGCATGCCGGGACCGTTCTCTTCAGAAGGCTCGATCGAAGATGCCCGCGCCCTGGCCCAGAACCTCGGCATCCGGTTCGAGTTGCTTCCAATTAACCAAGTCTTCGAGGCTTACCGTCAAACCCTGCAAGAAGTATTCAAGGGCCGAAAAGAGGACGTCACGGAAGAAAACCTCCAATCCCGCGCGCGCGGCACACTCCTGATGGCGCTGTCCAACAAGTTGCGCGCCATCGTGCTGTCGACCGGGAACAAAAGTGAGCTGGGGGTTGGCTACTGTACACTTTACGGAGACATGGTGGGAGGGCTGGCAGTGATCTCGGATGTGCCAAAGACACTTGTCTATCGTTTGAGCCATTATGTCAACTCGCGCCGGCCGGTGATTCCCCCGGCAACTCTAGAGAAGCCGCCGTCGGCCGAATTACGGCCGAATCAGAAAGACACCGACACGCTGCCGCCCTACGAAGTAATCGACGCCGTACTCGAAGACTATGTGGAAGACTCGCATCCGCCCGAGCGCATTGCCGCCGATCACGGCTTTGATGTCGCCATCGTTCGCCGGGTAATCGGCATGGTGGATGGCGCAGAGTACAAGCGGCAGCAAGCGGCACCGGGAATTAAAATTTCCGCTAAGGCCTTCGGCTACGGCCGCCGCCTTCCCATCGCCGCAAAGTGCGAGGTTTGAAATACCTGATATAGCGTTTGCCTAAAGCATCCCACGACTCCGATTTCAATTGCATTCGAAAGGAACCATGCGCCGTTATCTCAACCTGACCGTCGTCATTTTCCTGGTCTCGGTTTTGTCCGTGGCCAAGCAAAACCCAGGTGCCGAGAAGCCCGCCGCCAATGCAGCGGGAAAGGCTGCGGTGTCGGCACCCGCAACCAACCTGCCTTCGGAACAAACCGTCGATGGGTTCATGCGGCAAACCTTCGGCTACGATCCGCAAGTAAGCTGGAAAATCACTAGCATTCGACCCGCCCCGGTTCCCGGATTGGTCGAAGTGCTGGTGACCCTCGCGAGTCCGCAAGGCCAGCAGATCAGCCGTTTCTATGTGACCGCCGATGGCGAACACGCAGTTGTGGGCGATATCATTCCCTTCGGCGCTACCCCCTTCGCCCCCGCTCGCAAGCTGCTGGACAAAGGGATCACGGGCCCGGGGCGTGGACCCAAAGACGCGCCGGTTACCATTGTTGAGTTCGGCGATCTGCAGTGTCCAGCCTGCAAGGCCGCGCAACCTGCCATTGAAGGCCTGGCGAAGGCTGAACCGAACGCCCGCTTCGTCTTCCAGAATTATCCGCTGGAGATGCACAACTGGGCAGCCAAGGGCGCGGCTTACGCCGACTGTGTCGGAGGCGCTTCCCCTGACATGTTCTGGCAATTTATCGCCAAAACCTATGAGCAACAAGCCGACATCACGACGGAGAACGCGGACCAGAAACTTGCGGCCATCGCCGAAGCTACCGGGGCGAAAGGCGCCGACATTGCGGCGTGCGCCGCTATGCCTGCGACCAAAGCGCGGGTGGACGCGTCGATTGCGTTGGGCAAGGCGGTGGATGTGAGTGGCACCCCCACCCTGTTCATCAATGGCCGCAAGATCGGTAATGTCAGCCAGATTCCCGCAGACGTGCTGAAGCAACTGGTTGAGTTTGCGGGAAAACAGGGAAAGTAAGTTCGCTCACGGCGCCACAGGTTCCGAAGCTAGATTCTCTTCTGTCAAGACCCCCGTGCGCTAGCGCCCGATGCCCACCGGCTCCCGGTTCTACTTTGCCGTTATCCAAATTTCTTCCGTCGAGCGAGTGGTATTGGAGAGCACGTGAGGAGTAATGACGATGAGCAGTTCGTCGTTTTGTTCGCTCTTGCCGTTGCTCACCATGACCTGATTTAAGCCGGGGATTTGTCCCAACCCCGGAATGCCACTCAGCGAGCGCTGTTCGGTGAGGGAGACCTGCCCCGCCACGGCGGCGGGTTCACCGTCTTTTAAGTTGATGCTTCCCTTGTATTCGCGGTTGGAAATGATCGGTTGTCCGTTGTTAGTGTTGCCCGTAAGCGAGCGCACTTCGAGATCCAGCTCGATACTTACATCTCCATTGCCGTGGACGGCCGGCTTGGCTTTGAAGTTCAAACCAAGGTCCTCATAGCTGACCGACGGTACCGGCGGGATGTAAGACTGGTTTCCGAGCACCTTGGAAATCGCCGACGAATTAAAAATAGGCGCATAGGTCGCGTTGACGATGGGATAACGTGTACCCAGATGAAAGTTTGCCTCGTTGCCCTGGCCGGTGTGCAGGGTCAAGTGCTCCAGGCTTTGCGTCCAGGATTCATTCACCGACAGCTGGAACGCGAGCTGATCAAGACTGAGACCCATTAATGTCAGTCCGCCGCCAAAGGTGGCCAGGGGCTGGCTGAAGATGGAACTCTGCTGACTCCCGAGCTGCGCGAGCAGGGCCGATAGTGATGTGCTGTTGGCTTGGTTGATGCCGCCCGAGGCAATCAATTGGTTGATGAGTTGCTGAATGTTCTGCCCCCCCAGGGCTGCCAGGGCTCCTGCCGGAATATTGAACAGGTTGAACTGATCGGGAATATGCAGGCCGATATTGCGGGCCAGGTTGTGGCTGATTTGGTAAACCGTTAGTTCGAGCATCACCTGGGGTCGTTCCGTATTCAGTTGTTCCATCAGCCGAGTCAACGCCCCGGTGACAGCTTGCGGAGCCCTGACTTCAACCGTGCCCGCCGTCTGCCCAGAGCTGACGAAGCGCAGGTCGAACATGTTGCGCATGGTGGTCACGATCTCGGTGGCTTCCTGCGGCGTGGTGTGCCCAGGCAAGGTGAAGGTGCCGAGAGACATACGGTCAAACTGCTTGTGATTTTCCGCGTTGTCGGCGGCGACCAGAAGTTGGTGCGCATCGAGCGGTGACCACATGGTCTTACTAACCTCGCAAGCCAGGCGAAGAGCGGTGAAAAAGTCCACATCGTCGACGAAAAAGCGGACCGGCCGCGGGGTTACCGAGTCGTCGAATGTCACCGTCACGCCGTACGCGGAAGCCAGGGAGGCAAACAGGCCGCGAGCATCGCCCCGATAGTGGAAGGTGGCGCGGTCCGGCGTGGGTTCGAGATGGATCTCGCCCATATCCGTCCAAGTCGTGGGTATCACCGGCGTAGAAGGCGGCGCCGATTGCTGCAAGGCATCGGCCAGCCTTTGCTGCGCGAACAAGTTTCCCGAATCCAGTTCCAACGCACGCTTGAATTCCGCTGCCGCCGGTCGAGGTTGGCCAGCCGCCAGCAAGGCGTTACCGTGTTCGGTATGATTAAAGACGAGCTGCGCCTTGAGCAACTCGCGATGCGTCAGGAACTGTGCGTCCCGTGGATCCAGGCGCAAGGCCTCGTCGAATTGCGCGAAGGCCTCTTCCAGACGATCACCACTCTCGAGCTTCAGCGCGCGCTGAAAGGCTACGCGCGCCTGTTTGAGATCTTTTTTAGAGACTACGCAGTTGGTGCCGCCGGGAAGTCCGCTGGAGCACAACACGGGTGGAGACTCGCCGCTTGACGCATCGCCGCCGGCAAAGGCCGATAACGCGACCAGAATCGTCGCCGCCAGGATGAAGAGCGCGCGCTGCATTCGCTTGATTCTAATCCAGAACAGAGGACGCGTGGAGACGCCAGTTGGACCTGGTACCTTCGATTTCACTGGGTTCAGGGGTGGCGGCGGGAATAAGCCAGCGATCACGCGGGTAGAATGTCCGGGTTACGAGGGCTTGCGAGATGTTTCCTGAAGCATGATTCTCTCAATACTGCGTGCTTTCCCCGTGTTTTCGTCACAATCGACCACTACCGCGCAAAGGCGTACGTCGCCGGTAGCGGGCTCGAAGCGGACGGGCATTCCGTTAAGAAACTTTCCCACCACCAATTCCTTCTTAACACCAATCACCCCGTCGTAGGGACCCGTCATGCCAACGTCGGTAATGTAGGCGGTGCCATTGGGCAGAACGCGCTCGTCGGCTGTGGGAACATGGGTGTGCGTGCCGACCAGCGCGGTGACGCGCCCGTCGAGATACCAGCCCAGCGAAATCTTCTCCGAGGTCGCTTCCGCGTGGAGATCCACGAAAATGACTTTGGCCTCGATTTGCTTCAAAAGATGATCCGCGGTGCGAAACGGATCGTCGTTGGAGGCCATGAACACGCGACCCTGTAGGTTAATCACCGCATAAGGCACCCGCTCCTTGCGTCCCTCGTACAGTCCCCATCCGGGCATGTCATCCGGGTAGTTTGCCGGCCGCAACAATCGTTTCGCCGGACTATGCGCATCGCCATTCGCCATCTGAAAGTAATCCAGGATTTCGCGCTTATCCCAGACGTGATTTCCGGTGGTGAGCACGTCGATATTCAGGTCGAACAATTCTTCGGCGAGTGACGGCGTAATGCCAAAACCGGCTGCCGCGTTCTCCCCGTTTGCAATCACCAGGTCGATGGCGTGGTCTCGAACCAGGCCGCGCAAGCGGTCCTTGACAATATTTCGTCCTGGCCGTCCGAAAATGTCGCCAATGAAGAGAATCCGCATGCAGTTTCAGGGCTAAACTTCGATGGTAACACGCGAGAAGGCGGGGTCCCGGCGGGGCCGAGCGCATGGCTTTCTGTCGATTTGCTCTGTCGGCATTGTCCGTGGAGGTTTTGTGAACTGTGCGGTTTACGGTTGCGCTGGTTGCGACTCCGAGTTGGGCACAAGCTCCGCAGTCCGCAGAAAATCGTAATTTCCCGCCGGATTCAGCTTAAGGTTCTGAACCCGCCGGTTGTGCACTAGCACATTGTCCAGATACCACAAATCGATGTAGGGCAGTTCATCGGCCAGCACCTGCTGCACCTCGGCGTAGAGTTGCTTGCGTACTCTCAAATCCACTTGGGCGCGCGCCTGGTCAATCAGCAGGTCCACCCTGGGATTGGCATAATGCCCGCGGTTGGCCCCATGCGGCGGAAATTTTGACGAGTGAAACGCGTATTCGAAAATGTCGGGATCTTCGTTGCCCCCAATCCAACGCAGGCCATAAAGCTGAAATGCGCCATGGGTCACGTCGGCAAAGAAAGTGCCGAACTCAAAACTGCGGATATCGAGCGCAATCCCCACATTCCGTAGTTGCTGCTGCATCACCGCGACCATGAGCCGGGTGTTCTCGTCGGGCGAGGTTTTCATGGCGATGCGAAAGCGCAGCCCATTCACCCGAGGGTAGCCCGCCGCATCGAGCAATTTCTCAGCCTTCTCGGCATCGTGATCGTAGGAGGGAACCTCGCCGTTGTAGGCCCAGCTCTGCGGGGGTAAAACGCTCCGAGCCGGCTGCGCTTCGCCGCGCCACAGATACTCGATCATCGGCTTCCGGTCGAGAGCGTAGGCGACGGCCTGCCGCACCCGAACATCCTTAAGAATAGGATCGAGCAAATTGAATCCCAGATAGGCCAGCCTTGTCCCCGGCCCACGCTCGACTACGAGCTGCGGATCCTGCTGCAGCGTAAGCACGGTATCCGGAGTGAGGGAGTTGATGCTCACGTCTCCACTGCCTTTGCGAAGTTCAAGAGCCTGCGTGGTCGCATCCGGTACCACGGCAAATCGCACCCGAGTCAGATGCGCCTTCTCCCCCCAGTATTCCTCATTGCGCTCGATCGTGACTTGCTTGTCCGTCTCGGCGCTGACAAACTTGAAAGGCCCCGAACCGATCGGCTGGAGTGATACTTCGTCGCCGCTGCCATAAGGCACAATGCCGATGGCACCATCAGAAAGATTCCACAGCAGGGTTGCGAACGGCTCTTTCAGGTGGAAGACGACGGTGAAGTCGTCGGTAGCGTCAATATGGTCGACTAAGCGGTAGACCGCCGTCTTGGTGCTGCGAATCTTGGCCTGAAGCAGGGAATCGAAGGTCCACTTGACATCGCGTGAGGTAAGCGGACGGCCGTCGTGAAACTTCACCTCCCGGTGCAAGTGGAAGATGTAGGTGAGTGGATCGGGAATCTCCCAGCGCTCGGCCAAGCCCGGGGCCACGTTTAAGTCGTCTCCTCGGGATAGAAGATCGTCGAAAATCAGGTTGTCAATCCGCTCGGACGAGCCATCGATTCCCACTCGCGGGTCCAGATTCATGGGGCTCGACTCGATGATCATCACCAGTGTGTTGGGATCGGGCTTGGACGCGCAGGAAAGCAGGAAGAACAACGACGCAACCGCGACGCCAGACAACATTGCTCGAATCGACACCGCCAATGGATAAGACAAGCGTGCCCAGCCCCTCGTCGAGACAGCGTCTGGCTTCGGTCCTGAGCGCCCGCTCGCAATCATCCGCAGTCCAGACACATCTGATAGAGGTTGCTCACGGTTCTCCAATTGCGCATTGTGGCACGCTTCAGTAGCCGTCTTTCCAAGGGATTGTTGGCCAAACTGCTTTCGGCAAATCCATTCGGGAGGTAGAGGTAAATCTCCTTGCCCAAACAACAGGACTGATCCGGCGCCGTAGTCAGTTCCTCTAACTGCTTGAAATCAGAGGGCACGGGAATTTCAGGCAGGAACATCACATGCAGCTTTGCCTGGTCGATTCCGCGCTTCTTGGGGAATGGATTGGATTCAATGGTTTTCCCCATTTCGTCCAGCGTCCGCGAGATCACTAAAACCGAGTGGCCGAAGTCGCGGAGGATGCTTTCTTCGATTCGCTTCCGCAGTGCGGCCGGGGAAAGCTTCGCGCTGTTGAAGACCACGTTTCCACTCTGGAGGTAGGTTTTCACCTGCTCGAACCCCAACCTTTCGAATGACTTTCGAAGTCGTTCCATCTTTATCCGATGGTGTCCGCCAACGTTAATCCCCCGCAACAACGCCACATAAACCGCCATGGTCTGCACTCTTCGCCATAAGTTATGGATATGAAATCTTGCCCAACACTGCCGCCCGTTTTGCTCCCGTCGCCGAGGGCAGGTTCGAAGGCCGCCGATGCCAGGTCTCGTAGGCCAGCATCGCGAAAGCCACCGCCTCTTTCGCCTCTGAGGGTAACCCGAACTCATCCGAGAATCGAATCTTTATACTCAGGGCAGCCAGTTGGTTAGACAACATTCGAACCAGAGTCGGATTCTTTGCCCCGCCACCGGAGAGAATCATTTCGGCATAGGGTTGATTCCGCCCGCCGGGGGAAGCCTTCACCACAAATCGCTCGACTGCATCCGCGATCGACCTGGCGGTCAGCGCCGTAGCCGTGGCTACAACATCCTGTTTGCGGGCGCGACCGCAGCTTTCGAAGAACTCTCGCACGAACTCACGGCCAAATTCCTCGCGCCCAGCCGCCTTCGGCGGCGACCTGCGGAAGAAAGGACGGCGCAGGATATCGTCGATCACCCGATCGAGCGCCTCTCCGGAAGCGGCGATCTTTCCGCCACGGTCGTAAGGGCGACTGAAAAGCTGTTCCGTGACCGCGTCCATCACCATATTTCCCGGGCCAGTATCGAAGGCCACCACATCGCTGGCCCCCGCCCCGGCGGGAATGGCCGTCAGATTCGCAATGCCGCCGATATTCTGTACGACGCGTCCCCCCGGGGAATCGGCGAACAGCAGATAGTCGAGGAAGGGAACCAGCGGTGCGCCCTTGCCCCCCACTGCCATATCCGCCGGACGAAAATCGGAAATCACCGGCACACCTACCCGCGCCGCAATGGTTGCGGCCTCGCCCGTCTGCCAGGTTGCGGCCAGCTTGCGACCCAGGAACGGCTTGGGCTCGCCCTGGTGATAAAGCGTCTGTCCGTGACAACCCACCAGTTCACTTTTCACTCGAAAGCGGCGCTGTGCCGAGAGCACGGCGTCGGCATACAGCTCTCCCAGCAAAAAGTTCAGACGCGCTAACTCGGCCACCGATATTTCTTCCGCATTCATTGCCCCTAACACCGCTGACCGGACTTGCTTCGCATAGGGGAACTCGACGTGCCCGAGGAGCTGGAGGGTGCGGCCAGCATACTGCCGCCCGCCAACGACGGAAGCCCTCCCGGATCGTTGCCCCGCACCGCCGCGGGTTTCTCCCACCCGCACCAGGGCCACATTAATTCCGTCCGCCGAGGTCCCACTCATCACTCCGGCCACAACCAGCATACCCTTGGGTTTCATGCTCGGAGCCGCCGCCGGGCGCCCTCCACGCGGTTCAGAACTTCAAGCCGCACCTGCTCGCCGAACTCCCACAAGGTTCGCGATAGCCGGTCGGTGCTGCCCGCAGATGGCACTTTCGCCCTGCTCTTCAACTCTTTCGATCTATTCTTGAAGGCCATAACCCGCGCCGCCGCTTCCTCGACACGCTGGGCGAACTTACGATCTCGTTCCGCGGTCTCGACGAGTTGCTCGTATGCTTCGATGACGTAATCTTCACGGTGGCAGATCAGGCACAGATCTCCTCCTGCGCGAATATGTCCAACCCCGGCTTGGCCAATCGACCCAGCCGTAAGCACCGACTGCATCTCAAGGTCGTCAGACACGATTAGCCCGCGGTAGCCGATTCTCTTCTTCAACACATCGCTAATCCATTTCTGTGAAAGCGAAGCCGGCGTGCCCGCACGCGTGACCGCCGGATACGCCGCGTGCGAAATCATCACCATGGGGAAATCATGGCGCAACGCACGGTATGGAGCCAAGTCTTCGTTCCACAACTTACGAAAGGATTTGCTTACTGACGGCAGCTCGTGGTGCGTGTCGAAATTGGCCTCGCCCAGGCCCGGAAAATGTTTGCCGCAGCCGATCACGCCCGCTCGCCGCAATCCCCTTAGAAACTCGCGCGCATAGCTGACTACTTTTTTGGGATCGTCGGAAACCGCGCGTGAACCCATGACCTTGCGCGAAGCCTCGAATGCTAGGTCTACCGAGGGGGCGAAGTCCGTGTTGAAGCCCAGCGCCCGGCAGCATTCGCCGATGATCTGCCCCTGTCTGCGGAAAAGCTTGCGATCGCCGGTGGCGAACACATCCGCCGCCGATGGCGCCGGACCGAGCACGTCGCGAAAGCGGTCCACGCGCCCACCCTCGAGGTCCACGCATGCAAAAAGCTGCGTGGTCACGCATTTCTGGCAGTCGCGCAGAAGCCGCCACGTCTGTTCCGCTCCGGTTATGTTGCGAGCGAATAGGATCACTCCTGCGGGCTGCAGCTTGCTGAGAAGGGAACTGAGCCGTCGCGTCATCTCCGTAGCTTCGAAACCGACGATCAGCAGTTGTCCCACGGTCGGGATGTTCGAGGATTTATTCTTGGCTGACATTGATGTGAATCAAGGGTGAAGTTCTCTTGTGTCCTCTGCGGGGTGTCAGATTTCCTTTTTCAGCTGGGCCAGCAAATTCAACGCTTCCAGGGGCGTGAGACGGTTTAAATCCACTTGGCGCAGCTTCTCCAGCACCGGTTGCGACAGGGCAGTGAAAATTGTCAGCTGAGCCGGCGGAGGATCCGCCCCCGGCGATAGGTGCCCGGTCAGTTCACGCTCCGCCGACTCATGTTCCGCCAGCACCTCCCGCGCGCGTCGAATCACTTCATTCGGTAGACCTGCCAGCTTGGCAACTTCGATGCCATAGCTGCGATCCGCTGCGCCCGCCTCGACCTTTCGCAAAAAGACTATCCCGCCGCCGGTCTCCTTCACCGAAACGTGAAAATTCTTCACGCCGGCAAGTTGCTCGGCCAGTTCCGTAAGCTCGAAATAGTGAGTGGCGAAAAGCGTCTTAGCCCGCACTCGCGAATGCAGATACTCGACGGCAGCCCACGCAATTGCCAGTCCGTCGTAGGTGGAAGTGCCGCGGCCCACTTCGTCCAACAAGACCAGGGAACGGGGTGTCGCCGTGTGCAGGATCGCCGCCGTTTCCGTCATTTCCACCATGAATGTGGAGCGCCCGCGCGCCAGGTTGTCGCTGGCGCCGATGCGAGTGAAAACGCGGTCCACCACACCCAGACGCGCCGATCGCGCCGGAACAAAAGAACCCATTTGCGCCAGAATCACGATCAGCGCCGCTTGCCGTAAATACGTCGACTTGCCACCCATGTTCGGTCCGGTCAGCAGAACAACATTGTGAGTTGAGGAATTTAAAAAAAGATTGTTGGGCACGAAACGTTCGCTGCCTCCGGCCAGTTCCTGCTGCTCGATTACGGGATGCCGGCCTTCGATGATCTCCAGGTCTGCGGCATCCTCATTGCCTCGAGCCGCGCTCGGAGCGTCATGGTTATGCGACCCCACAAACTTGGGTCGGCAGTAGTTTCTGAGCGCCGCGATGTGGGCCAGAGAAGCCAGCACGTCCACTTCCGCCAAAGCCAGCGCGGTCCGGCGGATGCGCTTGGCCTCGCCGGCAATCGCCGTCCGCAACTCGGTAAACAGCCGCCTCTCGATCTCGGTGATTTTTTCCTGCGCGTCGAGAATCTTGGCCTCATATTCCTTCAGTTCCGGAGTCGTGAAGCGCTCCGCGCCCACCAGCGTTTGCTTGCGCTCATAGTCCTGCGGAGCGAGATGCAAATTCGGCTTCGAAATCTCGATGTAATAACCAAAGACTGAATTGAACTTAACCTTCAGGGAAGTTATGCCCGTCCGCTGCCGCTCCCGCTGTTCCACCTGCGCCAACACCTGCTTGCTGTTGCGACTCAGGTCGCGGAGTTCGTCAAGCTCCCGATCCACGCCCGCGGCGATCACGCCACCATCGGCGAAACTCAAGGGGGGTTCGGGAACGATCGTCGAATCGATGCGCTGGCGAAGTTCGTTCAATTCATCGAGGGCTCCGTGAAGAGTCTTCAGTCGCTCCGCACCCAGGCGGCCCACAGCGGACTTGACTGCGGGAATTTTTCCCAGCGATGCCGCTAGAGCAAGCACATCGCGTGGATTCGCCGTCTCCAG
>Ga0137395_10001451_pt1 | contig 11019 bp, 10 predicted proteins | sample czobulk216metaG_FD_108283 | JGI IMG/M metagenome (GOLD analysis project Ga0137395, IMG submission 108283) | Vadose zone soil microbial communities from Angelo Coast Range Reserve, California, USA - czobulk2.16 metaG | ecosystem: Environmental > Terrestrial > Soil > Vadose zone | place: USA...
CGCGAAAGAGCATTGGCGTGACTTCACTGAAATTGCCAATTCCTACCATTTTTCGCCTCTGGCCCAATTCGTGCTTGGAACGAAGCGCAGAAGTGCGAAGCGAAGAACTGTCCTGCTGCTGCGGCTCTCCGCCCAGGCACAACGTTACCGCCAGTAGTAGCGGAACCGAGAGCAGATGAAAAAACTTAAACATGTGAGCCATGGAGAGTTAGAGCAGCTAAAACCCGTACTTTAAGATGCCCGCATTGAAACAAATGCTGGTTAAAAGAACAGGCCAAAAAACAAAAAGGCCCGGATTGTCTGGGCCTCTTTGTAACGATATTTAAGAATTTTTATCGGCGCGTGATCGGTGCCGAGTTGCGTTCGGCAACAACCTTCTTGGCATTGTCGGCTAGCGTCCGTGCTTGCGGCATTAGATCCAAAGCTTTGATCACATCCGGATCAGTTTCCGCCCGCACTTTGAGTCCCTCTTCTTGTCCGAAGGCGTCGACGAAGATCTCGCTCTTAATATTGGAGCGCAGCCAATCGTTGTTCTCAATCATCTCGGCTTCGGTGTAGGGCACTTTCTCGGTGTCCAAAAATTTGCGGAAGTCGAGCAGCACTGCGTCATCGACCTCAAGGTTCTGCGTGACCTTGTGGGTGATGGCATAATGCTTGGCAAAATTAAACAAAGCATAATGCTGCAACAACGTTTCCTGAAACTTGTTCGACTTGAAAGGCGCCAGCTTTACATCGGGAGTAATTCCACCGCCGCCATAAACCGTGCGTCCGCCATCCGTCAGCTTCACTTCGTGGTTCGCGTTGTTATCTTCGCCCTCGCGGTTGTAATAGTAATCGTAGAGAGAGAGATTGGAATAATCGCGCTGAATCAGGCGCCCGCTCGGCGTGTAATACTTCGCCGTGGTCAATGCCAAGCCGGTATTTTCAGCCAGCGGATATACAGTCTGCACCAGCCCCTTGCCGAAGGTCACTTCTCCGGCGATCAGACCACGATCGTGATCCTGAATCGCTCCCGCGACAATTTCCGCCGCCGATGCCGTACCGCGATTCACCAGCACGACCAACGGATAGTCCCTGCCGCCATTGCCATGCGCCGCTACGTATCTTTTTTCCGGAGACGATCGTCCATGATGAGAAACGATCAGTTGACCCTTCTTCAAGAATTTGTCTGCGACGCCTACGCCTTCGCTCAGCAACCCTCCTGGGTTTTGCCGCAGATCCAGAACCAGGCCTTTTAAATCGCCCATTTTGTCCAGCGCTTCAGCCACTTCGTGCTCGGTCGTTTCCTGGAATCCGGAGACGTGCATGTAGCCGATACCAGGCTTGATCATGAAGTGCAAATCGACGCTGTAGCGAGGAATCTCGTCGCGAATTACAGCGAATTCCAGGGGATGATCTGAACCCTCGCGCAGCATGGTGATGCGCACGGTGGTACCCTTCGGTCCCTTTAGCAGATCGGCAACATCCGAGGTGCTCATATTGTCGGTCGCCTTGCCGTCAATAGCGGCGATGATATCGCCGGGTCGAATGCCGGCTCGGTAAGCTGGTGTCCCAACAAACGGGGCGATGACGATCACCTTGTTATTACGCGGTCCAACCGTCATGCCCACGCCGTAATACTTGCCGCGCTGCTCTTCACGCAAGGCTGAGTAGGATTTCGGATCAAAGAAGTTTGAGTGCGGATCGAGCTGGTGCAACATGCTCGGAATGGCGCCGTTATAGATCGCCTTGTCGGCATTCACCGGGTCGGCATAGTTCTCCTCGACCTTTTCAAACACTTCGGTGAATTGCTTAAGGCTGTCACGGACGTCGGAGTCGCTGCTGGGTGCCGTCGCCGGGCTGATGCGCTGTGCAAATAGCATTCCCAGCAGCCCGAACAGAGCGAGCACGAAAATTATTAAGAAGAGTGAACGAGAGTTAGAGCGACGAGAACTACCAGCCATGTTTCGAAATCCTCAGGCAGGGACGTGGAGGGGCCCAGACACCCCATCTAAACGCAGTATACCATGCGAAACTGCCTGTTTTGTTAGATGCAGGACACAGCCGGGAGTACCATCCGAATTACGGGAGTCATGCAACCTGCGATCAACAAAACCGCCGGAATTTGCGGTGAAATTAGTCAGGCCATTTCGAGAGAGTGTTAAAATGTGTTCATGGCAAACACGCGAAGCTCCACTCTAAGCATTCGATTAAAGCCGGATACGAAGAAGAGGCTTGCGAAGTTGGCAAAGGCCTCGGGGCGCAGTTCGAACTTTCTCATTGCAGACGCTGTGGAAGGCTACGTGTCAGATCAGGAACGGATGCTGGCCGAGGTTCGTCAGGCAGGGCGGCAGGTTGACTCCGGACACTACATTAAAAATGAGGACATGAAGGCGTGGCTATTGTCGTGGGGAACCGATCACGAACTGCCAGTCCCGAAATGCGCCTGTGGCAAAGTGCATGACGACGAGACGCTGTGCCAGTAGAGATTGTCTGGTCTCCGTTGGCACGAACCCGCCTGCGTCAGACTCGCGCATACGTGGCGCGTGACAAACCGGCTGCCGCGGAGAGATTGGCCATGCGCATCGTAACTTTGGTTGAAAGTCTGAGGAATCATCCGCGCCTTGGAAGGTTGGGAGCGGAGCCGGGACTTCGGGAGTTAGTGGTTGGAAGCACTCCTTATATCATTTTGTACCGCGTTGACGATCGTCGCGTTACCATCCGTACAATTTGGCACACGGCTCAGCGCCGTTTAATCTAGACATTCGCTCGACCAACGATTTTCCGAGCGGCGAGACATCGTCAAAAGAAGCGAGTGATCCCTTCCTCGAGCACAACTACTTTATCTTTGACGCCGGCTTTCTGGGCTTCACGCTCCAGCAACTGCTGGGGCTCTTCGATGGGGTCATGGGAGAGTCGGAAGGTGCCGTAATGCATGGGGCTACTTCGCTTGCACTTCCACTACTTCCGCCATGTGCACGGTAGTTTGTGAGCGATCCCTTATCTCGATCGTTCGGCCGTGTTTGAGATATCGTCCCACCACGGCGGGTTCGGCCCAGTCCAGATCCCAGCCGTTTTCGATCGCGATAATCGTATACGAACCGGGAATCACACCAGGCAGGGCAAAACTTCCGTCGAGATCGCTCTGGTCGCGCCGAAAGCGATCGCGATTGGCTTCCGGATTTTTTGGAACCAGAACGATCATTGCACCGGCCGCCGCTTTTCCAGATTGCTTGGCAAAACCTTCGACGGTGACTGAGCCGGCAATGAGTGAGAGCGCAATGGTGAACGACGCGTCCGGAGGCACGTTCAAGGCATGTCCGGAGACGCTCCCGGTTTCTGACGTGATGCGAACCACCGAATACCGTTTCGTCGAGGAACCGGCTACAACATCGTAGTTGCCAGCAATTACCTCGGAAAAATTAGCCTCGCCTTTCGAATCAACTTGAGTTGTTTCTACTTTGCCTTTGCTATTTCGGAGGCCAATTTCTAAGTCCGGTGGAACGCTCGCCGCACCCTCAATCTGAACCGTAGCCTTAATCTTGCTCGTCGGGCTGCCCGCAGAGACATGCAACTCGCCGCTATCGCTGAGGTTGATTTCGGCGGCCTCTTTTTGCATTTGCCCGTTGGAATCAGGAGCACGAACCGTATATCTTCCTGGGGCAACTCCGGTCATCTCATACAGGCCCGGAGCGACGTACTGAATGCTGTAGCCCTGATCGAGCTGCTGGACTCCTTCAAACACGGGCTTTTGCAATCTAGGAAAAGCGGTCCCGCTTGTCCCGCCTTCAGGCACATGAATGACGAGATGCAGTGCGGGAACGGGATTCAGGTGGATGTCGGCTTCCAGCCGATCACCGCCGCGAACCGGTATGGGGGTAGCCTCGTCGGCCTCGGTTGCGTCTCCGTAATAGGTTATTGGGTAGGCGACGTCGAGAGATGAATCCACTTGAGATGGCGCCTTGGTTGCGCCTTCGGCGTTCATTGCCGGATGGATGGAGTACCACGGCGAAGCTTGAGCAGAAACGAAGAACGTTCCCTCTGCGAGCGGGGTTACCTCGTAGTTCCCTTGATCGTCGGTCGTGGCGTTACGAACACGTAAGGTCCGACTTGTGCCCTGGAAATGAGTTTCCCGATAGACCACGATTTGTGCGCTGCGAACCGGTTCTCCGAATTCGTCCAGTACCTTGCCGGTAAGTATGGCGTTGGGGGCAAGGCGCAGCGAGAGATTTTCTGTGTCGAGATCGGCTCCGGTCACTATTGCGGTAGAGAATTGCTCGTGATGGTTGTAGGCGGCGGCAATGAATCCTCGTTTAGCGCCCTGGAGCAAATACTTGCCGGGTGGGACATGGAACTCAAAACGGCCGTCAGCGCCAGTAATGACGGATCGCACGCTCTGCCCATTTTTCGCGTCGGCGATAGTGACGTGGGAGCTCGCGAGCGGAGCGCCGACCCTTGCATTCACGACCGTCCCAGCGATGCGGTAGGGGCCGGGAGGAATTTCTGTCCGCTCCGGGCCGGGGGATGTCTGCGCGCCGGCTCGATTTGAGAGGATTCCACAGAGCATCCAAACTACTGCCAGATAGCGGAGCAATTCGATCAACCGTCGCGACGATTGGGAGGTAGGCATCATTGCTCGCGCTCCGAGATGCTCGTCGAAAGCAGCTGCAATTGCACGTGTGCCTTCTGTCCGCCCGCGACGCGAACCACTATGCCCTTCGAATCGTAGGCCCGCATCGCTTCGGGATTCCGGTACTCGAGCTCCTGCTCGGGGTGATCAAACGCGAGCAGTCGATACGTGCCTGGCGCAAGTTCCGGAGAGACGAAACTCCCATCTGGACTCACGTAGATTTCGGCGAACTGCCCCGGGCTGTCCGGAAGCGGAACGCAGTAAATATGGGCCACAGACTGGCCGGCATTCTGGCTATAAAAAGTCATTCCGCCCGCGCCAACGATTGGACTAGAAGCTCCGTTTGCGCCCGCGGTAACTCCTTCAACTGTGCCGCTGATCTGCGCTGTGTCATCTCTCATCGTGATCTCGATTGGGGATGATCCACCGCCCGCACCAACTACCAGGGGCTCGTGCTGTAAGTCAAGATTGCCGGAGCGGATCGAAGCGGCATAACCGTGAGAGGAATCGACGCGCACCCAGTAGTTACCCGCGGACGCGCCCTCTATCGCTAAACCTTCGTCCTCTCCGGACGGATTCCGCAGCGAAAAATTACGTCCCACTCTGAAATCATCGGCTGGGTCCAGCGTCACATTCAAGTAACGGCGCGGGCCTTTCATCGCGAAGGAGTGGCCATTCATGGACATAGAAAAACTCGAGTTGACAGGAGATGCGAATTCTTCCTTCACGTTTATGCCAATCGAACCATTTGGCACGAGGGTTAGGTTTGGACCGTCGATCGGAGCACCTTTAACGACGATAGTCTGGAATCCTGTAAGTCCGCTATTTCCCAAAGTTGAGGCTTCGACGGTATACGTTCCGTTCGGCAACATCCCCTCGATCGCGTGGTGCTGGTTGTTGTAGCCAAGCGAAAACCCTGGCCCTTTGCGTCCATGCGCGTACACCTCGACGTTGATTCCGTTTTGCGTTACCTCCGGCGCGCTTGAAATTATGGGGACTTTGACGCGGTAATACGGCTGCTTCACTAGCGAAAGACTGACGGTTTGTGTCTGACCAGCGGCCAACTGGATTGTGCCGGCCGATCCGAAATCGCTCGCGTTTTCGTAGTAAACAGGTGGATATCCGAAGAGTTGTTGGCGCGGATCAAACGTGAGGGGATCGCGGTCCAGCATTTCATGCGACAGCAGCTTATACGCGCCCTCCGGAAGGTCGGCGAAACGGAACTGACCGTCCGAGTTGGACTGTGCGCCCCCCGCCGCCGTCCATCGGGCGCGACCGTCCTGCACTCGGCGGCGAAAGATTTGCAAACCAATGCTATCAGGTGCTTCCCCACTAGGCAGAGTGATCGTCCCGACGATCAGGCTCTCGGGAATAAGCTCAAGCGTCAGGTCCCGCATTGCATCGTTGGTTATGTTTTCCCAGCGGTTGCTGCCTGTAATGAAGCCTGGCTTGCGCGCCATTAGCAAGGAAGGATGATTCGACACCACAGACTGAAGTCGGCCGCTGTCACTATGAGGAGTTGCTTCAGCCTTAGCCAACGCAAATTCAAAGCGGCCTTCACTATTAGTCCACGTGGCAAAACGATTGTCGGAAGAAAACACCAACGCGCGGCCAATCGGCTCACGCGTCACGCTGTTGATCACGATCCCGCGGATGGTATCCGTGTTGTCGGAAGTCGATTGCGCGTACGCCAGAGTGCCGCTCAAGCAAATGACGACGAGTAAGAAGAGGATTGAGCGACGATACGGATGCCGCTTTATTCGCTGGCGCATTCGTGGCGAAACATTAAAAAACGAAACATGGCGTTCGCCGCTGATCACTTGGACTGCTCCAAAACGTCTTTATCGTCACCGATTATTGTGCCCAAAGATGACATATGCAACTGCGAAGTGAGTAATCCTAAGGGAGGGAAAGAGCCAGCGTTTGCTTGTGAAATTGCTCGGCTGCGGATGCAACGAGCACGTGGTCAAAAGAAGCGAGTAATCCCTTCCTCGAGCACCACCACTTTGTCCTTGACGCCGGCCTTCTGGGCTTCACGCTCCAGCAACTGCAGGGGCTCTTCGATGGGCTCATGGGAGAGTCGGAAGGTGCCGTAATGCATGGGGATCATCCATCGCGACTTGAGATCGACAAACGCTTTGGTGGCATCGGCGGGGCTGGTGTGAACGTTGCGGAACTGCTCGGGGTTGTAGGCGCCGATGGGCAGTAGCGCTATCTGAGGCGACAAGCGGCGTCCGATCTCGCGGAAGCCGTTGAAGTAGGCGGTGTCTCCAGCGTGGTAAACAGAATGTTTGCCGCTGCGCAACACGTAGCCACCATAACCGCGGTGTGAATCTTTCAGGATACGGGCTCCCCAATGGCGCGACGGAACGTGCGTGATATCGAGCGATCGGTGGCGATAGGTATTCCACCATTCCAGCTCGACAATCCGCTCGAAACCCAAGTCTGAAACCAAGTCAAACAGGTGATGCGGAACTACCAGCGTGGGCGCGGTTCCGGCCTGGCGGCGGGTTTGGCGCGCGATGGTGCGCAGGGATTGGCGGTGCAAGTGATCAAAGTGCGCGTGGGTTACGAGGACGACATCCATCGGCGGCAGGTCACGCAAGTTCAATCCCGGTTGCCGCAAGCGCTTTAGGACAAAGAGCCAGCGCGCGAAGTTAGGGTCGATAACAACATTCTGCCCGCCGATCTGCAGAAAGAAGCTGGAATGTCCGATGAAAGTTACACCAAGTTCGCCGTTAGAGGCGAGTTTCGCCTTATGTGTCTTGCCTGTTCGCGGCGTTACCGCGGAATGCCGCACCAGTTCGGTGAACTGGCTGGCTCGCTTGCGCAGCGCTTTATTTTTCAATGACGACTTTAGCATTGAATCGACCGGCACAATTTAACGCATCTTTCCAACGTCCATCACATTATCGGCTTTGTTTCTACAACTCTCCAGTGCCATTTAGATGCAGTTGGATCCGGCGCGAAATGCGAATGGTACTCCTTCACCCCGCGAATCCACCACGATGAAAAATATGCTGTTTTCCTTGACCATTAGTTTGTTGGTCGTATCTAATTTAATGTGTAAATTTATTCATCCAAATAACGCCATTACAAATCCAGGTGAGGCGTCGTAACCGATGAGGTTAAGGGCCCCCTGAGGCCGCGAACTCTTAATTTGTAAAATATTTCGGAAGGATCGGACTCTGATGCGTGTCGCTTTTTTAGGCTTGGGAATTATGGGACGGTGGATGGCCACGAACCTGGTCAAAGCCGGACACGAGGTTGCAGTCTGGAATCGCAGCGCGGGTAAAGAGGTGGAAGGCGCTCGCAGCGCCTCTTCTCCGGGCGATGCCGCTCAGGGAGTTGAAGTGGTGTGGATGTGCGTCTCCGATACCAAGGCAGTCGAAAACGTTCTGTTCGGCCCAAATGGCGCCGCTCATGTTCTGGCCGAAGGCATGATCATTGCCGATTCGAGCACCATCTCGCCATCCGCAACTTTACGTTTCGCCGAGCGCGTGAAGGCACGCGGTGTCAGTTATGTCGACGCGCCGATGACGGGATCGAAGATTGCCGCGGAAGCCGGACAGCTTATTTTCATGGTGGGAGGCGATGACTCCGCGCTTGCTCGCCTGCAACCGCTTTTTCAAGCCATGGGAAAACAAATATTCCACATGGGCGAAACCGGCAAGGGCCAGGCTACGAAGCTGGTGATGAATCTGCAAATTGCGCTCATTTTTGAAGGCTTCGCAGAAGCATTGACGTTGGCCGCCAAGCTCGGAGTGAACGTCGAAAAACTGTTGCCGCTGGTGCAGGCTTCCATGGTGCGGTCCGGAGTGGTGGACTATAAGGCTCCATTTATCTTGAACCGCGATTTCTCGCCGAATTTTCCCTTGCGGCTGATGCTGAAGGATATTCGCCTGGCGCTGGACGCCGCTAAAGAATCCCGTGTTCGCTTGCCCGGGCTTGAAGCAGTGGAAGAGGTGTATGACGTGGCTGCGGAAGAAGGCCAGGGGGATTTGGATTACGCGTCGACACTTACTTTGCTGGAGAAATGGGCGGGAGTTGAGGTCAAGGCTGGGATGTTGAAAGCAGGGGATTAAAGCTCCACAACGGACCATTCATGGCGTCTATTGTCGGCGTCCATTGCGACGTCAGAATAAGTCCATCTGCTCGACTTCAGGATGGGCGGCTCGGCTGCGCACCGCGTGCGCTTTTCCAAATCCATATTTTTGGCGCAGGGCAACCATCAATTGCGACAAGCGCTGCGCGTATCCTTTGGGCAGGAATGACCGGTCGGCATAGCGCGTCCGGTAATGCTCGACGAGGGCAGGGAACTGCTGCTCCAAAAACGGCATAAATATTGCCGCCGAACAAGGCTTCAGGAAGAGGGCATTCGCGTAGACATATTTCGCGCCCGCTTCGCTGGCGGCTTTGACCAGGGCCTCTAGGTCGCGGGGATGGTCAGTGATCTCGGGCAGCACTGGGGCACAGATCACACCGGCATCCACTCCAGCGAGGTTGAGTTGTCGAACCGCCTCCAGCCGCAAATCGGGACGCGGCGCGCGCGGCTCCAGCTTGCGTGCCAGTTCGGCATCAACCGTGGTCACGGTCACATTTACACAGATCTGATTATGCTCCCCGACTCGCCGCAAAATTTCCGCGTCGCGCGTAACCATATTTGACTTGGTCACAACTCCAACTGCGAGGCCAGAGTGCTGCGCCAGTTCCTCAAGAATTGCGCGCGTGATTTCGAAGCGCCGTTCCGCTGGCTGATAGGGGTCGGTCGCCGTGCCAATCGCAATGTCCTCCCCACGCTTGACCTTTTTTAATTCGCCGCGCAGAAGCGCTGCGGCCTGCTGTTTGACGAAAATCTTGCGCTCGAAGTCGACGCCATCGCGCAACTCCATGAACTCGTGGGTATAGCGCGCGTAGCAATACTTGCAGGCAAATTCGCAACCGCGATAGGGATTGATGGCCCAGGTGAAGGGGAGATTGCGGGAACTCACTACCCGACTCAGCAGGGAGCGTGTGCCCAGCGTGAAGTACTCGACATTGTGACCCTCGCGGAGAGTCTCGCTGTCCGCGGCGATCCGCGCGATGCCCACAAGTTTGGGACGGGCGGGAACTTCCTCGAATAGGGGGAGGGAAACCATTGCTACATTCGCCTTATGTTCGCCTTATAAGGATAGTCCATCGCATTGTAACCGTCAATTGGGCGACCCACGTTGACTTATAATCTATATTTCTAGTATTATCGAAATATGGTCAGCGCCAGCAAACTTCAGATGAATAGCGACCGCGTCGCCCGCTACGCCGATATGTTCTCAGCGATGGGGACAGAGCCGCGTCTGCGCATCATGCAATTGCTCCTCTCCGCGCACCCGGAGGGGCTGGTAGTCGGCGAGATTCAAGACGAGCTAGAGATTCCGAGTTCGACGCTCTCGCACCACCTCGACAAACTCAAGAATGAAGACCTGGTGCAAGTCGAGCGCAAGGGAACTTTTCTGCGTTACACCGCCAACACGGAAGCGCTGCGCGAGATCATGCAGTTTCTGTATGCCGAATGCTGCACCCGGAATAAGGCGCTTAAACCGCAGGACCTAGTCCAGTTCTGCAAATAGGAGAATCGCGATGGCCGATACGAACTTTCCCGATACGAACTTTGAAGTCGCCGATAACAATGTTCTTAATAGCAACGTAAAGGAAGTCGTAAAAGAGAAATACGGAGAAGCTGCGCTGCGAGTTACAAACAAAACCGGCAGCAGTAGTTGCTGTGGATCGGCGCCAAGTAGCGGCTTATCCTGCGATCCGATCACCGCAAATCTTTACGATGCGTCGCAGGCGGAACAAATTCCCGAAGACGCGATGCTGGCCTCGCTCGGATGCGGCAATCCCACGGTGCTCGCGAAACTCAGCCCCGGAGAGACGGTGCTCGATCTTGGTTCGGGCGGTGGCATCGACGTGTTGCTTTCCGCGCGGCGGGTGGGCCCTACTGGTAAGGCCTACGGTCTCGACATGACGGACGAGATGCTCGCGCTCGCCATTGAAAACAAGCGCAAGGCTGGCGCGGAGAATGTCGAATTTCTAAAGGGGGAGATCGAAAACATCCCGCTGCCCGACAACACGGTCGACGTCGTTATTTCGAATTGTGTGATTAATCTTTCCGCTGACAAGGATCGCGTGCTGCGGGAGGCGTACCGGGTGCTCAAACCGGGCGGACGCTTTGCGGTATCGGATGTGGCGACGCGAGGAGAAATGGCGCCAGAGATCCGCAAGAGCGTACTGGCGTGGGTTGGTTGCGTGGCGGGCGCGCTGGATGAAGCTGAATATCGCGGCAAACTCGCGGCTGCCGGCTTCGCGCAGATAGAGATTGAGCCCACTCGCATCTATAGAATCGAGGACGCCCGCGAATTTCTATAGGCATC
>Ga0137395_10001453_pt1 | contig 11012 bp, 7 predicted proteins | sample czobulk216metaG_FD_108283 | JGI IMG/M metagenome (GOLD analysis project Ga0137395, IMG submission 108283) | Vadose zone soil microbial communities from Angelo Coast Range Reserve, California, USA - czobulk2.16 metaG | ecosystem: Environmental > Terrestrial > Soil > Vadose zone | place: USA...
GGTGATGGCCGCGGCCACCGTGGAGGTCACATCTCCCACCACGAGGACAATGTCCGGTCGCCGGCTGCTCAGCACGGCCTCTAACCGCGTCATGATCTCGGCCATCTGGGCGACCGCGCCGGATGCCTGGACGTTGAGGTTCACGTCGGGCCTCGGAATGTCCAGATTCGCGAAGAATGCATCCGACATCTTCGCGTCGTAGTGCTGGCCAGTGTGTACGAGTGTCGTGGCGAAATACGGGTACTCGCGCAGCTCGGCCAGGATCGGCGCGATCTTCACGAAATTCGGCCGCGCTCCGACTACCGCGACGATCTTCACGCGATCCCTCCCGCCTCCAGTATCCCCGAGGAGGCCAGCACGCTACGAGCCGGCGCGAACCGAAAGTCACGAATTAGGCGCCGAAGCCGACCCATGGTCGCCCCGCCGTTCACCGAATGCCGGAAACGGTCGACGCGTCCCACGGGAAGACGCGGTTGGCCGGGATCCATCTCCCACGGATGCAAGTAGACCACCGCAGGCTGCTCCTCACGCTCGTTGATCCGTCGGATCGCCCATCGCGTGAAGCGGTACGGAAACAGCCGGAAATACCCGCCACCCGCCACCGGGATGCGCCACCCCAGAACCGTTACCGTCGAAAGCGGAAACTCGGCGATCTCTGTCCCGGAAGCCAACTTCAACCGGTGTGGGGAGCGCGCAGCAGTTGGAATCCCATACCGATCGTGAACGATCGGGAAAATGCTCGAGTCGTATCGAAAGCCCGCCTCGACCAGAACCTCGAGGCTCCAGAGCGTCTCCCGAACAACCGAGAACGTCGGGGCCCGATAGCCAATTACCGCCGCCCCGATCGTGTCCTCAAGCGTCTTCTTCGACCGCACCACGTCCTCGGCGAACTGCGTAGAGCTCTGTCGGGTAATCATCTCGTGACTGTATCCGTGACAGGCCACCTCGTGACCACGAGCATGGATCATCCGTACCAGTTCGGGGTGCCGAGCGGCAACCCAGCCGAGGACGAAAAACGTCGCCACCGTGCTTCGGCCTTCCTCGAGGACGTCGAGAATGCGCTCCGTCGCACGCACAACGCGGCTCTCGAGGCCCGGCCACTCCTCTCGACGAACCACGCCCGCGAATACCTCAGCGTGGAAGTATTCCTCCACGTCAAACGTTAAAGCATTCATCATTCGGGAATGACTCGCGCCAAAGCCGGCAACTCGCCGTACTCGACCTCGTTAAAAGCCTGGATCGTCCGTGCAAGACCGGCGATGAGGGACACACGTGGCCTGAACTCGAGCAACTCCGCCGCGAGACTCATCTGCGCGCACACCTGTCGAGGCTCGGCGGCCGGGTCCCGCGGCAAGACGGTCACCGGTACTGTCCGGAGCAGATCGGCTAGGATCCCTCGCACGTCGCTGATGCTCGCCATTCCTCCGGATCCCACGTTGATGACGTGACCGGCCGCCCGCGGCGCCTGTACGGCGGCCAGCGTCGCCGCCACCGCGTCGTCCACGTAGGCGAAGTCCTCCGCCGTCCGATCGTCCTGGCCCACGAATGGGCGCCGCTCCCGAACTGCCTCTAGCAGGCCCGCGATCACGGCGCCTTCCCCCGTCGCCTTCTGCCGCGGGCCGTAAATGCTGAAGTAGCGCAAGGTCACCGTGTCGAGCTGATGCCGCACATAGAAGGCGCGCGCGTATGTCTCGGCCGCCACCTTCGACGCCGCGAACAGCGTGGCTGGAGCGAGCGGCGTGTCCTCTGAGACCGGGACTCGAAGCGGTATTCCGTAGACCGACGATGAAGACCCGATCACTAACCGCCACACTCCTTCGGTTAAGGCGCCCTGAAGCACATTAAGCGTACCCTCGACATTGACCGCGTGGATCTCGCCCGGATTCTTGACCGAGGCCGCACTCGCCGGCAGCGCAGCCAAGTGAAACACGTATTTCACGTCACGGAGCGCCGTCCGTAGCATTTCTCGATCTCGGATGTCCCCGATGATCACCTCCAACCGGCTCCCGTTCGAGGTGTTGCCGGAGCCGGCGGACACCCGCGAATGGCGTTGTGCCGCAGCTTGGAGGTTTTGTAGCGACCCCGTGGACAGGTTATCGAAAACACGCACCGACGCACCGTCCTCGAGAAGCTGATCGACCAAATGCGAGCCGACGAAGCCCGCTCCCCCCGTAACGAGAATTGTCCGCATAGGGTTCTCTCAGAGAGTCACGATCGTGGCTCGTGAATGCCGGTGCGCCTTCAAGGCATTCCGCGTGTCCACCACCAGGCGGGCGCGGTCGCTGATCATCGCATAGTCAAACGCCGAATGGCTCGTGAGGATCAGGACGCAGTCCGCCGCCTCCAGCCCTTCTGGTGTAAGTTCGACCGCGGCCAGCTTCCTGCCGCCCTCGCTATTGAGCTGCGGCGTGAAAGGGTCCGCGTACGATACCTGGGCCCCCTTGTGGACCAGCATCTCGATGACCTCAAGGGCCGGCGACTCGCGCACATCGTTCACATCGGCCTTGTATGTCACCCCGAGAATTAGCACCGAGCTGCCCTTGACGGGGCGTGCCCGATCGTTGAGCGCCTCCGTCACTAGGTTCACCACGTGCTCCGGCATAGCCCGGTTGATCTGATCCGCGAGAGCGATGAACTGTGCCTCGTAGCCAGTGAGTCGAACCTTCCAGGAGAGATAGAGCGGATCCACCGGGATGCAGTGGCCGCCGATGCCCGGACCGGGATAGAAGGCCATGAACCCGAAGGGCTTGGTGGCAGCCGCCTCGATGACTTCCCAAGGATCCACGCCGATCTTCCGGCACGCGAAGGCCAGCTCGTTGGCGAGCGCAATATTCACACTGCGGAATGTGTTCTCGAGGAGCTTCGCCGTCTCGGCCACCCGAGGATTTGACGCTTCGAACACAGTCTGGGTCACTTGCCGGTACAGGCTGGCGGCCAGCTTCGTGCAGGCTGGGGTCACGCCACCCACCACCTTCGGTATCGTGGCGGTCGTATACGTCCTGTTGCCGGGGTCCACTCGCTCGGGCGAGAAGGCCAAAAAGAAATCTCGGCCGATCACCAGCCCAGCCCCCTCGATCTTCGGTTGAAGCACTTCCTCCGTGGTGCCCGGAAACGTCGTGCTCTCCAGAACCATCAGCTGTCCGGCCCGGAGATGCGGGAGCAGACTCTCCAGTGCGGAGAGAATGAAGGAGATGTCCGGCTCCTTGCTCTTCCGTAGCGGGGTCGGTACGCAGATTATCAGGACATCGGCGCTGCCGGCCTCGTCGAAAGCAGTCGAGCCCTTCAACCGGCCGCTGGCCACGAGTGGCCTCAGCACTTCTGCGGGCACGTCCACCAGATACGACTCACCACGGTTAAGCAGATTCACCCGCTCGAGGTCCAGGTCAACACCCCGAACGGTCAGACCTGCCCTGGCGAGCTCGACAGCCAGGTTGAGGCCAACGTACCCGAGACCGATTACGCTGACGCGCGCGGTGCGCGTCTCGAGCTTCTCTTGAAGGGTTTGTATCCACACGGTCGTATGCGCTCCCTAATGTCCAGTAGTTTGAGGTTTCGATCTAGGCGCTGTAGTAGCCGCTGTACTGCTTGTAGTAAGAATTCAGTTGCTTGATGGGCGTACGGTTCAGGACCACTCCTACAATGGGGGTCCCGGCACGCTCCAGGATCTCCTTCGTCCGCAGGAGGTCGCGAGGGCGAGTCGTCCCGACGCTGACAACCAGAATGATCCCGTCAGCCGCCGCGGCGATGTAGAGGTTGTCCGGGATCAACAAGATCGGAGACGAGTCCATGAGGACGTAGTCGGCATCGTCTGACATGTCTGAGAGGATCTGAGTCAGACGGTTACCCAAGCCGCTACGCGCGGGAGCGGTCATGGACCCGCCGCGGGGTGCGAGATGCACGTTCTCGGTGATGGGCATGATGGTTTCCCCGAGATTGCTGGTACCCGCCAGCAGGTCCGTGAATCCCTTGCGTGGCGTGCTGTTGGCGAGTCGATGAAGTGTCGGACGATGGAAGTCCGCATCAGCGATGATCACGCGCTTGCCGACCTCGCCGAAGGCGAGGCCGAGATTGAACGTTACGGTGGACTTCCCCTCGAACGGAAGCGCGCTGGCCACGAGAATCCGTCGCAGGGGAGGCTCATCTCCGAGCATCTGCAGCTCCACCCGGAGGCGTCGGAACGCGTCGACGAAGAGATGGTAGTCCTCTTGGTTCGTCTGGTTCTGGTTCCCGTTGGACCCGAGGATCACCCCTGGGGTCTGTACATCCGGGATCGCAGTCAGGATTGGCAGATCGGTGAGGTGGCGGACATCGGTCTCACTCATTATCGGCCGGTTGAAGTACTCCGCCGTCGCGGGCGCTCCGAGGCCTATCACGAAGGACAGAGCGAGGGCCAGGCCGAGGAACGTCATGCGCCGCTGATTGGGCGCGGTGGTGGGGAAGCCGGGTGGATCGATCACCTTCACCACGTTCATCTCGCCCTGCTCACGGATGCGGGCCGCGCCCAGCTTGTCCGACAGCAGAATGCTCAGCTTGCGATTGGTCTCCACTTCAGAGGCTAGGCGGCGGTACTCGAGCTCGTCTTTCGACAGACCGGAGAGCTCACGGCGCGCGGCCGCGAGCTGCTCCTTCATGGCGTTCTCTTGGGCCGTCAGTGAGACGACGGAGGTCTCGAGGGCTGCTACCATCTCGGCGAACGCGGCTCGGTCCTCGGAAGGAATGCTGCTGGTCGAGGGGCTGGCCGCGGTGGAGTCCTTGACGGCGTCTCCCAGCTCTCGCTGCACGTCCACGATCTGCTGGGCGAGCGATCGAACCCGGACGTGCTCTTCGGGATAGCGGCTCTTCGCCTCCACCATCTGCGCTTCGAGACTGGACAGCTTGGCCCGGAGGCGACCCGTGTTGGCCGGGTTGGGCATAGGCGCCACCGGCTTCAACGGGGCGGCCGGAGCCTGGACCACCGGCATCGCCTCGACCTTCTGCTTCATCGCTGCGAGACGGGTCTGGCTGATGCTCTTGTTCGCCTGCACTTCCACCAAGGTCGTCTCGAGCTGGGATACCCGCTGCGCGGTCTCGGTGCTCTTGGTCGGGATCTGAACGCCACCGCGCGACATCGTGAACTGACGCAGGGCCGCTTCGCTCCGACCGAGGGCATCAGAGACCTGGGCGGTCTGCTGAGACAGGTACTCGCGGGTACTTTTGGCGTCGTCGACGTTAAAGGAGCGCGTCCGGGCCAATAGCACCTCGATATAGGTATTCGCGATGTCGAGAGCGAGCTGGGGCTGAGAGGCCTCGGCCAGGATCTCCACGATACCGGAGTTGCCGGGCTGCGGCACAAAGCGGACCCGGTCGCGCTGCAGCTCGGCTACCGCCCGGCGCTGCGGGCTGGAAACCGGGGACTCCTTGCTCCGGAGGCGGCGAATCCACTCCTGGAATTCACCCCAGTAGTCGCGGCCGTAAGGGTTGTGAGTGAGATCGTCGACGACGGCGCGAGGGAGCGCCTCCACCACCGAGGCCGCCAGCAGCCGGCTCTGCAGAATCGCGAGCTGCACCGGCAGCGGCCGGTACGGGGAGAATTCCTGGAAAACCGGCGCGCGATCGGCCTTGTTCTCGATCAGTACTGTTGCCACCGTCTGGTAGCGAGGGGGCTCCTTGGACAGGAGATAGGCCGCTGGAACCAGGAGCGTAAGCGACGCGAGCGTCGTGAGCACGATCCATTTCTTGCGTCTGGCGAATAGGGAACGTGCGAGTTGAACGAGCAGCGTCCGGGTGTCCATCAGCGAGTTGTCTCCTTGGTGGCGAAAGAGTGGCGCGCTGTCATGTTCAACGACCTCGCGCGAAGAGAACCACCTGGACCGTGTTGAGCAGGATCAGCAGGTCCAGGAACAGGGATAGGTTCTTGATGTAGTACAGATCGTATTGCAGCTTCTCGACCGCGTCTTCCACGGACGAGCCGTATCGGTAGCTGACCTGCGCCCAGCCGGTGATTCCAGGCTTCACGGCAAGCCGCTCCATGTAGTATGGAATCTGCTTCTGGAGCTCCTCGACGAATTCAGGACGCTCGGGGCGAGGGCCGATGAAGCTCATGTGCCCGACCAGCACGTTGAGGAGCTGCGGGAGCTCGTCCAACCGCGTCCGGCGCAGCAGCGCCCCGACCCGGGTGACCCGAGGATCCCTGGCGCGGGCCCACACCGGACCGGTCTCCTTCTCGGCATCCTGGCGCATGGAGCGAAACTTGTTCAGGATGAAGACGCAGCCGTTGCGCCCCAGTCGGGGTTGGCGGTACAGGATCGGTCCCGGGGACTCCAGCTTGACCGCGATGGCCACGACTATCATGGCGGGGAGCGCCAGGGCCAACCCGACGAGCGAGACGGTCACGTCGCACAGACGCTTGATGATCTCCGTCCGAGGCGTCTTCACGAAGCCGTCTGAGAAGATCAGCCAGCTCGGCCTGACAGCGGTCACAAGAATCTTACCGGTTGCCTTCTCATAGAAGGTCGGCCAATCCTCTACGCGGATCCCCCGAAGCCGACACCCCAGCAGGGCTTTGGCGGGGAAGCAGCCCCGTCGATCGACCTGGGCGATCACAACGATGTCCGGCCGAGTCTCCTCGACCAATACGTCGAGATCCTGAATCTTGCCCAGGAGTGCATAGCCCTCCGGAATCGTGTCGGTGGCGGCCGGGCTGTCATCCAGAAATCCAATGATCCGGTAGGCGCGGGCGCTGGTGGCCTCCAACTCGGCGATCATGCGGCCTACCTGGCCAGTTCCCAACACGAGCACCCGGACGGCCATCTGATGCTTCGGCCACGCCATCAGGACTGCCATCCGCCACCCCATGAGACCAAGGGTGGTCAGGATGGTGATCTGCAGGAAGGCTGAGCGGCCGAGCCGAAGAGAAGGCGCTGCGAAACCGATCGCCGCGATCATCAATCCGGAAACGCTCTGGCAGATGAGGAGGCGCGCGAGAAGTTCGCGCGGACTTACAGCCAGCCGGGCGGCATAGAGGTCGCCCAGGTGAAGCATGAACGCGGTGAGCGCACCGACCTCCAGAAAGCGAACGAGGAAAGGCGCTGAGCCGACCCAGATCGCCGACACCTCGGTGAGGACGAAGACCCCGAGGATGACCAGGAGGTCGCCCAGAAACAGGACGACACCCAAGCCCGATATGTAGTGCCTGAAGATCCGTAGCATGGCGACTCCGGGCCGTGGAGGGAGCAAGGCCGGTGCCAGTCGCATCGCAATGCCACAAGCCCTAAGTCGTTGTCTTTTTGGAGAACTTCTCCACGAGAAACGGAGAAGTTCGCTCCTCTGATTGGGCAATCAACTACTTCGAGGCCGCAAATCTGCGCGATGGGCTCCAGTACGAGGCACCCTGTATCACAATGAACCAGTTAAAGCAGGGACTTAGCACAGGTTCACGTGCTGCAACCTTTGCATGGAGGGAGCTGAGGTGTGGGTGAAGGGCTGAGTAGGGGAGCGCGCCTAATCGGCCTCACACCTTCGGGATGCGATAGCAAACGAGCGGTGAAGCGACTCCCGCGATCGCGAGAAGCGAAATCAACTGGAACGAACTCGGGTGCGCGTGGGTCCGACTGCGGAAGGCCGCTGAACGAACTGCGAGGGAGCTAGAAGGTCGCGAAAAGGTTCAGCGAGGCTCGATTCTCGGCAAAGTCACCGCCTCCAAACAGTCCCTGGTTGTTGCCAAAGGTGGCAGTTCCGGTTTGGTGCGTGTAGGTGTACTGAAGGCGCGCGGTCAGCCAGCGAAGGATCTGCCAGTTCAGGCCCGCCCCGTAGGTGAGCGTGTTCTGGCTGGCACTGCTCTTCTGGTTCCCTGTCCCGGTAGGCTCGTTCTCGCTGTACGTCACGTTCAGCGTTGTGTTGATGAACGGCGTCCACTGATAGAGGAAGCTACCGAAATACGACCGCGTCAGCACAGTCCCGAAGTTCTGACCTTGCTGGGCGGTCTGCCGAAAGTCCTGGAAAACCCCCACCGAGAAAAATGCTCGATTGAAGCGGTAGCCCGCGCTCACATTCGCCGTGACGCTGCCCTCGGTGCTGTGGGTGTCGCTCTCCAGAATGCTGTACCCCACGGCTGCAGATAGGGACAACCCGGTAGGCAGCCCGTAGGCCCCGAAGAGTGACACGTTGTACACCTTCGTGTCTTCGTTGGTCTGGAACTGCGCGGAGGTCGAGATACCTCCCGTGGTATAAAGTCCGAACTGCCGGGAGGCTGCCGCGAAGACGGTATGGCTCGTGTTGTCCTGGCTGGCATTGCCATTCCCGTTCCCATTGCTATTCCCGTTCAATGCGTCGGTGCGAGAGAACTCGTAGCCGAGGCGGACCAGATAGTCGACCGCGATGCGGGTCGAGGCATTCACGCCCAGGATGTTCGTGACCTGATCGCTCTGGTTCGTGTTGCTGCCCACCGAGCCGTTGCCCGTGCCGCTCCCGCTGCCACTCTCGTTGAAGAAGAGCACGTTGCGGTAGTAGGCCTGCGTCGCGATACGATCGAGCAGCCAGTCGACGGTCGCCCCGAGGGCGTTCGTGTTGTAGGTCTGACGTCCACGCCGCAGGCCGAACTGATCGACCGCGTTTGGAGAGTCGTTCCGAACGAAGGTATCGGTCAAGGTCAGGCTGAGCCGCGGCGTAAACAGGTAGCGAACGGCCGCGTTGATGCTCGGAAACACCTTGATGTCGTCCCCGCTGTTCTTGGCGGTGTCGTGCACCAGGTCGACGGTCGTGATGAGCGAGCCGAATGTCCGCGCCCCGTTGAGCAGGATGAGGAATCCGGGTCCGAGCGTCGACCGGAAGTTGTCTTCCGCGTGGCTAGACGTCTGGAAGAAGTTGTCGCTGTACTCCTCCGAGACCCGCGCCGTCGGGTGGAACTCCAGGGTGGCTCCCCGGACCGTCGTGATCGTCGGCGCGAAGGCCCCAGGGAGCGTCAGGTTGGGGATTCCCACGTATCCGGGCGTGCCGGGCAAGCCCGGCGCTCCGAGAACCGGAATCGGCAGGGGCGCCGGAATATTCGTCTGTGACGGCGCGGGCGGTAGAGGCGGAGTCCACGGCGGTAGGGTGGTGCTCGGCGGTGTGCCCGGTGTGATCGGCGGCCGGCCCGGCTGCTGGATCGGATACTGCTGGTACAGCGGAAGCGTCGGCTGTTCCGCGGGCGGCGCCGGACTCGGCGCGGGTTGCTGTTGGCTCTGCTCCTGGGTCTGTCCCGGCTGCGGCGCCTGCTGCTGCGCCGGATCGGTAGAAGGGGTGCTCGGAGTCTGCGCGAATGCGGCCGCGACGCCGGTTCCGAGCAGAGCGAGGGAGAGAGCGATTACCCGGGAGTGCCGCGCGACGCTCCTGCCGCGCGGCCCCCCGAGCCCACTGACTTCGCCGTTAGAACAGTCGTTGTGGGACAAAGATGATGTCGTTCGGTTGTAGCCGGATATCAGGATTCTCGTCCGGCGACCGCATCATCTTATCAACATCGACCCGAATCCGTTCCTTCTTTTCTGCGTTGCCGCGAAGTACGTCCACCCGCCCGGCGGAGGCCAGGGGAGTCAGTCCACCGACCTGGGTCAGGGCCTTCAAAATTGTCAAATCTTGCGTATACTTAACCGATCCTGGGGCCTTCACCTCACCGTTCACGTAGACCGCATCCGCCAGCGGTACGACGATCGAATCGCCCGGCTCGAGCTTGGGATTCTGGCTCAGATCCCCCCGCTGGACGAGACGGTTGAAGTCGATCGGGATCCGCTTGTCCCCACGGAGGAGAAAGCCCTTCTCGGCGTCCGCGTTCGGGACGACGCCTCCCACGACGGAGATCGCCTGCAGCAGCGTGAGCTCTCGCGTGAGCTGCATCACGCCCGGTTTGCCAAAACCTCCGATGAAGTAGACGGGCCGGCTCTTGATCTCCTTGACCATGACCGTGACCACCGCGCCCTTGACGGTCTTCTCGTAGACGTTGGTGAGGTGGTCCTGGAGCTGCTGCACCGACTGGCCGGCGACGCCGATCTCCCCGACCAGCGGGAGGGAGGTGCGGCCGTCGGGCCGCACGAACACCACCTGGTTGAGATCCTTGTTACCCCAGACCTGGATCTCGAGGATGTCCTCGGGACCGATGATGTAGTCCTTGTCCTGCTGGATCGGGCGTGGCACCTGCGCCATGACCGCCGAGGGCGCGAGCAACGCTATCGCGAAAAGCAGGGATAGCAGAGAAGACAACCGAGCCGTTCTCGTCATGGTAGCTAGACTCCTAGTGGGTGCTGGCTTTCTGGCGCCCCATTGAATTGGGCCAGCTGATCGAGCCCGCCCTGCCGATATGCTTTCAGCTTGTACTGGAGGCAGCGGAGACTGATGCCGAGCAGCCGCGCCGCCTGCGTGCGGTTGCCCCCCACCCCGTCCAGCGTCTGGAGTATGTACTGCTGCTCCAGCTCCCGCAGGGTCAGCCCCGCCGGTAGGCCCGGCTTGGCTGTGTCCCCCGCGCGCCTGCCCGCCGGCTCTCCCAGCGGCAGCACATCAACATCGATCGTATCATGGTCACTCAATACGACGGCCTGCTCGATGCAGTTCTCCAGCTGCCGGACGTTGCCCGGCCACTCCGCCCCCAGCAACAGCTCCAGCGCCCGCGCCGTCAGCCGCGGCACCCGCTTGTGGTGCGCCGCCGAAAACTTCCGCAGAAAATGATCCCCCAGCAGCCCGATGTCCCCCCGCCGCACCCGCAGCGGCGGCACCTCGATCATCACCCCCGCGATCCGGTAGTACAGGTCCTCCCGAAAACTCCCCTCCCGCACCGCCCGCCGCAGATCCTTGTTCGACGCCGTGATCAACCGAATGTCCGTCCGCGTCGGCTTGCTCCCCCCCACCTTCACGAACTCCCGCATCTGGATCACCCGCAACAGCTTCGCCTGCAACGGCATCGACAACTCGCTGATCTCGTCGATGAACAGCGTCCCCGTGTGCGCCAGCGCGAAGAACCCCGTCCGGTGCTCCACCGCCCCCGTGAAGCTCCCCCGCACGTGCCCAAA
>Ga0137395_10001456_pt1 | contig 11005 bp, 10 predicted proteins | sample czobulk216metaG_FD_108283 | JGI IMG/M metagenome (GOLD analysis project Ga0137395, IMG submission 108283) | Vadose zone soil microbial communities from Angelo Coast Range Reserve, California, USA - czobulk2.16 metaG | ecosystem: Environmental > Terrestrial > Soil > Vadose zone | place: USA...
GATGTCCAATCAATCTTTGCCGCGCATCGCCGGCGTCGTTCTGGGTCTCTCTGTCATGATGGCCGTACCGGCATGCGCCGATGCCCTCAAGGACGAAATCGCGCCGACCGGCAAGCTGCGGGTGGCGATTGCGATCAGCACCGCGGGCGGCGCGTTCTGGTCGACCAAGAACGAGGCCGGCGGGTATGCCGGGGTGCCGGTCGATCTCGGCAAGGAGATGGCGGCGCAACTCGCCGTCCCTGTCGAATATGTCGCGTACGACAATTCCGGACAGATCACCGACGCTGCGGCAAAAGGCATTTGGGATGTGACGTTCCTGCCGCAGGACGCCGTGCGCATGACCAAGATGGGATTCGGGCCGATCTATCAGGTCACGGATGCGACCTACATCGTCAAGGCGGGCTCGTCGGTGACGAACTTTCAGACGCTCGATCAGCCCGGCATTAAGGTCGCGGCAGAATATAACACCACCACCATGCGCGGCGCGGTCGCGCATCTAAAGAATGCGAAAGTGATCGAGTATCAGACCTACGATGAGATATTTGCGTTGCTCAAGAACGGCGAGGTCGATGCATTTGCGCTGTCGCGCGGCCAGCTCAACGATATGGCAAAAAAGATTCCCGGAACGCGCGTGCTGGATGAAACCTTCAAGCAGACCGTGACCGCGGTGGCGGTACCGCTCGATCATCCGCTGGCGCTGGCCTTCGTGAACAAGTTCATGACGGACGCAATCTCGAACGGCATGCTGCGACGCGCCTACGACAACAATGGACTGAGGGACGCACCGATCCGGGTAAAATAGCGCGTGGTGTCAAGCCCTGCTAATTCGTTGCACCAACCGGGATCGGCTCCAGGCCGCTTCTGACGATCACCGCGCTGGCGGCGGGCGAGGCAAGAAATTTGATCAGCGCCTTGCCGGCGTCGGGCTCCCTGGACACGGTCGCAATCCCGGCCGAGAAAACCGTGATCTTCTGCAAGTCGTCGGGGAGGGGACCGACGATATCAATGCCTTCTACGGGCTTGAGCTCGCTGATTTGCTGGAGACCGATCTCGGCGTCGCCGTGCGCGACGATTTCGCCGACCGGGGTGGCAGGAATTTTCCTGGCCTTGTCCTTCATCGCTTCGGCAACGCCGAGCTTTTCGAACATCTCGGTCGAGACATAGACGCCGCTGGCTGAGTCGGAATAGGCAATCGATTTCGCCGCCAGCAACGCGCGCTTCACCGCGTCGGCTGAACTGATGTCCGGCTTCGGCGCGCCCGACTTCACCGCAATGCCGATCGGCGATTTCACCAGATCGACACGGCTGTCGGCGATCACCTTGCCCTGCTTGACGAGATCACCCAGCGCATAGCCGACCATGATCAGGACATCGGCGGGCTCGCCGCGCTCGAGCCGGACCGGGATCGCATTGACGGTGGTCCCCATCGAGGGCCCGTAGGCCGTCAGCACCTTGTTGCCGGTCAGGCGCTCGAATTCCGGTACCAGCTCCTTATAGGCCGCCGTCAGTCCGCCCGAGATCATCACCCTGACCTCGGCGGCGTTCGCCGAGCCTGCCAGCAGCAGGGCGCCAATGGCGCCGATAACGAGGCTGCGGATATTTGCGGATATCGATTTCATGATCAGTCTCCCGGGACGACTCTTGACTGGTCGTCGTTGAGACGATCGTATCCTCCAAACGGAGGACAGAATAGGGCTGCTCTCTAATTCTCCAATTCTCCGTCATTCCGGACGGTCCGCGACGCGGACCGATCCGGAATCCCGAAGTGACGTATCGTTTCTGCGGGATTCCGCGCTTGCGCGTTTCACGCGCGCCCCGGAATGACTGAGCTTACGAATTGACGTGGATGAAATCCCGCAGCAGCGGATAGATTTCGTTGTTCCAGCGCCTGCCGCTGAATACGCCGTAATGGCCGACGCCGGCCTGCATGTGATGCACCTTGCGATAGGCGCGCACGCCGGTGCAGAGGTCCTGCGCCGCGAGCGTCTGGCCGATCGAGCAGATATCGTCTTTCTCGCCTTCGACCGTCATCAGGCCCATGCGCTTGATCGCGGCCGGGCTCACCGGCCGGCCGCGATAGGTCAGCTTGCCCAGCGGCAAGAGATGTTCATGAAACACGTCGCGGATGGTCTCGATATAAAAATCCGCCGACAGGTCCATCACCGCGAAATATTCGTCATAGAAGGTCTTGATGGTTTCGGCCTTTTCCTTCTCGCCCTTCGCCAAATGATCGGCGAGATCGACGTGGGATTTGATGTGACGCTCGAGGTTCATCGAGACGAAGGCGGTGAGTTGAATGAATCCGGGATAGACCTGCCGGAACGCGCCCTTGCACTGAAACGGCACATAGTTGATCAGGTTCTCCTCGAACCATTTGAGCGGTTTGCTCTTGGCGAAATCGTTGACCTTGGTCGGCTGGATTCGGGTGTCGATCGGGCCCGCCATCAAGGTCAGGGTCGCCGGCCGCGCCGGATGATTGTCCTCCGACATGATCGCCGCGGCGGCGAGCGCCGACACCGACGGATGGCAGATCGCCACCATGTGCGCACGCGGGCCGAATTGACCGAGAAACGTGATCAAGTGCTCGGTGTATTCGTGGAGCCCGAACCTGCCCTGATCGAGCGGAATGTCGCGGGGGTTATGCCAATCGGTGATGTAGACGTCATGATCCTGCAGCAAGGTTTTCACCGTGCCGCGCAGCAGTGTTGCGAAGTGGCCGGACATCGGCGCCACCAGCAGCATGCGCGGTTGCTCCGGTGAGTTTTGCTTCTTGAAATGCAGCAATGAACCGAACGGCGTGGCGTACGCGACTTCCTCGGTCACCTCGAGTTCCCGATTGCCGACCAGCACCTTGTCGATGCCGTAGGGCGGCCGCGTGTAGGTGAGCGAGGTGCGCGAGATCAACTCCAACGCCGCGGCGAGCCGCCCGAACAGTTTGTCGGAGACGCCCTGCGGCACCAGGTTAAGGTATTTCAGCGCCGATGCAGCCCCGGTCCGCCATGGCGCCGTGAGGTCCATGTGGTTCTGATACGCCTGGTACATCATCATCATCCGGGTTCGCCCCTGGCTTTGTTGCTATGCAATAATGAAGCCAAAGCGGAGTCAATTAATCCCGCAAACTGGCACGTCGCTTGCTGAATAAACGCTTCGAGCATAAACAGTGCGCATGGCGCGGCGGCCCTGGCGGGCGTTCAGGCGTGAGGGAAAGGCCATATGGCGAAAGCGACACTGACCATCAGCAGCAAGAACTATTCGTCGTGGTCGTTACGCGGCTGGTTGCTGACGAAGTTCTCCGGGCTGGAGTTCGAGGAAATCATCACCGCGCCGGACGATGCTTCGGCGCGAGCCGAAATCCTGCTGCTGTCGTCATCGATCCTGGTGCCATGTCTGCGGCACGACGGCGCCACCGTGTGGGATACGCTGGCGATCGCGGAGTACCTCAACGAGGTCATGCCGGACGCCGGCCTGTTGCCGGCGGACCGCGTCTTGCGGGCACATTGCCGTTCGATTTGCGGCGAAATCCATTCGGGATTTACCACCCTGCGCGCGTCGCTGCCGGTCAATCTGAAAGGCCATTTCCCGGGCTTCAAGATCTGGTCGCGCGCGCAAGCCGACATCGATCGGGTCTGCGCGATCTGGCGCGAATGCCTCGCCAAATCGGGCGGCCCGTTCCTGTTCGGCGAACGCCGGACCATGGCGGACGCCATGTATGCGCCGGTTGTGACCCGCTTCATGACCTATGATGTGAAGCTGGAGCCGAGGCTGAAAGCCTATGCCGACATGGTGATGGCGTTGCCCGAGATGCAGGAATGGATCGAGGCCGCCAAGGTCGAGCCCGCCGATATCGAAGAGCTTGAGGTCGAATATTAGGCAACGCGGGCTTCCCGCTGCCTCTTGGAAGGGCTTAAGCATCGGGCAGGCCTTGCTTAACTTGGTGCCATCCAGAGCGTTTTCGGCAATCGGCAGGACCGGGCCGGAAGTGGTGCGCCCAAAATCGCTCGACCCGGATTTCCGCTTCCGTCCAAGCGCTTCGGCATGCCAGCCGCAGCGGCCGTTGAATTCGCCGCGTTGCAGCGCCGCTGGCGTGATTTTCGCATAGCAAAATGAAGCCGCGAAAACGGCAATCCCGTGCTGCCAAAAAATTGGACGCAAATTGGACGCCTGGGCTTGTCGCGATTGCTTGAACAAGAACAGTGGAGGCCCTGATGAATCAGCACGCTGTCGTCAACACATTTTCCCACGTCAAACCCGGTGATACCGAATTTACCGGAGGCGGCTTGCGCGACTTCTTCCTGTACCGCGATCTTGGCATCGCCGCTGCGACCGGCGGGCAGGTGATCTGTCATCTGGTCAAGGCCAATCCCGAGATGCCGCCGGAAGACGGTACCGGCTGGCATAAACACGAATGCGATTTCCAGATCGTCATCATGACCAAGGGCTGGGCCCGCTTCATGTACGAGGACAAGTCGACCCTGGTTCAGGCCGGCGACGTCGTCCATCAGCGGCCAGGGATCGTGCACTACCTCTACGATTACTCGCCCGACATGGAATATCTCGAAATCGTCAGCCCGGCGGATTTCAAAACCGTCGACGTGCCGCCGGCCACCGACAAGGTGCCGCCGGTGACGCCCTGGAAGTAGGCCAAGTGTCGTCGCCGGAGGAATTAACATTCGTCGTCGGTCGTTGGCTGCGCTCCATCGCCGTGGTGCTGGATGTCGTGCGCCGTCTGACATTCAGACCGACATCTAGCCGTGAACATGAGAGTACGCGGCGGAAACACTGATTCGGGCGCGGTTCGTTCCGTCGGCGTTCTGAATCTTAAAACGCCGCCGGGCTCCGTTGCATTATGGCACAGCGGCCGAGGCTAAAGCGCGCGGCTGGCTGTGCGAGGCAGGCGCCAGCCGACCACGGTTGCCTCCACGGTCCCGCCGGACTCGTTGTTGCGCCATTCGCCGCCGACGAAGCGGCAGGCGAACGGAAGTTGATACGTGCCGCTGTGGTCCTCGCAAAGCACCTGAACCGGCTGATCCGGCGGCGGTTCACCGTTGCCGTTGAATTCGGCCAGACGTCGTTCGCGCGTTGCCATTTCCGTATTTCTCCCTGAAAGAGAGGCGCAAGCACCGCGTCTGCGTTCCGCGCCCTCAAGCCGTGCCCCCTGCCTTAGCTTGGGTATTAATTGCAAACCTCACCGCGCGAATGAGGTTTCAGTGTGGTATGGTTCCCGTCGCGCACCGGCTCCGCGCAATTTGATGTGATGAGAAGTACTTATCGCGGATTCCGCAAAACGGTGTCTACCGTTTTGCTCCGCAATCAAGTTAACGCAGGTTGCGTGAAGCGATCTGCGGCAAAATACGCGCAATTTATTGGTCAGGAGCATTTTCTTGCCGCCAATCGGATTCCACTTAGCCGGAAAAATGCTTCAAGTGAGGATATCCATGATCGGCCACATCGCTCTCGTCGCGTCAGTGGTTTTGACATCCTGCGTGCTGGTACCGGTCGATGCGCGTGCCCAGGACGTTCCCGGCATCGAAATCTGCACCGTCGAAAAAACCATGGAGCGGCGGACCAGTTGCCTGCAGAGCAATGTCGACTTCCTGCAAAAGACGATCACAAAACTCGCCGCCGACCATCAGCAGAAACTCGATGCCGCGACCCGGCAGATCGATGGTTTGAAAGCTACCGTCGCCTCCTTGCAAAAGATCGTGGACGACCTGCAGGCGGCGCAGAAGAAAGCGCTCGAGGATCAGAAGAAAGCCGACGCACCGCCGGCCAAGGATAATGCACGGATGCCGGTGGATGCGAAGGATGGCGCGAAATGAAACGGCCGCCTTGCTTCCCTCTCCCCTTGTCGGTCCCCTTGTCGGAGAGGGTGGCGAGAACGAGCGAAGCGAGTTTGAGACGGGTGAGGGGTGGCTTCAGAACGAGGAGTCAGCCCCTCACCCGCCTTCGCTTCGCGAAGGCACCCTCTCCGACAAGGGGACCGAGGAAAGAAACTCAGCTGTTCTTTTCGCCTGACATGATCGGCCCGAACAGATCCCAGCTCTCGCCCTTGAAGCGCATCATCTGCAGCTGCTCGAGCGGCGCGAAGTCGGTCGGGCTGGTCTTGATATGCGTGCCCGGCAGATACACGCCGATTTCGAAATTCAGATTGGCTGCCTGCCTCATGATGTTTTCGCGGGTGAGATCGTCACCGCACTGCCGCAGCACCTGTTCCAGCCCCTTGGCCACGCCGTAACCGAACGTGGTCGCTGCGTCGGCCTGGTCGCCTTCGGGATACCATTTGGTCATGAAGGCCCGCCATTCGTTCATGGCCGGATCGTCTTTCCATTTGGGATCCTGCGGGTCCTTCAGACAGGCCGCGCTGAGGATGTCCTGATCGTTTTCGTAACCGGCCGGCTTCATCACGCCGCCGACGGAAGCCGACACGTTGGTGAGGAACTGCACGGGGTGCCAGGCCAGTTCCCCGATTTTCTTGATCGCCTGCGCGGCAAATTTCGGCGTCGAGACATTGACGAAGATGTCGGGATTAGCACCCTTGATCTGCACGACTTGCGAATCCACCGTCGGCGAGGTGGTCTCATATGAACTTTCGACCACGATCAGCTTGTTGCCCTGATCGCCTAGGCCTTCGCGCAGCCCGATCACATAGTCTTTGCCGAAATCGTCGTTCTGATAGAGAACGCCGATGGTCTTGCCGGGGTGATTTTTCAGGATGTAGGCAGCATAGATGCGTGCCTCGACCTGGTAGCTCGGCTGCCAGCCGATCGTCCACGGAAAATTCTTCGGATCGTTCCATTTGGCCGCACCGCTCGATACAAAGATCTGCGGCACCTTTTTCGCGTTCATGTATTTCTGGATCGCGCTGTTGCTGGGCGTGCCCAACGGATTGAAAATCAGCAGCACCTCGTCGGCCTCGACCAATTTGCGCGCCTGCTCCACCGCCTTCGGCGGGCTGTAGCCGTCGTCATAGGAGATGAAATTGATCTTGCGGCCATTGATGCCGCCGTCGGCATTGATCTTGTTGAAATAGGCCGCCTCGGTCTTGCCGATGGTGGCGTAAGCCGACGCCGGTCCCGAATAGGGCATGATGTTGCCGATCTTGATCTCGGTATCGGTAGCACCCGGATCGTATTTCTTCTGCGCGTTGGCGGCGCTTGCGACCGCAAGCGCAAGCAGTCCGGCAAGGCCTACGGATCTGGCATGGCTCAAGACACGGTAGTGCATCATCGTCCTCCCTGACGCGCTGGCCGAGGCTCAGGCCGTCTTCGTGGTGGGCAGCTTGATGAGCCGTCGGATTGAATGCAGGCGCAGTATGCACGATTGGAATGACGTTGCCAGCGACGCCTTCGCTGGTATTTTCCGCGGAGCGGCAGAAATCATCGTGTCCGGTTCCAGCTTCCAAACGACGCATGAGAGCAAGGACTGTCAAATGAAGCGCGCGCAAATCGATCATGATGTTCGAGCTTCGAACGAAGGCTGTCGTCCATGAATCCGGCCCAGAAGGCGCTCTGGTTTATCGAAAGCCATCTTGCCGACGCGTTGACCCTCGATGAGATTGCAGCGATCGGTGGAGTCTCGCGCTTCCACATGGTCCGCGCGTTCGCCGCCGCGACGGGGTTATCGGTCATGCGCTATGTGCGCGCCCGGCGCCTCACCGAGGCGGCGCGCGCGCTGGCAAATGGCGCACCCGATATCCTCACCCTCGCGCTGGACGCGGATTACGGCTCTCACGAAGCATTCACCCGCGCGTTCCGCGGCCATTTCGGGGTCACGCCCGAAGCGGTCCGTGCATCGACGTGCCTCGATGGCATCAAGCTTCAGGAGCCGATTCAAATGGATTCAACCCTCACAGGCAAGCTTCACGCGCCGCGTTTTGAAACCAGCAGGCCGCTGCTCGTCGCCGGTATCAGCGAGCGCTATAACCATGAGAACGGCGCCGGCATTCCCAATCAATGGCAGCGCTTTCATCAAGCCGTCGAGAACATTCCCGGCCGGATCGGGAAGGTGGCATACGGCGTCTGCTGCAACGGCGACGACGCCGGAAACTTTGATTATATCGCCGGCGTCGAAGTATCCGACTTCTCCGACCTGCCGCGCGAATTCCATAGCGTCCGGATTCCCGAACAGAGATACGCGGTCTTCACGCACAGCGACCACATCTCGACCATTCGCCGCACCGTCAACACGATCTGGAACCACTGGCTGCCGGCCTCGGGCCTGAAAGCAGCCGACGCTCCCAACTTCGAGCGCTACGACGAAAACTTCGATCCGCTCACCGGCAATGGCGGGCTGGAGATTTGGGTGCCGGTCAGGGAGTAAAGGCGTTAGCGAGCGAAAGCCTGCCCCGGTTGGCGCGAAGAAAACGCATCGAATAAGGACTCTGGGCCGCACGCGGGGCTGCCTTGCGCGGCCCCTGGCCGCCGATTGCTTGGCAAGCGCGCGCGGCTTTGCCATAACAGCGCGTAATGAAATCGTTGCGCGTGCGGAATAGGCTTGGGAATCCGCCGGCGCCTTAAGAAAAGCCGGAGGATTCCGATGCCCGATGTCCGCGTTCTCGCCACCGATCTTGAGTTCCCCGAGGGGCCGGTGGTGCTGCCGGACGGATCGGTGGTGCTGGTCGAAATTCGAGGGCAACGGCTGACACGGGTGTGGCCCGATGGCCGCAAACAGGTGGTCGCGGAAATTCCGGGCGGCCCCAATGGCGCGGCGATGGGCCCCGACGGCAAGATCTACATCTGCAACAATGGCGGTTTCAGCTGGATCCCGTCGCGGGGTACCATGATGCCGGGTGCGCCCGAACCTCATGAATATATCGGCGGCTCGATCCAGCGCGTCGATCTTGCGACCGGCGAGGTCGAAACCCTGTTCGACAAATGCGGCAAGCATTCCCTGAAGGGACCGAACGATCTGGTGTTCGACAAGCATGGCGGACTCTGGTTCACCGATCTCGGCAAGCGCCGCGCCCGCGACATGGATGTCGGCGCGTTCTATTACATGAAGCCCGGGGCCACGGAGGTCGTCGAAGCCGTGTTCGGCATGATGCCGGCCAACGGCATCGGGCTGTCGCCGGATGAGAACACGGTCTATGTCGCGGAGACGCCGACCGCGCGGCTGTGGGCGTTCGACCTGTCCGCGCCCGGCGAGGTCAAGCCGCGCGACGTGATCTATCGCGGCGAACGCGGCAAGCCGATCGTGGGCCTCGGCGGCTACCAGATGTTCGATTCGCTGGCGGTGGAAGCTTCCGGCAATGTCTGCGTGGCGACCTTGATCTCGGGCTGCATTTCGGTGATCGCGCCGGACGGTGCCATCGTCGAGCAGGTGCCGACCGGCGACCGCGTCACCACCAACATCGCGTTCGGCGGGCCGGATCTGAAAACCGCCTACATCACGCTGTCCGGCAAGGGCGAGCTCCTCGCGATGGACTGGGCGCGGCCCGGGCTGGCGCTGAATTTTCTGAATAAGTAACCGATGGCAGATGCCAACTTTCGTCATTGCGAGCGCAAGCGAAACAATCCATAGCCGCAAAGTAAAGCTGGATTTGCTTCGTCGCTTGCCCTCGCAATGACGGTGAGGTGCTTTCTTCGAGGAGGATAAATTATGCCCTGGCTTGAACCGATATCGCTACGCGGTCCGCATGCGCGGCTTGAGCCGTTGTCGCAGGACCATTGCGAGGGGCTGACGGAGGCCGTGAAGGACGGCGAGCTGTGGAAGCTCTGGTACACCTTCATTCCGCGCGCTGAGGACATGGGCAAGGAGATCGATCGCCGGCTGGGGCTGCAGGCGGCAGGCTCCATGCTGCCATGGACGGTTTTCGATGCCGACGGCAGGATCGCCGGCATGACCACCTACATGAACGTCGATGCGCCGAACCGGCGCGTCGAGATCGGTTCCACCTGGTATGCCACGCGCGTGCAGCGCAGCGCGCTCAATACCCAATGCAAATTGCTGTTGCTCGACCATGCGTTCGAAAACCTCGATTGCATTGCGGTAGAATTCCGCACGCATTTTTTCAATCATCAGAGCCGGCGCGGCATCGAGCGGCTGGGCGCCAAGCTCGACGGCATCCTGCGCAGCCATCAGATTGCATCGAACGGCACGCTGCGCGATACCGTGGTCTACAGCATCATCGCCGGCGAATGGCCGACGGTGAAGGCGCATCTGACCTATCAGTTGAACGAGAAGGCGCGGTAGCGGACCGGCGGAAGATGATGGATACATTCGATTATGTGATCGTGGGCGCGGGCTCCGCCGGATGCGTGCTCACCAACCGGCTGAGCGAGGACCAGGGCAACAGCATCTGCGTGCTCGAAGCCGGACCTCGCGACTGGCATCCCTACATCCATCTGCCGGCGGGCTTCATCAAGACCTTTCACATGAAGCGCATCAACTGGGCGTACCAGCAGGAGCCGGGTCCCTGGACCGGGGGCCGCAGCATCTATGCGCCGCGCGGCAAGACGCTCGGCGGCTCCTCTTCGATCAACGGCCACATCTACAATCGCGGCCAGCGCCAGGATTTCGATACCTGGGCGCAGCTCGGCAATCGCGGCTGGGGCTATCCGGACGTGTTGCCCTATTTCAAGCGGCTCGAGCGGCGCGTGGGTGAGGGCGAGGACGCCTTTCGCGGCCGCGACGGCAATCTGACCGTCACCACCATGGAATGGCGGGATCCGCTCTGCGAGGCGTTCATGGCCGGTGCAATGAGCCTCGGCATTCCGCGCAATCCCGATTACAACGGCGCGATCCAGGAGGGCGTATCCTACGCCCAGCGCACCATCAAAAACGGCCTGCGCGTCAGTGCGGCGACCGCGTTCCTGCATCCGGCGATGAAACGGCCGAATGTCCATGTGCGGACGCACGCGCATGCGACCGAGATCGTGTTCGACGGCAAGCGCGCAATCGGTGTGCGCTACGCCAAGGGCGGCAAGGGCGGTGCTGTCACCGAGGTGCGCGCGGCCAGGGAAGTCATTTTGGCGGGCGGCACCTACAACTCGCCGCAGCTTTTGCA
>Ga0137395_10001459_pt1 | contig 11000 bp, 9 predicted proteins | sample czobulk216metaG_FD_108283 | JGI IMG/M metagenome (GOLD analysis project Ga0137395, IMG submission 108283) | Vadose zone soil microbial communities from Angelo Coast Range Reserve, California, USA - czobulk2.16 metaG | ecosystem: Environmental > Terrestrial > Soil > Vadose zone | place: USA...
GGACGTTCACGGAAAATGTCAGTCCCCACGGGGTCCGAGTGATGACCCAGCAACCCTTCAGAACGGGCGAAAGACCGATCGTATGTGTTTTATCAGGCGAGTGCGAATCGCGAGGAACGGTAGTCTATTGCCAACCGCTGCCGAACACGCGGTATTGTGTTGGGATGGAATTTTCAGAATCGTCGGTCATCTGGAACACTAGGGTCTAGTACCTCCCCGCGAGCCGCAGCGCAACTTGCTCATTTCCTCACTGAAGCCGACACCCTCATTGCCACGAGAGCGGGTTGAAGCGTTGAAGGGCTTCTTGCGTGGTATTTCTGCCTGGGTATAGAACGGATTGTAGGCATCTCGCCGACACAATTGCGTCTGATCTCAAGAAGCCAGCTAGTTTGAAGATTACCCACATCGGAAAACGCGATCCAGAATTTACCTGATTCACGATGAGGTATTTTCCCGCTCAATTTACAGTCTTGACCTGATTGCCAGTCCAAACGGCTCAGTCTAGGGTCGACATGGCCCCCAAAGGTTCCTTCAAGACTTACTCCGGGAACGATTAAGTCCGCGTCGGTTGCCGATCGTGGTTGCTCTGGGCGCCTTGGCGGGTGCCTACGTCGGCTTTACGTTCAACGCGAGGGAAACATGAGCCGTATCCACGAGGCCTTGGCAAAGGCGGAACAGGAACGCAATGCTGGTCGAGTTGTAGATGAAGTGACCACCCTCGTGGGCGTGGCACCCCTTAGGCAAGTCGGAGAGAAACGTGACCCCGCCAAGGCGAACGAAGCCTTCGCCCGAACTGGCATGCTTGTCCCTCCTCCATCAAGCACCTCCTTGCGCTTCGACTCCGTGGTCGCGCATTGCCCGCATCCTGGGTGGCACCCGGAGCCACATGCAAACGTATTCTTGAATTCGACGGCAGGCCTACAGGGCGCCGAACAGTTCCGAACGCTCCGCTCGCGACTTTACCAAATCCGTGGGAGTCAACCGACCTATACGCTCTTAGTCACCAGTTCGCTGCCTGACGAGGGCAAAACGTTCGTGAGCAGTAATCTAGCCCAGGCGGTCCAGCAGCAACCGCAGCATCGCACGCTCCTGATCGACGCGGATCTGCGTTGTCCGCAACTCCATCTGGCGCTCGGTGCACCGCTTAGGCCAGGTTTGAGCGATTATTTGCGAGGCGAGGTCGATGAAATAAGCGCTCTCCAGCATGGCAAAGAAAAGAATCTCTGCTTTATGCCTGGCGGGAGCTACGTGCCAAATCCCAGCGAATTGCTTTGTAACGGTAGGTTGAAGGTGCTGCTTGATCGCCTCACTCCAATTTTTGACTGGGTCATACTCGATTCCCCACCTTGTCTTCCGGTCGCAGATGCCACTGTGCTGGCCGGTTTCTGCGACGGCGTATTGCTGGTCGTCCGCGCTGGGTCTACGCCAGTAGAAGTGGCTCAGAAGGTCTGCCAGCAGTTGCGAGGGGAAAATATTGTCGGTGTGGTGCTAAACGGAGCCGAACAAAATGAACTGTATTGCGCGCACTACTATGGACACGACCATGGCGATTCAGCTGTCGCCTAGTTTGCCCGTCTTCAGCACTGTGTTTCCTCTCCACGATTCAGGAGGATGGACATGAGTGAGGCGAATCTTCCTATTCACAACATCTCCGATACCGCCCGTTGGGTAGCGTATTTTCGAGCGCGCGAATCCGAGCGGCCCGACGCGCTGTTCCACGACCCTTATGCCGAGCGTTTGGCTGGCGAGCGTGGATTTCAGATCGCCAACACTCTGACCGACGGAAACAAGCATGACTGGGCGTGGGTGGCGCGTACGTACCTTTTTGACAAGTTTCTTTTGCGCGAGATCCGTGATGGAGTCGGCCTTGTGGTAAACCTAGCGGCGGGACTTGATGCCCGGCCCTACCGAATGCAGTTGCCCACCGCCCTGCAGTGGGTCGAGGTGGATCTGCCGGACATTATCTACTATAAGGAAGAAGTTCTTTCGAGCGACGAACCCAGATGCCATCTGGAGCGAATCCCTCTGGATCTGTCAGACAGGGCGGCGCGCCGCGCACTCTTCGGGGAGCTGAACCGCCGGGGGATGAAGATCGTCGTCCTGACCGAAGGTCTTCTCATCTACTTAACCAGCGAAGAGGTCGGCTCCCTTGCCTCGGATCTTACTGTTGGGGAGTCCTTCCAGAGCTGGGCTGTTGATCTTGCTTCGCCCGGCCAACTCAAGTTCATGCAGCGGAGAACGGGCAAACAGCTCAGCGCTGCCGGCGCGGCATTTAAGTTCGGTCCGCCCGAAGGCCCCAATTTCTTCGTGCCTTATGGATGGAGACCGGTCGAGGTTCAGGGGTTGCTAAAGACCGCGGCGCAGTTCAAGCGACCCCCCGTCGAACTGCTCTCTCTATTGCCCGAGCCCCAGGGCGCACCGGGTAATTATCCGTGGACGGGGGTGTGTCTACTCAAGAAGCACTAAAGCCGCACGTTAGAAATCCATGCCCTACACAATAGCGGTATAGCGGAATATGATACACACAATGCGAAAACGCTTCTGCAGTCCCCTCGCTTGAATTGCACTTAGAAAGGATCGGCGGCGAGCTTGGGAGGAGCGAACTGCCACTCACCGCTTCCAACCGGCTGCCCGAGATCGAGATGCCAGCCCACAATAGTGGCCGCATTCTGCTAACTGCAAGCTCCTCGGGGAGAACTCGATCAAATTGCTCGTTGACAACTCTCGGTCGTCACTGCTGTGCTCGACCAGTTGCTACAATTGAGGTCATACCTCCAATTTGCAGCCACGGGGCTTGCGAACGAATCATGATCGGTGAGGTCGGAGAGTACGGGTTAGGACAAGATAAATTCGGAGCCGAATCCGATGGGGATCCAGACTCAACCCAGTTTGATCGGCTTCCAGCTGACCGCCAGACGGCCAAGGGCTCTAATCGAACTAGATTTCATGGTGACAACCACTTCAGAGCGGCTAGAGGATTCAGGAGACGTTCAACGGTAAGATGGGTTTCACCAGCAGGTTGGATAAATACGTTTTCGGCAAAAACGGAACTTATTGCAGGATCTCACCCTCTGTGCCGGGAGAATCATAGGGGTAGCCCGCGTACCCTTCGGAATGATCTACTTGGTTCAACAAAACTCCGAGCAGGTTCTTGCCCCGGAATTCCAAAACCCCTTTTTCCGCTATGTCACACCTTGTCTCTCCGGCTCTAACAACGAAGAGCGCCCCGTCACACAAATCTGCCAGGATGTTGGCATCATGAATCGGCAGGGCGGGCGGAGAATCAAGAATCACCCAGTCAAATACGGGAGTGACAAGATCGAGCAGCTTTTTCATCCGGTCGCTTGAGAGCAGTTCGCTGGGATCCGAAACCGGACGACCACTGGGAATGAAGCAAAGATTGGCATTGGGTCCACGCTGGATCACTGCGTATTCGTCAGCTTCTCCCCGCAAGTAGTCCGTGAGCCCGGGGCCAATCGGTGCGCCCAGCGCGATATGAAGACGAGGAGCACGGAGGTCGGCATCAATCATTAACACGCGCTTATCAGGCTGGCGGACGATGGACTGCGCTAGGTTGGTCGCGACAAACGTTTTCCCCTCGGCGGGAACGCTGCTCGTCACTAACACCCGCCTCAGCGGTCTGGCCGCGGCAATCTGATAAAGACGAGAACGCAATGTCCTGAAGCGCTCTGTACCGATCTTCGCGCTGTCATCTGCTCGGCGGAATAGGTTGTAGTCCGCATCAGGCTTCCACTCTGGGTGAGTACACCATTTGATCAGATCATCGAAGCGAAGAAAGTGACCGACCTCGGATGGCCGGGTGCTGCGCACCTGCTCAGCCACTTGGCCCGCGGTCAAAATGGACTGAGGAATGTCCACACCAATGGGAGCGAGATCAGCGCGTTCCACTGCCAACACCTGCGACGTTTTTTCCTTTGCAGCCTTTTTCAAGGCGTCGTGAATCCGGCTCATCGTGTCCTCGGTGTCGCTTTCCTTGTCCTATTGCTAATCAGCTTCTTTCGCTCGTCTTCTGATAGGAGCCGCCAACGCGCAGCGTGCCGCTCTTTCCGCTGCCGGCCAGTTCCAACATCGGAACCATCCCTAGAACCGGTAATTTCAGGAAGAGTTCCACATCTCTTTCCGTGTGCATAGATTTGTCGTTAAGCGCGATCAGATACATCAACCCTAGACCCAAGGCGAGCCCTGCGCCCAATCCGCCGCCGGCAAAATACAACTTTTTCGGGAAGGAAGGTTTCTCGGGCAGGCTCGCTGGATCGAGCACGCGAAATTGCTCACTTTGCTGCTGGTGTTCAAGATCCGTGGCCATTGCCGATTGCTCGTGCTTTTTCAGCAAATCGTTGTAGAAATCAAGCGCAGTCTGGTGACTACGTGTAATTTCTTTGAACTGTTGTTCTACTACGGGGCTAGCCTGTATGCGTGCCTGCAATTGGAGGATCTGGGCTTGGATTTGACTCTGTCGTTTGGACAGATCGAAAATGCTCACTTCGTCTTGTCGGAGTTTTGCGCGGAGCTGTTGCATCTGGGGAGGTTCGATGGCCGAACCGTGAATAGAGCCACTCCCCTGCCCGCTGGTCTTCGGCGCTCCCGACATGTGTTTTTTCAACTCTTCGATTTGATGCTGGGCCTTGATAACGTCCGGATGCTCAGGAGTGTAACGGGCGAGCAAGCCAGAGAGCTGGTCCTGCAAGGCAATGAGTTGTTGTTCGGCAGTTTCAGGATTTTGACCCGTCTGGGACATCTTCCAAGTGGCTTCCTGCTGGTTCAGGAGCGACTCATTGAGAGCCTTCTCCTGCTGTGCCCGGCTCAGGGCTTGGGTATTTGCTTCAAGTTGTGAGTTCATCCCAGTCAGCAGGCTCAGATTGGCTTGCCCTTCTTCCGGGAGAGAACCGAGGTAACGACGCTTGAACTGGGCCAATTTTGCATCTTGTTCGTCGAGTTTCATTTTGGCTTCATCGAGCTGACCGCTCAGGAAGGAGGTCGTCTGCGACGCTTGCCGTTCGCGTTCTCTAGTATTCTGCTCCATGAACATAGAGGTAATTTCTGAGCAGATTTGCTGAGCAGTCAGCGCATTATCAAAAGTCACACTCACATAGAATCCTGGAAGGCTGCGATCCTGCGTTCCTGCCATGGGTGCGAGGGGCTTGACCGTCACAGTATTTCTCAATTTTTCGACCAAATCTTCGATGTGGACCCGTTCTCGGTCCTGCGCATAAAGACCAAACTTTTCGATGATAGGCTGCAGGCGTGTCCGGCTTAGAATCTGCTCTTTCATGGAAGCCAATCGATGATTCAATTCTTCGCTGACCACGGGCCTGACATACTCGGTGGGTACCGTGGGTTGATCGACGAGCACCAGCGTCTGCGAGGTATAGCGCTTGGGTAACGTGATGGCAACTAGCAAACCGAGAACGCCACAGCCAATCACAGTAAGCGGCAGTATCCACCAGTAGCGCCGAAGAATTCGTCTTGCCTCGGTGATCGTTATCTCGCCATTCTTCATCATGTTCCGCCCCGTTTCAATCTCTTACAACTTCCCCCAAGCCAGGAACGCCCAATGCCTTCCGAATAACACGAGGAAGGTCTTAGCTCGGAGATTGCACGCGTCCTGCCAGGGTAAGGGATTCGCGGCAGTGACCCGCCAACAAAGTAAGTAGTTTAGTTTCCATATGATAGAGGGATCTTGGCGACCGAGGCGAAAGTGCCGATCAATAGAATATAACCCTGATCCCGAGGAATAGTGGAAGAATTCTATCCACATTATCCCAGCAATTCGCCTTCCTGGCAGTTGATTCGCTCTTTGGGAGGGCCGCTTAGATCACAGGGATGCCTCGTGATGGCGGTGCGTTACCTATCTATCCTATTTTCAATAACTTCCAGGCCCCCGGGAAATCCCCGCTTTCTGGGTTCGAGGACAAAGAATTGCAATCAGAAGGAGGGGTTGATACCGACCGGAGTGTGTCGAAATGCCATTGCTAGCCTATATGCGAAACAGCAGTCGTCCATTTTTGACCCTAAGCCTGTTGTTACTGCTTGCCACCGTTCTCGGCGGCTGCTCCGGTAACCCTAATTCCCGAAAGCAAAAATTCTATGCGCAAGCGGTCGTCGACTTTGATAGAGGCAAGTACCCCGAGGCAGTGATTTCGCTGCGCCGGGCGTTACAAGTCGACCCGCGCTTTGTCGAAGCGCACTACAAACTCGCACAGTGCCACGAGCGCCAGGGAAGCTGGGCAGCCGCCTTTCAAGAACTACAGCGAACGATCGATCTCCAGCCAGATAACTGGCGAGCCCAGGTCGAACTCGGCCAGATCTTGCTCGCTGCGGGCAAGAATGCAGATGCAAAAGACCGCGCCATGCTCGTCCTGCACAGCGATCCTAAGAACATCGACGCCCGTATCCTGCTTTCCAATGCGGATGCCCTGCTCGGCAATTCGAACGACGCTCTAGAGGAAGCCAGAGATGCCGTGACAATGGGCCCGGACAGACTCGCGGTCTATATTAATCTTGCGGTGATTGAGGAAAGGGCCGGTGCCGTCGAAGACGCTGAAGCGCATCTAGAAAGAGCTGCGTCTCTCGATCCATCTTCGATCGAGCCGATCATGGCCCTTGGAACTCTGTACAAGAGGCAAAAACGCTGGCGGGAAGCAGAAAAGCAGTTTCAGGCAGCGGTTGTTTTGGCACCTAAGAATCCCGTGCCCCGCACGGCCCTCGCAGGCACATATCAGAATATTGGTCAGGAAGCGGAAGCTGAACGCGTCTTGTCTGATGCCAAGCAACAATCGCCAGACGATCCAGCGATGTACCGACTGCTCGGTGATTACTATATTGCACGAAGTGATTCCGCAAGGGCAGTTCGGGAGTTTGGTGCACTTTTTGTGCAACATCGGCGTGATCTGCAAGTCCAGAAAACATACATCCAGCTATTGATCCTCAATCATAGGCTCGACGAAGCAACCACGCTAGCTAACGAATTGTTGAACAGCTCCTCGCGAGATGCGGAGGCCCTCCTTCTTCAAGGGCAGATTCAGATTCAACGGGCACATTTCGACGACAGTGTCACTACCCTGCAGCAAGCCGTGAAACTCGCCCCTAATTCTGCATTCGGACACTACCAGCTCGGCGTCGCGTTTCATGGTAAGGGCAATGTGCAGCAAGCGGAAGGCGAATGGCAGACGGCCGTGCGCCTGCAGCCGAATCTTGTTGATGCCTGGTCCGCACTCGGTGCCAGCGCGGTGCGGCGCGGGGATTGGCGAACCCTCGAGTCAATCAGCAAGCAGCTCCAGAAGACTGCGCCGGCCTCCACGGAGGGATATCTCCTCCATGCAACAGCAAGATTTAACCAAGGAGACGCCATTTCGGCCGAAGCAGACTTGAAACATCTCTTGGATCTAGCTCCCCAAAGCGCAATCGGGTATGCAAAGCTCGGCCGGCTGCGAACGGAACAGAAGCGTTGGGCTGAAGCGGAAGATTCCTATCGCAAGGCGTTATTGCGGGAACCAGGTTCTCTTGACGCTCTCGAGGGACTTGTAGATCTCGATTTCCACAATGACCGGCCTTCGAATGCCCTTCGGCTCATCCAGACTCAGCTCGAACGAACTCCGAACAATTCGCCCCTGTATTCCTTGCTCGGCCAAGCCCTGCTCCGGAACGGGAAACCGGCTGAGGCGGAGCAGGCGTTGACCCGGGCCAGAGATCTCGACAAACAAAATGTAGGAGCCCTGGTCCTATTGGGACAAGCGCAAGCAAGTCGTGGAGCCACGGACCGAGCCATTTCCAATTTTCAACATGCTATCGAACTGGTTCCAAACAGTGTTCGGCTGTACGTGGACCTTGCTGGCTTGTACGAATTGCAAGGTGACTGGCAAAAGGCTGAGACCTTGTACCAAAAGGCACTTTCGATCCAATCCGATGATGCCTTGGCAGCCAATAATCTGGCATATCTGATGCTGGAACACGGTGGAGACGTCAACGTCGCGCTGACCCTGGCACAAACAGCGCGGCGTGGATTACAAGGGGTGCCAAATTCCGCCGACACGCTGGGCTGGGCTTACTATCACAACGGCTCATTTCCCGCCGCGGCACCATTACTCGAAGAAGCGGTTAGAAAGGCCCCGTCCAACTCGACCTACCTCTACCACCTTGGCCTAATCTATGCAAAGCTCAAGTATTCAGCACGTGCTCGAGACCAATTCGAGCGGGCAATCAGCGTTGACCCAAAATCTCCCATCGCGGAACGCGCGCGAAGCGCATTGAGCCAAGTCGCGGGGTCGTAGCCCTTGTTTTCGAATATCATGAGCGGAGTTCCGTCTTCGAGGAAGAGGAGGCAGCTCATTGGTGGTTGACTTCGTCGAAGCCATGAAGGCAAAACGAAAATCAACTCGCTTGAGAGGCTTTCAGTTCCCGGATCGAATCACTTCCCTAAATCGTCCGTTCTGGGAACGGCACTTCCACCAGCGTCGTCAATCACAGCTGTGGTCGCGAAGCACCGAATCTAGTTTGGGGCCATTCCGCTCGCGGTTATGGCACTGTGGCAGGTACTTCGTTGGAAGGAATACTCTCGCCGCCGGTCGAGTCCACTGCCGTCGTCACGTAGTAATAAGTAATACCGCTGCCGCTCACCACCGTCGTATCAGTAAAGGCCAGGCCGGGAACAAGCAAAGGGTTCACTTTTGCATATTGCGCGCCGCTCACCGTGCTGCGATAGACGTTGTACCCGGACACAGACGACGTACTCGCGTTCCAAGATAGCGCAACAGAATGCGTCACCAGGGGAGTGGCCGTGAAATTCACACTGGTAACATTGACCCCGTTGACCGCGACGTTTTGGCTGGCGGGCGTTAAGAGGTAGCCTGTGCTACTGGGAGTAATCGTGTAAGACCCGTTCGCCAATCCAGTGAAGGTGTAATTGCCCGCACTGTTCGTTACCGTCGTGGCACCTGCCGCCCCACCGAGAATTACAGTCGCGCCGGCCCCACCCAGCGTCGGGCTGATCGTCCCCGAAATGCTAAATGTCGGACCAACCTGGGCTGTCGCAGTGAAATTCAATCCTGTGACGCTGGCACCGCTAACCGTAGCGTTCTGGCTGGTTGGGTTGAATGTGTAACCCGCGTGACTCGGAGTAACCGCGTAGGTCCCGTTCGATAGTCCAGTGAATGTGTAGTTGCCCGAACTGTTCGCCGTCGTTGTCGCGCTAGCCGCTCCACTCAATGTAACTGTTGCGCCGTTCCCGCCCGCCGCCGGGCTAATTGTCCCTGAGAGACCAAAGGTTAGGGCTGTGGCGGTGAAATTCATTCCCGTGCTGATATTGGCGCCACTGACCGTTACATTCAGGCTGCTAGGATTGAACGTGTAACCCGCATGTGTCGGAGTGATTGTGTATGTCCCGTTGGCCAAACCACTAAAAGTGAAATTTCCTGAACTGTCGGCTGTGGTTGTGGCGTTCGCTGCTCCACTGAGTGTGACGGTTGCTCCGCTCCCACCTGCCACCGGGCTGATGGTTCCCGAGATACTGTAGGTTTGTGGCGGGGTGGATTGTGGAGTACTTTGCCCGCTGACTATGCCGGAGCAGCCGCAAAGGAAGGCCAGCGGCGCAAGAATGCCCGTTAGGACCAGAGCAAGACGAAGCCGCGAAGCTACCAGGCGCGTCTTTGCAGTCTGGATTTCATTTTTTCGCTGCCGCATCGCTCAAGCTCCTCAGACAATTGCCCGAACGCCAGTCTACGTCCATGAAAACCCCTGAGAAACTGCTTGAAAGGCTAGTTTAGGTACAGGTATTGATCCTGTCCCTGAGGACCATAATAATCTCAGGGTTTCCCCTGGAGTCCGACTTCAACTAGATTGCTCCAAAATTTAGGTGCGTTGCCCCCCACAGTGGATTTCCACAACCCAGACACCCAAGAGCCCTTCCTTTTCACCAGCCAACGGGTGGGACTCCCGGCACGGGTTGACCGTGCGTGATCTTCCCGCCCCCGACCACCTACGGGATCGCGGCCGACACTTGGTTCGAGTAAGTACTTTCCATCCCGGTGGAGTCAACTGCCGTCGTTACATAGAAGTAGGTCGTCCCGCTCTGTACGGTCGAATCGTTGTAAGTGAGACCCGCAACCAACGAGGAGTTGACCTTCGTGTATCCGCTCCCGCTCACCGTGCTGCGGTAGACGTTGTAACCGGCGACGGTCGAGGTGCTAGCATTCCAGCTTAACGCCACTGAGTGTTGTACCGGCGCGACTCCAGTTCCTGATAGCGAGACCGCGGCCGGCGACCCGGTCGCGTTGCTCACGATTGAAATGCTGCCACTTACGGCGCCCGTTAGCGTGGGACTGAACTGCACAACGAGGGTGACAGTTTGGGACGGTGTGAGCGCAACAGGGGCGCCACCGCCGGTCATCGTATAGCCGGCGCCGCTCAAGTTGATCTGTGAAATTGTCACGTTGGAATTGCCAGTATTGGTAATCGTGACATTTTGGGTGGCTGAGGAAGTACCCGTTGTCACGTTGCCAAAGCTTAGGCTCGTTGGATTGATGCCAAGGGTAAGTATGGCAGCGATTCCCGCCCCGGTGAGAGATACAGAAGTGGGCGAACCGGGCGCGTTGCTCACAATTGAGATGTTGCCGGACACCGTGGCCACTGAGATCGGCAGGAACGTTACCGTAACGGTGGTTTGTTGCCCTACGTTCACATTCAAGGGCAGCGAAAATCCACTGACAGTGAAGAAAGCCGAGCCAGTTTCAGTCAGTTGAGTGATAGTCAAAATGGCCGTGCCCGTGTTCTTGATGATCAAAACCTGGGACAAGTTAGTGCCCACCACAGCGTTTCCGAAGTTTAAGGAAGTCGGACTCACCTGGATTGCAGGAGCCGGTGCCGCATTCACCGTCAGTGTCCCTGACGCGCTCGTCACCGTCCCGGCCGTGTTCGTCACCACTACCCTGAACGCCGATCCGCTGTCGGAACTCGTTGTTGCCGGCGTCGTATAACTCGTTGAC
>Ga0137395_10001460_pt1 | contig 10993 bp, 10 predicted proteins | sample czobulk216metaG_FD_108283 | JGI IMG/M metagenome (GOLD analysis project Ga0137395, IMG submission 108283) | Vadose zone soil microbial communities from Angelo Coast Range Reserve, California, USA - czobulk2.16 metaG | ecosystem: Environmental > Terrestrial > Soil > Vadose zone | place: USA...
CAGATTTGAATCAGCAGATCGACGTAGGAACTCAGGAAATGAGTCTCCATCGTGACCTCTGATCGGTCGGGCAGGACGAATTCAGGACGCGCGCGGAACTTCTTGATATAGCTGAAAATGTAGTCCCACCGGCCGCAGTTGAGCCCGGCAGAGTGCTCGCGCAATTCGTAAAGGATCTCGTCCATTTCGAAAGCGGCGAGGATGGTTTCAATCAAAACCGTGGCCCGAATCGAGCCCCGCGGAATTTTCAGTTCATCCTGAGCAAAATTAAAAACGTCGTTCCATAGCCGCGCCTCAAGATGATTCTCCAGTTTCGGCAGGTAGAAATAGGGGCCCGTTCCCTTGCGCAGCAAGGCCGCAGCGTTGTGAAAAAAGAACAAACCGAAATCAAAGAGAGAGCCCGAGATCGGCTTACCATTCACTTTGAAGTGTTTTTCGTCCAGATGCCATCCTCGCGGCCGCACCATCAGCGTGGCTAGCTTCTCGCCTAGTTGGTATTTTTTTCCTTCCGGACTTTCGAAGGTAATCGTGCCCCGGATCGCATCGCGCAGGTTGTACTGACCTTCAATGTTGTTGCTCAAGGTCGGAGTATTGGAGTCCTCGAAGTCAGCCATGTAAACATTGGCGCCCGAGTTCAGAGCATTGATGATCATCTTGCGATCGACGGGCCCCGTAATTTCCACCCGGCGGTCGAGCATGTCTTTGGGAATCGATGCCACTTTCCAATCGGCCTTGCGGATTGAAGCCGTTTCCGGCAGAAAATCCGGGAGCTTGCCACGATCCAGCTCCTGCTGCAACCCTTGCCGTCGAGCCAAAAGCTCCTGTCGCCGCGGCTCGAAAGCAGCCGACAGCTTCGACAAAAATGCACGGGCCTCAGCGGTAACAATTTCAGCTTCGATTTGATTCGAGGTCGATTTGGACTCGGCAAAAGTGGTGTTCTTCATAGCAATATCATATTCGCTTGCAGCCGCCCTGCCCAAGCGCTAGGTCATTTCGGACTAGTGGAACCAGACGGACGGGCCAATTTGCACGACTGCGGAATCCGGCATCTACTGCCTCTGGACGCAAATATCTCGACGGGGAAAAACATGACGACTTCAAGCCAGTCTAAAAATCAACAGAGCGATAATCGGCAGCAGATTGGTAATTGGCAGACCAGCTCGCGATGGCGCGGTATCTCTCGCCCTTATTCGCAACAGGATGTCGATCGCCTGAAGGGCTCCATGGAGATTGAGCACACTTTGGCCCGTCACGGCGCCGAACGGCTATGGAATCTCCTGACCGGCGGCTCGGAACCCTTCGTTCCCGCACTAGGGGCTGTCACCGGCAACCAGGCCGTGCAGCAGGTCAAAGCTGGATTGAAAGCGATTTACGTGAGCGGATGGCAGGTTGCCGCGGATGCCAACAATGCCGGTCAGATGTACCCGGACCAGAGCCTCTATCCCGCAGATAGCGTCCCTAATCTTGTCCGCCGGATCAACCAGGCGCTGATGCGCGCCGATCAGATCCATCATGCCGAAGGCAACAAGAATGAAGGCAACAAGAATGACGATCTGAACTGGTTCCCGCCGCTTATTGCCGATGCCGAAGCCGGATTCGGCGGCAATCTGAACGCCTTTGAGCTCATGAAGGCGATGATTGAGGCCGGAGCCGCCTGCGTCCATTTTGAGGATCAGCTTTCATCCGCCAAAAAGTGCGGCCATCTCGGCGGAAAAGTCCTTGTGCCGACTACCGAAGCGATTCAGAAACTGGTCGCGGCTCGACTCGCCGCCGATGTCATGAATGTTCCCACGCTGATCATGGCGCGCACCGATGCCGATAGCGCCAACCTGCTAACCAGTGATATCGATCCGCGCGACCGCGAATTTCTGACCGGCGAAAGAACCGTCGAAGGTTTCTACCGCTTTAAAGGAGGCCTGAAAGCCGCCATCGCACGCGGCCTGGCGTATGCTCCGTACGCCGATATTCTGTGGTGCGAAACCTCCAAGCCTGATCTAGAGGAAGCGCGCGAATTTGCCGAAGCCATACACAAGGTTTTCCCGGGCAAACTGCTCGCCTACAACTGCTCGCCTTCCTTCAACTGGAAGAAGAACCTGGACGACGCCACCATCGCCAGTTTTCAACACGAACTCGGCCGCATGGGATACAAGTTCCAGTTTGTTACGCTCGCCGGATTCCATGCCCTGAACCTCGCTATGTTTGAGCTGGCTCGCGGCTACAAGCAGGCTGGCATGACCGCCTATTCGCGGCTGCAGGAGAAGGAATTTCTACGTGAGCAGCAGGTTGGCTACGAGGCAGTGAAGCACCAGCGCTTTGTCGGAACCGGATACTTCGATGCAGTCCAACAGGTGATAACTAGCGGGACGACATCGACGATGGCGCTGGAAGGATCCACGGAGCAGGCGCAATTTACCGATGTGGTCGACCTTCTCGTCGAGAAGAGCTACAACCGCGGCAATCGCCGCAACGATAGCGGCGGCGCAAGTCCGGTCGAAAGCGACGATTTATCCAGCCACGATTTATCCAGCGACGATAGATCTAGCGATGGGAGATCCGTGGAAGCTACCAACTGGGAAGAATCCGACGAGCTAATGCCATCGGGAGATTAGCATCAGTTGGCGATGGAAGCGGTCGAAGAGCGGTCCAAGAGAAGTTGAAACAAGACGAGAGGTTGAAGCGAGACCGAAGCAGGATGACCTACGCAGGATGACCGACGCCTGCTTCGTTTTTTTTTCGAGGCGCAAACGCGGGCCCGGATTCGCAAAAAACTCAGGCGGGCTTGGTGCGGGCCCGTTTGTCTTCCCTAAGTTGAGCTGCCGTAAAAGTGCTGCCACAAGTGCTGCATCTCCAATTTGTGGAGGCGCTGCTTAGCGGATTTAACTCGCCACTACCCGGTTGGGGTTGGTTCGCACGTACCGCCAGAACCAACTCGCCCCCGCAATCCGAACATTCACGTTTTGCCATAAGTCCCGTCTACTCGATCATCAGGTTCCCACACCCGTTCGCAGCGGAAACCCCGTATAGAAAATGCATTCCGAATTCCGCGAACTGCCTGGTGTCACAGCCAGCTTCTATAACTATCGCACATATCGCAGAAACGAACCGGTCAATAATGACCATTTAGGAATGACCGTTTATGCTGGCCCAGACGGCAACGGCAACGCAGCGGCAACGACCCGGCCAATCCGGGCATCTCAGCAGGTGATACGGCACATCTCCTTTGCAGTGTTATAGATTGTGCTCAAGTCGACTCCGAACAGCAGGGGAATTCATGAAGCCAGATCCAAATCGCCGAGATATTCTTCGCAATGCCGCAGCGCTGGCGGCAGCAACTGCAGCCATTAGCGTGCCCGGCAGTTTGTTGGTTCTGCCAGTATCCGCAAATGCCGAACAAACGGAGCCTGAGGTCACAGCGACGGAGGATCTGATGCGGGAGCATGGGGTAATTCGCCGAGCGTTGCTGGTTTACTTCGAGACTGTGCCGAAACTGCGTCAAAATCCAGCGAGCGTAGACCCTTCAGCTTTGCATCAAACAGCTCAACTCTTTCGCACCTTCGGCGAGGACTATCACGAAAGAATGCTGGAAGAGCAGCACATTTTCCCTCTGGTGCGGAAACAGGGTGGCGAACTGGAACGCTACGCCGATATTTTAACCGCGCAACATAAACGTGGACGCGAGGTCACAGACTACGTTCTCGCAGTTACGAATGGCTCCAAAATCAGCGCTGCGCATGCGGAACCGCTGGCAAAAGTATTTGAGAGCTTTGTGCTCATGTACGAAAACCATGCCGCACGCGAGGACACGATTATCTTTCCGGCGTGGAAGAAAAACTTCAGCAACAAGCAGCTCGATGAAATCTCAGATCAGTTCGAGGATATCGAGCACAAGATGTTCGGCAAAGACGGCTTCGAAGATGCCGAGAAGAAGATCGGCAATGTCGAAGGAATGCTGGGGTTCGCCGATCTGGCGCAGTTTACCCCGCCTCCGCCGCCGAAAGTGTAGTCAACCAATCTGGGGTAAGGAGATCAACATGGCAAATGCAAGTCAATATGGCGAGAACGATCCGCGCCATCACTCCGCAAACCTTCGGCAGATGCTCACCGATGTGATCAATCATGCACGCGCAGATGTAAAGAAGGTTAACGACGCCAAGGCGCAAGCCCTGTTTGAGACTACTGCCGAAGTGCTCACCGGGTTGCGCAAAGCGTATGACGACTACGAGCAGAAGAATGAAGAGGCATGGAAAAAGGCAAGTTAGAATCTCGAATGCACCTTTCCAGAATGCTGCGCAGCAACGCTCCGGCGGCAACGATTCTAGTTCGGTTGCTGATGGGCGGGGTATTTTTGTCGGAGGGAATTCAGAAGTTTTTGTTTCCAGAGACTCTCGGAGTAGGGCGCTTCGTGAAGATCGGGATTCCTGCACCTTCCTTTTTTGCGCCTTTCGTTGGCATGGTGGAAATTGTCTGCGGTGCGCTTTTACTAATCGGATTGTTGACCCGGCTCGCCGCCGTACCTCTACTGATCGATATAAGCGTGGCAATTCTTACGACCAAGATGCCCATGCTGGCGAAAGCAGGTTTTTGGTCTACCATGCACGAAGCGCGGACGGATTATTGCATGTGTCTGGGGTCACTGTTTCTTCTGATTGTGGGAGGCGGCGCGCTGTCGATCGACGCCCGCATTTGCGGTAACCATGCCGCCGGTGATAGCAATTGAGGACGCTGGCTCTAGACCGGTGGAGCGCCGGGCGTCCCCGCCCGGCCACCCAACTGCCCGTAAAGGCGAGACGCCCTGTAAACTTTGGTCTGAATCACGGAGCTTTTCCGCAGTGGTTTTACGCAGTCTGCTCGACTGCTGGCAGTCAACTTGCAAGCTTACTGGATGCGAAGAGATGATTTTGCAAACCCACTCGTCACTATTGCCGGGGCTAGCGCTAATGACTCAACCATCAACCTTTAAAAACAGCTTTTGGAGTGTCCTGGCCTCGCCGGCCTTATGTCTTCTTCTGGTGGTAATGATCTGCCGCGGCAGTTCCCCGGCATACTCGGTTTTAACCCACGAGGAAATTGTGGACTTGCTCTGGGCAGATGACATCCGGCCTCTCTTGCTCCAGCGTTATCCCGGACTGACCGACGATCAGATCAAGGAAGCGCACGCCTACGCTTACGGTGGCGCGGTCATTCAGGACTTGGGTTACTACCCCTTCGGCAGCAAGGAATTCAGCGACCTGGCTCATTACGTTCGAACCGGAGATTTCGTTCGCGAGCTTCTGCTGGAGAGCCAGGATGTAAACGAGTACGCGTTCGCCCTGGGGGCGCTGGCCCACTACTCGTCCGATATCACTGGCCACCCGGCAGTGAATCAGTCGGTAAGCATTGAGTATCCAAAGTTGCGGGCGAAGTTTGGCAAGTTCGTTTTGTATGCCCAGGATAAGACGGCGCACCTGAAAACGGAGTTCGGCTTCGACATGGTGCAGGTGGCTAAGAATCGCTACGCATCGCAGCAGTACCATGACTTCATTGGCTTCAATGTCTCAAAACCCTTGATGGAGCGGACTTTCCCCGTGATTTACGGATTGCAGGTAAAAGATGTGATCAATCACGAAGATCTAGCGATCGGTTCGTATCGTTTTGCCATCAGCCGACTGATTCCGGAAATGACGCAGGTCGCGCTGGCGACCCACAAGAAGGAAATAATTAAAGAGCACCCTAACTTCGCGAAGAAGAAATTCCTCTATCGCCTTTCGCGCTCCTCCTACGAAAAAGAGTGGGGAAAGGATTACACAAAGCCTGGGTTCGGAGCCCGGCTCATGGCGCTGTTCTTTCGCATCGTGCCAAAGATCGGCCCCTTCAAGGGGCTCGGCTTCAAGAACCCAACCCCGCAGACTGAAGACCTATATTTCAAAAGTATTAATGCGACCGTCGATCAATATCGGAGCTTTTTGCATGAGGTGAAAGCTGATTCGCTCCGTCTCACAAATTGTGATCTTGATAGCGGGAAAGTCACTCATGCCGGGGAATACTCGCTGGCCGACGACACGTATGCAAAGTTACTGCACCAGTTGGCTGGGCATAAGTTCGACGCGCTGACTCCGGAGTTGCGTAATAACATACTGACTTTTTATTCGAATCCGGCGGCGCCGCTCAACACCAAGAGGAAAGAAAAAGAAAATGATTGGAAGAATGTGCAAACCGACCTAGATCAGCTAAAAGCTGCAATTGTAGCTTCGCCAAGTGGCGATCTAAAGGGCGATCCGAAGGGCGACATGAAGACTGATTCCACTACCGCCCCGCCCGCCACTCCAGTTTGTGCCGCTGGGCAGTAAAAGCTCCGGCCGAGCCGATATAAAGCCCAATAGCTAGTGGGCGGCGAGTCTCTCGCCGCGCATCCGCCAAACCTAGGCGCTTACTCGAACCGAGACCAATTCCGGACTACAATGTGAATTTTGCATGGACTTAACCGCGTCTTCCGCCGTAAGTCTTCCCATTACCAGGGCCAGCTTGCGATTGGTTGTCGTCTGGATAGGAAGACGATCCATACGCAATACATATTGAGGAGCGTGAGCACCGCCGCGGTTTACTTTCACCACAAACTTGATATTTGTCATGGTTCCTTCCCATTCTTCGAGCGTTTTATCGTAGTATCGCTTGACTCAGAACTCTCCACGCATGCAAAAAGAACATAGGTCAGATTGGCTAAGTTGCAGGGACTGAAGGCGGCTCTAACTCAGTCTTGATGCTAGGCTTGTGGGCGACTATTGTCAAGCTCATCAACCCCGGTAGCAAAACTACTATGTCCAACAACAGCAATACCGAAACTGCCTGCAATTACCACGAAGCCACCAAACATTCGTATTCCAGCGTTCGGACCAACCCCCATTCCCTCGATTTTGACAATCAGCCCTTGCCCTTCAAAATCTACCCGCAGCTGGAGCCTTTGCCCATGCCCTCCGAGCTGCGTCAAACTGGAATCGCCGCTCTTTCCGCGATCTCTAGCAACGTACCTCTTCACACTGACGACACTGACGCAACGCCCGATCTGGAGGCTGTCGCCCAGCTTCTCTTCCTCTCCGCCGGCATCACCAGGCAGAGGAAGTACCCGGGCGGCGAAATTTATTTTCGGGCGGCTGCCTGCACCGGAGCCCTCTACGAAATTGAGCTTTATCTGGTTTGCAGTGACTTGGCGCGGTTGCCCGCTGGTGTTTATCACTTCGCTCCGGCCGAGTTCGGATTGCGTAGATTGCGGGCTGGCGACTATCGCACTGTTCTGCTCGAAGCTACAAGCGGCGAAGCGGCCGTCGCCCACGCTCCAGTGACGATTGTTTGCACTGGAACCTACTGGCGCAATGCGTGGAAGTATCAAGCTCGCACCTACCGGCATTTTGGCTGGGATAACGGCACCCTCCTTGCCAACTTGCTTGCCGTTGCCACCGCCCTCGGCTTGCCCGCGGAGATTGTATGCGGCTTTGTCGATTCGACTGTAAATCGCCTTCTCGACCTCGACACTGAGCGTGAAGTGGCTTTCTCGCTCGTCACGATTGGTCATGGCCCCAGTCTGCCCTCAAAACGTCCTTCCCCGGTTGACGATCTGTCTCGGCTGGGCTTCGAAACTGTGCCTCTCTCCACGAATGAGATTGACTACCCGCTCATGCGCGAAATGCACGCGGAATCGTCGCTCACTTCGCCCGAGGAGGTGGCGGCATGGCGCGACAACCGCGACTCGGGAGGAACGGACTCGGGCAGCGCTCGTCTGCGTCCAGTAAATGACTCGGTGGTGGTTCCGATTCAGCCCTTATCCGACGCGGAGATGCCCAGCGATCCGATCGAGCAGGTCATTCTTCGCCGAGGCTCCAGTCGCCAGTTTGCTCGGACGCCCATCAGTTTCGCGCAACTTTCGACCATGTTGCGGCGAGCGACACGGGGCGTGAGGGCCGACTTTCTTATTTCAGACAAAACGGATGCGACACTCCCTCAACTGAACGACCTTTACCTGATTGTCCATGCGGTCGAAGGGCTCGAGCCGGGAGCTTATTTCTTCCATCGCGATGCCCAGGTTTTAGAGCGTTTAAAGCAAGGAGAATTTCGCAACGAAGCCGGCTATCTCGGACTCGAGCAGCAGTTGCCGGCCGATGCGGCGGTGGATATTTTCTTCTTGGCGGACTTACGCCCCGTATTCAATCGCTTGGGAAATCGCGGGTATCGTGCCGTACAACTGGAAGCCGGCATAGTCGGCGGAAGGCTCTACCTCGCAGCCTACGCTCAACGGCTCGGCGCAACCGGTCTCACTTTTTATGACGACGACGTTACCCGCTTTTTCTCTCCTCATGCCGAAGGCAAGAGCGCCATTTTTCTAGTGGCTGTAGGCCACAGCATCAAACGGTAGCCGCGACCACGATTGGGGGTAATCGCGATGACATCAAGGTTCCATGCACAACCTCCGCACCATCCAGAGCTTAGCTCCATCTGAATCAGACCTTGGTGCGGGATGTGAGCAATCTTGCACAGAAAAACGCCCCAGGCCGTGTCATCGTAAGCACACCATAAAGGTGTAGTTGATGGAACGCGACTTCCGCCATTACCGCGATCGTTTTCGAAGACGGGTGGCCGCGCTCCGTGCATCGCTGGCGAATATGTTTGCTTCAGTCACGCCCTCACCCGCTGCTTTCTCCAAACAAAGGATGTGCCCTTTTTGTGGCCTGCTTACATCCTGGGCTAAGAGGTCTTGCCTGGAGTGCGGAAGGACGCTCGCGCCGGCAACCAGATAGTCCCTGGTTGAGACAGACGCCCGTACCGATGGAACACGGGTGGAACAAAAACAGAGAAGATAAATACAGCGGTCCGGCAAACTGTTTGCCAGTTCGCTCATCATACTTCGGCGAAGGAGACCGACATTATGCTTTGGACAGTTTTCGTTGTACTTCTGATTCTGTGGTTGCTGGGGTTCAGCCTCCATGTAGCTGGCGGCCTGATTCACCTTCTGCTGGTGGTTGCATTGATTCTTCTGGTCATTAACCTGGTCAGCGGCCGACGGGTGGCGTAAAACCGCCCCCGTTGGGCGGTCCCTAAAGAACTCGACCCGAGCAGTGGGAGTCCGGAAACGTGGCAAGCTGGTTATGGGCGCGAGCGCGCGCCCGCAATACTCAGAGCGATTCCGCCCCCGATCAGCACCACGCTGATGATGGGCGCAACCCGCTCACTGTGGCTGGTCTGAACTCCGAAGTTCGCGTCTCCGACTTTGATGCCCTCGGTCTTGGTGTGGGGGATCGGCACCACCAGCGACGCGATGCCGAGAACCACTAAGATCAGTCCTACCACGAGCAGGATCTTCATTTCTTCTTTCTCCCAGTTTTTGTGGCGTGGCTTCTCGCGAGAATGCGCCTTATCGAATAGCTAGTCGTGCAGAACTACACTAAGCAGAGAGCTGTGGACTTGCAAGCCACCTTCCGGGCCACCGGAGTAATGCACGAAACCTAGCTTCCTGAACCGATTCATAAAGAAACTAACTCGCGAGCGAGTCGTGCCGACCATCTCGGCTAAACTCTCCTGGCTAATTTTGGGCACGACCGTGGCGGGCACACCTTCCTTGCCAAAATGCGCGAGTAAAAGCAGGACGCGCGCCAGGCGTTTTTCGCTGGAGTTGAAGAGCTGATCGACCAGGTCTTCTTCGTAGCGGACATTGCGCGCCAGCAAATAGGTGACAAAAAGCGCGGAGAATGTTGGCTCGCGATGCAAGGCTTCAATCATCGCTTTTTTGTCGATGCGTTGAATTTCGCAATCCGTCATGGCCGCGGCCGAACCCATGCGTAACGATTGTCCAGCCAAGGCGCCTTCGCCAAAAAAATATTCCGTGCCAAGCAAGCCAAGCGTCGCTTCCCGGCCAGTCGGTGAGATCACCGTGAGCTTTACTTTGCCCTTTTGGATATAGAAGACGGCATCCGCCGCATCTCCCTGCGCGAAGATTGCCTGATTTTTGGTGAAAGTCAGATTCCTTCTGCCGTCGCCGATGGTGGCAAGAAAGGTCACGGGATCGAAATCGCGATTCTTGGTCCTGGCGCTTGGCAGAGAGCCCATACAGCTAATCTTAGTCCAATAGCGCACATTTATGCGGTAAATTTAATGGTGACGCCTTACAGTCTTTTTCGTCCGATTTTGAAGCGAACTTTTCTGCACAGTATTTGAACCGCACAGGGATGTACCTTGGTGGACTGGAGAAGATGGACTGCAGAAGCCCTTAGATTCAGATCGCAATGGATCATTATTGATCTGCAAGAAGAATCTTGCCTCTTAAAGTTGAGCTCAGTTCTTTTTGTCTTTTGGCTTTAGCTGCGATGTTTGTCTAAGCGAGATACAGTGACCACCTTAGACAGATTGCATCTACAAGCATTGCTCTATGTACAGAGCGGCACGTCAGAAGCATCCTCACATGAGAGTGGGCATCCAATCCATATGGCGCGGCGACCGACAATCTTCGACGAGAAATATCGAGTGGTCGCTATTCAAGGCGATCAACTCGTGATTCGGGGTGTAGTCAGCGGAAATGTGCTGACTATCATGAACCCCTCACCCGCCACGCCTCTTACCATAGAAGAGTATCCACCAGGAAAGTTGATCGCTCTTAGCGATCCCTCCGCTGCGCCACTAAACTAAAAGTAAGTAAGCGGGTGAGAACTACGAGCCCATGATTACGAGCCCATGATTGCGAGCCTATGATTGCGAGCCTATGATTGCGAGCCTACGATTAGGAGCCTACGATTAGGTCTCGGAGAGTTAGTTGGTTCGTCACGCTCTATCACGTATAGATAATCTGTCATCTTGAGCGAAACAAGGTTACCGGCGAAGCCGGTGACCTTGTGAAGTCGAAAGACCCCAGCTCAGTCATTTCAGCCAATGCCACTGACCCAGCCCCCGAAAACTGGACCATCTAGAATGTGAGTTCTCCCAACCCCAAGAGAGGAGAACCGCAATGAAAGGCACGCGACACAGCGAAGAGCAG
>Ga0137395_10001461_pt1 | contig 10991 bp, 10 predicted proteins | sample czobulk216metaG_FD_108283 | JGI IMG/M metagenome (GOLD analysis project Ga0137395, IMG submission 108283) | Vadose zone soil microbial communities from Angelo Coast Range Reserve, California, USA - czobulk2.16 metaG | ecosystem: Environmental > Terrestrial > Soil > Vadose zone | place: USA...
CGCTTTCCTCGATGCGATGCAGGGTTTTTGCGACCGCCGTGCCGTCGCCGGGACGCGCGGAATGGTCGGCGATGACAAGAAAGCCGCCGGGCTTCAGTGCGGCGAACATCTTGCGGTTCATCTCGGCCCGATCGACCTCCATGTAGGTGACGTCGTGATAGGCAAAGAAAAACGTGATCATATCGAGCCCGCTGACCTCGGGCGGGATCGGATCGTCGAAATTCCGCACCACATGCACGACGTTTTTCATGGCCGGTTTCTGGGCGCGGATGTCGAACTTGTCCTTGACGAACCGCTCGATCACGGCGGATGAATCCTGCGCGTACACCACGCCGGTCGGGCCGACGGTGCGCGCCAAAAGCTCGGTGCTGTAGCCGGCATTCGCCTCCATATCCAGCACCTTCATGCCGGTCTTGACGCCGGCGAAGGCGAGCATCCTGGCCGGCTGGCGACGCTGATCGGCTTGCCGATCGCCATCGCTGCGGTCGGGCGAGGCGACGATGGCGTCATAGTCCGGTATCTGGAGGTTTTGCGCCATGGCCGAGGCCGCGCCCAATCCTGCGAGTATCGAAAGCGAAGCAAGCATGCCAATGGCGCGCGGCCGACGGTAGAGCGGTCTGGTCATGAAAATCCCCTGCGATGGCGCACAACATACCAAGACCACAACGAGAGATCACGGTCTCAATCGCGACGGCGACGCGATCGTGATCAGGTTGCCCGGCGCTCTCTTGACATGGTCGGCAAGTATTCTACGGATGAATGTTTGAGTTTGCAGTGCACGCGGGCGGGCAGCTTTCAGGTACCCGTCAAAAAAGTCCGATTGCGTTGCCGGCGACCCAATGTAGCATTGGGTCTGGCCGATCAAGCGAGGCCGGCAACGATGCCTGGAGGAACGACCATGACCACGCAACCGACGCCCAAAGGCGCCTGGAAAATCACGTTCCTGCTGTTTCTCTTTATGCTGGTGAATTTTGCCGACAAGATCGTGGTCGGCCTCGCCGGCGTGCCGATCATGACCGAGCTGCAGCTCGAGCCGGAGCAGTTCGGGCTGCTCGGCTCAGCGTTCTTCTTCCTGTTTTCGATCGCGGCCATCGTTGTCGGCTTCATTGTCAACCGCGTCGCCACGCGCTGGGTTCTGCTCGTGCTGGCGGCGATATGGGCGCTGGCGCAGTTTCCGATGGTGGGCACGGTCAGTTTCTCGACGCTCTTGATCTGCCGCGTGATCCTCGGCGCCGGCGAGGGGCCGGCGTTCTCGGTGGCGACGCATTCGGTCTACAAATGGTTTCCCGACGAGAAGCGCACCTTGCCCACCGCCATCCTGTCGCAGGGCTCGGCGTTCGGCGTGATCCTCGCGGTGCCGGCGCTGAACTGGGTGATCGTCAATTATAGCTGGCACTATGCCTTCGGCGCGCTCGGCGTCGTCGGCCTGATGTGGGTCGTGGCGTGGTTGATTCTTGGCAGGGAAGGACCGCTGGTTCAAACCGTCGCCATGGCGGCGGCCGATCCGCGCGTTCCCTATTTCCAGCTTCTGACCTCGCGAACTTTTGTCGGCTGCTGTGCCGCAACGTTCGGGGCCTATTGGGCGCTGTCGCTTGGCCTGACATGGTTCACACCTTTCATCATCAAAGGCCTGGGCTTCTCGCAAAAGGATGCCGGGTGGATTTCCGTGCTGCCCTGGGTGTTCGGCGCCGTTACGGTGCTGCTGACGGGGTGGGTCTCGCAGGTGCTGATGGCGCGCGGTGTTACCACCCGTGGCGCGCGTGGCGTGCTGGGCTCGGTTCCATTGATCGTCGGCGGATTGATCCTCGCCGCTATGCCATATGCCGATGGTGCTGGCTGGCGGATCGCGCTGCTGCTGGTCGGGACCGGACTTAGCGGATCGATCTATGTGGTCTGTCCGCCGATGCTCGGCGAGTTCACGCCGGTGGCGCAGCGCGGCGCCGTGATCTCGATCTACGGCGCGATCTACACGCTTGCCGGAATCCTGGCGCCATCGGTGATGGGCAGCGTGATCCAGCGCGCGGCGGCGCCGCTGGATGGCTACTTGACCGGCTTTACCATCAACGCCGTCATTCTCGTCGCATCCGGATTGCTTGGCCTGCTGCTGCTCTGGCCCAACACCGAGCGCGCGCGCCTGATGGGCGAGGTGCCGCAGCCGAAATTCGCTTAAGCCGGTTGCTTGCGTGTTGCCCTGCCTTACCGCGTCTCTGCGAGGTGCATGTCGCTCAGGGTTGTCGAAAGGCTGCGTGCGATGAGGTCCGTGATCGCCCGATGCAGGTTCTCGTTTCGGGCGGGATCGCCCGACCTTGGCGAGAAACTCTCGTCGACCGCCCGGCTGGGGCCCGGGAGCCTGACAGTCTCCGCGCTGTCCGATGGCGGGGCGGCCATCTTTTCGATCACGTCGAACGTCTTGCCGTCGATCACCCTGATTTCGTAGAGGGCATGGATATGGTTGGAGGATGCGAGCAAGGTGCCGTAGCTGACAAAACCGATGCCTTCGACCTTTCGGCCACCGCCGCCGAAATTCGCCTTTGCCTTGGTGATGACGATATAGGCGTCGAGCCCTTGCGGGGACACTTCCGTCTCAACGAGTTTCTTGAATGGGTCGCCACGGATGAAGTTGACGGGCGCAACCGGGGAATCCTTCTCGATCATCGCAAAGGCGGCTCGCTTGTAACTGACCGGTTGCACTTGAAAGCGTCCGCTCAACGCCGCGGTTGCCTGCTGGACGATCAGGTCGTCAAGGCCCCAGGATCCGATCGGGAAGGTTTGACGGCTGGTGTCAAGACCGGTCAGCCCGGCTGTTGCAAAGGTAATTTCGTCGCCTACCGCCGAGATGATGCCGACCCTCTTGATCGGTTGCAGTTTTGTCTCGCGGGTTTCAAACATCGCACAAGCGCCGATGCTGACAGCGAGAACGACCATCGCGAAGCTCACGGCTGGACCGCGCATCGGATTTCCTATCGTATCTTGACATCGAATGAGTAGGAGGCGCCGATGCCGACGGTCGTCTGGTTTGCCGAACCGCGGAGGGTCACCAGAGGACTCGCCGCGGCGTCGCCGAGCAGCCGCTGGTACTCGACATAGGAGTGAACCTCCCATTGCGGATTGACCCGATAGGACAGCTGTGCGCCGGCGCCGACCGAGTGCGCCCCGCCCTTGGCGTTGAACACCGGCAGCCCCGAAGCCATCGCCTGAATGGCATCGATGCCGAAATATGGCGCGGTTGCCTTGGTGCTTTCCCAAGTGAAGCGTGGACCGGCCGAGAAAGTGACCCCTTGAATGATCGGCACGATGGCATCCGCCGAGAAGTCGGCGACGACGCCGTGATGGCCGCCAAATCCCTGCCGCGTCTCGACGCGCGTCCGAAACCAGTCAACCGGAAAGTATTCGAGGAAGCCGCCGAGTTCGACCGTGGCGCCGATGTCGCCGAGGCCATTCAGTTCGGTAAAGTTGTTGGCTTTTCGGGACGCCACGAACTTGCCGACGGGACCGGCGCGGAGGTCGCCGAAGTCGATGAGTGCGATGCTGGCCCCGTCGCGCGGGCCGCGAAACTGCTCCGCCGAGCCGGCACGACGGATGGAAAAAATCGGGACCGGGCTGAGCATGCTCCGATTGGCACCCTCAAAATCAGGTTTGTATTCGCCTCCCACGCCGACCATGACGGTCCAGGTGCCGGACACCGGCGGCAGAACAGGCAGTTCAAAGGCGGGAGCAGGCAGCGTGACCAGCGGCTCCGCCGTTGCAATGGCCGGCATCAGCGTCAGCGCCATCAAGGCCATGCACAGAAGGTCGTGATGCTTCTGCCGAGGTCTTTTGGCTCGGCGCAGCCCAGGTCTGGCCGATCCCGCGCAGACCGCGACTTCGATCGGAATGTCCTGTGCACGGCTTCGAGAATGATCATTTGTTGAAAAGGCTGTCGTGATCATCTCGCCTACCGGCACGGGAGCAAATTCGCCCGGTTCTTGCCGCTCGTTTGCGACTGAAGCTTGTTCCAAACCTTTCGCTTTATTTCCGAATGTTGCGCGAGCCATCCGATTCATCTGGACGCTTGGCGTCATCGAAGCATCGTTCCGAAAACACGATCCCAGAACGTGGTGGTGACACCGTAGTTTCGGTTCGCGAACCTGTGATGGTCGAGGTGATGTTTCAACAACGGCGCCGGCAGAATTGCCGGATTTTGATGCGCGCAATAGTGAACAAATAAATACCAAGCGTAGCCCACGAGCGCGCCGGCTACAACCGCGCCTCCCGTGGTCAGGTAGACCACGACGAAGGCCAGCCATATTTGCCAGAAGATCCTGTCGACGGGCTCCCGCGGCCGTGCGTGATGAATGCCGTGCTGTAGCGGCGCGATGGCATGCAATACGAGGCGATGAGTGATGTATTCAGCCAGCGTGAATGCCGAAAGGCCGCAACAGAATAGAATAACAACAATGAAGGATCTGGAAGTCGAGATGGTCAGCGACACGACTGCAAGGGCGGTCGCGAAAACAAGCTCGCCGAAATAGATGGCGACAGTTATTGAAGGCACCAAACACACCGTCTGGAGCCAAAACCTCCGGCCATGTAACTCGGTGCACATCTCACCTCGGCCGCGGAGTTTTCCCGACCCATCTGGGAGCTCAGATCTTTGGCGGACGATCCAGAGCGGTTAATTTCAATCAAATCCTTGCGCGCGTCCTTTTTTCGGCCACGGGCTGTCAGAAAGATGATGACTTCCGTTTTGCACGCCAACGGATGATCCGAAGCGGCCATGAAGGCTTTAATGCACGACCATCTCCAAATTGGGGCATCAGCTTGCCCCATATCGGCGCAACATGTCTCAATGTTGCTGGAAGGGAGATTTGACGGCTCCCTCGTTGAAAGCCATTGGCAGGTGCTTTATTGGTCCATTCGGTTTCGATGAGGGCGTGAACCGGTGCACATCGAATCGCATATCCTGATTGTCGATGATGACCTCCAGATTCGAAAGCTGCTCGGCCGCTATCTGGCCGAGCAGGGCTTTCGCGTGACGCTTGCTTCCGACAAGCGCAGCCTTGAGGCCGCGCTGGAGTCGAACGACATCAAGTTGATCGTGCTTGATGTCATGTTGCCGGACGGATCAGGCCTGGACATCTGTCGGGACATGCGCGCCGAGAACTCGCATGTGCCGATCATTCTTCTCACCGCATTAAAGGAGGACGTCGATCGAATCATCGGTCTCGAGATTGGCGCCGATGATTATCTCGGCAAGCCGTTCAATCCGCGGGAACTCGCAGCTCGTATCCGGGCGGTCCTTCGTCGCCAGAATGGCGCAGACCAGATCATGCATACGCTCCGGGAATATCGCTTCGAGGGTTTTACGTTACAACCGGGATTGCGGCGCGTTCTCAACTCAAGCGGCGGGCTGCTGGACCTGACCTCGGCCGAATTCGATCTCTTGCATGCGCTGGTCGCGAGGTCCGGACGCATGCTCTCGCGCGAATATCTGCTGGACGCGACCAATCGGGGCGATGGCGATGTCTTCGATCGGTCCGTCGACGTGCTGCTCAGCCGGATTCGCCGAAAGCTCGGCGACAATGAATTCGAGCTGATAAAGACGGTGCGAAACGGAGGCTACGTATTTACCGCCCATGTGGAGAAGGCTGGGACCGGCGAATGAATTCCTTGAGGGCTCGCATTGTCGTTACGCTGGTTTCGTCGATCATCTGCGTCGTCGTAATGGCGACCGTAACATTATTTTGGATGCGGAAGGGGCATGTCCAAAAGGAAGAGAGGGAACGCGCCCAGCTGATTTCCGAAGGGATTTTGCTGATCGCACCATTGTTCGGTGATGACCAAAAGGACAGGGGCGCGCATCTAGGATCGAGCCCCGCAGCGGGCGATCCGCGCCCGGATTTGACGAACCTGTTTCAATCTCAATTGCGCCAAAACGGATCCGACCTCGAAATTGTCGTAACGCAACCCGTTGGGATCACGCACCCGGTGGCGTCGATCAAGTTCAAATCGGGCTGGCTCACAATTCCGCTAAGGAATCCCCATCACAGGGAAGAGATTCTGTTGTCTCTGACCGGCTGGTTCTTGCTGGTCACGATCGGAACGGTCGGGGTGGCGCTATGGTTTGCCCACCGCATCACGCGCCATCTGGCGGTTCTGGAACGAGTTGCAGCAACGATCGACGCAGACGGCATCCTTCCGCGACTGCCGGAGACCGGACCGGCCGAACTGAAGGCGACGGCGCGCGCGCTCAATACCATGACGGCCAAGCTGAAGAACGCCGTCGAGAGCCGGATGCGACTGGTCGCGGCGGCCGGGCACGATCTGCGTACGCCGCTGACGAGGATGCGGCTTCGGGTGGAGTTTCTCGACGAGGAGGATCGATCATTGTGGCTGAGCGATCTGGAGGAGCTTGACCGCATCGCGGATAGCGCGATCCAGCTCGTGCGCGAAGAGGCGCAGCGGGAACGAAGCCAGTTACTCCGGGTCGATGAAATCATCAGCGAGATCTGCAGGGATCTCGCATCGATGAAGGCATCCGTGACGATCATCAAAATGGAGGCCGTGACAATTTCGTCGGCGCCATTGGCGCTGACGCGCGCCGTCAGAAACCTGGTTATCAATGCGGCAACGCATGGCGGCGGCGCTTTCGTTACCGTCGGAATGGAGAACAGCACAGCCTTGATTACGATCGATGATGAAGGACCAGGCATTCCGGACCACAGCATGTCACGCGTATTCGAACCCTTTTTCCGGGTTGATCCGGCGCGGCGCAAGGCTGGACCCGGTGCCGGCCTTGGCCTCGCGATTGCCAAGGAGATTGTTGAACGCCACGGCGGGAAGCTGACGCTTCAGAACCGGTCGCCCAGAGGACTTCGGCAAGAAATAGTTTTTCCAGCCTGTTTTGCCTGACCAACATCGCGATCGGCATTTTGTGCGAGGGCACTGGTCGTCCCCGGCGAACGCCGGCACCCATAACCACCAGCATCTCTATTGAAGCGAAAGACAGGCCACAGGTTTTTGCCTGAACTCCGGTCACGGCGGATGGCTTCCCGCGCCCCGTCATTCGCGACCTGGTCGCGCCGGTAACAGGTCCGGCCATGTCCGCTATGCCCCGGTAGCGACCAAATTCCGCACCGCCACGAAATGACGCAATGTACCAATTTCCGGACTCGCTTAACTGCAGCAAACAGCATCACATGTCGACCATCTCGTGAACGTGCACGATTGATTTAGCCGGGTTCAATTTCGCAAACGTCTGCTCTGGAAAGGTCAGCTGAGCTGACCCTCTACTAGCACACTTGTCACTATCCAGTCATATTTGAAAAACGGGTTGTTGCATTAATGGTACGCAACCTCGGTACCTAATCGGATAGATTGTGGATGGAATTCGAAGCAAGCGAATCTCTGCAACAAAGTTATCGGCGGTCGCGAGTGCATCTATCGTTTCAGATAGATCGCCAGCCGCGACGGGGATGGAGGAATAGGATGAAGAAGTTTTTGCTGGCCACGGCTGGTCTGGTAGCGTTAGGCATGGCCGCTCCCGCGTCGGCCGCTGACCTTGCCGCGCGTCCCTACACCAAGGCGCCGCCGCCCCCGGTGGTTGCCATCTACGATTGGACTGGCTTCTACATCGGCGGCAACGGCGGCGGCGGCTTCAGCCGAAAATGCTGGGATGTCACGACCTTCCTCGGACCTGTCGCTCCCTTCCGTGAAGGTTGTCATGATGCGACTGGCGGAGTGATTGGCGGTCAGATTGGATACCGTTGGGAGAGCGCCGGTTGGGTGTTCGGTCTGGAAGCCCAGGGCGACTGGGCTGATTTGAACGGATCCAATGTCAGCCTTTTCATTCCCGCCTGGACTAACCATTCCAAGATCGACGCGTTCGGCCTGTTCACCGGCCAAGTCGGCTATGCCTGGAACAACGTCCTTTGGTATGTAAAGGGCGGCGCGGCTGTGACCGACGACAAATATCGGGGTACGGTGACCGCCACAGGCGCGCTGTTCGATTCGGCACGTGAAACGCGCTGGGGTGGTGCCGTCGGAACGGGCGTGGAAATCGGATTCGCATCGAATTGGTCGGTTGGGATCGAGTACGATTACCTTTTCATGGGTAACCGCACCGTCACCTTCACATCGGCAGGCGTTTTGGCTGGTATTCCGGCCGGCGCCATCTTCCGCACCGACTCGATCCGTCAGAACGATGAAATGGTCACTGTGCGCGTCAATTACCGCTTCGGTGGCCCGGTCGTCGCGAGGTACTGATCTAACTTCCTATCTCCAGCAGACTTTCAGCCCCGGCATCGTCCGGGGCTCTTTTGTATCCGCCTCGGCGGAATTATGGATCGCGCGGAGGTCGCGGTTGGGTCATTCACGTCCTTTGTGCGGTGCGCGGGTCATGTCCGCTATTCCCCCAACTGCTGCAACACAGTCCGGCACACGCGACGTTTTGCGGAATGGCATGACGCCGGATCATTCATATTTGTGACAGCAAAGACCAACGCCATGAAACATAAACCACGCAACGCCAAGCGCACCTCTCTCATGCAATTGAGGCCTCGGCATCTCGACAAGATCGAGATTCTGGCAAAGCGCAGACATTATCACCGGGCCGATCAGCATGACTTTATGCTTGAACATTACGACAGGCTGTTCGGTGGTTTGAGACCGAAGGCGAAGCAAGTCCCATCAGACGAATTGCGGAAGAGCTTGATGATTCTGTCCCTGCTCGATCTCGTCGATGAAAGACGCGATGAGATTGAAGAGGACGACGCGCGCGCCGCGTGTAGTACTTAGCCTAATCCAGTTGCACCCGGAGGTACGGTGCGACTCCAGAAGCGAAAAGCGAAGGCGCGAAGCGATTTCGGCGGCTGATCGATATGGGCCTGGAGGCGTCCAGCAAGGACACCGAGAAACCGAAATGAGAAAGGCCGCCCCTTGTTTCATGTGAAAGTTCCACCACCCTGCCTGGCGAGTGAAAACGCGCTGGCGGCCACCTCTGAGTGTCACTGGACGCCATTCGCTCCTCTCGCGCAGAGCGCGTGATTTTCCTCACAGTCCCTCCGAGAGAATTGCGCCATGTTGGATGGACATCAGCACGGAATCGTCCGGCTGATTTGCGGAGAAGGGTGAACAGATGACAGTCAACAGCACAATCGAAACTTTGAGTGAAGGCGAACTCGACCTCGTCGTCGGTGGAATTTGGGACAATCCGGAGCAGGATAAGATGAACCAAAACCGCGCGGCCCAGAATGGCCGGGATGGTACCTTTGGTGGGTCAATAGGCGGCGGTTTGATACCGGGGGCTGGATCACATGGGGGCGCAATCCCGGTTGATTATCCATAACCGCGGGACTTCCAGCCCGGGAAGACTAGGGTGTCCTCGCGTGCTTATACCCCTAAAGGTACGCGCGCTTCCGCCTGGGCCTGCTATCGGCCGGCAGCACCCAACGTACCCAATCTTGCGAGATGCTGAGGTCGCGAATGTTGAGGAAAGGGGTGCGACGTTACTAAAAATTTTCAGGACGCTGTTTCAGGTCTGCCCGTCTAACCGGTTCTGTTGGAATTTCTTTGAGAATACGCCGGATTCTTCGAGGGCAGTTCTAAAGATGTCATCGGCGACTTCTCGGGACCTAGTCTGATCCCAATACAGAAACTCAACGCGTATCGTTGGAACAGCATCGTCGCTGTCGGACCGCAGGAGTCCCCAGAACCTTCGGGGCACGATATCTAGGGAAGTTACAAACCCGGCTGGAACTATCACTGGCTCATACTTTTTGCCCTGATCTGCTTTGGGTGTCCAAATGAAGGGCTTTGACACAACGTACACTTGATCGAGCAGCGGTTGTATAAACAGGGTCGAGGTAGGCGCAATCGGAGCGGCTGGAGCAATGGCAGCCTCGGGCGCGCGTGGATTTACAACCGTGCTCCGATTCTGGATTTTCCGGCGCCCCGCCCGGCCTACACCACGTGCGCGCACAGCCGAATTTCTCTAACCGGATCAAGCTGTTTCTACCTGTCCAGTCCCCCTCCGCAAAAATATTCCGCTTCCCATTCCCCCCAAATCATCTTTATCACGCTCGCCATCCCGGCCCGAGAGAGGGGCGTATCGCGATCGTCACGGACGTTGGGTGCGGGATGCGGTGGACGCGGCAGCGTCTTGCGCGCGAGGGATCGCAGGGCGGATTCTCAGGAATCCGTGAGCGACACCTCAAGCACGCGGACGAGAGATGTTGCCAGCGGACGGCCAAATCGTGTGGTTCTGACGCCCCGACGCTGGCGTCAAGTTTTGTGGAGGCATGTCGGCCCTACCGGGCGCGGACATTCCATATTCGCAAGACGACGGTGGCAAAAGAGCCCGGTCACCGGGAAGCGCACGACATACGCCGTTAAAACCATTGCGTGCGGGAATGCCGGGCGATTCCGGTGTACTCGTCGTTACTCGTGCGCTTCTACCACTACAAAGCGCGCACGAGGCCGCGGGTGCAGCGGGCACCCGGCATTCCCCACGCCCTCCTTGGGCGGACGATTCATCAACGCCTCGGGCGCATCGCGCCGCGAGGGCGCGAACGCATGTTTGGAATCGAGATGTCGACGCAAACACACTCGTCATGCCAGGGCTTGATCCGGGCATCCATCAATCTTCGCATGATCATTTTCGAAGAAGATGGATTGCCGGCATAGGCGAGCGGAAGCGACGCCGTCCTTCGGACAGCTATGCCCGGCAATGACGGAGTGAGTTGACGGCTGCTGTTTGAAAATTGAATCGGAAATTTGTACCGAGGCTGATCCATCCGGATAAAGCTCCGATTGGAGGTCGCGGCAACGGCGCGCGCTCTCTCCCTTTGTGGGGCCCCAGAGGAGAAAGGGCACCGTCATTGCCTGGCGATCGAGCCAGCTTCAGTCCAGCTGGACCATTCGCTAGGAAGCCGCGGCTTCAATCCTCGGCGCGCTGCCCTGCCCCCCCCGCACCAGCCGGCCCGGACGCGCGCCGGCGGCCGAGCCACCCCGTC
>Ga0137395_10001463_pt1 | contig 10986 bp, 7 predicted proteins | sample czobulk216metaG_FD_108283 | JGI IMG/M metagenome (GOLD analysis project Ga0137395, IMG submission 108283) | Vadose zone soil microbial communities from Angelo Coast Range Reserve, California, USA - czobulk2.16 metaG | ecosystem: Environmental > Terrestrial > Soil > Vadose zone | place: USA...
GGTGATTTTCGACGTGGAAACAGAACAGCCGCTCGAGATTGAAGCGGCCTTTCATCGGGATTTTCAATTGGAATGGCCGGCTGCGCTGGGGGCTACGTATCTCGACTGGGCAGCCGCACAACACGCGTTTTATTTCGGTGAAGAACAGAGGAAATTTTCGGCGCTCGTGGGTTCGCCGACGGCTAGCGAACCGCACGAGGAATTCCAGACGAATTATTCGGAATCGCAGGAAAGTTCGTTCCGTCTGGGACTGACGGCGAAGGGCCAGGATAGGAAGTTCATTGTTATGGCAGGCTCGCTGGATGGTCGAGCAGCAGCGGAGAAGACCTACCAGCATCTGACGTCGGATTACGCTCAATTATGGAAGGAATCAGCCGAATACTATCGGGATTATCTGAAAAAAACAGTCAGCGTCGAACTGCCTGATGAGCAGTTGCAGCGCGCTTACGATTGGTCGCGCGTGAGCATGGTACAAGGCATGGTGACCAATCCGACGCTGGGGACGGGACTTGTTGCGGGGTATCGGACTTCGGGGGAGAGCCAGCGGCCGGGCTTCGCCTGGTATTTTGGACGGGATTCGTTCTGGACTTCGCTGGCGCTCAATGCCGCTGGCGACTTTTCGAATTCGCGCGCGGCGCTCTCGTTCATCGGCAAATTCCAAAGGGAAGACGGCAAAATCCCTCACGAAATTTCCCAGGGCGCCAGTTTTGTGAACTGGTTCAAGGACTATCCGTATCCTTATGCTTCCGCGGATGCCACGCCCCTCTACATCATCGCGATGAACGATTACGTTGTCGAGAGCGGGGACACCGCATTCGCAAAAGAGAAATGGGAAAACCTGCGAAAGGCATACGAGTTTCTGAAATCCACTTACGATGCGCGCGGACTGCCGCAGAATTTCGGCTTTGGGCACGGATGGGTGGAAGGCGGGCCGCTGCTTCCGGTGAAGACGGAGTATTACCAGAGCGGGCTTGGAGCAGAAGCGCTGCGGGCGCTTTCGAATCTGGCGCGGGTGACGGGTCAGGAAGAATTGAGCAAGACACTGGAGAAGGATTTTGAGAAGCAGCGAGCGCTGGTCAACGAAAGTTTCTGGATCACGGACAAAAAGCGATTCGCGTTTGCCCTGGATAAGAACGATAAACAAGTGGACGAGCCGAGCGTGCTCGGGACGGTGCCGATGTGGTTTGGTCTGGCGAGTGAAGCTGACGCAGTTCCGATGATCCAGCAATTGGCGGGTTTCGAGCACCAGACGGACTGGGGCATGCGGATTATTTCCGGGCATGCGCCAAAATTCAGCGGCGGAGGCTACCATTACGGATCAGTGTGGCCACTCTTTACGGGCTGGGCGTCGGTGGCGGAGTATCGCTATCACCAGACCTTCCCGGCATACGCGAATCTGCGGGCCAACGCATTGCTAGCGCTGGACGGTTCGCTCGGCCATGTGACGGAAGTGCTCTCCGGCGATTATTACCAGCCGCTTTCGACGAGCTCACCGCACCAGATCTGGTCGGCGGCAATGGTCGTGAGTCCGTTGCTGCGCGGACTGTTCGGGCTGTCCGTCGATGCGAAGACAGGAACTCTTACCTTTGCGCCACATGTGCCAGCGGGCTGGACACATTTTGCGGTTCGAAATGTCCGTTCAGGAATCGCAAGGATGGATCTCACTTATTCCAAGGACTCCAGCGCGATCACGCTCGAGGTGAATTGCGCGGCTGGCCTAGTTTGCCCACTGGAATTCAAACCTTCCCTGAGCCTCGGTGCGGAAGTGCTCGGAGCGGAGCTGAATGGCAAGCCCGTGCCATTTCACGTTGACACCAATGGCGAAGATCAGCATGCCGTGGTCCGAGTTGACGCGCCCGGTAAATCGAACACCATCAAGATTCGCATACGAAAAGATTTCAATGTCAGCTACGATTCGAGCCTGCCACGCCTGGGCTCGACTAGCGAAGGGCTTCGACTGCTCTCGCAAAGGTGGACGCCGAGCCACGACGCCGTGTCGCTGGAACTAGCTGGAGCAGCTGGTGCCGAGTATGAGCTGGCGGTTGACCCAGGCCAACTTGCAAGCGTTGATGGAGCCGAAGTGTTGCATGCCGAATCCGGGGTGCAAGCCGTCCGCGTGCGTTTTGCAGCCGGCGAGCCGGGTACCTACAGGAAGACTACGGTCGTGTTTCACTTTTCGGGGAAGCGAAGCGAGAAGAGATGACGGCCCAACAGTCCCCGAGAGGTCGCTCCGAGAATGCGAAGCGAGGAGGGAGCACAGTGCTTCGAAAGATCGTGGTCGCAGTCTTAATGGCGGCAGGTTTGTCCGCGTTCGCGGGGGAGGCAGGCGCTCAACAGAAGGCGACGGATGCGGAAGGTCACGCCTGGTGGCGGCACGCGGTATTTTATGAAATTTATCCGCGAAGTTTTGCCGACAGCAACAATGACGGCGTTGGAGACCTGAACGGTATTGCTTCAAAACTCGACTACCTGAGAGACCTTGGCGTCGACGCCATCTGGATCACCCCATTTTTCCCCTCTCCCCAGGTGGATTTCGGCTATGACGTATCCGACTACGAAGCGATCGATCCAATGTACGGAACGATGAAGGACTTCGATCATCTGCAGTCGGAAGCCAAGAAACGGAACATCCGCCTCATCCTCGATTTCGTAGTGAATCACACTTCGGACCAGCACAAATGGTTCAAGGATTCGAAATCGTCGAAGAGCGCCGAGCATCGCGATTGGTACATTTGGCGGGACGGCAAGGGACCGGGGCAGCCCCCAAGCAACTGGCTTTCGACGTTCGGGCTTTCCGCATGGAAGCTCGATCCAAAGACGAATCAGTATTACTACCACTATTTTTATCCGGAACAGCCGGATTCGAATTGGCGAAATCCAGCGGTGGAAAAGGCCATGCTGGATGAGACGCGATTCTGGTACAAGCGGGGCGTTGCGGGTTTCCGGCTGGATGCCGTGGATACGCTCTTCGAAGATCCGAATTTGACCGACAATCCGGTTCTGCCGGGAACGGACAAATTCGGCCGCCCGAACATGGAGGAGAAGTACAACAAGAAGCTGCCGGAAGTGCACGACGTGATGCGCAAACTGCGCAGCACCGCGGATGAGTACGGCTCAGTGCTGATCGGCGAGACGTGGACGAGCAATGTATCGGAACTCAAGGACTACTACGGAACGAAGAACGACGAGCTGCAACTGCCGATGGATTTGATGATGACGGAGTTCAAAGGGCTCTCCGCGGATCGCTACCGCAAACACATCGCGGCAGTGGACTCGGCAGGCGGATGGCCAACGTACGTGATCACCAATCACGACATCATGCGGTCCTACACACGTTATGCGGACGGAGCGCACAACGACGACATCGCCAAAATGATGGCGGCACTCTACTTGACGTTGCGCGGCACGGCCATCATGTACTACGGCGAAGAGATCGGCATGGAGAACAACGACCCGAAGACCAAGGACGATGTGCAGGACCCCATCGGCAAGCTGGGTTGGCCGCTCGAAAAAGGCCGCGACGGCGAACGTACTCCAATGCAGTGGACCGGCGGCCAGAACGCCGGATTCAGCAAGGCCAAGCCGTGGCTGCCGGTTCCGGCGAGTGCGAAGACGCACAACGTCGCGAGCGAAATGAAAGACCAGAACTCTGTCCTGAGCTTTTACCGGCAGCTGCTTGCTCTGCGGCACAAGGAACCCGCTTTGCTCGAAGGCAATCTAGAAATGCTGAACGAAAGCGATCCGAACGTTTTGACGTACGTGCGGCGATATAAGGACGAAACGATTCTGGTGATGCTGAACATGTCCGGAAAGGATCAGCAAGTAGGGCTTGATTTTTCCGCCATGGGATATGCCATGCCGAGGGTCAGCGTGCTGCTGACAAGTTTTCACAAGCCATTGCCGCCGGCCAGCAGTTCCGTGCCGATGGAGCCTTATTCGGCATTCCTCGCGAAGATAACGAAATAGAGAGACGCTGCCCGCGGAATGAAGCGGTGCTGAGGCTCTCTGAGGCGCGGACTTGGCTTTATTCAGGAACTAAACCAGAGTTCCCTGGAGGACTTCGCGAAGGAGTTCCTGCTTCTGCGTGGTGAGCTTCTTGCCTTGTGCCGTTAGATAAAACACGTCAATGGCTTTGTGGCCTTCCGTATCGATCAAAGCGACTTCGATGTTACAGCCCAGTCGCGCCAGCGCCGAGCCGATCTCGTAGAGCAATCCCGGATGATCCTGCGTGACGATTTCGAGCAGCGTGCTGTGTGCGGATGACGCATCGTCGAAGTTGATACGCGTCTCGACGGTGACTTTCGGGGTGCGCGCGCGGCTGGCGCCCTCGCGGCTTTTCAAAAGCGGCTCCAGCGGCGCTTTTCCGTTCACAACGTCGGCAAGGCTCTTGCGGAAACGCTCGGTTTCGCTGGGGTTCAGCTCCAGCGTGCGATGCAGATCCGCGAAGTGGAAAGTGTCCAACACCACACCGGCCGCGTTGGCGAAAGCGTCCGCCTTGTTGATGTTCATGCCCCAGCCGGCCAGGACGCCCGAGATGGTCGCGAAAAGCACCGGGCGGTCTGCCGTAAGCAAAGTGAGAGAGAATCCGTGGCGGGTGGCGAGGAGTTCGGTCTGCACGGGGTCCGTGCCCAGTTTCCGGTACAGCGCAAAGTGCGCCGCAATTTCCGCCGCCGAATGCACTGCGAGATACCGCCGCGGGAATCCTTCGAGGAACCGCTCGATCTCTTCGATTGTGCCGCCGCCCGCCTGTGCCTTTACGCGTTCGAGCAGCGAGCCCTCGTCCGGGGCGTGCAGCCGGTCGCGATCGAGCGTGCGGCTGAAGTGATTGGAAGTGGCCACGAAGAGTTGCCACAACATCTCCGCCTTCCACGGAGTTAGCGCTTCCGGATTGACGGAGTGAATGTCCGCATAGGTCAGCAGGCACAATCTTTGCAAGCGCTCGAGTGTGGTGACGGACTGCCCAAAGGCCGATACCGTGGCGGGATCGAAGATGTCTCTACGTTGCACAGTGGCGGACATGTCCAGATGATGCTCGATGAGAAAATGGACTTCTTCCTTTTCTTCCGGCGAAAGCTGCAATCTTTTGGCGGCGCTGTCCAGAGCGGTGAGACTGCCGGTAACGTGGTTTTCCACCGGCATTCCTTTGCCCACATCGTGCAACAGCAACGTCAGAATCAACAAGTCTCGCCGCTCGGCAGTCTTCCAGAGTGGCGCGAAATGCGCGCCTCGTTCATCGGGAGGTTCCGCCAATTCCTGCAGGTGCTCGATGGTGCGCAATGAATGCTCGTCCACGGTATAGCGATGATAAAAATCGCGCACCACCAGCGAGTCGATCATTCCGAATTCCGGCAGAACTTCCGTCAGCAAACCCAGCCGCTGCATCGAGCGCAACGCCACGCCGGGATAATCCGCTCCCAGAATCTCGCGCAGCGTGCCCCAGGGAATTTCCGTGTTCTTCGGCGGGAGTTCCGGATGCGTGAGGATATAACCGATGCTGCGCTCCGCTTCGCGGCTCAGGGGAGTGCCGGTGCGCGCCGCTTCCGCGAATAGCGAATAGGTGACCGCGCGGTCCGAGAGCGACGGGAGGTCCGCAACCTCCAGCAATCCATCCCGTACGGAAAAGAACTTGCTGCTGGTCTGTTCGATCTTGGCGGCGCGTGCCGCGTTGAACAAACGCTGTCGCAGAGTGAGCGGCACGGGCGCTTTCTGTTCGAGATAGCGCAGGAGTTGCCGGTTCAGCGTGCGCGCGTGCCGAAAATACTGCCGCATCCATTCGGCGGGAGTTCGCGCTACTCCGTCACCCACGCCCAGCGCGCGTTCCGCTGCCGCCGCCTGTAGTTCATAGGTGAGCGTATTGTCGTTCCGGCCGTTGCCGTAGTGCAGAAAACAGCGGATGGCGCTGAGAAAATCCACGGCCGCGGCGGAAAGCTCCTCCTCCGCTGCGGTGATGTTGCGAATCCCTTTTTTTTCCTCCACGATTTGCCGCAGCCAGATGGTGGCCTGATAGTCCCGCAGGCCGCCCGGCGACTCTTTTACATTGGGCTCGAGGTGAAAAATCGTATTTCCGTAGCGCGTCAACCGTTCTCGCGTCAGCCGGTGAATTTGCGCCAGCAGAAATGGCCGCGCCTGCTTTTCCGAAGCGGGGAGCACTTTCGTATCGAGCTTCTCGAAGAGCGCGGCATCACCCGCCAGGAACCGGCGATCCAGCAAAGCCAGGTGGAACTCCGCATTGTCTTCTTCGATGCGCTTGCATTCTTCCAGCGTGCGTCCCGCCGAACTTACGCGAAATCCGATGTCCCAAAGGGTCCGCGAAAATTCGGAGATGAGCTGGCGCGAATCCTGTTCGACTCTTTCATTTCCCAATAAGAAGAGAATGTCGAGATCCGAATACGGGAATAGCATGCGCCGTCCGTATCCTCCGAGCGCCAGCAGGGAAAGCCCCTGTGGTTCGCGGCCATGGACGCGCAGGACTTCTTCAAAAATTTGCTGGACGTTGCTGTCCGCTAGTTCGCACTGCGCGCGCAATGTTTCTCGCGCACCGCTACCCGCCTCAAATTGTTGACGGATGCGTTGCCGTTCGGCGTCGGCCCGCGGGCCTAGCACTGACAGGGGCGTTGGGGAACCTTGCATGTTTTTTGCGGGTGGGATGCCCGGAGTGAGACTGGGCCGTGCAGCGGTCGTCACGTTGATCGCTCCGCAGTCAGTTAGTTGGCTGCCGGGCGGCCAAGAGTGATTGGTTAGAGCGCGTTTTCACCGCGCTCCTCGTTGCGAATCCGGATCGCTTCCTCAACCCTTGATAGGAATATCTTACCGTCACCAATCTTCCCTGTCTTGGCGGTCTTCAAAATTGTGTCCACAACACGGCTCGCCAGCGCGTCCGGCAGCACCATTTCCAGTTTTATTTTCGGCAGCAGGTCCACGGTGTACTCGCGTCCGCGATAGACCTCGGTGTGACCCTTCTGACGGCCGTGCCCGCGTACTTCCGTCACCGTCATCCCTTCGATGCCGATTTCGCGCAGGGCATCTTTCACGGATTCGAACCGCGAGGGCTGTATGATTGCCTCGATTTTCATCATGGGTGTTTGCGCTCCGCCCCCTGCCTGACGCTTCCTTGCCAGCTTAGCCTAGGACTCAAGGTTATAGGCCTCTTCGCCGTGTTGCGTGATGTCCAGTCCTTCAATCTCGTGTTCTTCCGGCACACGCACGCCGGTGACCATGTCCGTGATCTTGAGCAGAACTATTGTTCCCACCAGCGCAACGACCCACGCAATCAAGACGCCCACCAGCTGGTTGCCGATTTGGCCCCAATGTCCGTCCAACCCGCCGACATCTTTTCCCACTCCAAAGATGGGGTTGATCACTTGCTGGGCAAATACCCCCGTGAGCAGAGCTCCAATCGTTCCGCCCGCTCCGTGCACGCCAAAAGCATCCAGCGCGTCATCATACCCGAAGATGGCCTTCACCTTTGTCACCATCAGGTAACACACCACGCCGGCGATCAATCCGATGGCCAGCGCCGGCATCGGTCCGACAAATCCTGAAGCAGGTGTGATCGCCACGAGTCCCGCCACCGCGCCGGAGATTGCACCAAGCGCGCTCGCCCGCCCGTTCTTCAACCACTCGGCTGCGCTCCATCCGAGCGCCGCCGCCGCCGCTGCGAAGTGCGTCGCCACAAAGGCGCTTGTCGCCAGGCTGCTTGCCGACAGCGCGCTCCCAGCGTTAAAACCGAACCATCCCACCCACAGCAGACACGCGCCGATGAAACTCAGCACCAGGCTGTGTGGCGGCATCGGCTGCTTCGGATAGCCGGTGCGTTTGCCCAGGTACAGCGCGCACACCAGTGCCGAAACACCCGAAGAGATGTGCACAACCGTCCCACCGGCAAAATCCAGGCAGGGAAATCGTCCTCCCACGGCGTTCAGCAATCCCCCTTTGCCCCACACCATGTGCGCCAGCGGCGCATACACCACCAGAAACCACAGCGTCAGGAACAGCACCGTTCCGCTGAACTTCATCCGCTCTGCCGTTGCGCCGGTAATCAAGGCAGGCGTGATGATGGCAAACATCAGTTGGTACACCATGAAGGTGGCTTGCGGAATCGTCCCCGCGTAATCCGGATTAGGATCCGCGCCCACGCCCTTCAGAAACGCATGTTCAAAACTCCCGATAACCGGCCCGCTTCCGCCGAAGCACAAGCTGTACCCCACCAGCGCCCACAGCACGGTGATCAGCGCCATCAGCGCGAAACTCTGCATCATGATCGCCAGGGTGTTCTTCCGCCGTACCAGCCCACCGTAAAACAGCGCCAGTCCCGGCCCCGTCATCATCAGCACCAACGCGGCGCTCACTAGCATCCAAGCGTTGTCGCCCGCGGACTGAGCCGCCTTCACGTCTTTATCCAGTTGCGTCAGCTTTTCATCGAGCGCTTTGGAAATTCCAGGCGTCGCGGGAGAGGCGGGCGTTTGTTGCGCAGAGAGGGGAACAGCCGTAAGCAGGATGGCCCCAAGCACCAGGACCAGGCTGAAACTACACTTCCATCCTACGCACTTCATAGATGTGTCCGCTCCGCTGGCTCTGGATTCAACTACCGGGGGCCCGCCAATTCGTCGCCAGCATTATACGCATCCTCGCCTCCGGCCACAGTTTGAAATTTTCATGTCCACGATTTGTTTTTCTGATGCGCCGCTCGCCCCTGTCCCAGGACAATTCGGCCTGTAGCTTCGGCAACGGTTTCCTTTGTGCAACTTACCCGCCAGCGTATAATGCCGTCCGGCCTTGCCAATGGCCACCGCGACCACGAAGGATAGATTGACACACTCCCATGACTGACCGGCTCCCCATGGAAATCAACGTCCGCGAATCCGGCGGAGCTTCCGTACTCGAAGTTCACGGCCGCCTCACCATCGGCGAGCCTGCCGAACAGCTCCACGACGCCCTCGAATCAGTAGTGAAGGCCGGCGCCAGGAGAGTGGTGGTCATCCTGAACGGCATCCCACAGATTGACAGCTCCGGCATCTCCACCCTGGTACGCATCTCCATCAAGCTCGCACGCGAAGGCGGAGTTCTCCGCCTCGTTTGCGGTCCCGGCCGCGTTCGCGACGCCCTCACCGTCACCCGCCTCGTCGAAGCCATCCCCACCTTCGAATCCGAATCCGCCGCCCTCGCCAATTTCGCGTAGACACACGTATCCTTCTACACTGAAATTCATCGTTTCGTCTTTGGAAGAAGTCGGAAAAGAACTTTCGCGAAGTACTCTACCCGCCCTTTTTCAATTCGGCGAGCACCAGCTTGGCCACTTCCTTCAACGTTTCAAACACGCCCAATCCCTGAATCGCCACCCCTTCCAAAACCGGCTCGCCTTTTTTCTGCAGTTGCTTCGTCAATTCCGGCACAGACATCGCGTTCGGCAAATCGCGCTTGTTCAATTGCAGCACGTACGGAATCGTCGCGAAATTCAGGTTGTGCTCTTTTAGGTGTTCCTGCAGGTTTTCCATGGTCTCGAAATTCGCGTCCAGCCGTTCTTCCTGCGAATCCGCCACAAACACCACGCCATCTGCGCCTTTCAGGATCAGCTTGCGGCTGGCCTCATAAAAGACCTGTCCAGGCACGGTATATAAATGAAAGCGCGTCTTGAACCCGCGCACCGTTCCCAGATCCAATGGCAAAAAGTCGAAGAACAGCGTGCGGTCCGTTTCCGTCGCCAGAGACACCATCTTGCCCTTCTGATTCTGCCCCGTGTGGTCGTAGATCCACTGCAGGTTGGCGGTCTTTCCGCCCAGACCTGGACCGTAATACACCAGCTTGCAGTTGATTTCGCGCGCAGGAAAATTGATGAAAGGCACTTTGTCGTTAACCCGAACTCGGTCACAAACTTATAGCACACGCAGTGCAGGCAGGCCAGTTCCTCGCCCGCGTCTGTCACCTGCTCAATACCGCCACACACAGTTTCCGCGAAAATAGGCCGAACTCCACGCTCTATTTTGGCCTATGCCTCCGTTCGGTAACGTCGCCAGGAATCCGCCGTTACGACTTGATACTTTTGGGCATCCGTTGACGTGGGAAACCTGCTCTGCTACGATTCGCGCAATGGCAAAAACGCACAAATCCTCTTCAAGCTCATCGAGCCGTTCCAAGGCAACGGCCCGGGGCAAAGCTAAGTCACAGAAAAAGAAGTCTTTAGGTACGCCTCCACCGCCCCAGCGCGGCGGTGTCGAACTGGTCGATCCGCTCGTCCAGGCACAGCTGAAAACTTACGATGAAGCTCTTTCCCTCTTTCACCAGCAAAAGTTTGCCAAGGCCAAGCAGGAATTGGAAGAAGTTTTAAGAGGGCCGAGCAAAGAACTGGCCGATCGCGCGCGCATGCATCTGAAAATCGCCGAGCAGCGCATGAAGCCGTCTCACGAGCAAAATCCTCGCACTGCCGATGAGCACTATCAGCGCGGCGTCGCGATGATGAACATCGGCCGCTGGGACGATGCCCGCGAAAGCCTCGACAAAGCTCGCAAAGCTGCACCTAAGGCGGACCACATTCATTACGCGCTGGCAGCGCTCGATTGCCTCACCGGCGAAGCCGATTCCGCCCTCGCCAATCTGAAGGTCGCCATCCAGTTGCGGGCGGAAAACCGCTACCACGCGCGCAACGACGAAGATTTTGCCTTCCTCCAGGAAGACCCGCGCTTTACCGAGCTCCTCTATCCGGAAAAAGACGGCGTCGCCAGCTAATGCTTCTTGCCTTTTTGTAGTTGCGGGTCTTCAGACCCGTGCAGTTTTTTCCTCTCCGCATTCTCTCGGTTCTTTGAGTGCGGCGTTTACCCGACGCGGTCGGGGTGTTAAATTCCTTTCCGTGAGATGAAGCCGCATCTCCCCATCCCGAACGTCGCCATGAAAAAACGCCCCTCCAAATCGAAAACTCTCACGCACGGCTTCCGCGTAGTCGCTCTAGGCGGCGGCACCGGCCTCTCCACGCTCCTCCGCGGCCTCAAAGAA
>Ga0137395_10001465_pt1 | contig 10975 bp, 12 predicted proteins | sample czobulk216metaG_FD_108283 | JGI IMG/M metagenome (GOLD analysis project Ga0137395, IMG submission 108283) | Vadose zone soil microbial communities from Angelo Coast Range Reserve, California, USA - czobulk2.16 metaG | ecosystem: Environmental > Terrestrial > Soil > Vadose zone | place: USA...
AAAACGGCACTCGACACACTGGCAGAGAACGATGCTACCGAACACGCGACGCTGGTCGAGGCCAAGGAAATTCTGAACGAACACGCCACTATTCTGGAGGAGATGGCGGAGGAAATTCGGCGTCTAAAGGAGTGGACGGGATGTCCGAATAAAAACGATCCGCGCGGACCGGCGCCCGGCACGCTCTGGCAGACGGTGGGGGTGATGCGGGATCTGCTTTTGAAAATCTGGAGGCATCTCGGGTTGCCGGAGGATGACATCCTGCCGAAAGGCAAGGGCGGGGTGAACTGAAAGTAACTTGTCTAACCTCATAAAAAATGCGACATTGAAGCCTGCTCACGTTTCCGGGTCCCGCGCTGGTCGCACACCCGAAGGCGTCACGCATCGCAGCACGGCCCGGACACGCCACTTCTGGCACTCCTGCAAGGCCACCCAAACCAAAAAACTGAATAGGAGTGTCTATGGAGCTCAACGATCTTAGCGTCGAAATCAAAGCTTTCACCGATACGGCCAGCTACAAGATTGACGAACAGAATGCGCGCCTGCTCGCGATCGAGCAGAAATTGACGGCACCGCGCGGCGGCGGCAGCGATAGCGACGATCCAAACGACATCGGCCGCACGGTCGCCAACTCAGCGCAGTTCAAATCCTTCAAGGAGGGGAATCAAGGCAGAACTGGCCGTATTACAGTCGGCAACTTTCACAAAACCACAATCGTGAACGCCACGGGCCTAAACCAGCCGCTCGTACCGCCTTACTACCGTCCCGGCATCCTCATGCCTGGATTGCAGCGGTTGACGATCCGCGATGTATTGCCAAGCTTTCCCGTCAACAGCAACATGGTCGAATACTGTCGCGAGAGTTCGCACACTTCGAACGCTGGAATCCAGACTAATGAAGGCGATACCAAAGGCGAATCGGCTTTGGGCTTCGAGCTCAAGTTCGCTCCGGTGCAGACCCTCGCACACTGGATCCCGGCATCGCGTCAGGTGCTCGATGACGCGCAAGCGCTGGCAGCCTACATCAACGCACGTCTAACTTACCTTCTGAAATTAAAGGAAGAGGACGAGCTATTAAACGGCACCGGCACCGGTGTCGAACTAAGCGGACTGGTAACGAATGCGACCGCTTTCGACACCAGTTACACGACTGTCGCGACGGACACTTTTATTGACGTCATAGGTCACGCACTGGAGCAGGTCACAGAGAACTCCAATTTCGAGCCGGACGGAATTGTGATGAACCGCTTGGACTGGCACACCGTTACGTTGATCAAAACGCAGGGCACGGCGAGCTCCGGACAATACATCTACAGCGATCCGCACAACGCGCAGACTCCGCAGCTGTGGGGCGTTCCAGTCATTCCGACGAAGAGCATGCCTCGCGGCCAATTTTTGGTCGGAGCGTTCAAGATGGCCGCAGCAATTTGGGACAGAAACGGCGCGACGATTGACATTTCGCGAGAGCACGCCGATTTTTTTACTCGCAACCTAGTTGCTATTTTGTGCGAGGAGCGGCTTGCGTTGACCGTGTTCCGGCCTGATGCGCTTGTTTACGGCGGCTTCCCGTTCGGAAGCTAAAATTGGAGTGGGGGCGGTCGAAACTGGCCGCCTCTCTTTTCTTGGAGAGTGAACGGTTTATGGAAAATCGCCAAGTTAAGTTGGAAATCAAGAACGTCAGCGATCAAGGCGTCTTTAGCGGGATGGCGTCAGTATTCGGAAACGTGGATTTCGGCGGAGATGTGGTTGAACCGGGCGCATTCACGCGGACGCTGTCGCACAAAGGCGGCGAAGTTCCAATCTTGTTTTCGCACGACACGGCGCAGCCCATAGGACTTGGCAAACTCAGAGAGGGACCGCGCGGTCTCGAAATCAATGGCGAGCTCGTCATGGAATCGGCAAAGGCGAGAGAAGTCTACGCTCTAATGAAAAAAGGCGTACTAAAAGGACTCTCTATCGGCTACGACGTTGTAAGAGATACGGTGATCAACGGAGTACGCCACCTGCAAGAGCTTAAATTGTTCGAGGTTAGCGTCGTCTGCTTCCCGATGAACGAACAGGCGACCGTGACCAGCATCAAAACGGCGGCAGAAACACAAATTCAATCATTTCGCGCAACGCTGCGCGAATGCGAAAGGACCTTCCTTCGATGACCGTCGAGCAGCGGCTGGCAGCACTTGAAACGAAAGTTGCCTTAATCGAAGAACGGCGACGGAAGCTTGTTCCGGTCGAATTGGACAACAATCCAAGCATAGGCCTGGTTTTGCGGGATTCGCTCGATGGATTCACTGCCAAACTAAAATCGTTCGCCGCGCAGAAGGGCCTTGACGAAGCGCAGACCCGATTCACTTTAGCTAAGGATGAAGCCCGGCGAGAACTTGAGAGAGTCGCGAAGGAAGGCGAGCAGAAAGAACTAGCGCAGATCGTCTCGGCGATCGAATTTTACGAGAAAACAGGCCAATCACCGCCGGGTTACGACATCAGCGGTTGAGAACATTTACACTCGTTGACCCCGGGAAGGGGTTTTGAGCGTAATCGCCTGATTTCGCCATTCTTCACGGCCTTGGCAGCAGTGAGGGTGAGTGAGCACATTAACCGGTTGCCAAGGGAGCGAATTGCTTCGACGAGCGAAATTAGCATCAGCGGGACGGATGCTGTCCCCATGGGAAACGGATTAATCCGCTTTGGCAACTCTGCCGCGGGATATTGTGAAAACATTTGCACTAGATTTGAACGCGAATTGCGGAACTCCATCGAAATCAAAATCCCCGATTGGCCAATTGGGTGCTCTTCCGTGACTGACACGGAGGCTCCCCTATGCCCCGGAAATCTCTTCTTCTGCTTTTCCCCATCAGCTTTTTCCTGATGGTTGCTCCGCTAGCCAAAGCCGACAGCATCAATCTGACACAGTTAGATTCGGGGCAATTGGTCACACTTGCCGGGTCCGACTACCGGGGCCAGTTCGTCCTGACCCCGAACTCAATCCTCCATCTTTGTATACTTCCTCCCGCTTCGGAAGTCCCCCAAAAGGGAGGTTCCGCATGAGACGTCTTCGATGGACACTCCTGATTTTATCCCTATTTGTCTCCGCAGCCTCGAACGCTGACACCATTCCGATTTTTAACATCACAAGCGTGGATATTAGGTTTAACCCTGGGGGTGGCATGGGTTTTTCTTTGGATGGTCCCGGCATCTCCATTACGGGAGATGGCTTCTTCGGCTGCACCATCTGGTGCAACCCGCTGAGCTTTGAGTCAACCGGGTTTCCGATAGATATCACGAACTTAACTACGGTCGATTATTTCGCTCAACTTAGAGGTAAAACCTTCTCTGCACTCGGCGCTTTCTCTTCGCCCTGGTCACTTACTTTCGGCGATTTCAGCGTCCCCGGAGGTCAAGTCCCGGCTGTGCTGAACAACGGGCTAATTTTAGGAACTGTCAGCAATGGCAACAGGGCTTTCAAGTTCTTTTTGAAACTGCCACCCGGAACCCTCCAATTGCAATTCTTGTCAGACCCCGAGTTTCCTGATCAGTGGACTTTCTTGGATGGCGCATTTAGCGCGTCGCGGCGCACCACCGTTCCGGAACCTGGCACAATGGCCTTAACCGCGACGGGGTTGGCAGCCATTGTCGGGCTAGTCCGAAAGAAACGTAGCCCTAGTTGGCGATAAATCGCGATTACACTCATTGACCCTGCGAGAGGGCGAAACGGCAGAACTCGCCAGGGACGTTGCGGCGATCGAATTTTACGAGAAAACAGGCCAATCGCCGCCGGGATACGAGATCAGTGGCTGATTTATATATCTACGTTCATCGATATACGGGTTATCATTTGCCCCATGACAGCCGCTGCCGCGTTAGTCGCGATCCCGCTTACCTGGGATCACTGGCCATCTGCCGCCGAAGTAGACGAAATGGCTTGCGAGTTCTTTCGCCTCGAAAAAAAGGTTGATGAGGCCTACAAATTGGCCGTTGAACTGGACGAGTGTTTCGAAACCGTGAAAGAGCGGTGCCTTCTCGCGGTCGAAGAGTTCGGACAAGCGGACGCCACACAATCAAAATCGCTCTGTGGTATCAGAACGGAGCTCGTCGCGATCTCCGTCGGGACGCGGTGCATCAATCGATTCGCCCCCTTTCGCAATCCGCCGCGCCTGGCAGTCCGAGAGCGAAGCCGCGCGCAGCAGTCGGAAATCATGACGATCGGTCGTCTGGAAGTACCTCATTAGGTAGACCAAGAGCTTTTTTCGGTAGTGTCTGAAATGTGCGTTGATGAATCAGTTTTGACACGCATCCCTTTTGAAAGTCGCAATGATCCGTCGCAGAACCTCCGGCTTTTTTTGGTCAACATAGTTAATTAGCCGAGAGATGGAAACGTTGGAATAGTGAGTTTCCCGAATTTGGCTTCCGCCCGATTCCCAGATGCTATGAACCTCCTCTTCTCCCCTAGAATTGCCGGGAATCAACTCTTCCAGTACCTCCTCTGCCGACTCTATGAGCATGTGCGCAAGGGGCGGCGGATCGTTTAATTCCGTATGTTGCTCTAGCCTTTCCCCAGATGACGATTGCGATTCGCTGTGATTGACCTGAGCGACTGGTCGCTTCCTAGTCTCAGCTTGGGGAATTGGGTCTATCGTAAATCGACAGACGGCATGATCCGAACCGTATTCGGCAGAAACAGAAATCCCCGGACGTATGACGAAGCGTTCTTGGTTGGGTTCTCCGTATCGTGCATGTAGTTCCGCAGATGTTTGTGCAGTTAACTGTACGGCTGCGAGTAACAGCGGCATTACCAGTAGGTTCAAAAAAGCGCGCATCTGAAAACTCCGAATAGAATCTCGAATGGGCACACCCTTTTCAGTAGAATAGACCCTATTTCTGAATAAAAAGGTTAGCGGATTCTGGGTAGTGTCTGAAATGTGCGTTGAAAGTGAAATCCGGCTTTTCACTCCTCCGAATCGTCCGTCCCCGGGCGTAGTTCGTCCACTATTTCACTCACGATTTCCGCTTTGAGAACCTCTAGTCTCTCATCCAGGTCCTCGCTTGAAAGTCCAGAACGAAAGATTCCAGAGACAATTTGCGCTAGAAGCACCGCCAGAAAGACTGTTAAGAAAATCTGCCAAGACATATTCAGAAGCGCCTGTTTGACCTGATTTGATCTAGCGTTTGGTAGTAAAGCAAGAAGCGAGCAACTTCATTCCGCTTCCACTCGGGTATGTGAGCGCAGCGGGCGAGTTGATCGGAAGCTAACTCCACATGGCCGACTTGAGAAAGCAATTCTGCGTCCGTTGGATGTCCAGCTTCCTTCAATAAAGACACTGCATCGTTTGCCCAAACGGTTGCGTTTTTGATTAGCTCTGTATATCTGTAGTCGTCCGTTGCCGCCTTGAGTCCGGTGAAAATTTCCTGCCATTGCCTCATTAGAGTCGCTAGTCGAATCCTGATTTGCTTGTGCTTTTCGTCAGCAATTGATTTTCTCTCTGCTCTAGTGGTCTTAATCCCAGTCACGATGCCGATGAGCGCCAGGATTGCGGTTGCGGCATACCCATACACATATGGTGGCCTTAACCAGGCGTTACCAATGAACGCTCCGTGTGCCTGAGCAATAGCACTGGTGATACCAGCAATAATGGCGGCGATGCTCACAAAAACAGTTATCAGGTATTTCATTCGCGCTTTTGGCGCGAGCGAGCCCCTGCTATACTCCTTTTGGGGAGCCTGCCCGCTCCTTTCCCTTCGATACGAATATGATAAAAAAGGCCCGACCACGAATCGGGCCTTTCGCATTGTTAGGAGTATCTACTTAACGCGATGAGTTCCGCAATTATCCAGATGTGATCCGTAATTCCGGCTTCCGTCGCGGGAGTGACGCGAAGGCTGGAATGCACGCGGCAAAAATTGTAGTACCACCTAATTGCTTACTCGCGTTCCTGCGGTTTCCTAGAAGGGCCTAAAAATGGCGGACAATGGCCCGGAAAATCGGCTTCAGCGCATGCTGCCTTCGGTATCTCGCGAGGGGAATCCAGTGTCGCGCGGTAGCAATCCGGTAGCAAGTCAATTTCCGGCCATCTGAAAAGATGGTCGGGGAGAGAGGATTTGAACCTCCGACCCCCTGGTCCCGAACCAGGTGCTCTACCAGGCTGAGCCACTCCCCGACTGATGCTGGATGACGGCCGCCGCGAGAACTACGTGGCGACTCGAACTTCAACAGTATAGCATTCTGTGCTCTGGCGATTGTCTGGGGTGGATGCCCGCCGATGGCTTAATAATCGCACTGGTAGCACTCTGATTTTTGCAAGAGCGGTTGGGCTTCACAGCTTTGCTTGAGCAGTACGATGAAATCCCGCAAGGCTGCGATTTATTCCGGTCATTGCTGCTATCGCGTCCGCTTGCTCGGCGATTATTGAGAGTCAAAATAATCATTGGCCGGCAAGGGGCTGGCGGCGGTGGTAACGACACGGCTCGCAGCACCGAGGTTGGCGCCGCGCGGACTGCTACAATCCTTGCGATAGTTGCTTCTTTCCTTCATTAAATCGTTTCTGTTATTAAATCGTTTCTATGCCGGCATTTGCTGCTGCAAGGTTGTTGACTCCGACGGATGAGATTGAGGACGCGCTCGTTCTTGTCGAGGACGGACGCATCCTGGAAATTTCGTTGCGGAGCAACCGCCAGCTGCCGGCCAAGATTTCTGTGACGGACTTCGGGGATGGCGTGATCGCACCAGGTTACGTCGACCTGCACATTCACGGCAGCGCCGGATACGACGTCATGGACGAGACCGCCGAGGCTCTGCCGGCCATTGAACGTCTTTTGGCGCGGCATGGGGTCACGAGTTATTTCCCAACTACCGTAACCGCTCCGTTGGATACGACTTTAAGGGCGCTCGAACGGCTGACGAATGCGATTGAGAAGCGCGAAAAGGGAAATCAGGATGGCGACGTTCGCGCAGTCCCGCTTGGAATTCATCTGGAGGGACCTTTTATTTGTCACACACGACGGGGAGTGCATCCGCCGGAAAGTCTGCTGGCTCCGTCGTTGAATTCGTTCGAGAAGTTCTGGCAGGCGGCTAGGGGCCGGATCCGCATGATGACGATTGCTCCAGAGTTGGAGGGCGCGACCGAGGTGATTGCCGAGGCTGCGCGACGAGGGGTTTGCGTGAGCCTGGGACATTCCGATGCTGACTTCGCGGCGGCCGAACGGGGGATCGCGGCGGGCGCCCGTCATGCTACGCATACTTTTAACGCCATGCGTCCTTTGGATCATCGCAGTCCAGGAATCTTAGGCGCGGTGCTCACGGATGCTCGCGTGAGTGCCGATATCATTGCCGATGGCGTGCATGTTGATCCGGCAGTAGTAAAGCTTTTTGCGGATGCGAAGGGCCCGGAGAACACGGTGCTGATTACGGATACCATTTCGGCGACAGGAATGCCTGATGGCCGCTATCGCCTTGGATCTTTCGAAGTAGATGTTCGCGACGGCAAGTGCATGGCTGGTGGCAAACTTGCTGGAAGCGTGTTGACCATGGATCGTGCGGTACGCAATCTGGCGGCTTTCGCGGAATGGGATTTGCCGCGGGCAGTCGCCGCCGCAAGCCGAAATCCTGCGCGCGCGGCGCGCATTGCGAACAAAGGCACGCTCGCAGTGGGAGCCGATGCGGACTTTATTGTTCTCAATCCAGAAGGCGAAGTGCTGCGCACTTTTGTCGGCGGCATGGAGTGGTCCAAATAATCCAGGGAGATGCGCTTGTTGCCGCGTCTCCTGCTACAGAATTGGGCCGTGCAAACGGCCCAGGCTTACCACAGGGAGCACAGAGGGACGGGGAGCACAGAAGGAAGAGATCACAAAGGAGTGGGGAAGGAATGGTTGAGAGCCGCAAATTTCCGCATCATCTTATTCGAGAGATTTTTGAGCAGCCCGACGCGCTTCGGCGAACGATTGAACCGCGCGTCTCGCTGGCTGAAGGACTGGTGCGGTTGGACGAGATTCATATTCCGCGCGAAGAATTGCGTGCAGTACGAAGGATAAACATCGTGGCCTCCGGGACCAGTCGTCACGCTGGGATGACGGGCCAATTCATGATGCAGGAACTGGCGGGTGTGCCGGTTGATGTGGACTATGCCAGCGAGTTTGAAAATCGCGATCCGATGATTGGGCGCGGCGAACTCAGCATCTTTATTACTCAGTCCGGGGAGACGGCTGACACTAACGCAGCGCAGCGCGAGGCCCGTCAGAAGGGATCGCGCACCATTGCCATTACGAATGTTGAAGGGTCAACGATTGCGCGGGACGCGGATGGCTTTGTCTATACGCATGCTGGTCCGGAGATCAGCATCGCATCGACGAAGGCATTCACGGCGCAGATGGCGTGTTTATTTCTCTTCTCGCTGTATCTCGGAGAAATCAAGCAGAAGGTTTCGAATGAACTGGCCCGGCATTACATCGGAGAACTCCTAGCGCTCCCGCAGAAGACGGAAACAATCTTGGCGGCGGCTGATCAGGTCGAGAAACTGGCCGAACTTTATTATCGCGTGGACGATTTCATGTTTCTCGGCCGCGCCATCCATTACCCGATCGCCATGGATGGAGCCTTGAAGCTTAAGGAAGTTTCTTACATTCACGCTGAAGGTTATCCCACCGGAGAAGCCAAGCACGGGCCGAATGCGCTGATTGATTTCCGCTTGCCCCTGGTCATCATTGCGACCTGCGATTTGAAGGATGCTGGCTCCGTGGCGCGTTACGAAAAAAATGTCAGCAACATGGAGGGGTTCAAGAAGCAGGGTGCGACGGTGATTGCGTTGGCAACCGCCGGAGACGCCACCGTGCCGAAGTTGGCGAACCACACTATTTTTATTCCTCAGGCGCCGGAGTTGCTTTCACCGATTCTTGAGATTGTGCCTCTGCAGTTGTTTGCCTATTATGTCGCCGCCAAGCGCGGGCTTGATGTGGATCGTCCGCGGAATTTGGTGAAGGCGGTGACGCTGGAGTAAGGACAGCCTTCTTCTCTCTTCTCTTCATTTAATCCAATCTTCTCTAATCCGAGATTGTGATTGCGGCGGCGGCGGCCGAGCTGTGCTCGGTTGACCCTTCGGCTTCGCTCAGGGCAGGCTCAACGAGGACGCCCGTCTCTCCACACTGGGGCTTGCCACTCAGCAAAATTCTTGCCGATTGCTTATGATGAAGAATCGCATTCTTGTGGGTGAGGTCATAGTGGCAGAAACGCAGAAAACAAACGGAATTGAAGTTCTGGAGACGCGAGAGTGGCTGGACTCACTCGATTATGTGCTTTCGCAAGGCGGGCCAGAGCGAGCGGGCCGGTTGCTGCAACAGCTAGCGCTGCATGCGCGCCGTGCCGCCGGAGTCAATCTTCCATTCACCGCGACTACTCCTTACCAGAACACGATCTATTCAAAAGCTCAGCCCCCGTTTCCGGGGAGTCAGGAGATGGAGCGCCGCATCAAGAGCCTGGTGCGCTGGAACGCTCTGGCCATGGTGGTACGCGCCAACAAGCTCGAGGTGGGCATTGGCGGGCACATTTCCACATTTGCCTCGGCAGCTACGCTTTACGAAGTGGCGTTTAATCACTTTTTTCGCGCGTCCACGGAATCGGGCGACCGCGACATTGTTTATTTTCAGGGTCACGCTGCTCCCGGAATTTACGCCCGCGCTTATCTCGAAGGGCGCATCCCGAAGGAGAAGCTGGAAAACTTTCGGCGAGAGTTAAAGCCGGGCGGCGGCCTGTCGTCGTATCCGCATCCTTGGCTGATGCCTGATTTCTGGGAATTTCCCACCGTGTCGATGGGTTTGGGGCCGATTCAGGCGATCTATCACGCTCGCTTCATCAAGTATCTCGAAAATCGCGGACTGAAGAATTCTACCGGCGGAAAAGTTTGGGCGTTCCTCGGCGATGGCGAGATGGACGAACCAGAATCGCTCGGCTCGATTACGCTGGCTTCGCGGGAGCAGCTCGACAATTTAATTTTCGTCGTCAACTGCAACTTGCAGCGTCTCGATGGACCGGTGCGGGGAAACGGCAAGATTATCCAGGAACTGGAGGCGATTTTCCGCGGCGCGGGATGGAACGTCATCAAGGTGATCTGGGGCGGCGACTGGGACGCGATTATCCAGGCGGATCGCGACGGATTACTTCTGCGGCGGATGGGTGAGATCACTGACGGCCAATATCAGAAATATTTTGTCGAGAGCGGCGCATACTTTCGGCAGAATTTCTTCGGCACCGATCCCCGTCTGCTGAAGATGGTCGAACATCTTTCGGATGAGCAACTCGCCCGCATGCGGCTCGGAGGCCACGATCCGATCAAAGTGCATGCCGCGTACAGGGCGGCGGTCGATCATACGGGATCTCCCACGATTATTCTTGCAAAGACCATAAAGGGTTATGGGCTGGGCGAAGCGGGAGAGGGCAAGAACATTACCCACCAGCAGAAAAAGCTGAATGACGATGAGTTGCAAATTTTTCGCTCGCGCTTTGGCATTCCGGTTCCCGACGGCGAGCTCCACAACGCTCCCTTTTATCGTCCCTCCGATGACAGCGCGGAAATCAAGTACATGCAGGAGCGCCGCAAACAGCTGGGCGGTTATATTCCGGTGCGGAAAGTCCGTGCCACGCCGCTGAAGCCTGTGTCAGAAGCGGTCTTTGAAGAGTTCTACAAGGGCACCGACGGTCGCGAAGCTTCGACGACGATGGTTTTCGTGCGCATGCTCTCGAAGTTGTTGCGCGATCCTGAAGTGGGGAAATTCATCGTGCCTGTGGTTCCTGATGAAGCGCGCACGTTTGGAATGGAAGCGCTCTTCCGTCAAGTCGGTATCTATTCGAGCGTCGGCCAGCTCTATGAGCCGGTCGATATGGATACGCTCCTTTATTACAAGGAGGCAAAAAACGGACAGATTTTAGAAGAAGGAATCACCGAGGCGGGATCGATGTGTTCATTTATCGCCGCGGGCACCGCCTACGCCAATCA
>Ga0137395_10001466_pt1 | contig 10973 bp, 12 predicted proteins | sample czobulk216metaG_FD_108283 | JGI IMG/M metagenome (GOLD analysis project Ga0137395, IMG submission 108283) | Vadose zone soil microbial communities from Angelo Coast Range Reserve, California, USA - czobulk2.16 metaG | ecosystem: Environmental > Terrestrial > Soil > Vadose zone | place: USA...
GCCGAAGCAGGTGGGGGACAATCTCGGCGCCCTGGACGGAAGGCGCTGAGCATTTCCACCGACATCGAGCCGGCGAGCGGCCCCAGCGTCTAACCCCCGAGGGAGAGCCCCTGTTGATCCGAATCGTCAGGCTCGGAAGCGAGCGAGCGGCGGACGAAGGGCCGCGCATAGGTACGGTGCGGCGGCCGCCTCGCGGTGTCCCGAAGACGGAGTTCGCCCGTCAGAACTGGTACGACCTTTGGTACCCTAACCTCGCACCCAGCGTCGACACCATGAAACTCGGGCAGCAAGCCAAGGACGCCGCCGGGTGGAGCCGATTCGCGAAGCGCTACCGCGCCGAGAGGACGCAAGCGGATGCGGCGCGCACGATCGACCTGTTGGCAACTCTGTCTCACCACGCAAATTTCTCGCTCGGGTGCTACTGCCAGGACGAGTCGCATTGTCATCGATCGATTCTCCGGACCCTGCTGGAGGAACGAAAGGCTGCGCTGGTCCCTTAGCGGGGCTCAGGCCTAGGCACCCGTACCCTCGTCATTCGAGTTTCACGCGCTCATGAGCTTGTCCCTTGCGTCTGCCGAGCGTTCCCGCAATCCGCTCTGGATCATTTACGAGTTCTGGGTGATGGCAGTGGGTCTCGGGGTTTTTGCACTGATGTGTCTGGCCTCGATACCTGTGTTCGGAATTTTGTATTTCTTACTGCCGAAATCCCGACATAAACCGGTGGTACGCGGTTCCATCAGCTGCGCATTCCGGGTTTATCTTTTCATGTTGCACTGGGTTTGCTCCATTCGTTGCGATGGACGGGAACTGGACGCTTTACGAGGCAGCGGTCCGCTGATCGTCATCGCCAACCATCCGTCGCTATTGGACGTCGTCATTCTCCTTTCGCGCCTGCCCAATGGCACTTGCATCATGAAAGCAGCGGTACTGCGCAATCCCTTGTACGGGGTCGCAGTCAGAATGGCCGGGTATGTCAGCAACGCCAGTGCACAAGACGTGTTGATGGGTTCGCGCGCGGAGCTTGCGCAGGGTTCGCATTTCATTATCTTTCCGGAAGGTGGTCGCAGCCGCGAATTCCCTGTCAGTTCCTTTTCGAGCTCCTGCATACTGCTTTCCAGATTGGCAAAAGCGCCGATTCAAACCGTTCTTCTGGACTATTCCTCTCCCTATCTCGGAAAGCACTGGGGTTTGTTTCGCCGCCCGGCTTTGCCGTTGCGGGTGCGAGTGCGCGTGGGCCAACGAATAGCGTCCGCTGACCTGGGCCCGGACTCGCGCAGTGAGCTTGAACGCTATTTCCGCTCCGAAGTTCGCCTGGATTGGATATGACCGCGAACACGTCAGCCACGCATCTGGTGCTCGTCCCCAGCTACAACAGCGGGGAGCAACTGCTCGCTACCGTCCAGTCCGCATTGGCGCAATGGTCACCCGTTTGGGTCATCGTCGATGGCAGCACCGATGGTAGCGGCCAGGCCCTGCAGACCTATCTCGCCAGTGCGCCGGGACTTGCGGGGTGTTTGCGCGTCATCGTGCAGTCCGAGAACCGGGGCAAGGGCGCGGCGGTGCTCGAAGGCCTGGACGCAGCGCAGGCCGCCGGGTTCACGCACGCGCTGACCATGGACGCCGACGGGCAACACCCGGCCGGTCTGATACCGCAATTCATGGCGGCTTCCGGCGCCAACCCGGAGGCGATGATCCTGGGAAAGCCCGTCTTTGACGCCTCCGCACCGCGAGTGCGGGTTTACGGCCGACAGGTGTCCAATACGTGGGCAAAACTGGAAACGTTATGGTCCGGCATCGGCGACTCGCTGTACGGCTTCCGCGTCTACCCGATCGCCGACCTGCAAGCCGTGATGCGGCCGCAAAAGTGGATGCGCCGGTTCGATTTTGACCCGGAGGCCGTTGTACGTCTGTGCTGGCGCGGAGTGCGCCCCATCAATCTGCCTGCGCCCGTACGTTATCTGAACGCCGAGGAGGGCGGCGTCAGCCATTTCCAATATCTGCGCGACAACATGCTGCTGACGTGGATGCATATTCGGCTGCTGTGCGGGTTTGCGATCCGCTTGCCAAAAATGATATGGAGGCTGCTGGTCGCTTGAGGACACGCCTATTGGATGTCGCCGTGATCGACCACGGCGGCAGATTCGGCCGATTTTTTGAACACCCAGAACAGCGCCACACCTGCGTAAAGGTTGGTCGTCTGCTCGACCAGTGGGCTGTCGCTGAACGTCGCGCCGGAGATATTGCTGGCGCCCACGAACCCACTGAAGACAAAGCTGCCATAGCGGCGCACAGCACCCACCCGCAGATCGACGCCGCTGTATCCGCCCCTGGCGGAGTATCTGCTGCGCGCAGGTGTGGCGTCCGCTGCACCCACTCCATAGTAGAAATTGTTGTAGGAGGCACTCTGAAAGTTCAGATTCAGACTCGCTCCCCAATCCCATCGCGCACCCAGCACCGGAACCTCTCCGAAAACCCATATGCCTGGATTGCTGATCCAGCCGACACTTTCCAGACGATCCAGGTGGATTCCCGTGCCATACCGCAGCGGCAAACGGAACTGCCATTGGCGGTCGGGCGTGTTGACGAAATCGTATTTCAGCACCGCGCCCACTTCGCCCACCAATGGAAGATCCCTCATCCCGGCGCGCTTCGTGCCCGAGGATTCAACCGGCAACGCACCGCTGAGCGACAGATCGAGCTTCCACTTGTCCGCGCCAAGCATTTTTAGTCCCACACCGTCGCGATTGGCGCGCAGGGTTTCGCCCCTGTACACGAAATAGGGCAAGGGTGCAACGTAGGTTCGCGTGACGCTGGAGCCCTTGTAGGCCGGGAAGGTGACGCTTCCGGCGCCAATCCCGGCCTCCCACAGCGGCAGCTTTTGTTCCGCTCGGCCGGGCTCCGGCGTCTGCGCGGCACAGTTCGGGGCCAGCGCAAGCGCACATCAGAACGTCATGGCTGAAGAGAAGCCGCGCCAGGGTCCCCGCTCAATAGATGAAAACAAGGTCATGGCGGCGGCCTGGACAAGGCCGCGATGTGCCTCTCAATCTCCGCGCGTGGCGAGTTGATGACGAAGATCTCAATGTTGGCCGCCTCTTCGTCGCCGACTTTGACGATCCCTGAAACAATTGCCGCGGTTTCGGTCATCTGACGGCTCTTCACTTCGATAACGACCGTTTCGCCCGGCAAAACGGGGCGCTTGAAGCTGCATTTGCGAATGCCCGCCAGAACGCCAACGAAATCGCTTCCCATGCTCTGCACATATGGGTCGCCGGCCAGCATGCCCGCGCCGCCGACTTGCGCGACCGCTTCAACCAACAGCATCCCAGGAACGAGCGGCAAACCGGGAAAGTGACCTTGCAAAATCACGGAATCGTGCGCCCACTGCGCGATGCCTCGGTAATGATTGTGCGCCAGTACCGTCAAGTGTCGCAGAAGACGCATTTCGCCGCGGTGCGGCAGCAATCGTTCGATGTCGCCGGCATCGAGGACGATGGGGTAAGCAAGTGCGGCTTCAACCATAGGTGCGCATTATGCTGGGAGGGCAGCGGACAGCAAGGTTGCCTCGATTTCAACAAGCAGGTCGCTTCGACAAATCTCAGCCTGCAGGAAGCGAACCTTGGCCTTCGGCCCCAATGCTTGAGACAGCACCTGCTGGACGGTCGACAAATGCTGCGGATGCCGAAGATATACCAGGTAGCACGGCTGCACCATTGTCAGAGTCGGCTGATCCCGAGCCGTGAGCCGCCTGTTCGCTTCGTGCACCAGGGCCTCGATATTGCGCAAGGACTCGCGGCATTGCTCCGCAACGTCGCCACGGTGCAACGTACGATGGCCGACGATGCTGCCAGTACCGGAGATAAAAAAATATGGGCATTGCCGATCTGTCGCAAATTCCATCGGTCCGAGAACCGCGCGCGAGAAAGTCGGGCTGCTGGGGCCGTAATCGGTCGGATACTGGTAGGCGCTCACCTGGCGTGGGTTTTCAATCTGGACAAACGTTAGCGGACTTGCCAAAAACGCCACCGTCAACCGAAGGCGGGGCGACGGGCCGTCGATGCCCACTGCGCAAGACGCCGGAATGTCGCAAAATGGGTCATACGGCGCGCGGAGCGCAAGCGATTGAGCAGCCCAAAGCGCAGCAAAAGCACGCAAGCGTCCGCTATTGAACTGGCGGTACCGCTCCAGGTTGTTCTCTTCACCGTGGATGTCAGGCATGTAATTCCAGACGCGCCAGAGCTTGAATCGCTGCCGCGAGTCGAGTGTCTGCAAGAAAGTGAATATCTCGTCATAAGCGTCTTGCGCGCTGCGCGTCAGTTCGCCTGCCTCATCGGAAACTCGAGGCAGCTCCAGGACCCCGAACACAAAGACCCCATCGGTGCGATAGCGAATGCGGCGCGAATGCCCGCTTCGGACAGGCCGGTCGCTGTAAATCGATTGCCAGAGGCAGGAGCCCGGTTCGCCGGGTCCGGTCCCGAGCAGGGGTAATGCAACGTACTGCACCGCGCAGTCGTGGCCAGACAGGGCGTTGCGCTGCGAGTCCAACGCGGAATCGACTCCGTAGCATAGGGCGCCCAGCAGATCAGGCGGTGCCACTGCGTCTGCAGGTCCGGCTTGCGCTGTACCAACCGGGAAAATTGCTTGATTCAGGGTGAGTTTCGAATGAGGCGGCACCAATGGCTCTTCAGCAGATTGAACAGCAACGCGTGCGGTGCTAAACAGAAGTTACGCTCGCCTCGACCTCGCGGTCGCGCAGGATATTCAACCGCCGCTGCTTCCATGCCAGACTGGAGCGGCCCAGATTGATCAGCGAAACCAGGTAGTAGGCCGATTTGAAAAGGGCAATCGAGCGCCAAATCGGGGTGCTGTCGAAGATGTCACCGGCCAGCAGCGACAGTAGCGCCTCTTTCATCCGGAGCTTGTCGCTTGGATGCATGAACATTTCGCGCAGCGTCGGATGGGTTATACGGTGAATAAACCAGGAATACTCCCGCGGTCCCTTCCGCATCATTAAATCAAAAGCCTTCAAAGCTGCGTTCGCCTCTGCTGGTCGCTTGAAACAGGTCTCGATTGTCTCGGAGAACTAGTCGCTGCATTGGTTCGCGAACCAAACGCCGGAGGAAAACATGGGGTCCACAAAGGCGTAGGCGTCACCCAGCAGCAGGTAGTTGTCGCCGTAAGCGCGAGAGGAGGAATACGAGAAATTTCCGGTCGCGGTGACATCGATCACCCTGCGGGCATGTTGCAAGCGTGCGGCAAGTGGCGGGCAGCTGGCGATGCCGTCCCTGAAAAAATCGGAAAGCGACCGTTCGCCGCGTGTTTTCACGAAATACGGCCAGGTCACCATGCCCACGCTGGTCGCGGCACCCCTCAGCGGGATGTACCAGAACCAGCCATGATCAAACCAGAACAGGGAAATATTGCCTTCTGCCTTGCCGTCCCGGCGCTCGGCACCGTTGAAATGAGCATAGATGGCAACGCTGTTGTGATCCTTGCTGCGCTCTTTTAACTGCAACTTATTGGAAAGGAAGGTGGAGCGACCCGACGCATCGAGAACAAACTGCGCCCGCCAGGTCATGTTCCGACCCGTTTCGGCGCACGCCCGGATCTCGGCCAATCCATCCGGTCTCTCCAGGTCCACCGCCTGTACCTCGCACCCTTCGAACACCTCGACGCCCTTTTCACGGGCGTTCTCGAACAGCACGAAGTCAAACTTGGAGCGTTCGACCTGATAAGCGCTAGGCAACGATTTGTTCCACGCGTCGGCGAACCGGAACTCTTGTTGATGATCGTGCCAGGGCGACACAAATTCGGCCGCGTGCTTGGGTATGCCGAGCGCCTCGATCTGTGCTGCGACCCCCAATTTCTCGAATAGCGGCAGATTGGCGGGCAGCAGCGATTCGCCGATGTGAAAACGGGGGTGATGGCACTTCTCCAGCAACACCACGTGGTAGCCCATTTCGCGCAGGACCGATGCCGCGGTCGTGCCGGCAGGGCCGCCGCCGATGACGAGGACATCGCAGGTTTGCGCAGCTTCCTGGAGCGCCGGTGCAGCGGTAGTCATGGGAGCGGTTCCATGTGAGTTCAGACACCCCTTCCGGCCAACGGAATTCGTGTCATGTGGCGGTGCAGAACGGGCGTCGTAAGCAGCGTACTGACAATGGCCATTATAACGAGCATGGTAAAGACTTGGCGCGAGATCACGGCCAAGTCCAGGCCGATGTTGAGAACGATCAACTCCACCAGCCCGCGGGTGTTCATCATGACACCCAGCACCGAGGATTCGTCCTTTCCCAACCCTGACCTGCGCGCAGCGAGATACGTGGCACCATATTTTCCAAGCGTCGCGAGAAAAAGAAAGAGCAAACACCAGGTCCAAAGCGCCAGGCTATCGAGCCCGCCGATTGTTGTTCGCAGTCCGGTGTAAGTGAAGAAAATGGGCAGGAAAAAAACGTTGACAAACCGGCCGACACGTTCCTTCCAGGCCCGAAGCAAAGCGGTTTCGTCGTGAAGCAGCACGCCGATCATGAAAGCGCCAAAAACGGCAAAAACACCGAGCTGATACGTGCACATCGCCGCAGCAAATATCACGACCAGCAAAAGCGCGAGCAAATTGTCGTTGATCTGGCCGGTGCCGTTATTGCCTTGAAAAAGCCGCCTCACCGCCGCCTTCAGCAGGGGACGTACCCCCCACCAGCAGATGGCCCCAAAAAGCGCGATGCCACCTGCTCGCAACGCGAAGTTCAACACGTCAAATTGCGCCAGGGTAATGGCGGTCACCACGGCCAGCAGCAGCCAGCCAACCAGGTCGGTGATGGCCGCCGCGCTGATGGCGACGACGCCAAGCGGATGATCGTGCATGTTGCATTCGATCATGATGCGCCCCAGGACGGGCAGGGCCGTGATCGAGAAGGCCGTAGCGACAAACAGGCCGGAGAGCAGGGGGTCGGTTCCAGGCGAAAGGGTGCCGGCGCTGTAGTACCCGATCCCCAGGCCCAAAACAAAAGGGGCTACAAGACCGGCGATGGTAATACGCGTGACGAGCTCACGGTTCCCCTTCTCGTGCAAGTGCCAGAAATCAAATTCCATCCCGATGTTGAACATCAGAAGGATCAAACCAATTTGGGACAGGACGTACATGCTCTGCGTCGGCGTCGACCGAAACACGTACTCGAAAACGCCGGGAAGCAAGGAGCCAAAGAGCGACGGACCGAGCAAAATGCCCGCAATGATCTCGCCCGTTACTATCGCCTGTCGAAACCGTTGCGCGAGGACGCCGCCCAATCGGCCGGCGAGCGTGATGATCGTCAATTGCAGGAGCACAAAAAACAGCAGGGTCTCGGCGCTATGGACCGAGGTTGGTTGGACGGTGGCTGTTGCAGCCATCAGACCATCCCGCCATTGATCGAGATAACCTGCCCCGTAATGTAGGCGGCAGCATCGGAGGCGAGAAACGCAACGAGGGCCGCAACTTCCTGTGGTTTGCCGGCGCGTTTCATCGGCACAAGCCTGTCAAGGGTTTCCTGGTCGAAATGCCCGGCGCTCATGCGTGTTTCGATTACGCCCGGCGCGACGACGTTGACGGTGATATTGCGGCTGGCCAGCTCCAGCGCCAGCGATTTCGAGGCCGCGTGCAGCGCGCCCTTGGCGGCCGCGTAGTTGGCTTGTCCGCGGCTGCCGGTTACGCCGGCAACCGAGGAAATCGTGATGATGCGCCCGCGGCGCTGCCGCACCATCGGCATGACCAGAGGCTGGGTGACGTTAAAAAATCCGCCCAGTGAGACATCCACGACGCTATGCCATTGTTCCTCGCTCATGGCGGGAAAGGCCGCGTCGGAATGGATGCCGGCGTTGTTGACCAGCACATCGACAGGACCTCGGGTCAGGAGTTTCTCCAAAACGGAGTGCGTGGCACTGCGATCGCGAACGTCGAACACCACGACGTCGGCGCGTCCACCGCCGGCGACGATTGTTGCGGCCAGAGATTCCGCATGAGCCGGGTTGCGGTGGGCATGCAAAATCACATGGTCGCCCTGGTCGGCCAGGCATCTGGCGATCGCTGCCCCGATATCACCGCTGGCACCGGTGATGAGGACGTTTTTCAAGATGCCGCTCCCGGATCGTCGGCCGCGAGGGCCGCAAGCTTCAGCGTTACGCGCCCGGTTTGCAGAGTCAGGGACGCGTGGCCAATGACAAAATCGTACATTGCACCTCCGGCGAAGCCGGCTTGGCGGGAGGCGACAATCTGGAGCGGTTGCAGGTAAGTGTCGAGCCTGTCGACGCGGCATTCAACATCACGCAACGCCGCGATGTACCCAGCTGCCGCCGTACCGCCGATTGCCGACTGCCGCGCAAGCAGGATCGCGCAGTGAATCGCCATGGCTTGCGCTGCGTATTCGACGCCGCATAGCGCGCCGAGACGACCGTCGGCGCGCAGCGGGTTGTCGGCGTGAGTATGCGTTTGCGTCGCGCACTGGATGGTGTCGGAATCCCAGGCGGTCACGCTGTCGATCAGGCACATGGCACCATGATGAGGAATGTGCCGGGCAATCCAGTCGCGCCCGATCTGCGCCGGCACTGCGGATACGATCAGCAAGTCTGCACCTCGACCACCACGGCCTGCCCCGGCAGATAGGGCAAGCGAACTGATGCCGACAGATGGTTGGCCAAGGCGCTCAGCACGGACATGCCTGCCAGCGCGGGGATGTAATGCGGGAGATTTTCCAGCGTCATATCGGCCACGGCTTGCCGGTGCGTGGTGGGTGCTACGGTGTGATGGCTGCCCGAGGCCGCCATCGCCGTGAGCGGCTCGGGCTGTAATTGCAGGCGTAACTCGGCGCACGTGCGAGGCGTACGACTCGGGCTCAGGACCAGGCCGATACCGCCGGCATCGGGGATGGGGCGGCAGGAGTAAAGCGGCTCGGGGTATTCACTGTCATAGGCCAGCATCAGCACCGGCGATCGCTCGGCATGGACCTGCACGACCGCCTCGAGTAAGCCGGCCGCGAAGCTTGCATCGAACGCACACAGAACCTGGCACGCGTGCATGCAGCGTGCGGCGATGGTCCAGTTGGCGGCTGCGGCGTTGTGCACCGAATTGGTGAAGCGGGTGGGGGAAATGAGCCGAACGGATTCCGTCAGGGTTTCAAAGATGGCATGAATATTGTGGCCATCTGCGTTGGACGAGCAAAAAACGCACGGAAGGTCGTTCGCCGGACGTTGCGCCGCGGCGCAGGCCTGGAGCGCCAAACCGACACACAGTTTGACGACGCGGCTGGCGCGGCGGCATTCGGCCGGCGGCAGCAGATCGGGCGCGGGCAACACGCAGCCGGCGGTCTGGTACGGCTGGTTTCCCCGCAGTAAGCGGGCACCGAAGTCCCAATCCGGTATGCCGGGGGCAATCAGGCTGACCCCTTCGAGCCATACCGGAAGAGCAGCGGGGCGCAGCTGCGTCATGGAAAGGTACAGGAATCTCTCACAGCACTGCTGCTGGCGAATACCAAGCTGCAATTGCTGCCGCCAAAGCCGAAAGAGTTTGACAGCACGAAGTGAATCGGCTCCGGTCGATCTCGAAGGAGGTAGGTTATCGGAATGGCGGGATCGACGACCTCGGTGTTCACGCTGGCCGGCATGGTCTGATACTTCAAGGCCTGGGCGCAGATGACCGCCTCCAATGCGCCGGCCGCACCGAGCGTATGGCCTGTCAGGCCCTTGGTCGAACTGCACGGCGTCGAGGAGCCAAACACTTTGCTGACAGCCAGGCCCTCGGCGGCATCATTGGTCGGGGTCGCTGTACCGTGCAGATTCACGTAATCGATCTGGTCTGCCGCAACGCCAGCGCGTTGCAGCGCGGCTCGCATCGCCAACTGTGCACCAAGGCCCTCAGGGTGCGGTGCTGACATGTGGTGAGCATCGCTGCTCTCGCCGTAGCCGCACAGATAAACGGGGCTGCCTTCAGCCTGCGGGCTGTCGCCGGGTACCAGCAGGGCAAAAGCTCCCGCTTCACCCAAAGACAGCCCGTTGCGATCCTTGTCGTATGGGCGGCAGGCCGCCGGGGAGGTCAATTCCAGAGAGTGAAAGCCATGCAGAGTGGTCAAACACAACGAATCCACACCGCCGACCACGGCTGCGTCAATCAGCCCGAAGCGGATCATGCGCTCGGCGCTGCAAAACACTTTCGCCGAAGAAGAGCAGGCCGTCGAAATGACGTGCGCAGGGCCGGTCAAGCCCAGCAGCCTGCGCACAAAGCTTGCCAGCGAATAGGTGTTGTGCCTGCCGTGGTAAACAAAATCGCCGGGCAGTGCACCGGTTGCCGGACACCGGTGGCGATAGGCGTGTTCCGATTCCAATATCCCGGAAGTGCTCGTCCCAAAGAAAAGGCCGACTCGATCCGTTCCAACGCGTTCAAGGGTGCGGCGCACGGCCACCAGAAAGCCGTCGGCCTCCAATGCGAGCAGCGCCAGGCGGTTATTTCGGCAGTCGTATTCCCGCAGCGACGGTGGGAGCCGAACCTGCCTCAGCTCGGCGACTTCGCCGATCCAGGTATCCAGCTGCGTATCCTCAAAATCGCAGGGTTTCAGACACGTCTGTTGCCTGCGAAGTGCCTGCCACAATGCCTCGCGGCCCGCGCCGCCACAGCTCGTTGCGGTGTAGTGGCTGATCGCGAGGGGGCGAATGGCAGAGAAATGCAAAATGGTTCCCTCCATAGTGTTACCAGGAAAGCGACCGACCGACCACTCATTCAGGCCTATCACCGCAGACGAGTACATTGACCGCCCACCGCGAGCGGTAGGTTTTGACCTTGGTCACGGCAAACCCAAGATGCAACAGCAGGCTCTGCCATTCTGCCATTGGACGCAGCCAGAGTGCTCGCCAGCCTTGACCACGCACCCCCGCCACCACGCGATCGACCCAACGGGAAATCCGGCTTGAGCGCGACTGCGCTGCATCGCCGACGCGCAAGACCAGGCGCCCAC
>Ga0137395_10001468_pt1 | contig 10972 bp, 8 predicted proteins | sample czobulk216metaG_FD_108283 | JGI IMG/M metagenome (GOLD analysis project Ga0137395, IMG submission 108283) | Vadose zone soil microbial communities from Angelo Coast Range Reserve, California, USA - czobulk2.16 metaG | ecosystem: Environmental > Terrestrial > Soil > Vadose zone | place: USA...
CCCCAAAGAAGCACTTCAACAGCGCCAAGAAGGGCGCATCAGCGAGTTGGCGCGCCGGTTCGTGGGCTACGTGAAGAGCGCCCGCGGCCAGAAAGCTGCCTCTTGAACACTGCGCACATAGCGCGGGGGAATCCTATCCCACGGGACATTTCGCCTTCGTCCCCTCACGCGAATTTCTTCGCGAGGCGGACATGACGGAAACGGTGCAACAGGTTGGGTTGTGGGTTAAGTTTATCGAGAACCAATCACTCCTAACTGCTTTGGAATGAATGGCGGGGACGACGAGACTCGAACTCGCGACCTCTGCCGTGACAGGGCACCTTGATTTGGAATTTCAAGGACTTACGGGACTGGCAGGAACAGAAAACCGCAATGAGTCATCGAAGGGAACTCTTATTGTTCCCGGATTGTTCCCGCGACCGAAACCGAAGCGTCGGAAATTCCGAAGCAAACCGCGGACGGATTGGCACCGACGTTAAAGCGGCTTCGCAGTGAAAAGAGACCGCGGCTCGACCCCGTGAGGTAATTTCAATGAGCATCGGCGACCACGGACATGTAGATCGAGAATGGCGCGATCGATGGGATGAAGCCGTCTCGATCTGTCGAGGAATTTCAGGCGAGATGGTGGTGATTGGAGAAGAGACCCAAATTAAGGGCCTCGGATGGGAACTTCCCCGAGAGCTGTGGGCAAGTTCTCTTGTTCTGATTTCGAAAGCAAGAGGCATGCACTGGTGGATGCGGCGCCCCTATTCGAGCGAGTCATCAATTGTTACGTTTCTGAGTACGCTAAGCCTTCTGTAAACGAAAAGCCCCTCTCTCTTCTTCTACGGCAATAATATGAGGGTGCGCGTCAAAGTAAAGAATGATAAAACGAGGCAATAGTGCGAGTGAGCGAAAAAGAGCCCTCGGCTTCGACGCGGTCTTCTGCAATCATTCTAATTCTGGATCGCCAGAGGACTTTGACTGCGAATGAGGCGTTGTCTTCCTGCAGGGAAAGAGATCTTGTGAGGTGCGAGATGAAGTGCTCAAAAGCATGGTGGCAGAGCATCCGCATGCTGGTCGCGGCGATCTCATTGGCTGGACTGACCTTCGCTCTGGGCCCCGCGGGTTGGGCGCAAGAGCAGAAACCGGAAGTGCCCTCGCCAGCGATTCGCGTTTCAGTGCGCCTTGTCCTTGCCGACGCAGTGGTGACGGACAAGGATGGAAAGGTAGTAACAGGCCTCGGCCCGCAGGATTTCACGGTGCTCGAGGACGGTAAGCCGCAGAAAGTGACGATGGTTTCGTTTGAGCAACCCGCGGAACTGGCGCGTGCGTTGCGCGGCCAGCGTGCCATCATGCCGCCGAATGTGACGACCAATCGTCCGGCGTACCGCATGCCGTCCGGCGCGCCGGTGATCGTGCTGCTGGATGCGTTGAACACGCCGGTGCAGGACCAATCCCGGGCGCGGCTGGAAATGTTGAAGTATCTCGATAAGCAATTGCAACCCGGCCAGCAGATCGCCGTCTACACCCTGGCACGATCGTTGAAAATGCTGCAGGACTTCACGGATGATCCGGCGCTGCTCAAAGCCGCGGTTCAGAGTTTCAATCCTTCGGTCTCGATGGAGCTCCAAATCGCGGACGTCAACCAAAGGCTTCCGCGGTTGTCTGGGGCGTTGCCAGACTCTGGCGTACGGAGTCCCGGAAGGGACCCAGGGCTGTTTATTGCGAGAATGCAGGAGTTCTATGAAGAGCAAGTAAACGTGGTAACCGATGCACGTGTAGGAATGACGCTGACAGCATTCCGCGGGATTGCGCAAGCGGTGGCCGGCCTGCCCGGGAGGAAGAGCCTGGTGTGGGTATCCGGAGCATTCCCTATGGCCACTTATTCGCGAGTCATCCAATACAGTGCAAATCCTAGTAACGACCCGAACCGCGTTCGCATCGAGAACCTGTACGAGGATAAATTGCGGGAAGCCGATTCGATCCTGACGGACGCGCAGGTGGCGGTTTATGCTGTGGATGCCCGTGGCTTGGTGGGCCAATTGCTCGGCGGTGCGGAAGACCAGGGTGTCAGCAAAGCCGGGACGCTCGTTGGAGGCGCCGAGTATGCGCAGAGCCTCCAGCTTGCCAGCGGGGCACTCCAAGAGACGCAGGCCACGATGAAACAAGTGGCGGGAGACACGGGAGGCAAGTTCTTCATCAATCAGAACGAGTTGGACCATTCGGTGGCGCTCAGCGTCCAGGACGGCGCCTCGTACTATTTGCTCGCTTACTCCCCCGAAGGCAAGGCGGATGGCAAGTACCACAAGATCGAGGTGAAAGTGAATCGTCCCGGAACAACGGTGCGCGCGAGGCATGGCTACAATGCAGTCGGCTCGGGCGATGACGCGAAGGCCACCAAGCAGCGGGATGCGGAAGTCGGCATGGCGATGCAGTACGGATCGCCGGGAGCGACCGGCGTGACCTTCGACGCGCGGGTCATGCCGCCTGCGCCTGCTTCCAGGATGAAAGTGGGCGTGGATTTTCTGGTCGACCCCAGCACTATCAGTACGGAGGATGCCGGTGGCGGCAAGAAGCTTGCCCTGGAGTTTCATGTGGCTGCTTATGGAGCCGATCGGAAACTCGCCGGGCAAAAGGACGTGGCGATAAAACCCACGCTCAAGTCAGCCGACTTTGCGCGCATACAGCAACAAGGACTGCCTTATCACGTCGATGTGGAATTGCCACCCGGGCGCTACACGCTGCGCCTCGGTGTCGTGGACCAGCACAGCGGAGTCATCGGTACAGCCGACATGCCCCTGGCGCTCGAAGGCCCCAAGTAGCCGGCTCCACGAACGCTGAGATTTCCTTTTCCATGAGGAAGGAACTGGTTAACCATAACACCCCCCTCCCCCCTGTTTTTTGTAAGTTGCAGCTAAAGGAGTTGCGGCGATCAGATCTTCGTCACGTGACGGAAGGGGACCGAGCAAAAATCATCTGCACGTTGGCAGGTATGAACGTCGAAACGTCGAGGGATCGAGATTGTGTTTCGGCACTTCGAGGCTCAGTGTGAAGACACACGGGAGAGAATAGCATAAAAGTACAATGCGTTTCAATTACTTTGTGGGTATCATTCGAACGGGGCCGTAAAACGTTGAAAGGGTTGGAGGTTAGAAGGCCCCGCAGAGGCATTCGGGGTGCAAAAGGCGCATTTGAATGTTTAGGGGCCGGAATCAGAACCGGGAGGTAGGGAATTGGGAAACTGGCCGAGGGTTGGACAAGTTAGGAGTGCGCGTCGGGAAACAGAGATCGGAAATTGGAACCTAGGGAAATGCCGAAATGGCCGGAGCGAGATGATTTAGGAAAGTCAAAGCCCGAAACGTAAACCCGACGTATGGTGACCAACGCAAGATCGTCTCCTCACTTCCCGCCTGGGCCACGGCCGCCGTCATCTAATCAGCCTTCAAGACACAACGCTGGTTAGCCAAGCCGCGACCATCAAGAGGCCTGCCACGATTGCCTCAATTCTCGAAGCGCCTCTCAACGCGAAGGCTAAGCACGTTCCTGCGAGCACCAAGAAAGCTATCGGTGGTACCCAGTCTGGTGAGAAGGAATTGGTTTTAAGCCCTATTCGGTCCGCAAGCGGTAAAAGAAGCAAGATGAGCCAGCCGAGCAAAGTAACGACGATTGATGTTAGGCCAAGGGCACCGCGCCAGCGCGGTAGCTCTTGGCCCCAGCGCTTTGCCCACCCTCGGAGGGCAAGGAGAGTGAGAACCGGAACTACGAGGAAGGGCACACTACCGAGGACGGCTGCTATGATCGATGTCCAATGATGCGATATCATCCACCTACTCCTGTGCCCCTAGGCTTGGGTGCCCATGGCTTGGCGTCAGTTTACCTCGTCCGGTTGGTGGATCCGGCTCATTAGTATTGGGGCTTCGCCTCGCTGACGGAAACGTGCTGCGGTGTTCCGGTGGTGGGCGTGACGGCCGGATTTCGAGAGCGTTGTCTGTGATACGCTCGACGCCATGCGGATCTTTTTCTTCCTCGTCTGTTGCCACTTAGCACTTGGGAGCGGCGCAGCCAGCGAGCCTAGGCCCGACAAGACGTCCCGACGGGACGTTTTTCTGATCACTATCGACACGTTGCGCGCGGACCACATTCATTGTTATGGATACGACCGCGTGCAAACACCTTCGTTGGATCAATTGGCGAAGCAAGGAGTTCGCTTCACGCAGGCATTCACGCCTAGCCCGATCACCAATTCTTCGCATGCGAGCATATTGACGGGGCTGCTGCCAAGCGCCCACGGAGTGAGCGACTTTGGAGTTCCACTTGCAGCCTCACATCTTACGTTGGCCGAGACGCTCAAGAAGAGAGGCTACCGGACCGCGGCATTTATCGGCGCCGTCATTCTGGACAGCAAGGCGCTCGCCCCCGGTCTCGATCGCGGGTTCGAGTTCTACGACAATTTTCCCGCGCAAAGTGAAACCAAGTCGCGCTGGGGACGAGTGGAGCGCCGGGGGATGGAAGTCGTGCAACACGCGGAGACATGGCTCAACGCGCATCCCGCCGGGCCTCATTTCGTTTGGGTGCACCTGTATGATCCGCACGATCCGTACGAGCCGCCGGCGCCGTATTCCGAGACTTATAAGGACCGGCTCTACGACGGAGAAATTGCCTACGCGGATTCGGCGCTGGGTCACTTCCTTGCTTACTTGAAGAAACAAGGCTGGTATGAGAGTTCATTGATTGTTGTGGTGGGGGACCACGGAGAAGGACTGGGCGAGCATCACGAAGACACTCACGGCATCTTTCTCTACGATTCGACCACACATGTTCCGTTACTCGTGAAGCTGCCGGAGCAACGCGAAGCCGGCAGGACGGTCGAGGCGCAGGTGCGCACGACAGATATCATGCCCTCGATCTTGGAACTGCTGGGCGTTCCCGCTCCGGGGAGTCTGGATGGCGAATCACTGGGGCCATTCCTTGCGGGCACGGGGGCGGCTCCCCGGACGGTTTTTGGGGAGACAGAGTATCCGCTGCGCTTTGGATGGGCCCCTCTGCGATCGGTCCGAAAGGAAGGCCTCAAGTTTATCGAGGCGCCGAAGCCGGAACTCTACGATCTGCCTTCCGACCCGAACGAACTCCAGAACCATTACGTGCCATGGGATCCGAGAGTGCAGAAGCTGCGTAAAATACTCGCGGAGCTAAGCGCCAAATCGCCTGCACCCGCAAAAACTTTGCCCGCAACCATATCCGCGGACACCATTGATGAACTGCACGCGCTCGGATATCTAGATTCGGCCGACGCTGGAAGCGCTACGGATGTTCCTGAGCCATCGTTGTTGCCCGATCCCAAGGACAAGATTGAAGAACAGAATCTGCTGCACACGGCGATGATGGCGTCGGAGGACGGGGAAACGGATAAGGCTCGCGCGGCTCTCGAGAAGGTACTGCAACTGGATGAACGGTCTGTGCTTGCTCTGTCGCAACTAGGCCGGCTTGAGATGTCTTCGGGGAATTACGCGAAAGCTGCGGGCTATCTGCGGCGGGCACACGCCGCGCACCCGGACGACGCGGCCGCTGCCTTTGAGTACGGGCGAGCGCTGGAATTGAGCGGCGATTTGCCCGGCGCGCGAGACGCTCTGCATGCCAGCTTGAAGTTGAATCCGAACCAATTCGCTGCGCGACTCTCGCTGGGCCGCGTCTATCTCAGTTTGAATGATTTGAAAGAGGCGGAGGACCAATTGGAAGCGGCGGTGCTTACGCAACCTGGAAGCGTAGAAGCACAGATCGGTCTTGCGAAGGCGCTAATCCGCCAGAAAAAGTTTGCAGATGCCGTAGAACTCCTTGAGCCGATTGCTGGAGCTTCGAGCAGCGGTCCTGAAATGTTTCAGTTGTTGTCAGATGCCTATGCTGGGCTTGGGCGGCGGCAAGAGGCGGAACGCGCTGCATCGCGGGCCAAGGCATTGCAGAAATCGAAACGGCCGCAATAAGCGGCCGGTCGATTGAATCAAAACAAGTTTCGTTGCCTGACGAGAAGATTAAGAAGAATTACTTCTTCACCGCCACTTTATTGTCGGAGTTCTCGAAAATTTCCGTCAGAATACGTCCGCGCATCTGCTTCGGCTGCTCGATTCCGTAGAGGTGCAAAAGCGTAGGCGCCACGTCATACACACTGGCGGCCAAGCCCATCAGGCGAAGGTCATGCTTGATGCCGGGCCCCATGGCAAAAAACGAGCCGGGGACGTCATCACCATCCGCAAAATCGTGCTTGGCAATCACCGGCGTGGTTTTCTCGTGGTCCATGTGCGCGTGAGGATCTTTCTCTTCGAATTCGCGCAGGGGCTTGATGCCGTGGTCGGAGAAAATAACTAAATATGTGTTTTCATCAACGTGCTTCAGGATCGAGCCCAGCACTTTGTCGAAAGCGATGTACTGGTTCGGGAAGGCATCGAGACGGACGTTGTTGACGCTTGGGTTGTAGCCAACATTGAACGGCGTGATCGGATAGAGCCAGTGGCCGACGCGATCTTCGCAAGACTGCGCCAGGAATGTGAACTCTGTGGGATGCTCGGTCAGAAGATAATCGAACAGCTTGGTCTGCTGCTCGCGAATGAGCTGCACCTTCCCCAGCCACTTATCGATCAGTTCGGTTTCGTGGCCCTTCAGGTCGCCCGCGGCCGGCATACGCTCGCAATCAATATAGAAATCGCCGACGTTTTTCAAGAGCTCGGTTTGCATGCTCTTGGGATAGACGGCGTCCCCACCCATTACTTCGCTCAGCTTCGGCGCGCAAAGCACCCCGTCTTCGCAGTTCTTGCCGCGCGTCAGCATGCCGCTGATCATGTACCCGTTCACAGGCATGACGGGGAAAGTGGCGGGGACGTTCGCCATGCCCACGGTGACCCCGCCTTTCGAAAGCATCGACCAGACGGGCTCTTCCTTGAGCATGTTCGTGTTGGCAGTGATGCCCCCGACAACAAAGCCGGTTACGCCGTTCTCTTCCGGATTTGTGCTCGTAAACAGCGTGCTGTAAACGCGCGGGCAATTGGGCGCGGAGACGGTACGGAGTTTTCCGTAGGCGCCTCGCTCGATCACGCTCGCCAAGTTTGGCATCTGGCCTTTCAGCAGTAGCGGACGGATCATGTCCAGCTCCATGCCATTGACGCCCAGGACGATGACGCGCGGCTTTGGCTTGGGAGCGGCCTGTTGCTGACCAAAGACCGGCAGAGCCAGCAGAAGGATGGCGAGGAGCAAGGAAAGTTTTCTGGGAACCATGGAGCACCCCGAAGTTTGAAAATGAAGTACGAAGTATATCGTCGCGAGGCGCGGGTGTCCAGCAACGAGGTTCGGAGCGCCATAGAGGGGGTTGGGCGGCAATGATCGGGCAACAGCGGCCGGGGGGTCCCCCTGTTTTTGTAAGGGCAACAATATACTTGACACACAGCCGTGATCAGCGAACGGCTCAGTGCGACTTTTCCAGGTGATCCGGTGTGGGCGCGCCGCGATCCGCCTTCTGTCCGGAGGGATCGAAGATGCTGCGCCCTTTCATCGTATCTGGCGTAGCGATCCCGAACTCATGGAGTATCGTCGGGGCGATATCCGTCAGAGCCGGATGTTCCGCGTGGATCTTGTAATTACTCAAGACCACCCCGGGAACTTTCGTGAAATCTATACAGTGGTCGCCGCTCCAGGGTTGGGTGTTGTCTTCCATCACGTTCGCTGAGACGCCGCCCAGCACGCTGTCCCAGCCGACGCGATACCCGCGGTTGTACCCGACGATGAGGTCCGGCGCCTGCGAGACGTCTGGCCCCGAGTAGGCCTCGGCGGCGCGGTCCACGCGCGTCACCACTTGTTGCTGGTCATTCGGGTCGCGCACGGCTAGGAGCCGCTCCGCAATCTCTCGCTGGAGCGCCTCGGCCTCGGCTCCCGGATTCATAATTCCGTTTTTTTCGCGCCCGCGCAGATTCACGTACAGCCCGTTAAGACCCAGCCCGTAGGCGCGCGTCCGCGACCAGTCTGCGTCGCGGAAGATGTCGCGGCCTTGCGGAGACGCTCCCGCGCGCAAGACCAGATAGCCGTTCTGCACGAGCCACGCGTTCAGGTTGAAGGATCGGCGGAACGGTGCGAAGCCGTGGTCGGAGACCACGAGAACGGTGGTGTTTTCGTCCGCCGCCCGGAGCGCCTCACCCAGGATGCCGTCCATCTCGCGGTAGTAGTCTTCGAGCACGCGTCCGTGCTTCGCTGCGAGTTCCGGATCGAAGGCGGGAGACTTCGGATCCGTCGCTCGCCAGAACATGTGCCCATTTAGATCGAGGCTCGAGAAGTAGAAGAAAAACAGCCCGGTGCGGAACCGCGCCAGTTCATGATCGAAGAGACGCCGCTGCTCCTCGAACACGATGCGCGCTTGTACCAGGTACTCGTCGTCAGTCAGCAAACCGCTTGTGAGGGCTTTGGTGTCCTCCGCGATTCCCTGGGTATAGAAATAGCCGAGCTCGCGCGAGAGTTCACGCGCATATTTTTCGGGAGTGGAAAGCGGCAGTGCCGGATTCGAAGGGTCGATGTTGATCGGAGTCACATAGAGCTCGAACTGGGGCCGGACTTGCTTTAGATAAAAGCGGCAGATCCCGGTGATGCCTTTCAAGCGTGGGATGAACTTGAAGGTCAGCGGTATCCAGGGGCTCCATTCGTGCTCGCGAAGAATGAACTGGTGGTCCTGAATGGAGAATCGCGCGACTGGCTCGGAAGGGTCGCGATCAACGGTAAAAGGAATGATCAGTTCAGGGTTTTCCTTGCGAAGCGTATTCACGGGTCCGTGGAGGTGCGCTTCAATGTGGTCACCCGCAACCTGGACCGGGTAGATAGCGCCGCCATTCACTGGGCCCGGGGAGAAAATCAGGTCGTCCGTATGGAAGGAGAATGTGCCATATCCGCCGAGCAGATCCGGCGTGCCCATCCCCGCAAATGTCTTACCTCTGCTGGAGACGGGCGGAAAATTCGATGGTAGACGGAAAACGGTCAGGGGAATTCCCCGCTCGTCCAGGTATTGCCAGAAAGCTTTGCCATGCCGCAAAAGCAACACCTCCTCCTCCGAGAGGGGAATTATCCAGCTCCCCAGCCGCAGGTTGTGCTTGGCCGGCTTTACCTGGGAAGTCGAGAAGTAAGGGGTCAGGGTGGCAGGATCACGATGGATGAAATCGAAGATGCCGTGACTTCCCGGGTTCATGCCGGTAATCAGATTGGCCCAGGCGACCGGGCTTTGTGGGGGGATGCTAGTTTGCAGTGGTAGAAAACTGCCGCGCGCGGCAAGCGCGGCAAAGTTGGGCATTTTCTCCTGGTCCATAAAACGTTGCAACAGTTGTGGATCCATACCGTCGATACCCAAAATGAGGAGTTTCCTTTTCAGTTCGGGAGACTCCGCGCGGTACTTGCGCGCCAGCGATAGACCCAGAAAGGTGCCGAGAAACCCGATGACACCAAGTGCAGCCATCCAAATGTACAGTCGTTTCATAGTTTTCAGAGCTCTTGATGAGGACACTCGAAACGCGGCGGAACGGTGGGTAAAAGCACAATTTCGCCGCGTCCCTCTACTCTTGAGTTCCACTGTCCAGAGTGCACCCGGTATAGCGGAGTGCCCAATCGAAGCCTCTCAACTCCCCCGCCGGGTTTGGTGACAAACCCCGAAGATTGGTGTTATACCATTTCCATCACGTCGATGCAGATGATATTCCTAGTCCGCAGATGGATCTGCAGCACATTGAGACTAGTTCTGCCCCTGATGTTCGTGATTTTTCTCTCCAGAGCGTTCGCTCAGATTCCTTCCACTTCGACGGATCGGGCTTTAAAGGAAGCTCAGCTGGCTTTCGAGCAAGGAGATTTTGCCGCCGCGGCTCGCAGCTTCGAGCAGGTGCGGCGTGCAGCCCCGGATAGAAAGGGGGCGTGGCATAGCGTCGTGCTGTGTTACTTGCGCCTAGGTGAAAGACCCCGCGCTCTGGAGTTGGCGCACGAGGCTCTCTCGCGGTGGCCCGACGACGGAGAGACTCGTCATGTGATGGGGTTCGCGTATTTTCAGAATGGACAGCTTGAGCCGGCCATTGAGGAACTCTTGCAAGCCACCCGGCTCATGCCGAACCGCTACGAACCACAATTGGATCTAGCTCTTGCCTATCTAAGTGCGAAACAATATCTCGCCGCCAGCGAATCGCTGGAAGTCGTGGTCGGGCTCAAACCGGAGTTGCCTCTGCAGCACATCCTGCTCGGCCGCGCTTACCTGAACTCCAATCGCACTTTTCCCGCCATCCGCGAATTCAACAAGGCTCTCTTCCTCGATCCTGGAATTCCCCTCGGCCACTACCATCTTGGCTACGCCTACGAGAGCCTCGGACGGAATTCGGAAGCGATCGCGGAATTCCGGAAAGAACTGACGCTGCACTCAAACAATGCCGAAGTTTATTACCGGCTGGGACACGCCCTGTTGGACTCCGGCCAAACGCAGGAAGCCGCTGTCCAGCTTCGCGAAGCCGTGCGCTTGGCCCCCGAGAATTCCGATGCCCAGTACGCTTTGGGGAAAGCTCTTCTGGAACTCGGCCGGCCGCTTGAAGCCATCGAGACGTTACGGAAGGCGGCTGCATTGAACTCAGACAACCCGAGTCCGTTTTTTCTGCTGGCGCGCGCGTATGGCAAGGTACAAAACCATGTGGAAGCCGCGAAGGCGTTGCAGCAGTTCGCGGAACTCAAAAAACGGCAGGGAGAGACCGGTGGCATGGCGTACCGGCCCAATTAAAATGCATTTTGTTCCCTCCGTGTGTACACGAGCTATTTCGCTGTGCTTGCTGCTGGTTTCTTCCCTGCTGTTTCCTGCCGCCGGCGTCCAAAGTGGGCGGTCTTCGACGACGACGTTCATGGATGTGACGCGCAGCGCCGGCATCGACTTTCGCCTGACCTGCGGTGGTGCAAAGAAGCTCTACATCATGGAATCGATGTGTGGCGGGGTCGCCTTCTTCGA
>Ga0137395_10001469_pt1 | contig 10969 bp, 8 predicted proteins | sample czobulk216metaG_FD_108283 | JGI IMG/M metagenome (GOLD analysis project Ga0137395, IMG submission 108283) | Vadose zone soil microbial communities from Angelo Coast Range Reserve, California, USA - czobulk2.16 metaG | ecosystem: Environmental > Terrestrial > Soil > Vadose zone | place: USA...
CCGGGCTAAGGGGCGCTGGGATTGCGGTCGTTTTGGGAAATTTGCTTAGGATGTTCGCGCAACCAGGCTGCGGCCCGTGATTGGCCTTCGGCAATTTCGGTGGAGCTCATACGCGAACTCAAAATGGCGACCCGATATTTACTGGCTTCATCGCCTTCAGCTTTAGCAATGGCGGACCACATGTATGCGCTCACGTAATCGGGTGCAACGCCGCGTCCCGCCCAATAGTATGCGCCGAGCGTAGCTGCCGCTAGAACATGACCCTGTTCGGCGGCTTTCGAAAACCACTTAACGGCCGCGGTGTAATTCTGCGCCAGATCTTCACCATTGGCGTATTTCGCCCCTAAAGCGAATTGGGCAGCGGCAATTCCCTGCTCAGCTTTTTTGCGCAACTCCTGCAATGATTCACCGGTGGCTGGTGTGTCTGAATCGCCGCTTCGGCCTGTACTCTGCGGTTCCTCGGTCGCGGAACTGCCGGCACTGGCCTTTGAGCGGTTCAGTGGATTGACAAAACTGAAAAATAGTCCGGCAACGATCAGGCCGCCAAGCAAGGCCAGAAACAATATTCGCTTGCTAGCCTCAGCCGACAGTTTTCGTCCCGCAGCCTCATCCGGCTCACGAACGTTGATATCGTTCATTCCCAAAGTGGGAGCAAGCTTGGTCGGAGGTTGCGCGAGAGGACTAGTCCTCGCAGGCTCGGTTGGATCAGTCTCCACAGCGGAAGTAGGGGTTGCTTTCGATGCGCCCGAGGTACCCTGTGGCTGCGAAATAAGAGCGGCGGACGCGGGCACGTCCGCTTCGTCTTTGGAGCGCAGCGGCTCACTTTCGAGCAGCTTGGCGATGGATCGAGCTAACCCTTCCAGTGCTGTGCAATGGTTTCGATCGAAAGCGTAAGCTCTGCGCGAGAATACCTCGACTAAGCCAACCACACGACTTCTTGCCTCAGACTGACGGCCGAGGCTGCTAGCGGCCGGGTCCTTAGATATGTTCTCAGCGATGATGGGTACCGCGAGTACCGAACTGATTCCTAAAGCGCGGCAGCTTTCACGGTCCACATACAAATCCAGTTCTGCGTCCTGGCAGTGCAGCGTTCTCGCGCTTCTCAGGCATGCGCCAGAAATGCCGCTATCGGTGTTTAACCGTGAGCCCAGTGGGGGAGCAATCTCACCAGCGCTGGCGCGGCAAACCACCGCTTCTGCTTGCGCGAGAGCAATGGCGGCCCCATCTGCTCCGGTGACGGCTTGTGCGTGCTGGACGACAGAACGCAGCTCGTTCTCGATGTCCGGTCCGCCCAGTGGCATGGCGGTATTGACGCTGGGATCGGTTATCTGCGCGATGCCTGAGGCGCCATTGTCCGTGTCTTCCGGAACGCGCTGGGTCACATTTTTCTGGGCGGCAGAAATTCGTTCCTCACTCCTGCTAAGGCGCGGGATACTTCTCTGCGGGTCCGCGCGGCGCTCTACCCGATACGCCCTATCGTCGCTGATCAGTGGGGGCGTGGATTCTGGGACTGGAGAGTGATCGGTCGAACGGCGTGAAGCACCGAGACCGCCCGCGCGGCCGGCATCGATGGCGGCAAGAGCGTTCACCAGCAACCACTGCTTGAGCTGGCGATTGGCTTCGGCCGTAAGGTTGATGAATTCTATTCCCGCGCGACCACCTGCATCGGACCACACTACGCGCGCCGAGGTAGCCAATGTGCCGCGGGTTTCCAGCAGATCGAGGCGAATGTCAATAAAACTAAAAAGTGGAAGGGGATTCACGGTTTGCAGCAAAATACCGCGATCATTGGCGTCTGCTATTACGCCCCCGGAACTTCCGGCAACACTCGCGTAGGCAGGTGTATGGATTTTGTGCCTTGCGTAGCGGCGTCGATCGAGCGACATGAGGCTTGGAAACCTGAATCAAAGCTGACTAGTCCACTCATATTACGATTTTGTGGGCAAAAGCCAAAGCCTCTTGTGCGTGCCCCGGAAGGGTTGTTTTGGCCAGCGAGAGGAGCTTGGAGAGGGATGCGGGCCTTTGATCGAATAGCCGTAAGGGAATCTTAGGAAAGGCTCTTGGCGGCAGAGAAGCCGCCAGCTCGCGCGATAGCTGCCACCATAAATCCGGCCAACATCTGCAGATTGGCCACCGCAAGCTCATCGAACGCGTAGGCCTGGCAAGAAAGCACTTCGAAGATGCCCAGAGTTTTATGGAAATAGCGAAGAGGAGCCACCAGAATTGACCGGACGCCGAGACGCCGGCAACTGGCTTGGTCCACGGCAGGATGGCTTTCCGCGTCGTCGCAGCACAGGATCTGGCCGCTGCGCACACACTCGCCTGATAGTCCCGATTCAATTTGCAAGCGCACGCCTAAATCGGGTGCGGTTCGTCCGGCACGGGCGCTGCACACAATTTCATTCCCCCAACGCAGACCGATGGCGCTGCCACTAGCGCGGGTCAGGGTTTCGGCGCGCTCCGCCAGAACGCTGATTGCAGGCTCCAAATCCAAGCGTGCGGGACCCGATACCAACATCTCGGGCGACAACGCACCTTCTTCGGTATTTCTGGCAGCAATTGGAGGCGCATCGTGAATCCACTTGGGAGACAACGGTACGGTTGCCAATAGTTGGCGCACCAACTCGTCCATGCCGGCATCCTGCACCAGGTTCGCAGTGGCCTCTCGCTGTAAAGTGCCGCCGAGTACGCGCGACAGGCTCAGCACGGCGCGGCTGCCACAACCCAGGCACGCCGGAGTGCAGTTCCTACTGATCCGCTCACAGCTCACACAAAACACCGCAGTCTGCAATTCTATGAAGTGAAGGTCAGCGCGGGGCTTCCAGGTTAGCTTTCGCATTGATGTATTTTCTATTTTGTTGCTGAATTTGTTTTTTGGTTTTTAAAAATATGATTGCGACGAAAACGAGAGACTAAACGTCGCCTCACATGAATTGAAGTGGCAGCGATGGTTCACGCGTGAATGGCTCTGCCGCATCGCTAAAACTCTTCTGCTGAAAAGGCGAACGCTGACTCGGTTGGGGTACGTTTCCAGAACACAAAAAGGTCCGGGAGAGAACAACCGCCGGGATGTCATTCCCCTAGCAAAAATTTATATTGTTTTTCGTCGAGAGGTACAACAGACAATCTTCCCTGGCGCACCAGGGGAGAGTTTTTGAACAAGTGCTGGGATTTGATGGTGCTGAGAGTTACGGGCGAAAGTTTCTGCCCGGCTTTAATAGTGATGGCGGGATTCCTGGGATTTTTGTCGTCAACCGTCGTCACCACTGCCGTGCCCACGGCGCTTTTCTGATCACCTGTGTGGTAGATGATCAGACGATCTCCTGGCGCCATCTCGCGGAGGTTTTTCAAGGCTTGCGGGTTTGATACCCCGTCCCAAATCGTGGATTGGTCACGGACCAGATCTGCGAAGGAATATTCGGAAGGCTCGGTTTTTAGAAGATATTGCATGTCCCTTGTCAGCTTTTAAAGTATTACTTTAATAGTGCCACGCCGCCGTATTTTCGCCCCTCGATGCATGTTTGGCAATGTGTGCCGCCATCATACGCACTAGTTGAGCATCATTTACAGGACTCCAACCGTGACCTTTCATGGGTCGGCCGTATTCGAAGGAGCCCGCATAGTAAGGGTTGGTAGTTTTTTTGAGAAAATCCTCCATCTTGTACACCGCGAGGTTAAGAAAATAATTATCCATGTCGCCACAATAGATATGGATTTTCCCGACCAATTGCCTACCAATCTGCGGCCAATTTTTTTCAAGGTAATAGCGCAAATCGTATCCGTGATCGCGCATGTACTCGGCAACGCTGTGGTCGATTTTGCCGGTCAGTTTATCCCAAAGTGGCCTGGGGTATCCGTCTTCGCCTACAGGCCCATAAACCGCCTCCCAAGCCTCGAGCTGCTGTGCTGAACGGCCGTGGCTGCCCAAGACCGCCTCGAACTGGCTCATCTGCCGAATGGTGACGTCCTCTTGCCCTTCCACCGTGCGTTCCAGCGGTCGTTCAGGTATCGGTGGATCGTAGCCGGGCGCCAGGAACGCGCTCGCGTCGCTATAAATGTCCACCAACTGATAGCGGCGAAAGTCGATGGGGTCAGGATAGAAGGTCCAGGTACCGCCGAAAAATTCCGGATGTAATACCTGCAACGCCAGCGACTCCCAACCGCCGGTAGAGCCGCCGGTAAGCACGCGGGCGTAGGACTTACGAATGATCCGGAAATGTTCCTCCAGATAGGGGACCATTTCCTTCAACAACGCGTCGCCATAGGGCCCATTGTTGACCGAGTTCACCGCGTAAGAGTCGTCGAAATAAGGGGTGGGATGCAGAAACGTTACCGCGATCATGCGGGGGAAATTAGGACCGTCCCAGTGCTGGTGAAACTGGTAACCCGTTATGCGGTTATAACTGCCCATTTGCTCCGGGTTCCCAATCGGAGAATCTTGGGTACTGTAGCCAAATGGCGGCCGCGGGGTGAAGTGATCCTGGATGTAAATCACAGGGTAGGAAGCGCGCGGATGTGACTCATACCCTTTCGGCAGCAGCACGGTGGCGCCGATGTAGAAGGGATGGCCCCAGAAATCGCTCAACCACTTGCTCTGAATTTTAATGTGCTTCACGCGATCGGTGTCGGGAGGAGCGGGCACTGGCGGAATCACCTTGCTCAGAACCATTTTCACTTCGTAATGTGCGGCCGGATCGAGGTGAACTTTTTGGACGTCGCTATAAAAATTTCCCGGAGACTCATTGAACTGCTGCCCTTCCCATTGGTCCATGTGCGCCCAGATAGTGTGGCCGTCCGAGCGATGGAATTCTGTGTACAGGTTGAACACGACCTGCAGGTAGTAATCGCCAGGCGCCAAGTCTCGCAGACTTTTGAAAGGAAATCCTAAGGTATCAGCGGTGATAACGGCAGCTTGTCCCGGCGCAAGTTGGTTTACGTCCTCGGCAAAAAAAGGCACATGAGAGTCCCACGATCCTACCTGGATTCGCGGCTCGGGAGCTTCCCTGCGAGCAACGATTACGAATACTCGACCGGTGATCGGCTTTTGGCTCACGGCCTGAGGAAAGGAAACCTCAATGCGGAGATCGGACTGACGATCGTTGCTGGCACTGTTTTGTGGACTTCTCCTCAGAGTGGCCGCGGCGGAGCTTAGGCTTGCAGCGTTCCCATTATTTTGTTGGGGGGCTCCAGTAGCTACCGATTGGGCGAAGGATCCGAGAACACAAAAATTGAGGGCGAAAAATAAAGCGGAGACGAATAATGTCAGCCGTATGGAGCGTTGTGGAATGGCACTCCGCTCCGTAGCCGACTGCTTTCTGGTGACGCCCATCTAATTGCCACCGGCCTGGGCGAGGCGCTCATAACGATCCTCTGCGGCGCTCTCCTTGCTGATCGGCAACCCGCGAGGTGCCCAACCAGGAAATGTCAGGTGCCCAGCATCGTCGGTTTCTCCTCCAAAACCGCCCCGCATATCAACCACATCTTTGAAACCAGCTCCCTTTAAAATCTCCGTTGCCTTCAATGATCGGCCGCCTTTTTGGCAACCCACCACCAACTTGGCATCCTTGCCGAAGTTCGCTTCCACCACCTCAACGAAGTGCGGGTTCATTTGCATGTGCCCCATGGACGGCTCTAGCAGCGGGACATTTTTTGCGCCGGGTACGTGTCCCGTGTCAAATTCCTGCACGGAGCGCACGTCCAGGTAGAGATAACCTTTCTTGCTGTCCAGGAGCTCCTTGGCTTCTTCCGGGGTGATGCGCTTAATTTCCATACTGCACCTCGTTGCTATCTGATTGTAAGCCTTCATTGTAAGTGGAGTGCGCGTACAACTGTTTCCGAAGGTAGTCTGCCAATCAGACCAAAACTTTGTAAGTTATGTAATCAACGGAAAGAGAAGCGCGGCACAAAAGGAAGCGCAGTAATCTGCCGATCAAACGAAGGCTGCCAGCGACCTGGGATCTTGGTGCCGCATCCCGGACATGCCCCATCCGGAGTCAGATAGTAACCGACAATCCGATACCCATAGCGTTCGATGAGCAATTTGCCGCAGGCATGGCAGCGGGTGTTTTCGAGATCTCCTACCTGACCCGGAAGGTTGCCGGCATAGATGTATTGCAGTCCGGCTTGTTTGCCAATGTCCGCAGCCCGCAAGAGGTCTTCTGCAAGGGTGTTTCGCGGGCCGGTCATTTTATAGTCTTTGTGAAATGCGGTTACGTGCCAAGGTATGTGGTGCGACACGCTGGCAACAAATTCGGTCAGGCGTTTGAGCTCTACGTCGGAATCATTGAACCCAGGAATTAGCAGGGTGACCAACTCCACCCAGATTTCCATTTCATGAAGTTGGCGAATGGTCTCAAGAATCGGCCCGAGTCGTCCTCCAAGCTCGTGATAATGTCGGTCATCGAAACTCTTAAGATCAACTTTGTACAGGTCAACCCAGGGTCGAAGATAGTCCAATACCTGCTGGGTACCGTTTCCGTTGGAGACAAAGCCAGTCATGAGCCCGGCGGCGCGGGCTTCCTTGAAAATGGCAACCCCCCATTCCGAGGTGATCAGCGGCTCATTGTAGGTGCTCACGAGAACCTTGGCCCCTTGTTGGAGAGCGGCGGAAACCAGCATTTCGGGAGTGAACTGCAAAGGGGTGCTAACGGCTTGCGGATCACGTAGCGCCTGGGAAGTCACCCAATTCTGACAGTAGGAGCAATGCAGGTCGCAGCCCAACATTCCAAAACTGTAAGCCAGCGCTCCCGGCCGGGCGTGGAAGAATGGCTTCTTTTCGATAGGATCGCACTGCACGCAGCCCACATATCCCCAGGGGACATAGAGCGTTCCACCCCGGTTATAGCGGACCTTGCACACCCCCGGCTGCCCGTCGGGAATGGGGCAGCAGTGCCCACACGAATAGCAGCGTACCCGGTTGCGATCCAATCTTTCGACCAACTCGGGCGCCGCCTCGCGAACCTGCTCGTTAACAATATCGCGTAGCGTGGGCATGACTAGTCATATTTTATAGGCATTCCGGAGCCAGGCGTTAGGAGAAAGGCGGGAATGATTTGCCGATGGAGAAATTCCGAAGCTAAATTGCGGACAAGCCCTGGTCCAAATCTGCCAAGAGGTTATCCACATCTTCGATGCCGACCGAGATTCGGACCAGTCCGTCCGTAATTCCGATGGCTTTTCTTCCCTTTTCGCCGAGCGCAGCATGGGTCATGGTTGCGGGATGCGAGATCAGCGTCTCCACTCCGCCCAGTGACTCTCCCAGCGAACAGACACGTACTTTCTTGAGCATCTTCTTGGCGTTGTTCAATGAACCGGTCTCGAAAGTGATCATGGAGCCGAAGCCCGACATTTGGCGCTTGGCCAACTCGTGCTGAGGATGGTTCGAGAGACCCGGATAAAATACCGCCTTCACCTTTTTGTGACCGGCCAGGAATCGGGCGACTGCGCGGCCGTTCCGGTCATGTTGTTCCATGCGTACTGCCAAAGTTTTCACGCCACGCAGCACAAGCCAACATTCAAAGGGTGACAGAATTGCGCCTACTGACTTTTGGATGAACGCCAACTTCTCGGCTTGTTCGGGACGTGTGCACACTATGACCCCACCCAGTCCGTCGCTGTGGCCATTCAAAAATTTGGTGGTGGAGTGAAGCACCATGTCCGCGCCTAGCGCAATCGGCTGCTGAAGGTAGGGCGACATGAAAGTATTGTCCACGGCGAGCTGCACACCGCGTCGGCGGCATACGCTGCTGATCGCCCGCAGGTCGCTGAGGGTCATCAATGGATTGGTGGGTGTTTCAACGTAAACAATCTTCGTGCTTTTGCGCAGTGCACGCTCAACTGCTTCGACGCGCGACGTGTCCACATACGTGAACTCCATGCCGTAATTGGCGAGGATCTGGTTGAACAGTCGAGGCACGCCCCCATAAACATTGTCCGAGCAGATGACGTGGTCGCCAGACTTGAGCAGGGTGCACATGGCGGTGATGGCCGCCATCCCACTGGAAAAGACGCGCGCAGCCATGCCGCCTTCGAGCGACGCAAGATTTTCTTCCAGGCGCGTGCGGGTGGGGTTCGACACCCTCGCGTATTCATATCCTTTGTTCTTGCCCAGTTCCTCCTGCACGTAAGTGGAGGTCGCATAGATGGGCACAGTGACAGCCCCGGTGAGCGGGTCCGGTTCCTGACCGTCGTGTATGGCGCGAGTAGCAAATCCCGACAGGTTTTTCTTAGGCATGAGTTTTTCCTTTTTCCTAATATACGCAGAGGGATGGCGTGTCAGATGTATTCTCAATCGCGGCCATCCAAACTGAACTGCCGGGAACTCAGGAATGAGATCGTAATCGATGGTAGGGATATTACAGATTACCCGAACTGAACAGAGACGGGATTAGAGGCACAGCCCGCCAGACCGTTTCAGTTATCGGAAGTTCTCCACAAGCATGATCTCACTACTTAAGGCATCCAGTTGTGTGTAAAGGACTGTCCTTTGGTCCGGGGAGACGGCCAATCCCGGCGCTCCCCTGGCCGGACGGTTCTCCAGATCAAACACCCGCGTAGTGCGATGAGTAGTGACGTTGAAGAAAGCGATTGCAGGTTTCATTGTCGTGTCGAGGTAATCGATGCCATTCTCGACCACTGCCCAATAGCCCCAGTATCCAGCCTCGAGAGAGCTTATGACCTCGATCTCTTCGCCGCCGTTAGTGGGAACGCGCCATAATCCGGGAACAGTTAGGCCTTTTGCATAATATAAGAATCTTCCGTCGGGCGATTCGAGCGCTGCAAATCCACCGTGGCGCGTCACCTGCACAGCGGATCCACCTGTCGGAGGCATCTTCCACACTTCCCAGCCGCCAGTCCGATCAGATGCGAAATATAACCACCGCCCGTCCCGCGACCAACTGGGCACGATTTCGCTCGACGGTTCACTTGTCAGCCTACGAGGCGAGCCGCCCTCAGAATCCATAACAAAAATGTCTGCATTCCCGGCAGTGCGAGAATCAAAAGCGATCTGTTTTCCGTCGGGCGACCAACGGGGGGTTCCGCTCACAGAGCCAGAGTGGGTTAGCTGCAAGAACCCGCTCCCATCGCTCCGGCACAACCAGACTTCATACGCGCCGCTGCGGGTGGATTCGAGGGCGATTCTACCTCCATCAGGGGAGAGCTGAGGACCACTTTCCATCCTCGTGGAAGATATGAACTTCTCCGCAGGGCTGGCGGGAATCAATGATTTAAGTTTCCTTCTCCAGGTACTAAGACTCGCTATCTCGCGCATATACACTAATCGAGTCCCTCGAATCGAAGGTTGGACTCCGTCTTGACCGAACTGTAGGCGTTCTGGATCACCCCCACGAAGGGATATTTTCCAGAGCCCCGGGGCTGTTCCCCACCCAGCATTTGCGAAAACGATGTTGCGACCGTCAGGCGTCCACGCCAGACCCGAATTGTATGTAGTACCTGAGATAAGACGTTGAGCCCCTCCTCCTGAAAGCGGCACGGTGTAGATTGACTCGACTCCTTGCGAAACTCTCGCGAAGGCCAGTGTTTGACTATCGGGGGAAAATTCAGGATTGAAATCACCCCTCGAAAGCAGCGGCGAAGTAAGTCTGCGAACTTCCAGCGAATCGAGCGCCAGTATAAAAACAGAAGAAGCAGGGTCGTTACGAGATGTACGATCAGAAAACGCGAGTAACTTTCCATCGGGCGACCACGAGAGGCGGCCTGCGAACCAATAGACTTGATAGAACTCTTGTTCCTCCCAAAGAGTCTCGCGCACTCTGCGCTCAGCGCCTCCCAATGCGGGGATGATGTAAATGCCTGTTTCGCCTTTCAGAATGCGACAGAATGCGATGTAGCGGCCATCGGGCGACCAAACCGGGTTGAAGTCGATTGAAGAAGCCTGCTTGGTTAGTCGTAGCGATTCCTCAGTCCCGACAAGCTTCACATATAAGCTGAAGTGAGAGCCGGCTCCACCGTTCCAGGCGAAAGCTAAATGCTGGCCGTCTGGCGAAAGACGTGGAGAATATTTTTCGCCAACGTTGGTGACGGCAGGGGTTACGGCCGGCTGACTTACTTTGGATCTAAACGCATGGCTGTAGTACAGCAACGACAGCGCAAGAGCACACGCGATTAATCCGCCTAAGACAGCGTTCCTCCTAGTGGGCAGCCATTGCCACGGTCTGGGCCGGACTGATGGGGTCGCAGTCGGTGTCTCAACCTTGCCAATGAAGCGATATCCTCGTCGCGCTACAGTTTCCACATAGCGGGGGATTTCGGCGGAATCGCCGAGCGCCTCGCGCAGTTTCTTCACCGCGGTGTTCAGCCCGTGCTCAAAGTCTACAAACGTCCCATCCGGCCACAACGCCTTCTGCAGGTGTTCGCGCGCAAGCACGGCGCCCGGGCGCTCCAACAACAGCACCAAAATCTGAAATGGCTGCTCCTGGATTTTGACTTTTAGGCCGGACCTGCGCAGCTCACGCTCCTCAAGATCGACTTCGAAGGCATCGAACCGCACACCCTGCCGCGCTTTCGCGGACCGCTCCATATCTCTCCTTGTTGGCGACGTATTCCTGATGGAAACCAGGCTGGCCCAGGCCGAGGGAAGAAAATAGCTGGGATTGTTCGAGAACGAGGCCCACCGATCGGCGAAGAAACTATTCCCCGGCTAGTCCGAAAATATTTTTTGATAAATATCGTTCCGCGGAATCGGGAACCGATGTCACAACCCGTTTGCCGCTGCCCAGTCGTTTTGCAACTTCGACCGCGGCATAAATCGCCGCGCCCCCACTCGACCCGGCAAGAACACCTTCTTCTCGCGCCAATCGTTTCACCATCCCGAAGGCCTCGGGATCCTGCACCATGATGACCTCGTCGGCCAAACTTCGCTCGAAGGTCTTGGGCATAAATGACGCCCCAATTCCCTCCACCTTATGGGTGCCACCCGGTTTTCCGCCGCCAGGGACCGATCCCTGGC
>Ga0137395_10001470_pt1 | contig 10969 bp, 10 predicted proteins | sample czobulk216metaG_FD_108283 | JGI IMG/M metagenome (GOLD analysis project Ga0137395, IMG submission 108283) | Vadose zone soil microbial communities from Angelo Coast Range Reserve, California, USA - czobulk2.16 metaG | ecosystem: Environmental > Terrestrial > Soil > Vadose zone | place: USA...
GGGGTTCGACTCCAGGAAGTTGGCCTGCATCAGGCGCAGGTACTGCCGCTGCAGGCGGCGCGCTTTGGCCCAGTTGTTCTCGAGCGCCGCGGCGGTCAGTTCTGACATCTCTTTGGGAATCTCATTCGAGCAAACAGAAATAATGCCCACGCCGCCCAGCGCGATCACCGGCAGTGTCACTGCGTCGTCCCCGGAAAAGACCAGGAAGCTTTCCGGCACGTGGTTGAACACCTCGGCGATCTGCGAGATGTTGCCGCTGGCTTCTTTCACGGCAATGATATTGGGAATTTTGGCCAACCGGCCCAGCGTTGCCGGTTCGATGTTGGCGGCCGTGCGGCCGACCACGCTGTAAAGCACCAGCGGCTTGTCCACGGCTTCCGCAATGGCTTTGAAGTGCTGGTACTGGCCTTCCTGCGTAGGTTTGTTGTAGTAAGGAGACGCCGTGAGGATGGCGTCCACACCTTTGCGGCGGTTCAGCTCGCGCGCCTTCTCCACGGCTTCGGCGGTGCAATTTGACGTAGCGCCGGCGACGATGGGCACACGTCCGCCCGCAACTTCAATCGTGATATCGATCACGCGCAGCCATTCGTCTTTGCTCAGCGTCGGGGTCTCACCCGTGGTGCCGCAGGGGACCAGGAAATGAATGCCGGAGGAAATCTGCCACTCGACCAGTGAGCGAAGGGCTTTCTCGTCAATGCTCTGGTCTTTCCTGAATGGGGTAATGAGCGCGGTGCCGCAGCCTTGGAGGTTCATGGGAGTTCTAGAATAAACGAATCTTTCGCGGGAATAAACCTTAGAGTCAAAACCTTTGAAACACAGAGGAACGGAGGAAACGGAGGATCGGAGAATGTCAATAGTCGACTTATCTCAAGAAGTGATTTGCTGCTTTGATTCTCCAACCTCAAACTATCAGAGCACGAATTCGGGCTCGAATAGTTTTTAATTCCTCTGCTTCCTCCTTTCCTCTGTGTTTCAAAGGGTTGGGGTTTTTCATAGCTGGTCCACGATTTCCGGGAACTCGTAAAACCCGGTCTTCCCCTGGATCCACTCGGCGGCGCGCACGGCGCCCTCGGCAAAGCCCAGACGCGACTTGGCGTCGTGGGTGAAAAGGACCGTATCATTCGCGGAATCGAACATCACCAGGTGCATGCCCACGGTATCGCCTTCGCGCACGGAGGCAACCTCAACTTTTTCACCTGAGCCCGCTTCAAGGATCTTCTGGATGGTCACGGCCGACCCCGAAGGCTTGTCCTTCTTATGCACGTGGTGGCGCTCCACGATGCTACCGCGATAATTGTGTTTCAGGATCGGCGCGATGGCCTGCACGGCCTTGAAGAAGAAATTCATACCAATGGAAAAATTCGATCCGTAAAGCAAAGCGCCTTTGCGCTCCCTGACCAGTTCGCGGACTTTTTCCATGTGCTGATACCACCCGGTGGTCCCGACAACCATGGGAACGCCGGCTTCGATGCAGCGAATCATGTTGGGAATGACGGCGTGAGGCGTAGTGAAATCGATGACAGCGCCGATTCCCTCCAGCGTGGCCGGCGTGAGCGCGCGGCCATCCTGGTTCTCCTGGCTGGCCAGCGAGTGGACTTCGTGCTGTCGCTCCCGGGCGACCTCCGCCACCAGAGCGCCGGTTTTGCCGCGTCCCAGCACTAGAATCTTCACGCGAACACCTCGGGATCGACCTGCGAGAAAAACGTACGGTGCAGGCGCGAGACTACATCAGGCACGGCGTCCTCATCAATCACAAAACTGATGTTAATCTCTGACGCACCCTGCGAGATCATGTGGATGTTAGCGTCAGGAATGGCGCTGAATACCTTCGCGGCAATGCCCGGCGTGGCTTTGATGTTCTCTCCCACCAGGCAGACGATGGCCTTGCGGCCTTCATACTTGACGTCGGCCAGGCGCGCCAGATCGGCGGCGATGGCGGCGATGGACTCATTCGAATCCACGGTCACGGAGACGCTGACCTCGGAAGTTGAAACCATATCCACGGGGCAGCGATGGTTGGCAAAAACTTCGAAGATGCTTTTCAAAAAGCCATGGGCCATGAGCATGCGCGTGGCCACCACGTCCACCATGGTGATGCGCTTCTTGGCGGCGATGGCCTTAAAGATGTTCTTGCTCTTGGGCGCCGTAGCGGTGATGCGCGTTCCTTCGCATTTAGGATTGCGCGAGTTGAGGATCAGCACGGGAATATTTTTCTGGATGGCCGGCAGCATGGTGGCCGGGTGCAAAACTTTCGCGCCAAAGTAGGCCAGCTCCGCCGCTTCTTCAAAGCTGATGTTCTTGATGCGCCGCGCGTCTGGGCAGAGGCTGGGGTCGGTGGTCATCATGCCGTCCACGTCAGTCCAGATTTCGATGCGCTCGGCATTCAGCCCCGCGCCCACAATGGCGGCGCTGAAGTCTGATCCGCCCCGGCCCAGCGTAGTAGAGACGCCTTCGCGCGTCGCGGCAATGAATCCGCCCATCACGGGCACACGCTTGCGCTCCAGCAGCGGCTTGACGGTCTCAGCCAGGCGCGCGTCAGTCTCTTCAAACTGCGGCACGGCCTTGCCGAAATTGGCGTCGGTCACGATGCAGTCGCGCGCGTCAACGTGCGCGGCTTCGATGTCGCGCTGGGAAAAGGCGGCGGCGGCAATCTTGGAGGAGACGCGCTCGCCGAAGCCGGCAATCGTGTCCGTGGTTCGTGGCGTGAGCTCGCCGACGGCCACAACGCCGCGGAGCAGTTCGTCCAAGCCGTCGAAATCAGCTTCCAGTTCGGGCGCGATCTGCTCGAAAGCGTGCGTGCCCAGCAGGTCAGAGGCGCAGTTGTAATGGCGCTCGCGCGCGGCACGGGAAAGCTCGAGAGCTTTGTCACGGTTGCCAGAGCCGGCGGCCGAGGCCATGGCCAGAAGCTGGTCAGTGATTTTTGCCAGCGCGCTGACCACTACGATGGGGCGCTCATGCAGGCGCTCGCGCACGATGGCGGCAACACGGTCAATGGCCTGCGCGTCCTGCACGGAGGTGCCGCCGAATTTCATGACGATCATCGGGAGGCGTCCATGTGATTCGGGGATGGAGTGCCCTTATTCACGCGCATTGTTCCACGTGAGGATGATCATATAGGATCGAGGCTGCTTCTCAGAGCTAGTGCAGCTCATTCCCGCGTCGTAGTCCTGATCCGAGTAGAAGAGGGAGTCGGGTTCGGGTGAGGATTGCGAACTCTTGTATTCGTCCTTGAAGGCAAAGCCCTGTCTGGCAAATTCGTCTTTATAGTACGTTTTCACGCTGGCACAGTCTGAATCGATGGAATAATCCGCCATTGCTTCCGGCCAGCCTTGTCGATGCGAAGTGCTAAGCTCCACCAGCTTTGCACCCGGCGGAGGCTGGATCTTCTTTAGTTTCTCCTTGACGATAGCTTCATTCTTTCGCACCCGGTATTGCTTTGTATGGGGAAAAAAGAAAGCCCACCATACGCCGACAATCCCGAGAACCGCGACAACGAGCAGGATGCCGTTTCTGCGCTGTCGGAGAAGCGAGCCCATCACCCGAGGTATCCCTGCGCTTTGAGCAGTTCGCCGTTCAGAAGCGCTGCCCCGGCCGCGCCACGGATGGTGTTGTGCGAGAGCACGGTAAATTTCCAGTCGAAGATATTGCAGGGACGCAGCCGGCCCACCACGGCAGACATGCCGCGCCCGCGGTCACGGTCCAAACGAGGCTGCGGCCGGTCCGGCGCGCTCTCATAGATCACCGGCTGCTCCGGCGCGGTAGGCAGCTTGAGCTTCTGCGGCAGGCAGCGGAACTCATTCCACGCAGCAATGATCTCTTCCGCCTGCGCGGGCTTGCGCAGCTTGAGCGAGACTGATTCCGTGTGCCCGTCTTCTACGGCTACGCGATTGCAGTGCGCACTGAGCGTGAGATCGGCATCCGTGATGCGGGAGCCGTTCAGCGTTCCCAGCAGCTTGCGCGACTCGGCCTCCATCTTGTCTTCTTCTTTGGCGATGTAAGGAATCACGTTGCCCAGGATGTCCATGGAGGGCACGCCGGGATAACCAGCGCCACTGATGGCCTGCATAGTGGCGACAAAAATCTTGTCAACGCCGAAGCGGCGGTGCAGCGGCGCCAGCGCCAGCACCAGTCCGATGGCGGAACAATTGGGGTTGGTTACCATGAAGCCGCCGTTTTTCCTGTACCACTGCTGGGTCTTGATCAGCGGAATGTGGTCGCCATTGACCTCTGGGATGATCAGGGGAACATCTTCCGCCATGCGGAACGCGCTGGAATTCGAAACCACGGCGTGGCCTGCTTCGGCAAAGGCCGGTTCAATCTGCTGCGCGGCGGTCGCGTCGAGAGCGGCAAAGACAAGTTTCGGCGTGGCGCGATCCGGCGCAGCCGGTGAGACCTTCATCGCTGCGATCTTCAAAGGGATGGGCGTAGCCAGATTCCATTTGGCGGCCTCCGCGTAGGGTTTCCCGGCTGAGCGGTCTGATGCCGCAAGCCATATGACTTCAAACCACGGGTGCTCATCGAGCAGTTGGATAAAGCGTTGCCCGACCGTCCCGGTCGCGCCGAGAATGCCGACTGGAATTTTGCTGTTCATGGGGACTCTAAGTTTTAGATTTTAACATTGGGAGAGAAGCACTCAGCATTCAACATTCAGCAATCAGCCAGAAGGACATGGCCGCAGATTCCGCTGATGGGCGCAGATTAAGGCAGTTCAAGAGGGGTCGCCGCGAATTTCGCGAATGAACACGAATCAAGACCAATATATGATTCGCGTGTTTCGCGTTGATTCGCGGCTAGTTTTCTTTGGTTGATTGCTCGGTTCTGACTGCTGGGTTTAGTCCGCAGCACTCGCCGCAGCGGTCACCGGCTTGCGCTTGACCAGGTACTCATCTGCCAGGACCATCACCAGGGCCGCTGTCGGAACGGAGACCAGCGCGCCCACTACTCCGGCCAGTGCGCCGCCCAGAGACAACGCAATGATCACCGCCAGCGGTGAGAGGTTGAGCGTGTGTTTCATAATGCGAGGCGAGAGAAAGACGCTTTCAATCTGGAAGTAGATGGCAAAGAAGATGATCACGCCGACCAGCTTCTGCGGCGAATCGAGCGCCGCTACGACCGAGGCCAGCAGGACCGCGCTGATGGGCCCGGCGATGGGCACGATGTTGGCGATGCCGGCAAACATCGCCAGCAGATAAAAATATTTCAGGCCTAGAGCCCAGTACACCACCAGGCTGGAGACTCCCAGGCTCAGCATGAGCATTGCCTGCCCGATCAGCCAATTGCGCATGCGCGCCCTGGCCCGCATGAGCGTTGCTGCCAGACGCTCCTGCTGGTTAAGCGGGAACATTGAGACGGCCCATTGAAAAGTGCGGTCGCCATCAATAATGAAGTACGCGGTAAGAATCACCGCCGTGAACAGGCCGAAGATTCCGCCGGCCACGTTCAGGAAGAGCCCGCCCGCGCCGCCGGCGATCTCTGCGGCATACTTTTGCAGGCCTGCGGGATCAATCTTGGCAGCAAAGGGCACGTGCTTGATGCTTTCAGTGAGTTCAGCCAGGTGGCGCGGCCAGTCGGCGGAGAAGTTGCGGCCGTCACGATAGACGGGCGGCAGCGCAAACACCGCGAACAGCGTTCCTGCCAGTACCAGCATGAGAATTAGAAAGATGATGGCGAAGCCGCGGCCGGCGCGCCAGCCGTTGATCCGCATCTTCTGGATCACGCCAATCGCGGGCGAGAGCACCACGGCGAAGAGCGCGCTCACGTAGATCAGCATGAGCACGTCGCGCACGGTGTACGCCACCCACAACGCCAGCATCACGCCGAAGAAGAACAGAATGTCAGACCGGTGGTTGTTTGCCATGTTGCGTTGAGCAGAGTGTAACTCAGTTTTTGCGTGGGGAGAGATTCGAAAGTACAAAAACTGAGGAACGACTGAAGAATCGGGTCATCGGGAGATCGGAAGTCAGAATTTACCGCGGATTTGCGCGGATAAGCGCGGATCAAAAAATGCCAGAAGCCTTTGGTGCGGAATTCTTTCGATTACGCGATCTCCCGATGGCCCGATTTGCCTAGTCTCTGACCACCTCAACGCCGCTGCCGGCGACGGTCATCTTAATGACCTTGTACTGATCATCCACCCATAGGATCCATTGCGCCGCGTCGGAGTCGCGGCTTTGATCGTTGAGCCAGGTCAGCGACTGGGGGCCGTTGGTTTCGAGCTTGATCTTGTTGAGTTCGCGCTCGGCCCCTTTGACCATGACTTTGTCCTGCCCCATCAGCTCCAGGGTGGCGTTGCCGGAAACGTGCTGGCGGGGAATCAGGATCACGAACTTGCCGGTACCGCACATCAGATCATTGTTCTGCCGTTTGCAACCGGTAGCCAGATACCACCAGAGCAGGACTTCGCGCTGGGAAAAGAAATTATCGTCCAGGATCACGGTGGAGAGCGGCAGCATGTGCGGGACATCCATTTTTTTCTGGTCGGCGGGCATAATGTGCTCTACCAGCAACTGGTCTTTGGGCTCGACCGAGGATTCTTCCTTCTGCGGGACGGTGGCGTGCCACACGTAAGAACGCAGCTCTCCTTTGGCCGAAATCTGCATTTCCGCGGTCTGAGTGGCCTTGAATCGCCCGTCATCGAACTTGATTTCGGAGGTTGCTGTGGAATATTCCGGGCGCTGCTCGCCGTTCATCGTCTGCGTGATGTTGAAGGTTTCTGTGCCGACGCGCTTGCCATTCAGGAAAATTCCGAAGCTGCCGGAGTCCGCCACCCTGGAGCCGGCTTTCTCTTTGGTTTTGTCAGCCGCGTTCAGGCAAACCGACGACGCGAGCACCGCGCTCAACAGAATAGCCAGCTTTACTGCTTTCACTTTTCTACCTCCGCTTTCGTGACCGCTTTCAACAATTGTTCAACTTCCGCAGCAACCTGCTCTACCGATCTGTCCAGCGTCTGCACGTGAAATCGCGCCAGCTCGTAATCCGCGCGTCTGGCGGCAAACAGTTCGGCGAACCGTTCATCCTGCTGTGCCAGCGGACGCATCTTGCGCTCGCCCTGGCATCGCCGCCGCAATTCTTCCAGCGGCGCTTCCAGCAGGACCGTGATCGCGCCGGCCTGGTCCAGCACCAGGCGGTTCTCAGCCTGCACAAACGCTCCGCCGCCAAGGGCCAATACCAGATCGCTTGCGCTTGCGCCGGCGTCATTCTGCAGCAAGTCGCGCAGGGCAGTGCTCTCAATCCGGCGAAACCCGGCTTCTCCGGAAGCAGCAAAAATCTCCGGAACGCTTTGCCGCTCACGCTGCTCGATTACGTCGTCCAGATCGCAAAACGTCCAGCGCAGCCGTTTGGCCAGCGCGTGTCCAACCGTGGTCTTGCCTGCGCCCATGAACCCGATAAGCACCACGCGCCGCATCTAGATCTGCGGCCGCAGGCACGCACCCCGCGTGCTCAAGAGAGTTGCTTCGACTCGGGTCATAGATTTACCGCGCAAGCGGTGTTACTGCTTCTTCACGCGGATTTTACCACTGAAAGATTGGAGCTCAACCGAAGATGAGCCCGAATTAGAGGTACCTGCGAAGGAACGTCCCTGCTGGGGAACGAAACTGGTGTGGGACTTTTGCTGGAGAGGAAAGGCATTTTCCACCGAGCCGCTGGTGGAGCGCGCGGAAAGATCGACCGAGGCGGTGGGAGGCAGCACAACGTCAATCGCGCCGCTGTGCGAGGTCATGATGTAATCGCCGCCGCCGGAGCAGTCGCCGCGATAGTCGATGTTGCCGGAAGTTGTGCCGACGGTAACACGCGGACCAGTGACATTATTAAGTTGAACGGCGCCACCACTGGACTGGACATCGACGTGCGCGTTGGTGACATTTTCAAGGGAAACGGGAGCGTTCATGCTGCGTACGTGGATGTGTGATTTGGCCACGTTGCGTACAGCTGTCTGCCCAGTCTCAGAAGAAAGACTGAGGTCCCCGCTGAGGCCGTCGGCAGTGATGGCCGCCGAAACCGTACTTACGTTGACCGACACTCCGGGCGGGACCGTGACGTCATAATCCACTTTGGCTTCGTCCGCGGTGGGTTTCTGTCCAGGAAGAGCGTGCGTGCGGAGTTCGAGGCGCTGCTTGTTTTCCGTGGTAATTTGGTCGACTTCCACCTTATCGGAGTGCGTTGTATACGCCACCACCACCTGACGGCCGGCGGTGGAGTGCAGCGTGACCGAGCCGCCCGCGTTGACGATGGTCAGATTCCCGCCCGGAGCAATTTCAAGCCTGGCTTCTTGGCGACTGTCGGCAGCATGGGCCAGGGCCGCGCAAAGAGTGACCGCCAGACCGGCGGCCGCAATCCGATGAGCACGGCTTCTCCGCGCCCGCATTTCACGACCTGCGATAGTGGGGAACTGATTCATGGCCGTTCTGGCCTCCTCATCCGCTTAAGGCAAAGAGCGGGCGGTCGCCATCTGGTACAGCATTTCTTTCTGCTGATACGCACTCAGCAGCAACTCCTGGGCCGCTGCGTCATCCGGAGCCTGCTGCGCCGCCTGCTGCGCATCAGCGATATACGAATTCACCTCGCGCAGGCTGTTTTCGTAAGCGCCGCGCGCTTCCGGGGCCTGCTGCGCAAGTTGGGCGATGAGTTGCTGATCGTCGCCGCTGATTTGTGTTGAATCTGCAACGCTATTCTGCGCCGAGAACTGGCCTTGAGGCAACTGGCGAGATTTGTAGTTGGTAAGCACAACGGCAAAAAGGATCACCGCCGTGAGGGCCATGGCCCATCCTAGAGTCGTCCAGCTTTTCGCTTGTGTTTGGGAGGTCGGGTTTTTCGTTATATGTCCCAGGCGGGACATTCGACCCTCCGGGAACAGCCCCTGGCTTTCCAGAGACCGTTCAATATTGTTCCAAACCCGTGGATTCGGGTCGTGCATCGGCAGAAGCAACTTTGCTTGCTCCGCAATATAGCGCAGGTCCTGCACCAGCGACGAACATGCCTTGCATGTTCGAAGGTGCTCTTCCTCTTCTAACTTGCCGCCCGATTCGATGATAAACGGCAATGATTCCTGGAACTTTTTACAATCCATCTTCTTTCATCCTCTCCCAACTCACTATGCAGGGGGAACCACAACGCGCCTTCCTTTTAACGGCCACGTGAGCGCTCCTCGCCCAAGGTGTGCCGTGTTCGCGTTATGGAAGTTCTCTTTCCTCGAATCCGCTCAGCCCTCGGTTACCTGCGGGCGGCCTTTTCGGCTCTGCTGAGCTTCAACAAATCGCGCAGTTTCATGCGCGCTTTGTGTAACTGGCTCTTGCTGTTCCCAATCGAACAACCCATCATCTCGGCAATTTCGTTATGCTCGTATCCTTCCACGTCATGCAGTACAAAGATGATCCTGTACCCCGGCGGCAGGCTCTCAATCGCCCGCTCCAGGTTCACCCGATCAATGGACCCTGCCAGCACGTTGTCCCGCGCTCCGATATCTTTCTTCGGGCCATCTTCGTGCTGCGGTTCCAGCGCCTCGTCCAGCGATATCTCGGGTAATCCCTTTTTCCGCAGGTGCATCAGCACCACGTTTACCGCCAGCCGGTGTAGCCAGGTGGAAAACGCCGACTCCCCCCTGAACGTGGCAATCTTCCTATACAGCTGCAGGAACGCTTCCTGCGTCAGGTCTTCTGCTTCCGCTGTGTTGCCGGTCATGCGCAGACACAGCGAGTACACCCGGCGCTTGTGCAGCCCGTACAGGCCCTCAAAAGATTCGGCGTCACCGCTCTTGGCCCGTTCAATCGCCTCTGCTTCGGTCAGCCCGGATGCGACTATTTTCTTTGCTTGTGTCAATTTGCCCTTATCAGGCCGCTTTCCCCTAGGATGCGGCAATGTAGCTGCTTCGTTGTCCAGCCGGCGCGGCTTCAGTCCGATATTTGCTTCCGTCTGGGTCCCATTCTTTGGTTCGGCCCGCCGTCCGCCACCGGGTGGTGAGAATTCTGGGAAGGCCCCATCCCTGGTTCGATCTGTGACCTTTTCCCCGGTGGCTCGATTTTCAGCCCGTTTCCTGCCGGTGCGACTTTCAGCCCGTTTCCTGCTTGTTCGATCTGTGGCCTTTTGCCCTTTGGCGCGACTTTCAGCCCGTTTCCTGGCTCTGCGACCTTCGGCTGCTCCGGCCCTGCTCTGGTATAAACCCGGCTCGGCCGTCCAATATTCCTACCAATTTCAGTATACGAGAGGTTTTGCCCAGATTCCCGACGGCCTGCTCTGCCTGAGCCCATGCGAATAGCTACTAGAAGCCATTTTCAGGAACTTTGGTTGCCTGAGGGGGAACGGCTATTGGCTCCTGGCTATTGGTAATTGGGGTAATTAGGGTAATTGGCTTTTGGGGTCGTTTTGGGGCTCTAGTCACGGATCTCTGGCGTGGGTGCCGTAGTTCCGTGCGTGGGCAACGCCCACAAGCGATTGTTATAACGAGACAGGTTTGTGACCTACTTTCCCCAGACCTCCTGGCTCTCCGCGTCTCCGCGCCTCCGCGGTGAATATCCGGTTTCTCTTTCCCCGATCCGCGTTCATCCGCGCCAATCCGCGGTACGCTTCTGTTTTCTCCGATCAGTGTTATCAGTGTTGATCAGTGGTATGTCCCGCCCTTCCCGGTCGGCGTTACTCAGCAATACCCATCCCGCCGATTCTTGCAAACTCCTTGCTCAGCTCAATCACTTCCAGCGGACAATCCGGCCAGTTATTTTTCCAGCACACAATCACGTCGCAACCCGTTATCGGATGTGAATGCTTCAGAAAATTCCGGCTTTCGTATTCAAATTCAATCCTCACCCGCTGCCACCGTCCCGGCTCCACCTCGCGAAAGGCTTCGCCATCGGGAAATCCCGTTTGCAGCCGCAACATCATAAAGCCCAGATCTCGCGCCATCGCCCCAAACAGGAAGATGACGCCATTTTCATTCGTCGGGGCCATGGCCAGCGGCGCATTCCAAAAAGGCGCTCCA
>Ga0137395_10001471_pt1 | contig 10966 bp, 11 predicted proteins | sample czobulk216metaG_FD_108283 | JGI IMG/M metagenome (GOLD analysis project Ga0137395, IMG submission 108283) | Vadose zone soil microbial communities from Angelo Coast Range Reserve, California, USA - czobulk2.16 metaG | ecosystem: Environmental > Terrestrial > Soil > Vadose zone | place: USA...
CGGAGGTGGCGGAGGCGGGCACGGAGGGGGCGGCCATCGATAGTTCTTACGAGGCGATTCAACCATGAAACGAGAATTGATAGATATGATCAACCTACAAAAACTTTCGGGACGCGCCCGGGCCGCCATGGTTCCGTTCGCGATGCTAACAATGTGGGCAACGAATGGCGCTAACTCGTGCCTGGCTCAACAACCTTCTCCGCCGACGTTTCCATCGGCCGCGGAGGCCGGTCAGATCCTTTTCCAGGCCGTGCAGCGCAATGATGAGCCGGCCATCGCAAACATTCTGGGCGGACCAACGGACCTCTCCACCTCGCGTGATATAGGCCAAGATAGGCTCGACCGCGAACTGTTCGTCCAGAGATACCAGGAGATGCACCGCCTGGGCCGCGAAGCCGATGGCTCAGTGACTCTGTACATCGGCGCCGAGAACTGGCCATTTCCCATCCCGCTCGTTGAAAACAACGGCGCCTGGCACTTCGATCCGGAAGCGGGCTCAAAGGAAGTCTTGTTTCGACAAATCGGTGATAACGAATTCGCGGCGATTGCCATGTGCCATGAATTCGTCGCGACCGAGAGACAATATCACGCACAGCCGGCCAACGCAGCTTTATTGGACAGCTCTCCTACAAGTTTGGTAGCCAAGGCGGCTAGCGGAACTGGCGGCGGCGATCCCGTACTGTTCCACGGCTACTATTTCAAAGTGTTGACGCGAGATACCGCAGGCAAGACGCCGGGTGGATTCGCCTTCATAGCCTACCCCGCCGAGTATCGGTCGTCTGGCGTGATGACCTTTATCATCACGAAGAACGGTGTTGTCTATGAGAAGGATCTTGGCGCGAACACGTCCGCGCTCGCAATAGCAATGACAACATTTCACAAAGACGCGACTTGGGTAGCGGCGGAGGAATAGAACCTTGAAAAGGTAGAGGGTGGCTTCGGAGAGGATAAACCACGACGGCCATCAACCTTCGCCCACTCGCGCTCAGCGTAGGCCTGATCATGACGTTTCCTAAACGACCTCCGCTATTCGGCGGGAGTCGTGTTGCGGTTCGGCTCAAAGTGGCTGAACCGTTCTTCTCTCAAACCGGCGCAGTTTCTCTCCCAAAGAACTCTGCGCCGGCTTTTTTATGTCTCGAGCGACGACCACTCGACAAGGTGTCCGTCCCACGACTCCGGACTACGGCCTGGGCCAGTTATGGGCCGCGAAACCAGTGAGTTGTTGGCGTCGCCTTCTGGACACCGAAGTGCACACCCAGAAACGAGTTCTGCCTGGAGGTTGTTTCCGATGAGCCGCGGCACGCACGCCAAATGGTTGAGCTGGGCATTGGTCGTGTGGCACCCGGCGTCCCTTTTAGCGAGGCCCACCGGCTCTTTTGCAAGTCCGACTAGTATATTCGCTCCGGCCTCTACTCCGGCGCAATCGATTTTCGGACTGTCACTGTTCGTCCTGACAACGCTAGCTGCCATCTTCATCGTTGTATTCAGTTTGCTCGCTTACTCCATAGTGAAATTCAGGGATCGACACGACGATGACAGCACTGAGCCCCCTCAGATATACGGAAGCAACCAGGTGGAGCTGGCGTGGACCGTAATTCCGGTGCTGATCGTCGTCGGGCTGTTCCTCGCGACCGCTCACGTGATTGCTTCCATTCAAAATGCCACGCCTCGCCGTGGCTCACTCAGGGTAATCGTGATTGGTCACCAGTTTTGGTGGGAATATCGTTATCCAGACTTGAAGATCGTCACAGCTAATGAGCTTCATGTTCCTGTAAGCGACCCCGCGCGGCCGGCGCCAACATTCCTTGCACTCCTTTCTGCCGACACGGTTCATAGTTTCTGGGTCCCTCGATTATCTGGGAAAACAGACCTTGTTCCTAATCATCCGAATCAGATGTGGATCGATCCGCACGAACCAGGACTCTTTTTGGGCCAATGCGCGCAGTACTGCGGAACTCAACATGCCAAGATGCTGCTGCGCGTCTACGTGCAACCGCGTGCGGAGTTCGACCGCTGGGTTCGCGAACAACAGCAACCGGCGACCCTTAGCGCGTCCGGCGCAGCGACTTCGAGCGGCCAGCGTATTTTTGAATCCACCGCGTGTGTCAACTGCCACACCGTATCGGGTACATCGGCCAACGGGCAGTTTGGCCCAGATTTGACACACCTGATGAGCCGGGACACGATAGCCGCTGGCGCGGCGTCCAACACGCCGGAGAATCTCCGGCTCTGGATTCGCAATCCTGACGCCATCAAACCGGGGTCAAAGATGCCGGCAATGGGATTGAGTGATCAGGACGTGAATTCGGTGGCGGCCTTCTTGGAGACGCTTCGCTGATGTCGACCAGATCCATCCTGTTGCCGCAACTTCGGATGGATTCCCGTTCCTTGACCGAGCGTCTTCACGCGTGGGTGACCACCGTTGACCACAAGCGCTTGGGCGTTTTGTACGTGCTTTATGGCTTGATCTTTCTTATCGTCGGCGGAGTTGAGGCAACGATCCTTCGCATCCAACTCATCAGGCCTCACAACGATTTCGTCTCCCCTCAGGTTTTCAACCGCATGTTCACGATGCACGGGACCACCATGATCTTCTTCGTGGTGATGCCGATCCTGTTCGGGTTTGCCAACTACCTGGTACCTCTGATGATCGGCGCCCGGGATATGGCATTTCCACGGCTCAATGCCTTCAGTTTCTGGATGACCGCCTTTGGGGGCCTGTTGCTTTACTTCAGCTTTCTGGGCGGCAGTGGCCTGTATGGTGCGGGAAACGCTCCAGACGTCGGATGGTTCGCGTACGCTCCATTAACTTCCAGGACATTCTCGATCGGAAACAGCACCGATTTCTGGACGTTATCGCTTCTTGTCTCCGGCTTCGGCAGCATCGGAACAGCTGTCAACCTTATCGCCACCATCCTGTGCATGCGCTGCCCGGGCATGACACTCGGAAAGATGCCGCTGCTGGTCTGGCTGAATCTTACCATGGCAGGTCTCGTCATTCTTGCCGTAAGTCCCCTTTCCGCGGCACAAATAATGCTGTTGATCGACCGCTACCTGGGAGGGCACTTTTTCGATACGCAAGCCGGAGGTTCGGCCGTAGTCTGGATGCACTTCTTCTGGGTATTCGGTCATCCGGAAGTATATGTACTGGTGATTCCAGCCTTCGCGTTCGCCTCCGAGATCATTCCGGTATTTTCACGCAAGGCGATTTTCGGCTACCCCGCGATGGTGGCGGCGACGGTTTCGATCGGCTTTATAAGCATGAGCGTGTGGGCCCACCACATGTTTACGGTCGGAATGAGCTCGAACGCGAACATCTTCTTCGTGCTCTCGACAATGGCCATCGCCGTTCCCACTGGAATCAAGATCTTCAACTGGCTGGCGACCATGTGGGGCGGAAAGCTCCGTTTGCAGACACCCATGCTGTTCTGTATTGCGTTTCTATTCCAGTTTTTGATTGCCGGACTCACGGGGGTCACGCTTAGCGCAGCACCATTGGATTGGCAGTTAGCAAACTCGTATTATGTCGTCGCTCACTTTCACTACGTCATCGTCGGCGGCATTCTTTTCACAGTGTTTGGCGCTTTTTATTATTGGTTCCCGAAGGTATCCGGGAGAATGTACAGCGAGATGCTCGGCCGAGTCCACTTTTGGTTGTTCCTCATCGGATTCCATTTGACGTTTGATTTCATGCATGTGCCTGGCATTCTGGGCATGCCGCGGCGAATCTATACCTACGAGCCAGGCCGCGGTTGGGACATCTGGAATCTGATCGTGACCGTCGGGGTGCTCTTTCAGGCGGCGGGCATACTGGTCTTCGGCGTCAACCTAGTGTGGTCCTTCCTTCGAGGTAACGCGGCGGGGAGTGACCCGTGGGACGCATGGACGCTCGAGTGGTCCACCACTTCGCCGCCGCCCTTGTACAACTACGCCGTCATTCCTACCGTTAAGAGCCGGCGTCCGCTTTGGGACTTAAAGCATCCGGAAGATCCCGACTGGAGGTACGAATAGCTGTGAGCGCCGGCGCGTTTATCCCCGAGACCGACAGCCAGTTGGGACTCCCATCGCGTGGACGTGTCGGAATGTACTGTCTGATCGGCGCCGAAGCCGCTATTTTTACCATCTTCGTGGTCGCCTATCTTTTCTACGTCGGCAAGAGCCTTTCGGGTCCGACGCCGAAGGATGTCCTCCGTGCGCCGGTCTTCTTTACGATCTGTCTGCTTTCGAGTAGCCTCACGGTCCACCTTGCAGTACGGGAGCTGGTCCGCGGCAAGACGAACGCTTTTGCACGTTGGTGGCTCCTGACGATTGCGCTCGGCGGCATCTTTCTTCTGGGGACCGTTCGTGAGTGGCGTCATCTCATCTTTGACGATGGTTTTACGATCAGCACCAATCTCTTCGGCACGACGTATTATTCACTGGTCGGTTTGCACGCCTTTCACGTGACGGCGGGGCTAATCGCCCTGACAACCGTGGCGGTCCTTGGATTCCTCGGCCACGTCGAGACGGAACACGGCGAGCGTGTAGCAGTTTTGTCTCTTTATTGGCACTTCGTTGACGCTGTGTGGGTGGTGGTTTTCACAGTGGTCTACATCGTTGGAGTTTGACGGGAGAACCGATGGCCAGCGAATTCACCAAAACCTCGGGGGACACTTCGACCGAGATCGAAGTGCCTGCCTCTACCGCGTGGCCTATCGTTCTGGCCTTCGGCTTGACACTGCTCTTCGCGGGACCCGTCACAAGCATTGCCGTAAGCGCTCTTGGCGCGGTCTTTACTGTCACCGCCGCGGTTGGCTGGTTTCGCCAAGTTCTGCCCACTGAGTCCCACGAATGGGTACTGGTAGCACGCGAAACGTCCACGATTCTAACGACCCGGCAAAAAGTCGGTCGAATCGTGAGTGTCCCTGAGTTCCAGCGCGCGGCGTTGCCGCTCGAGATCTATCCGGTTTCCGCCGGCCTCAAGGGAGGCCTGGCCGGCAGTGTGGCCATGGCCCTGCTGGCTACTGTTTACAGCATTGTGAGCGGGAATGGGCTCTGGTACGCCATGAATCTTCTCGCGGCCGGGTTCTTCCCGGGCGCAGCCACCAAAACGGCCGAACAAATCGGCACATTCAAGCTCCACGACTTGCTTATTGCGGTCCCCGTTCACCTGTTGGTCTCGCTCTTGGTTGGATTGCTGTACGGAGCGATTTTGCCGATGCTTCCGCGACGCCCAGTTCTAGTTGGTGGGGTTGTGGCTCCAGTATTGTGGTCCGGCCTGATCTATAGCATCCTCGGGTTCGTCAACCCCGTGCTCAACCAGCGCATCAACTGGTTCTGGTTTGTACTCTCGCAGATTGGATTTGGAATCGTCGCGGGAATCGTCGTATCACGGCAGGAACGGGTGCGAACACGGCAGCGATTTCCGCTCATTGTTCGTGCGGGTATAGAAACTCCCGGCATGATCAATGAACGAGAAGAGGACCTGAGGCAATGAATCGAAGCGTCCTGAGTCTCGCAGCGATTCTGGCGACCACGTCGTGCGGAGAATTAGGGCGTCGGTCTGCGGATTCGCCGGTGGTCTCGCCCGCTCAGGTTGTCGATTTCCATCTTCTCTATGCTCAAAACTGCGCCGGGTGTCACGGCCCAGATGGCCAAGGTGGATTGGCCATAGGCCTGGGCGACCCCGTATACCTTGCTATCGCCGACGACGCCATCATCCACCGCGTCACCGCGCAGGGAGTTCCTGGAACCGCGATGCCGGCGTTTGCGCAACAGGCAGGCGGGCTCTTGACCGACGCCCAAATCGACGCCATCGTCCACGGAATTCGCACCCGCTGGGCCAAGGCAGATGTTCTGCGCGATGCGAATCCGCCGCCCTATGCGGCGCAGGGTCCCGGTGATCCGAAGCGCGGCGCGTCCGCATATGGAGTCTACTGTTCGTCGTGTCATGGCGCAGACGGCCGCGGCGGTCGGGCCAGTTCCATCGTGGATGGCTCCTACCTCGGACTAGTGAGCAACCAGGGCCTTCGCACGACTGTAATTGCCGGGCGGCCGGAACTGGGCGCTCCCGACTGGCGCGGCGACCTGCCAGGCAAGCCGATGTCGCCAGAGGGTGTCTCCGATGTCGTGGCCTGGCTTGCCGCGAAACGGCCCCAGTTCCCGGGCCAGCCCTATTCAAGCGTGCAACTACGAGGAGGAATTCGATGACGCAGCCAGATGAACTTTCGAGACGCGGGATGTTGATGAAACTCGGACTCCTTTTTAACGCGGCCGTAGGTACAATCCTGGCGGTCCCGATCATGCGCTACGTCCTCTCTCCGATGATTCGCGAACGGAACGCGGGCCAAGATCCCTGGGTCGCGCTCGGCCTGCTCGATAAGTTTCCGCCAGGCCAGACGCGCTTCGCGACCTACCGACATCCATCCGCGAATCCATCCGATGGCGAAACCGCGAACATTCCCTGCTGGGTGCGTCACGTTGATGGTGAGAAGTTTCAGGTCTTTGCAATCAATTGCGCTCACTTGGGCTGCCCGGTGCGTTGGTTCCCGCAGTCCGGGCTATTCATGTGCCCTTGCCACGGCGGCGTCTATTATCAGGACGGCTCCCGCGCGTCCGGACCACCGGAGCGCGGCTTGTTTGAATATCGGTACAAGGTGGAGCAGGGGAAGCTGCTCATCCAGGCGGGCGAGATGCCCACCACCGGAGTCCCTACGGCGAGCCTTACGAACATCTCTGTAAAAAGGCCGCCATGCGCTTGATCAAAAAACTCCGTGATTGGTTCGATGAGCGCCTTGATCTCGCCACGCCGATCCGGGAGACGATGGAGCATCCGGTCCCGCGCCAAACCGCAAGCTGGGCTTACGTTTTTGGCAGCGCCGCGCTCACCGTGTTCGTTTTGCAGCTTGTGACTGGCATTCTACTCGCCCTCGTTTATGTGCCTTCCGCGGGAGAAGCATGGAATAGCCTGCAAGTTCTCAATCACCAGGTAACCCTTGGGTGGTTTATTCGAGCGCTGCACGGATGGGGCTCGAATTTCATGATCGCGATCGTCCTCATCCACATGGTGCAAGTGTTCCTTTTCGGGGCCTACAAATTCCCCAGAGAGCTGACCTGGATCGTGGGAGTCCTACTGCTCCTCTTGACGCTCGGAATGGCCTTTACAGGCCAAGTGCTTCGATTTGATCAGGACGCATATTGGGGACTGGGCATCGGCGCTTCCATCTCGAGCCGCGTACCTGTCCTGGGTCCGTCGATTGTGAACCTCTTGTTGGGAGGTCCGATGATCGCAGGTGCTACACTTTCGCGTTTCTTCGCCTTGCATGTGTTCGTCATCCCGGGATCACTGATCGCGTTCGTGGGCCTGCACCTGCTGCTGGTGCTGAAGCTCGGAATCAACGAATGGCCGATGCCCGGTCGGGTCGTTCGCCGCGCGACGTACTTGAGTGAATATCACGAGCTGACCCGCAAAGATGGCGTTCCGTTCGTTCCCGGCGCGGTGGCGAAGGACTTGTTTTTCTCTGGCTTTATTCTTCTGTCGATTGCGGCGTGCGCATTGTACTTCGGCCCGTTCGGACCGAGCGGTCAGCCGGATCCCACGATCATCCAGACTGCGCCGCGGCCGGATTACTTTTTTCTATGGCTCTATGCGGTGTTGTCTCTGCTTCCGCCATCAATGGAAACGCCAGCGTTATTGATCGGACCGGTCATTGCGCTCGTTGTGCTTGTGTCGCTTCCATTTTTCTCGGGGGAAGGCGAAAAGAGCTGGAGGCGCCGTCCTATAGCGGTTCTTACGATTCTCCTGGTGGCTGTGGCGCTCGGTACTTTCACCCATCTGGCCGGGTATGCGCCCTGGAGTCCGGTGATGGACGCGTGGAGCGGCGAACCGATTCCGGCGCAATACCTGAAGGGCCGTACGGCCCTGGAGCGGCAAGGGGCGCTTGTTTTTCAAGAGAAGCAGTGCCACAACTGTCACGCGCTGAGCGGTGTGGGAGGGAAGCGCGGGCCGGAGTTGGATCGGGTTGCCGTGCAGTTAACCTCTGATCAACTTATCCGCCAGGTGATCCAAGGCGGCGGCAACATGCCGGCCTACGGGAATAACTTGAATCCCGCGGAGACGACCGCGCTCGTGGCGTTTCTCGGGACGCTGTACCCGGCCGGCCAAACGCCAGCCCGCGATGCTTCACGCGCGACCGGAGTGCAACCGTGACGCTGGTGCTGGTTGCATTCACCGCAATATACTCACGTGGCTGGTATCGGCTTTGGAAGACCCTGCCCAACCTGATTTCGGTCTGGCGGTTCACCGCATTTGTCGCGGGAATGGTCTCGCTAGGGTTGGCTATTGGGTCTCCACTTGCCGAGTTGGACGAACGACTGTTGACAGCCCATATGGTGCAACATCTTCTGCTAATGATCGTGGCTGCGCCCCTTGTTCTTCTTGGCGCGCCCTCGATCACCCTACTCCACGGGCTACCCAGGAGTTTCGTCCGCGATGTGCTGGGGCCGCTCCTGCGAGCGCGTCTCGTCCACCGTCTTGGGGGCATTTGCGCGCACCCGGCTTTCTGCTGGCTTGCGGGCAGTCTCGTCGTGATCGGCTGGCACGTCCCCGCTGCGTTTGATCTCGCACTGCGGTCGCATTGGTGGCACGAAATCGAGCACGCCTGCTTTTTCACCGCCGGACTCTTATTTTGGTGGCCCGTGATCCGGCCCTGGCCAAGTGCAGCGGGTTCGCGCTGGCCGGTTCCTCTGTATCTTTTCCTAGCTACCCTGCCGTGCGACACGCTTTCAGCATTTCTCGCGTTTTCGGATCACGTTATTTATCGGCCCTACATGTCCGCCGATGGAGCGTTCAATCTGTCTCCTCTTCAAGACCAGGGACTCGCCGGAGCGCTGATGTGGGTGACGGTGACGTTTGCCTACCTGATCCCGGCAGTCGTAGTGACCGTTAGACTCCTGTCAGGCCAGCGCAGGCATGCCTCGAAAGTTGAGGTGTCTTAAACGATGGAGGGTAGTTCCGCTCATGCCGCCGACGCTGTGGCTCGCGCCGGCGCTGGTGACTTTTGAATAGAACCAACTCCCAGCCGTTTCATCATGGCGATTAAGGTCGTCCGCGGCAAGCCCAGCTGGGCGGCAGCACCTTTCGGACCACCGACCACGCCTCGCGTTTGCTCGAGAGTCTGAAGGATGTGCGAACGTTCCGCCTCCTCCAAGGTGACGGGCACGGATGTCTCCGGCGTGCCTGTGACTGCGGGCAGCGAGCCATTTAGTACGGGGCCCGTCGCGAGAATTACCGAACGCTCAATGAAGTTTTGCAATTCCCGGACGTTGCCCGGCCAGGAATGGCGCTCAAGGGCCGCGATGAATTCGTCTGAAATCGCTTGAATCGGCTTCTTCATGCGATCCGCGTAATCCATCACAAAATGGCGGATTAACAACGGGATATCTTCCGGGCGCTCACGCAGCGCTGGTAACGCAATGGGGAACACGCTCAAACGATAGAACAGGTCGGCACGGAATTGCCGTTCTTCGATCATTTCAACGAGATGTCGATGTGTGGCGCAGATTACGCGCACATCGGTGTGAATCGTTGCAGTACCGCCTAAACGTTCGAACTGCCTTTCTTGCATGACCCGAAGAAGCTTGGGCTGCAACTCGAGGGGAAGGTCGCCGATCTCGTCCAAGAACAGCGTGCCCCTGTTGGCCCGCTCAAACCGTCCAATACTGCGCGTAAACGCCCCCGTATAGGCCCCACGCTCGTGACCGAATAACTCGCTCTCAAGCAAGCCTGAAGGGATGGCGGAGCAATTCACCTTCACAAATGGACCGCTCGATCGATCGCTGCACTTGTGAATGGCCTCTGCGATGAGTTCCTTGCCCGTTCCCGTTTCCCCCTGGATCAACACCGTAGCGTCGGTCGGAGCCACGACGCGCACCAAGCGAAGTACACCCTGAAGAGCGGCGCTGTCGCCGATAATTCTGGGTGAGCCGCTACCGGGGAGCTGGCTGTTGTCGAGGATGCTCTTCGCCGCGGTATCGATGCATGCGTTACGATTGATGGCGGGCGCTTCCGCTGCCCAGGTATATCCAGCCATTTTCTTACTCCTTCCTTGTCGGCTATGCTTTCGGCGATCCGGCGCCCGGTGTAACGCAGCAGCCGGCCGGGCCAGATCTGAAATTTCCTATTTAGCCTCCCGAACGTTGTTCAAAGCGGTCTCGATCGTTCCCAGCAGTTCCGCGGCGTCGAACGGTTTGTACAAAAAAGCAACGGCGCCTCGGTCGAGGCCGCGCTGTCGCGTTTCATCATCATAGTGGGCCGAAATAAAGATGACCGGCAACTGCGGACGCTCGAGTCTGACGCGGCGCTGCAATTCGATTCCATCCATCCCTGGCATTCGTACGTCTGTAACCAGACAGATCGTCCCCGCAAGAGCGCCCGACTGCAGAAACTCCTCAGCGGATGAAAACATTAGAGCCGTGTATCCAGCGGATTCCACCAGGCTTTGCATGGATTCTCGAACCCGAAAATCGTCGTCCACTCCCACCACGGTATTCATTGCCGGCTCTGGCACGACAGGGGCATCTCCATCTACGCCTCGATGATACGGCAATCGTAGAAGGGCGCCTATTATATGTTTATTTAGGGTCGGCCAGGAGCGCGCGCGATTCCGAGCTTGTCGGACATCCTCACAAGCTCTGCCAGCGACCGCGCGCCCATTTTGTGCATGATCTGGCCCCGATGAACGCCAATCGTGATCTCGCTGGTGCCGAGGTCGGCGGCGGTCTGCTTGTTCGCGAAGCCTGCGACCACGAAGGGAAGGACCTCTCGCTCGCGAGGCGTGAGAAGAGCGTAATGCTTCTGCAACTCGGCCAGTTCGGATCTCTTTTGCCGCGTTTCTCGATCAACGGCAATTGCGGCGTCAATCGCCTGCAGCAACTCCTGCTCGCTGAACGGTTTCGGCAAAAACTCGATAGCCCCGGCCTTCATCGC
>Ga0137395_10001474_pt1 | contig 10954 bp, 7 predicted proteins | sample czobulk216metaG_FD_108283 | JGI IMG/M metagenome (GOLD analysis project Ga0137395, IMG submission 108283) | Vadose zone soil microbial communities from Angelo Coast Range Reserve, California, USA - czobulk2.16 metaG | ecosystem: Environmental > Terrestrial > Soil > Vadose zone | place: USA...
GCCAGGCTCGTCTCTCTGAAACCGTTCCGATACGCCAGCTTCATGGCAGTCTCAATCAGCCGTGTCCGCTTGTCTGGTTGTGGTTTCCTCATGTCCATGTTGAGTTAGTTAACTAACTATTAATATAACCCCGCTTCCCCCGTGCTGTCAACCCCACCGCGTGCCAATTTGTGCTTGAGAAGCCTTTATGGGTTGCGGCCGTTTTTGCAGAGCCTGGTAGATGGCGCTGGCCATTTGTAGCAAGCTTAATTCGGGTGCGCTCAGAGTCGAATACGAATGATTCCGACGTGGGCACGGGGAAAGAATTGAACTCTTGGAAAGTTCCGGCCAATTTCGAGCCCAATCTGAAAAATCCTGCCGCTAAGTGATTGAGACGACAGCAGCCTTCCACGCACGAAAAATGACGGGGATCGGAGTACGACTTCTTCTATGCGCCGGAAGAGGTTCATGTAAGTGATTGAAAGGTTGGTGGACCTGGTCGGGATCGAACCGACGACCTCTTCCATGCCATGGAAGCGCGCTCCCAGCTGCGCCACAGGCCCACACGGGGATAACCCATTTTCTCCGGTCTGGGAAGAATCGTCAAACGAAAGCCGCTGCCGGGCGTCCAAGCAAAGCAGAAATTGTCACAAAAATGGAACTATTTACGATAAATTTCGTCTCTCAGAAGGAAGCGTAATACACTTTAAGCAGCACTCTTATCTATAGTGAAATAGCCGATGCAGATGAAATCCACCGCCCGCAGGGGCGTATCGCTGAAGGAGCCGGCGATGATCGCCCTGGAAACACTGCGCGCCCATAAGCTGCGTTCATTTTTGACGCTGCTCGGGGTCATCCTCTCCGTGTCTACGTTGATCGTGGTGGTCTCCATGGTGGAGGGAACGAACAAGTACGTCGCGGACAAAATCGCCAACTTCGGCTCAAACGTTTTTCTGATCATGCGCTTCCCCATCATTACCAGCCGGGAAATGTTTGTGAAGCTGGACCGGACCAACAAAAACATTACCTGGGATGATTACGAGTACGTCCGGGACAACATGACCATGGCCAAGGCCGTGGGTCTGGAGACGCGGCGCAACGGCAAGGTCAAATACAAGACGGAGACTATCGAAGACATCAATGTGCGCGGCGTAACCGCGAATATCGGCGAGATGGACGTGGAAGAGCCGGTGCTCGGGCGCTATATCACGGATGCCGACAACGAACATCGGTCCAATATCACCATGATCGGGGCCGACGTCGCCAAGCGTTTTTTCGCCGGCGTAGATCCGCTTGGCAAGTCGATTTACATTGATGGCGAATCTTACGAGGTCGTGGGCGTGGCCAAAGAATTGGGCAGCACGTTCGGGCAGTCGCAGGACGGCTTCGTCTATATGCCGATTCAGACGTACCGCAAGGTGTACGGCAACAATGAGAGCGCCAACATCAATATTCAGGCGCTGGCCGCGGACATGATGCAGCCCGCTGAAGATGAGGCGCGCATGCTGATGCGCGCCCGCCATCACCTGAAGCCTAAAGAAGACGATAACTTTGGAGTGGTGGAGCCCACGGCCCTCATGGAACTCTGGCTGACTCTGACGGGCACGCTGGCCAATGGATCGATTGGCGTGGTTTTTGTTTTTCTGATCATCGGCGGAATCGTGATCATGAACATCATGCTGGCCAGCGTGACGGAGCGAACGCGCGAGATCGGTGTGCGCAAGTCTCTGGGCGCTACGCGGCGGGATGTTCTGCTCCAGTTCATGGTGGAATCGTCGGTCATGGCCGCGGTAGGAGGCATTATCGGAGTGGTCGTGGCCTCAGCAATCGCTTATGCCATGGGCCGCTTCACTCCGCTACCCACGTCTGTGCCTATTCGCTGGGTGGTTCTCGCGGTCGGGATTTCCACCCTGGTTGGTCTGTTCTTCGGCGTGTACCCAGCCTATAAAGCCTCCAAGCTGAACCCGATTGAAGCTCTGAGGTTTGAGACCTAGCCATGATTCACTCCAACCTGATTCGGGAAGACATAAAAATGGCTCTGGAAACGGTGCGCACGCATAAAGTGCGCTCGTTTCTCACTGTGCTGGGCGTGGTGATTGGGACCATGGTGGCCATCGTGGTAGCGTCTATTCTTTTGGGCGTGGAGAAAAACGTCCAGGACACGCTGAACGAGTTCGGCGTGGACAATCTATTCATCTTCAAGTTCGATCCCGGCTTTCACTTTGGGCGCCTCAGCCCGGAAGAGCGTACCCGCAAATCTCTGACCTATGAAGACGGCATGACCATCAAGGAAGAGCTGCCGGCGGTAAAGAACGTGGTGGTAGAGGCGCTGCCGCATATCGGCGAGGGAAATCAGCCCATACGTACCGCGCGCAACAAGAGCCATGAGCTAACCAACATCATTTTCCGCGGCGTCACATCAAGCTACGCTGAGGTAGTGAACGGAAAGATGAAGGAAGGCCGGTTCTTTACCGACCAGGAAGACCTGCACCGTGAAGAGGTGGTGGTGATCGGCTTCGACGCGGAAAAGAGCCTCTTTCCTGAAGAAACCGCCGAAGGCAAACAGTTGATGGTGGACGGCAATCTCTACAAGATTATTGGCGTGTTCCAGAAAAAGAAAAACAGCGTGGGCAACGCCGGCGACAATGAGGTGCTGATTCCCTACCGCACTTATCACAAACACTATCCCCAGGACGACGAAAACTTTGTCATCGCCATGGCCCAACCGGGCATGAAGAATGTGGCTGAAGACGAGGTACGCGGGCTTCTTCGCTTGCGCCGCCGGGTGCCGCCCAACAAGCCTGACAACTTTGGCATCAGCAGCGCGGAAGCGCTCGGCAACCAGTTCCGTGACATTATGGCCGGCATCTTCCAGTTGGTCGTTGGAATTGTATCCATCGGCCTGCTGGTCGGGGGCGTGGGCGTGATGAATATCATGCTGATGTCGGTGACGGAAAGAACGCGGGAGATCGGCATCCGCAAAGCAATCGGCGCGCGCAAGCGCGACATCAGCTTCCAATTCATTACGGAAGCCATGACGCTGACCGGCATCGGCGGCATTATGGGCGTTGTGCTGTCATTGGTTGCCAGCTTTCTGATGCAGCTCGCTCATTTCCCATCGTCCGTGCCTGTCTGGGCGATCGTTCTTGCCGTAGCCGTGGCCAGCAGCGTCGGACTCTTCTTTGGAATTTATCCCGCGGTGAAAGCGGCCAGGCTTGATCCGGTAATTGCGCTGCGATACGAGTAACGGTTGCCGCTGAGTTGCGCAGACAAACGCAGATGAAGAATTAGCCGCGAATCAAGGCGAAAAAGCACGAATCACACATCTGACCAAAACTAATTCGTGTTCATTCGCGTAAATTCGCGGCTAAGTTTTCTTTGATTTCAATTTCCTTAGTCCAGATCAGTGTTCATCTGCGCTGATCTGCGGCGAATCTTCTTTCACAAATCCATACGGACAATGCCGGCAGCCGGACCGGCAACAGTATCCCCGGTTCAACAGATATTTTGCGGTGAACACCCAGTTACCGTTCTCCAGGTAGTAATCCTCGCCTTCGACCAGTTCACCGCCGCTCATGGGCGCTCGCAATATTGATGGGCTGGATCTCCGGCGTTTCCACCAGCACTCCATCGCGAAAGCTGACGTGCTTGCCGGAAATCGCCGGCACGCGTTCACCTGGGACCACAATGCCGGCCAGGTTCAACGGATCGGCTGCGGAGATAGTAATGATCTCGCCGCTTGGCGGAAGGCTCTTGGTCGCGCGCAACGATTCCACGGCGATCGGGAGGGCAAACTGCTCACCGATAAATCCGCTCACGAAACGTCCGCCGCGAATTTCGCCGCGATCTTCCAGCCGCCGGAAGGTGATCAGAAGGTCGCGCCAGCGCGGTAACATGCTCTCCCGTACCAGCAGCTCGCGGAAGACCACGCCGTACCGTTCGAGCAGCACGCGGCAGACCGATTCCAGCGCCCGGCTTCCATCCTCTCCGTGCGGCGGGTGCAGCAATGACCAGCGTCCCGCGCTGTGCCGCGGACGGTTGCTCTTCCCGCTTCCTTGTCCGGATCGCCGCTTGGGATCAATGAGAGCGCGCAGGTTGTCAAAGCCGTCAGCCGTGACCAGCCCGGCGGCCACCAGTTCCCATAGCGCCGTTTCAATTTCCGACTTCAATTTGTCCGTGCCGCGCACGATGTCGGCGAAAAACGAAGCGCCGCGCGTCTTCAGGAAGGTCAAAACATCGCGCGCTCCCGGCCCAAGCCCCCGAACCTCCTGCTCAGCCTCCTGATGGGCCGAGCGCACACTAGGCAGCGCCATCCACTCCGCTTCGTCGCGGACAAAGAAGGTGATAGGCGCGACGCTCGTCGGCACCACGCGGCGGCCGCTTCCTGACGAATCCTCCAGCATCGCCGGATGCGGCGAGAGCCTTCCCCACCCCACGGCGCCGGTCAGAGAAAGCTGGTCGAGCAATTTTGGATCGTAATTGCTCACGCGGCGGGCAAGCACTTGCCGCTCCCAGGCGCTGGCCGGGATCTCAAAGCCCTGAAGCTGGCGCAGCACTTGCAGCGTGCCATGCTCATCGCGCGTCTGCGAGCCCGGCGCAACGTGTTGCCAGCGCAGCAGCCAACGCATCAGCGTCGCAGCCGTGACCGGTTCGATCTGCTTACGCAGCGTACCCAACGTGAGGCGGTGGATGCGGGCCAACAGACGGCGTTCACACCACTCCACCGCTGCTTCTGCCGTGGGTTGCCTTGTGAAATTCCCGCGCAGAATCAGACCCGTGGATTCAATCCGCAGGAGCGTCTTGTCAATTTCAGCCACTGGCAGACTCAGCAATCGCGCGAGGGTTGAAGCCGTGGTTGGCCCAAGATGCGCAAGCCATCCCGTGACCATCGATTTAAGCGCGTCTTCCTGTGAAGGCGCTTCGCCCGCAATCTCTGGAAGCTGGCTTTCGAATTCGGCATTGGGAAAAACGGCGCGAAAAGCTTTGGCATTTTCTGCCGATACCCAGAACCAGCTGTCCTTCTCGTCGCCGACCACTCTCGCTCTTGTGGCGCGGTTTGATTCCCGCAACCGCTCAAAAAACGGCTGCCAAGCTTCGTTAGGCGGTCTCTGCTCAGACGGCTGAAAAGCTTCCGGCAGAGCGATCAGCGTGTGCAGCGCGTCGGCCAGTTCGTCGGCATCGCGCACGTCCGGCCATGCGCCGGCACGGACTTCCGCGATCGCAGCCGGATTAAGTGCGCCCACCTCCTGCAATACCGACTCCGGCAGCGTGCGCCGCATCTCGACGGCGCGAGCGCGGCGCTCCTCCAGCGGAGCATCATCCAGATAGGCGTAAGGATTGCTGTTCAGTATCTCGTGCGAGAAAACCGATGGCACAGGCGTATCCACGGCAATGCACTTGATGGCCCCCGAGTTGATCCGGCGCAGCACATCTTTCAGACCTTCCAGGTCCAGCGCTTCGGTGAAAATGTCCTTCATCACTTCGCGCAACAAAGGATGGTCAGGCACCTGGATAGGCCCATCAGCATTTTCCTGGCACTGCGCCACGTCCGGAAACACTGACGCCAGCAGATCTGCCGAGCGCGTTCGCTGTACCTGCAATGGAATCTTCTTGCCGTTCCAGTAGCGCAGCAACGCCAGTGATCGATTGGCATCCCAGCGCCAGCGTGTTTCCAGCAGCGGGGAAAGCAATGCCGCCTGCTGCAGGACCTCTTTCACCGTGTTCTCATGCAGGAAATGAAATACGTCAGACAGGGGAAAGCTGTGCTGCTCGGCCAAAGAGATATTGATTCCATTGTCGGTGGCCGCCGCCTGCAATTCGAAATTGAAGGAGACGCAGAAGCGCTTGCGCAGCGACAGGCCCCAGGCTTTATTGATCCGCGCGCCAAACGGAGCATGGACCACAAGCTGCATTCCGCCGCCTTCATCGAAGAAACGCTCGGCAATGATCGTGTCAGATGTAGGCACCACGCCCAGCACGGTGCGGCCGGTCACTATGTATTCAATTGCCTGCTCTGCGCCGGAATCATCGAGCCCGCATTCCTGCTTGAGCCATTGGACCGCGTTCAGCACCTCAGGCGACTTCTGGTTCACGAAGCCGGGCACGGTATTCGGCGTGAGATCGCTGATTTTTTGGCGCAGTTCGCCCAGTTGGTGCGAAAGTTCCGCGGTCCTGCCCGGCGCCTCGCCCAGCCAGAACGGAATGGAAGGCGGCGCGCCGTGCGCGTCTTCCACCAGGATGCGCCCTGCGGCTTCCACGCGGCGGATACGCCAGCTCATGTTGCCCAGTAGAACAATGTCACCCTTCAGGCTTTCCACCGCGAAATCTTCATGCAGCGTCCCGACGACCGTTCCCTCGGGCTCCGCTACCACGGTGTAAAGCGCGGTCTCCGGAATGGCGCCGCCATTCATAATGGCGATCATGCGTGCGCCGCGGCGGCCCTTCAGCCGCTTGTTCACGCGGTCACGATAGAGATATGCGCCAAAGCGTCCACGCTGTGAAGCAATGCCATCGGCCAGCATGGCCAGCAGGTCGTCAAAGTCCTTGCGCTCCAGTTCGCGGTAAGGATAAGCGCGCCTGACCAGCTCAAACAGTTCGTCCTCACCCCACTCTTCGGCCGAGCATGCGGCCACAATCTGCTGCGCCAGCACGTCGAGCGGCGACTCAGGAATCATCAGCCGATCAAGCTCACCCAGATGGATCGAGCGCACCAGCGCGGCGCATTCAAGCAGTTCATCGCGCGTGGTGGGAAAGAACCTGCCCTTGGGGACGGCGCCACGCCAGTGGCCGGCGCGGCCAAAGCGCTGGAGAGAAACGCCGATCGAGCGCGGCGAACCTATATGGATTGCCAGATCGACGTGGCCGATGTCAATGCCCAGTTCGAGTGAAGCCGTTGCGACCAGGACTTTCAGCTCGCCATTCTTCAGCTTGCTCTCCGCATCCAGGCGCAGCTTGCGCGCGAGGCTGCCGTGATGCGCGCCAACAGCATCTTCGCCCAAGCGCTCCGCCAGATTGAAGGCCACACGTTCCGCCAGCCGGCGCGTGTTCACAAACACCAGCGTGGACCGATGCTGCTCGACAAGCTGGCTGATACGGTCGTAAATCTCGTCCCAGAGTTCGTTGCTGGCGACTGGCCCAAGCTCCTGCCCGGGCACTTCCACAGCCAGGTCCATCGCCCGCTTATGGCCGACGTTCACCACCACCGGGTCGGGCCTTCCGTTGCCGGTGAGGAAGTGGGCCACGGTTTCAATCGGTTTCTGCGTGGCGGAGAGTCCAATGCGCACGGGGCGGCTGCCATTCAGCGCATCCAGGCGTTCGAGCGAGAGAGCAAGATGAGCGCCGCGCTTGTCATCGGCCACGGCGTGGATTTCGTCCACGATCACCGTGTTCACGTCACTCAATATCCCGCGGCTTCGCTGCGCGGTGAGCAGAATGTAAAGCGACTCAGGCGTGGTTACCAGGATGTGTGGAGGCCGCTTCAGCATTTTCTGGCGCTCGTGCGCCAGCGTATCGCCGGTGCGCACGGCCGTGCGAATCTCCGGCATCAACAACCCTTTTTCGCCGGCCAGCGCCGTGATTTCGCCCAGCGGACCTTCAAGGTTTTTCTGAATGTCATTTCCCAGCGCCTTCAGCGGAGAGATATAAAGGATCTCGGTGCGGTCCATGAGATCGCCGCTCAGGGCTTTGCGCACCAGCCGGTCAATGCAGATCAGGAACGCCGCCAGCGTCTTGCCTGAGCCGGTGGGGGCGGAGATGAGCGTAGTGCGCCGGGCCAGAATGTGCGGCCAGCCCTGTTCCTGCGGTTCCGTGGGCGTTCCGAACTTCTTTATGAACCACTCCTGAACCAGCGGGTGGGCCCAGGCCAGGGGTTCGGGCATTGGGGAGTGCATCCGTGTATTGTAGCAGTTTCGTTAAAGATTCGCTGCTACCGACCGGCAGCCACAACTAAACAGCCGAACTGAAGCGTACTCGCCGTTAATTTTCGATGGCAACCGCATTCACTTCCGCGTTAACGAAGGTAAAAGTCACCATGCGTCCTTCCTGCACATTCAGCACTAGCGGCGGCCGAAAGCAGACTATGCACACGCCATCTTTGTGCCGTACGCTCGGGTATGCGATGCCCGCCGAGCCAATGACCAGCAGTTGATGCCCCAATGCCTGTGAAGCATAGTAGCTGTTTGGATCCAGGCAGTCGCCGAAATCCGGATCGTCGCAAATATCATGAAATTCATGTCTGAAATCGGCAAGATAGTCGATGTAGGGAGACACTTCTTCCGCCTTCCATCCGACTTCCTTCAACTCGGACGCCCTGTGAAAGGCCACTTCCGCCTGAGCAGTTTTCATCTCGAAGGCTGCGTACCAAGCTCCTCGTCCCGGCCTGTTGAATCGACCTCCGGACGGGTTTGCATGTGTAAAGGAAGCATTAACTATATGCGCGAGGCGGAAGCCGGAAACCAATTCAATGGTGGTAATCCCAGGCAGCCTCCCGCTCTCGCCGAGCAGCCGGTCGTTTGTGGCGCCTTCGAGCTCCGTTAAGCCACTGAGCAGATCGTCGTCGTCTTCGGCAAGAAGATTCAGTATCGGCTTGCCGCGGTCGCTATAACGATATGGGATAAGACGATGGGTTCCGTCGCGTTCCAGCTTGTTCAGCTTCGGAGATTTCATCGGCCGCCGCGCCGCGCATCCAACAGCTGCCGCACCCTTACGAAAGCGGGTATGCCGCCCTTCTTCAAGTAATTGAGTGGTGAATCTCCTCCGAACATTGGATACGTGTTCGGCAAGGTGATCCACGCATTTGCGAGCTTCGCACTGTAAAGAATGTTCAGTGCCTTGAAGATCCCGATCAAAAATGAAATTCGCGTAAGCTGGTCTGTATCCAGTGTTTTTGCGGCGCGACTTTTCAGTGCGTAGAAACTGCCGCTTGAAATGCCGCCAAGCAAATCTCTGGTATCCTCATCCCGCAATTTCCAATGTGCTGCAATCCGGAGTAAACCTTTGATTGCAGCTGGACTGAGCCGGGTTCGGTTCTCTTTTTTAGATAGATCGACAGCCGTATCCCAAGAGAAGCCGACAACGGCTTGTTGAATGGTAGCCATTGCGCTCACCTCCATTTATGATTAAATTTTACTTCAAACTTGATGGAAGGCAAGCTGTTTTAGTTGTCTCTGTAAGTGGCTGATTTATTAGGTTAGTTCACCGGCAGCGATTCCAAAGTAAACGATTTGTCGAGCGCCTTGGGAGTAACAGCTCATAAAATTGGATGCGTCGGTATAGGCTTCTCTCAGTTGAGTTCCAAAAGGAGCGATCTCAGTTCTTCGCAACCGCTCCCTGTTGCACCTTGAATGCGGGCACAATCAGGGCTTCTTCAACGGTAGGAATCTTCCAGTCCAGCAGCTTCTTGTTCCATTCTTCCGCCGGGCCCTTTGCGCCGGCCTTTTGATAGGCGGTTATCAGCAGCTTGATGGAGACCGGGTTCATGAAGTCCTGTTCCAGTTGCGCGATGGCATCTTTGTACTTTTTCTGAGCCATCAGCAGCGTACCGGCGGCGCCGCTGTAAGTCCTTTGGATGCTGATGGATCCAGAGTTGGCCATCTTCTCGAGGTCGGCGAGCAGTTTGCGCGCGCCGCCATGGTCATTACGCGCGACCGCATGCTCCAGACGCACGCGCAAGATTCGTGCCCGTTCTTCATCCAGGTCTGCTTTGGCGACTACGTCACTCTTTGAGGCGAGAATGGCTTCCGCCTGGTCTAACTCTTTCGCGGCAGTCGCGTCATCTGCCTGATACATGGCCATAATCCGGTAAGCACGCGCCTGCCACACCCATTGCCCCATGCTCTCTGCGTTTTCGGCGGCCTCTTTGTAGGACTTATCTGCGTCCTCGTATTTCTGGTCGCGCAGGTAGGTCATTGCCACCTTCTGCATGTACTCGGCTTTCACGCCGTTGCTGGGAGCTTCCTGGATCGCTTTGGCATACTCTGCGCGCGCCCGTTCTTCCTGGCCCATCACGGCGTAGGTCTCGCCCAGCTCTTTTTGCGAGATATAGAACGTTGGATCGATCTTCAAGGCAATGTGGTACTGCGCCAGCGCATCTTCAAAACGTCCGGAAAGGCGCAGCATTTCACCGTACGAATCGTGCGGGTTGGGTTCATTGGGCAAGAGTTTTACGTACTTTGACATGGCCTCAATAGCTTTGTCATATTCGCGGCTGCGCGAATAGAGATATCCCAGCTGGTTGTACGCTGTTGCGTATTTCGCATCTTCCTCCAGCGCCCTTAGCGTGAACGTTTTGGAGCGCTCATATTCATCCAGCTTGTACAGCCAATAACCGATGAGGAAGTTCAGCCGCTTGTCATGAGGATGCATCTGGGCCAGGTCGTTCATGGCCTGGATGCCCTCTATGTAATTGTTTTCGTGTACGCCTGCCATCCAGCGGACCATGAGTTGCTCCGCCGGCGTAACCGAGTTCATCAGCGCCTTGGCCTTGGCACGGTCGGCGCTCTCTTCAGCAGGGTCGGTGGTGGTGAAACAGATCCAGGTGTACGCCAGGGCAAATTTGGGATCCAGGGCTAGCGCTTCCCGCCAGTCTCTTAAAGCGAAATTCCAGCGATGATTTTCATAATGGACCATGCCCGTCTCAAAGTAGCGCGCGGCTGCCTTGGAGGACGTGGTAACAGGGAATTTTCCGCCTTTAACATCATGGGCGCCGGTTGGCGTGCTCTGGGCGGACGCGGTCAGCAGCGCCGCGATTATAAAAAGGGCAAGACCTAAATCTCGCATTCTCATGGGTTTCTAGGGATATTCAAGCCGATCTGACCCGACATCACAACGTGACTCTGGTAACCGTCTTCCTCCATGGATGCATGGCTGGATGCCCCGGCGTAACCGAGTTCATCAGCGCCTTGGCCTTGGCACGGTCGGCGCTCTCTTCAGCAGGGTCGGTGGTGGTGAAACAGATCCAGGTGTACGCCAGGGCAAA